>Ga0075424_100007748_pt1 | contig 10444 bp, 10 predicted proteins | sample SoiMethybrSBSTD3_FD_75301 | JGI IMG/M metagenome (GOLD analysis project Ga0075424, IMG submission 75301) | Bulk soil microbial communities from a Populus tree surrounding site in Tennessee, USA - Soil MetaG P. TD hybrid SBSTD3 | ecosystem: Environmental > Terrestrial > Soil > Tree plantation...
GGTCTGCGTGATCCCGTCGACGTTCGACTTCGTCGGATGCGACTCGTCGATGTCCTGCCCCGCGAAGATGTCGCCGATCTTGCCGACGCCGTACACCTTGTGTCCGGCCTCGCGCATGAGCGTCAGGTAGTTCGGCCGGCGCGGCTCGAGCGAGAAGTCGTGACGGTTCGCCGTGCGGACGTAGTTGCCCGGCTCACCCGTGAACGGCCTCGCGATCACGCGCCCGACCGCGTGCTTGCCCGTGAGGATCTCGCGTGCGGCGCGGCAACCGTCGTAGAGCTCCTCGAGCGGGATGGTGTCCTCGTGGGCGGCGATCTGAAACACGGAGTCCGCCGACGTGTAGACGATCCACTTGCCGGTCCGCTGGTGCTCCTCCCCCAGCTCCTGGATGATCTCCGTTCCGGACGCGGCCTTGTTCCCGAGCACCCCGCGCGCGGTGCGGTGCATGAAGGGGTCGATCACGTCGTGCGGGAAGCCGTGCGGATAGGTGGGAAACGCCTGCGCGGTGACGATTCCCATGTGCTCCCAATGACCCGTCGTCGTGTCTTTTCCCTTCGACCGCTCGAACAGCCTTCCGGCCACCGCCGGCGCCCCCGGCTGCGGCGGGCAACCCTCGAGCGGCTCCACGTTGCCGAGGCCCAGCGCTTCGAGGCTCGGCAGGTCTAGACCGCCGACGGCTCGCGCGACGTTGCCGAGTGTGTCCGAGCCCTCGTCTCCGTACTGGGCGGCGTCCGGCAGCTCGCCGGCGCCGACGGCATCGAGCACGATGACGCACGCCCTGGGCACCGGGCTATTCTAGGTAGCCATGGCGAACGTCCTCGGCCTCCTCGCTTTCGCTGCCTACGTTGCACTGATCGTGGGCTTTGCCGCAGCCGTGACCTGGCTGGTCGTCAGGCTGACCCCGTCGCAGAGGAAGCCAAAGCCCGGCGGCCCGCCGAGCAGCTAGCGAGCAGTTACACGGGCGCGAGCGGCAGCAGGTCCGCGAGCGGCGTGTAGTCGAGGCCGTGCGCCTCCGCTACAGCCTCGTATGTGATCTTGCCGTCGAGGACGTTCACGCCACGCCCGAGTGCCGGGTCGCTCGCCACCGCCTCGGCAAGGCCGTGGTCGGCGATCGCCTCGACATACGGCAGTGTCGCGTTCGTCAGCGCCTTCGTGGAGGTGACGGGCACGCCGCCCGGCATGTTCGCGACGCAGTAGTGGACGATCCCGTCGACTTCGTAGACCGGATCGGAGTGCGTCGTCGGGTGCGCTGTCTCGACGGAACCGCCCTGGTCGATTGCCACGTCGACGATGACGGCGCCGGGCTGCATCTCGGAGAGCATCGCGCGGCTGATGAGCTTCGGGGCGCGCGCGCCCGGGATGAGGACGGCGCCGATGACGACGTCGGCGTGCGAAATAGTCTGCTCAATCTCGAGGCTCGACGACATGAGGAGGCTGACGCGGCCGGAGAGAATCTCGTCGAGATGCCGCATCCGGTCGATCGACCGCTCGAGGACGGTGACGCGGGCGCCGAGGCCGAGGGCGATGATCGCGGAGTTGTAGCCGACGATTCCGCCGCCGAGAACAACGACGTGGCCGGGCTGGACGCCCGGCGTCCCCGCGAGCAGAACACCTCGCCCACCGAGCGGCTTTTCGAGGAAGTGCGCGGCGGCCTGCGGCGCGAGCCGGCCCGCGATCTCGCTCATGGGGGCGAGCAGCGGCAAGCGGCGGTCGTCCGTCTCGACCGTCTCGTACGCCACGGCCGCGATGCCACTGTCCGCCAGCGCCCGCGTCAGCGGCTCGTCGGCGGCGATGTGGAGGTACGTGAAGAGCACGAGCCCTTCGCGCAGCCGCGAATACTCGGGCTCGATCGGCTCCTTGACTTTGAGCAGCAGGTCGGCGTGGCCCCAGGCGTCCTCCACCGAGACGACGCGCGCACCAGCTCGCTCGTACTGTTCGTCGGGGAACGCGCTCCCCTCCCCCGCCGTCGTCTCGACGAGAACCTCGTGACCGCGCTGGATCAGCTCGCGGGCGCCCGCCGGAGTGAGCGCCACGCGGTACTCGTCGGTCTTGATCTCCTTCGGAACGCCGATACGCAAGGCCCGGAGACACTATCTCGCCAGCGCCGCGTGACGAAGCCACGAGGGCCCTGGAGACGATTCGCGATCCACTATCACCGTCTCGGCACGATTCGGCCGCTAGCGTGGCTGGCGAGGGCGGAGGGAGAGATTCCCCACCCTTGGGTGGGGGGGCGTGCGGAGAGCCTCGCTAAGCCGCGGAGCTACCGGGTGGAGGCGTCTTGAGGTAGAGCAACAACCCGGCGAGCGTCTTCGCGTCCTCGATCTCGTGCAGCCGCTCCCCGATCTCGGCGATCGGCCAGCGGACGAGCTCGAGGTCCTCGTCGGCCGCCGGAGACGCTTCCCCGCGCTCGACGCCCTCGGCCGCGAACATGTGCATCCGCTCGCGACAGAAGCCCGGCGTCGTCCAGAAGACCGCCAGCTCGCGCCACTCGCCGCCGGTCAGGCCGCACTCCTCCTGCAGCTCACGTCGGGCCGTCTCGAGAGGCTCCTCGCCCTCCTCTGCGGTCCCGGCCGGGAGCTCGAGCAGGTGCCGCCGCGTCGCCTCGCGCAGCTGTCGGACAAGCGCCACGTGTCCCTCGTCGTCGACCGCCACGATCCCAACCGCGCCGGGATGCTCGACGATCTCGCGCTCGTTGTCGCCCCACCGCTCGACGGTTACGCCGAGCAGCGATCCCTCGTACACGCGCCGCGCGGAGTCCGGCTCGAGGCTCACGCGCGCGCCTCCTCGACGAGCGCGACCGTCACGTCCACCATCGCCTCGAGATCCGCGACGGAGACGTGTTCGTCGGGCGTGTGGAAGCCGAACACGCCGTGGGAGAGGTTCACGCAGCGGAGCCCGCGCCCGTTGAAGACGTTCGCGTCGGCACCGCCGCCCGACAGCCCGTAGCGCGGCTCGAAGCCGCAACGCGCAAACGCCGCCGCCGCGAGCGCGACGGCCGGCTCATCGCGTTTCAGCCGGTAGCCGTCGTAGCTCTTGCGCATAGTCGTCTCGACTTCGCACTCCGTCTCGGTCGCGGCATACGAGAACGCGTCGAGCATCTCCTGCACGACCTCTCCGAGCGCCGCCTCGTCGTGAGAGCGCGCCTCGGCGCTGAACGTGCACCACTCGGGCACGACGTTGCCGGCCGTGCCGCCGGTGATCGTCCCGACATTCGCCGTCGTCAACTCGTCCACCCGCCCGAGCCGCAGGTCGGCGATCGCCTTTGCGGCCGCCTGGATCGCAGAGCGTCCCTCCTCCGGTGCCATGCCCGCGTGCGCCGAACGGCCGTGGAAGCGAACCTCGAGCGCCCGCGACCATGGTGCGCCGAGGACGACCTCGCCCATCGGCCCCTCCTGGTCGTAGACGTAGCCCAGATGTGCATCGAGCCGCTCGTGGTCGAACGCCCCCGCGCCGATCAGGCCGACCTCCTCCATCGGCGTGAACACGAGCTCGATCCCGGCGTGCGGGACGTTCTCGGCCAGCACACGCCGGACGCCCTCGAGCATCGCAGTGATCGCCGCCTTGTTGTCGCAGCCGAGGATCGTGCCGCCTGCGTTCCGGGCGATGCCGTCCTCGACGACCGGCTCGAGCTTCCCGTCCGGCGGAACCGTGTCCATGTGCGCGCAGAGGAAGAGCGGCGTCCCCTGGGCGGTCGGCTCGAGCTTCGCGTAGACGTTTCCGGCGGTCGAGCCGATCCGCGGCCCGCAGGCATCTTCGTCCGGGTCTAGTCCGAGACCACTCAGATAGCGCAGGACGACGTCCGCGACGCCGCGCTCCTCACCAGGCGGGCTCGGGATCGCGGCGAGCTCGAAAAGAAGGTCGACCGCTTCGGACACGCGCCGATCCTACGGGCGAGACGTCAGGCAGCGACGTGCTCGCCGGCCCGTGACCGCGCGCGGTCGAGCGCGGCGCCGACGAAGCCGCGGAAGAGCGGAGTCGACCGCGTCGGCCGGGACTTGAACTCCGGGTGGAACTGGCTCGCGACGAACCAGGGATGGTCCGGGAGCTCGATGATCTCCACGAGCCGGCCCTCCTGGAACGTCCCGCTCACGACGAGGCCGGCCTCGACGAGCCGGTCGCGGAAAGTGTTGTTGACCTCGTAGCGGTGCCGGTGGCGCTCGTGGATCGTGTCGTCGCCGTAGAGCTCGCGGGTGCGCGTGCCCTCCGCGACCTCGACCGCCTGCGCGCCGAGCCGCATCGTGCCGCCGAGATCCTCGATGCCCTTCTGCTCCGGCAGGAGGTCAATTACCGGATACGGCGTCTCGGGATCCATCTCGGTCGAGTTCGCGCCCTCGAGTCCCACGACGTGCCGCGCGAACTCGGACACGGCCACGTGCATGCCGAGGCAGATGCCGAGGTACGGGATGCGCCGCTCGCGCGCGACCTGGCAGGCGAGGATCTTGCCCTCCCAGCCGCGCGAGCCGAAGCCGCCGGGCACGAGGACGCCGTCGACGCTCTCGAGCAGCTCGGCCGCCTCGTCGTAGGACATGTCCTCGGCGTCCACCCACCGGACGCGGACTGCGGAGCCGTGCTCGAGGCCGGCGTGCTTGAGCGCTTCGTGGACGGAGAGATAGGCGTCCTGGAGCTTCACGTACTTGCCTACCAATGCAATCTCCACGACCTCGCGGCGGCTGTGCATCCGCTCGAGCAGCTCGTCCCAGTCGGACAGGTCCGGCTCGCCGAGCTCGAGCCCGAGCCGCTCACCCACGAGCCGGTCGAGGCGCTCACGCTCGAGCACACGCGGCACTTCGTACACGTCAGGGACGTCCGGGCTGGCGACGACCGCGCCAGGGTCTACGTCGGCGAAGAGCGCGATCTTGTCCCGGATGTCGCGCGAGAGCTCCTCGTGCGAGCGGCACACGACCACGTCGGGATGGATGCCGATCCGGCGCAGCTCGTTCACCGAGTGCTGGGTCGGCTTCGTCTTCAGCTCTCCGGCAGCCTCGATGAACGGGACGAGCGTGACGTGAACGTAGACGACGTTCTCGGGGCCGACCTCCCGCCGGAACTGGCGGATCGCCTCGAGGAACGGCAAGGACTCGATGTCGCCGACGGTGCCGCCGATCTCGGAGATGACGACGTCCGCGGGACTCGCCTCGGCGCCGCGACGGATGCGCGCCTTGATCTCGTTCGTGATGTGCGGGATCACCTGCACGGTCGCGCCGAGGAAGTCGCCCTTGCGCTCCTTGCGCAGGACGGTGTCCCAGATCGCGCCGGCGCTGTGGCTCGCGCTACGGAGGAAGTTCTCGTCGACGAAGCGCTCGTAGTGGCCGATGTCCAGGTCGGTCTCGGCCCCGTCCTCCGTCACGAAGACCTCGCCGTGCTGGAACGGACTCATCGTGCCGGGGTCGACGTTGAGGTACGGGTCGAACTTCTGGAGCTGGACGCGCAGGCCGCGCGCCTTCAGCAGTCGGCCGAGCGAGGCGGCGACGATTCCCTTCCCCAGAGCCGAGACGACGCCCCCTGTCACAAAGACGTACTTCGGGGCCCGCACGCTCACGGGATTTCAGGGTAGCACCCGTTGCGGCTGGCGCCTATTCGGGCGCCTGCCGCACGAGCGCGGCCAGCCCGGCGAGCGCCTGCGAAGGCACGGTGCGCCCGATGCCGCCGAAGCGCGGAGCCTCGACGATGAGCGTCGCCTGGGTCTCGCCTGCCTCCACCGGCGCGAGGTCGAGCTCGACCTCGGCATGCTCACCCGTCAGCTGGAACGAGATGCGCTCCAGCGGTACGACCTCGAGGAAGAGCAGCGACCCGCCGAGCTGCGCGCGGCGGCGGAAGCTCGGTCGTTCAGTGCCCTGGAGCTGCCAGTGCGCGCCGGGGGCAAGCGCTCGCCGCACGCTCGACTCGGCTCCCACGAGGCCGGGCCACCACTCGGGCCAGCGCGCCGGGTCGGCGAGCACCGCCCAGACCTCCTCGAGCGGCGCCGGCAGCGTCCGCCTAGCCTCGTACCGCGGCAAGGAACTCCTGTCCGCCGAGCATCCGCTCGAGCTCCGCCTTCCGCTCGTCGTCGCCGAGCTGCTCGATTCGCGTGTGCGTCGGGTCTCCGGGGGTCTTCTCCACGCGGAAGTGACGATCGGCGAGGGCCGCGATCTGGGGAAGGTGCGTGATGGTCACGACCTGAGCGTGCTCGGCAAGACGCCGGAGCAATCCGCCGACGGCGTGCGCCGTCTCGCCGCCGATCCCGGCGTCGATCTCGTCGAAGACGAGCGTGTCTCCGCCTGCGACGGCCGCGATGGCGAGCGCGATTCGCGAGAGCTCCCCGCCCGAGGCGGTCTCCGCGACCGGCGCGAACGGGAGTCCCGCGTTCGGGCGGACGAGGAAGACGGCCTCGTCGGCTCCGGTCGAGCCCGGCTCGCCGCGCTCCCGTAGCTCGCAGACGAACTCGCCCTCGCCCATGCCGACGCCGCGCAGCTCGGCGGCAACCGCGTCGGCGAACGCCGGCGCCGCGGCGTTGCGCTCCGCGCGGAGCTCGAGCGTGAGCGCCTGGACTCGCGCCTCGGCTCCCGCGAGCTCGCGGGCTGCCACGTCCACGGGATCGGAACCGTTTTCGAGGGCTCCGAGCTCGGCCCGCGCCTCCTCGCGACGCGCGAGCAGCTCCTCGTAGGTCGCGCAGCGGAAGCGGCGCTTGGTCTCGGCGATCCGGTCGAGCTCGGCCTCGAGCTGCTCGAGCCGGCCCGGCTCCGCTTCGAGCGAAGCGAGGAAGGCGTGGAGGTCGGACGCGGTCTCGCGCAGGCGGAGCTCGACGTCTCGCAGCTCGTCGCCTGCCTGCTGCAGCTCGGGTGCGAGTCGTTCGAGCGGCGCGACCGAGCGCTCCGCGAGCGCGACGAGACCCGTGGCGCCGTCGCCGTCGTCCGGAGCAAGAGCGGCAGCCGCCTCGGCGGCACCGGAGGCGAGCTCGGCCACGTGCCGGTGCCGCTCGCGCTCGGCCCGCAACTGCTCCTCCTCCCCTGGCTCCATGCCGTCGGTGTCCTCGACCAGCGCGCGCAGCTCCGCGAGCCGGCCCTCGGCGTGCACAGCGTTGGCCGTCAGTTCGTCGTGCCGGCGGCGGGCCGCCTGGAGCTCGCGCCACGCCGTCCGCGCCGCGGCTCGCCGGGCGAGCTGCTCCTCGCCGCAGAAGCGGTCGAGCACCTCGAGCTGGTAGGAGGTCCGCGCCAGCCTGCGCTGCTCGAACTGGCCCGACATCGCGACCAGGCGCTCGACGGCGGCCGCGACGTCCTCCCGTGCAGCCGCGCGTCCCCACGCATAGGCGCGCGTACGCCCGTCGGCGAAGACCCGGCGGGAGACGACGAGCGCGTCCTCGTCCTCCGGCCGCAGCTCCGCGAGCTCTTCGAGCTCCTCCGGAAGATCGAGCTCCGCCTCGATGTAGGCCTCCTCGCCGGCGGCCCCGACGTACGCGTCGTCGCCCTTCGCGCCGAGCAGGAGGCCGAGCGCCTGGGCCAGGATCGTCTTGCCAGCACCCGTCTCTCCCGTGATCGCGTTCAGCCCGGGCGCGAGCTCGAGCTCGGCCTCGCGGATGAGGACGAGGTTCTCGATGCGGAGCCGGTGAAGCACGCAGCGATCGTAGACCCGCGGCGGGACGCCGCACATTCGCTCTTTAGGACGTGAACGTCTCGCGGTAGCGGCGGAAGAACGTCGTCTCGGGGAGCGTGGCGAGCAGGCTCCGCTGCTCGCCGAGCCGGATCGAAAGCGCACGATCCGGCGCGAGGTCGCCGCTGCGATGCCCGTCGACGAGGACGGCGGCCTCGACGTCGGGGGTCGCGTTGCGCACCGTCAGCTCCGCGCCCCGCGGCACCACGAGCGGCCGCGCCTCGAGCGAGTGCGGCGCGATGAACGTGATGGCCATCGCGTCGATTCCGCGGACGAGGACCGGACCGCCGTTCGAGAGGTTGTAGGCCGTCGAGCCCGAGGGCGTCGAGCAGATCATCCCGTCGCACGACACGACGCCGAGATCCTCACCCGCGATCGCCCAGCCCAGCTCGATCATCCGGCCGAGCGTCGAGCTCGTGGCGACGACGTCGTTGACCGCGACGAATGCCTCCCCATCCAGCCGCGCCTCGAGCGTCGGCTGCTCGATCGTCCGGTACTCGCCGCCGAAGACGCGCGCGAGATCGTCCTCGAGCTGCTCGGGCGCGATCGAGGCGAGGAAGCCGACGCGGCCGAAGTTGATGCCGATCACCGGGATACCTGTGCCGAGCAGCCGCGCGAGCGTGCGGAGGATCGTCCCGTCGCCGCCGACGGCGACTGCCAGCTGTGCCCGCTCGGGTTCGTCCACGAGCTCGACGCCTGCGCGCGCGGCCACCGCCCGCGTGCGCTCCACGGCAGCGTTGACGTCGACGCGGCCGTGCGCGACGACCGCGGCCGTCTCAACCGGCGAGTGCGTGCTCGATTCGCTCGTCGAGGTCATCGGGAAGCGTCGGGTGCTCGGAATGCACGAGGTGGAGGAAGATCTCCCGGTTCCCCTTGGGGCCCGGGAGCCCCGAGTCTACGACGCCGCGGACGCTCGCTCCCCACGACGGCGCCGCCTCGGCGACCTCGCGCACCACCCGCCGCCGCACCTCGTCGTCGCGGACGACGCCTCCCTTCCCCACGTCCGCGCGGCCCGCCTCGAACTGCGGCTTCACGAGGACGACCGCCTGCCAGCCCGGCGCGCAGAGGCGCAGCACGGGCGGCAACGCGATACGCACCGAGATGAACGAGACGTCGCAGACCGCGAGCTGCGGCGCGAACGGGAGCTCCGTGAGCGTGCGGGCGTTCGTCCGCTCCAGCACCGTCACGCGCGGGTCGGCGCGGAGCCGCAGGTGTAGCTGGCCGTAGCCCACGTCGAGGGCGATCACGCGCGCCGCGCGGCGCTGGAGGAGGACGTCGGTAAAGCCGCCGGTCGAGGCGCCGACGTCCACGCAGTCGAGACCGGCCGGGTCGACGCCGAGCCCGTCGAGCCCGTGCGCGAGCTTCTCTCCGCCGCGCGAGACGTAGGGCTGCTTCGTCTCCACCGCCAGCTCGGCGCCCTCGTCGATCTGAGCCCCGGGCTTGTCGTAGCCGGGGACGAGACCGGCCATCACGAGTGCCTGCGCCTGCGCCCGCGACTCAGCGAGCCCGCGCTCGACCATGAGAACGTCGAGGCGCTTCTTCACGACCCGCCGTTCACGCGAGAGCGTGCTCGACCCGCTCGGCGATCGCTGCGAACGCCGGGGGCACGCCGTTCAGCCTCGCGTACGCCGGATCGAGCGGAATCTCCCCGAGCAGCGGGACCTCGCGCAGCACGGAGCGCTCCTCGGCGACGGGTGGGAACACCTCGATCCGTTCGCCACAGTGCGGGCACTGCAGTGCGGACATGTTCTCGACGGCGCCGAGGATCGGGACGCCTGCCTCACGCAGCATCGTGACGAGCCTTCGCGCGTCGAGGTGAGCCGCGTCCTGCGGGCCGACGACGACGATCGCCCCGGCCAGCCGGCTGCGTTCGAAGAGCTGCTGCTGCAGGTCGGCGGTGCCGGGAGGAAGGTCGACGATCAGGTAGTCGAGGTCACCCCACGCGACGTCCTCGATCAGCTGGCGGGTGACCAGATCGACGAGTTGGCCCGGCATCGTCATCGCCTGGTGCTCGGCGAGCAGGAACCCCACCGACATCACCTTCACCCCAAGGCGCTCGACCGGCTCGAGCACAACCCGTCCGTACCGCGAGTCGCGGCCGAGAAGCCATGAGCGCAGCTCACGGGTTCTCTTGATCCCGAGCATCAAGGGGATGTCGGGCCCGTACAGGTCCGCGTCGAGCAGTCCGACACTGCGGCCGCTGTCCGCGAGGGCCCGAGCGAGATTGAGGCTGACGGTCGACTTGCCCACGCCGCCCTTCCCGCTCGCGACGGCGACGACCTTCATGGGCTCACGCGGTACGCACGGCGAGACCGTCGACGATGTCGCGCAGGACTGTCGTGTCCGCGTCGACCTCGGCGAGCCGCCCGCGTGCGCGTTCCGCGGCGTCGTCGGCATAGCGCCGGGCGCCCTCGGCGCCGTGCTCTCGCACGTAGCCGTCCGCGTCGAGGATGTCGTCCACGATCTGGAACAGGAGCCCGAGCTCCTCCGCAAAGGCTCGCCAGGGCGTCTGCTCCTCCTCCGGCAGCTGCGCAGCCCAGAGCGCCATCGTCACCGACGCGTAGAAGAGGCGCCCCGTTTTCAGCCGGTGCACGGCAGCGAGGTCGTAGCCGTCGACCATCGTGTCGAGGTACTGGCCGCCGATCATCCCGAGCGTCGCCTCGGCGAGCTCCCGGGCGACCGCCGACGACTCGTAGCGAGCCGCGAGTCGGACAGCCTCCGCGAGCAGCGCATCGCCTGCGAGCACGCCGACGCCCTCGCCGAACTTCTTCCAGGTCGACGGGTGGCCGCGCCGCTCCTCGTCGTCGTCCATCGCCGG
>Ga0075424_100007750_pt1 | contig 10443 bp, 17 predicted proteins | sample SoiMethybrSBSTD3_FD_75301 | JGI IMG/M metagenome (GOLD analysis project Ga0075424, IMG submission 75301) | Bulk soil microbial communities from a Populus tree surrounding site in Tennessee, USA - Soil MetaG P. TD hybrid SBSTD3 | ecosystem: Environmental > Terrestrial > Soil > Tree plantation...
AATCGGCAGGATGCCGGCGCGGCTGATCAGTCCGACGGTCGGCTTCACGGTGACGAGGCCATTATGGCTGGCGGGGTTGAGCAGCGAGCCCGAGGTCTCGGTTCCGATCGAGGCGGCGCACAGACCGGCCGCCACCGCGACCGCCGAACCCGAGCTCGAGCCGCCTGGGAGCACGACCGGGATGCCGCGATCGTCCATCAGCGTCGGCGCGTAAGGGTTCTTCACCTGGCCGCCCAGCGAGGAGTACCCCGAGGGCATGTCGATCGCGAGGATGTTGGCGAACTCAGTCAGGTTCGCCTTGCCGAGGATCACTGCACCGGCGTCGCGCAACAGCCTGACGACGATGGCGTCACCCCTGGCGCGCGCGCCTTGCAGCGCCAGCGAGCCCGCCGTGGTCGGCTGTTTGTCGCCAGTGGCAATGTTGTCTTTCAGCAGGATCGGCACGCCAGCCAGCGGCCGTTCGACCGACGGCTTGGCCTCGTCGAACTTGCTCGCGATCGCGAGCGCGTCGGCATTGAGCTCGCGAACGGAGTTGAGATTGGGCCCGTCGCGGTCGTATGCCGCGATGCGCGCGAGATAGCCATTGGTCAGCGCGGTGGCGGTGACCCGCCCACTGGCCAGCGCCTGGATGACATCGCTCATGGGCGTGTTATCGAGCGCCAGCGTGGTCTGCGCCTCGGCGCCGATGGCGGCCGCGGCGAGACCGGCGTCGCGGCGCGTTGGCTTCTTCACGGTGTGCCTCCTGGGCAGGCCCCTAGACGGGCATGGTGCGTTTCCGATTGGCTCAGCCAAGCGGGCGCTCTCGGGGTTATGGCCCCGCATCATGCGCACACCTTCGCCACCATGGCCAATAATGCGGCGCGGCCCGGTATGGAGATCAACTTCGTCGATCCTTTTCATCCTCGACATCACGCGGATGCCCAAACACACATCATTCGGGAACCTATCCGCTGGCGTTGCTATGATCTGCAAATGAATGAAGGTCGGGATGTAGGAATGCAGTGACGCGCCTTGTAGAGGAGAGATGTGCGTGCGTGTCACCAAGGTCGAGCCAATTCCGATACTCGTCGAGCTCCCGGCAGGAACGAATGCGCCGATCAGCATACCCCACGCGGAGCAGACGGCGCCGACCATCTTCAAGGGCTATCGAACTTGCCTCGTTCGCGTGCATACGGACGAGGGCTTGACCGGCATCGATGAGTGCATGACGCGCTTGGCACCGCAAGCTACGGCCGCGATCGTTAGTGAGGTCGGCGAAGTCTTGAGCGGAGTTGATCCAGTCGAAACCTCGGTCGCCTGGGAGCTGATGTTCGCGCTCATGATGAACCGCGGGCATCTGAAGGGCTTCTTCATGGAAGCCCTCAGCGGGATTGACGTCGCACTTTGGGACCTCAAAGGCAAGATCTTCGACCGACCCGTCTACGAATTGCTCGGCGGCGCTCAGCGCCAAAAGATTTGGGCCTACGCATCGTCACTGCGCTTCCGTGGAATCGAGACGACGGTTGAGGAAGCAAAGGAGTTTGTTGCACGCGGCTATGACGCGATGAAGCTCAAGATCAGTAGTAATCCGCACCGCTACGAGACAGACCTTGAGCTCGCAACCGCCGTCCGACAGGCCGTTGGTCCCGACGTCTTTCTGACCGCCGATGCAAATTGCGGGATGGAGCGGACAGCGGCGATGCAACTCGCGCGCGGACTGGAGAAACTCAACTTCGCCTGGCTCGAAGAGCCACTCGCACCGGACGATCTCGATGGCTATGCAGAAATGGCTCGCGCGCTCGACATGCAGATCGCTGGCGGTAGACGGAGTTCACCCGCTTCGGATTTCGCGAGATCTTCAACCGCAAGGCGATGGACATAATCCAGCCGAACGTCACGCGCTCCGGCGGCTTCACCGAGTGCATGCGGATTGCTGTTATGGCCGAGGCGTTCCACGTCCCTTATGCACCGCACACCGGAAGCGGAACAGCGGTCTGTATGGCCGCAGAGCTGCATCTTGCTGCAGCGCCAACTAATTTTCTTATCTACGAGCACATGCAGAGCGACTGGTCGAAGGCGTTTAACAATCCGCTGCGCACCGGGATCGTCAAACAATCAGCTGAGCGGTTCGAAAAAGGCTACATGCTCCTACCGCCCGGTCCTGGTCTCGGGATCGAGCTCAATGATGAGGTGATCAATCGTTATCACCTCGATCTTAACACGGCGGGGCGCTAACAAGGACCGGCAGTTGCCTATCGCTCATAGCCGCGTGCCGACACGATGAAGAACCCAACGGAATTGCTGCGACGCTTGGCCTTCTCCTCCCTACCGCGAACCGAGGCGAACGGGTAGTACTAGAATTCCGGGCCGAGCTAGCAGGACAATCGATGAGCGAAAATCTCTCTCCGCAGGCATTCAGCCCGCGACCAACAAGAGGTCGCGCGTAATATAACGCCTCCGACTGACATCATTCGCGACCACGATCGCTGCGCGCGACATAGCTGCGGCACCCGTCAAGGCCTCCATGATGGAACCGGACCCGGGCTCAACGTGGGCGGCGTCCGGGAAGGAAGGGGGGATCAGTCACAGCTAAGGCAGTATCTCAATCTGAATGGTGGATAGCCATAGCGCGAAGCGGTTCAATCCAGTGATGCCGTTTCGCTTCCCAGCCAGAGTGCATGGGTGCCGGGAAGGTGGGATCAGCAAATGACCCCACGGCGACAGCAATATGGCCGGGAAATGCCTCCGCCTCCCAATACACGGTCGATCCGCATATGGGGCAGAACCGAAATGACACTGAACGGCCGGCGTCAGACTGGCGAGTAAATCGGGTTGAGTTGCCGAAGATGGTAATTTGCTGTTGGCTGAACCACGCTTGACCACCGAAGGGAGCTCCGGTCCGACGCTGACACTCAAGGCAGTGGCACATTGCAATCCGTACCGGTTCGCCCTCACACACAATCTCCAGTTTTTCGCAGTTACACGCTGCGCGACGAGTTGTCATAGGCACGCTCCCTTTTGTTCGGCAAGCGCGGGAAGTTGCACTCGCGCTGTCGGAGTTGGTCGGAATATGGGGGATGGGTGAGGGGTTGCTGCGGCTCTCAAGAGGGGCGGGGTAACCCCGACCGGCCTCGCAGCATGGATAGGAAGAGACCCGTTATCGATAGCTAACCCATTAGATCCCGAGATGCAAGCAGTGGTAAATTATTTTATGACCATCGAACTCAACCTGCTCACCGCAAGCGTAGTTTTCGGCATTGTACACATCATCATTGTGGGACACCTGCAGAGTTGGCAACGAGGCTATCGCTGGACTGCCAGCTCGAGGGAAGCGAGCGTTACACCGCTTACCGGCGTGGCCGGTAGGGCCGAGCTTGCGCTTCGCAACTATCTTGAGACCTTTCCATTCTTCGCCGCTGCAATTCTTGTTGTCACCGTGACGAACACGCATAGCTGGCTCACCGTGTGGGGAGCTCACTTCTACTTTTGGGGTCGCATCTTCTACGCAATCTTTTATGCGGCGGACAAGCCGTTAGCTCGCTCACTCATGTGGAACATCCCGACGATCGGCATCCTGATGAATGTTGCCGGCCTGCTTCTTAATTAGCGATATTAGCGATCCCAGCCTGTGGTGGTGCCGCAAGCTCATCTCATATTCATCGCTCAGCTATACGCTCCCTTGAATCCTCGACGAATTATTTGGTAGTGATCGGCGCGCGTCTGACCAGGCGCTGGTGTCCGCCTGCCTTGCAAACGCCTTGTGCTCTTCGAGGCGGTCATCACGCCATCCATAATGGCGCTCCGGGTGCGGACATCGCCTTCACAACTTGCTGCCGGAGGATACCGCGGATGCTGCAGCCCGATGGTTGCATCCCCGCTGAGCTCGCCACCGTGGCATCGCCGCGCTCAGCAGATCTCATGACACCGCGATAGTTGCCGCGAGTGCTGCGCCGCCGAGGTCTTATCGGTATTGCGAGAAACGGCCCACAGTGAGTTGTTTCCGTGCAAGTGCCGGCCTCCTCCGTGAAACGACCACCGCGGAGAGATCTTTCTGGGACCTTGAGCATCGGAGGCAGGCCCCGTCTCGCGACACCGCCCGACCCGAGCGGCGATCAGTAGGCTCGCGCAGCTTTGGGCGCCCAAGATCAGCTGCAAATTCGGCGGCTTGCAAAAGTCGGTCTCTTCTGCCTTGGCCGTGCTATTTGAGCCGAGAGACCTGGAGGCTCGTCAACTGCGCGGCGACGCGATCGAGCGAAGCTGAGGGAACAAAAACAGGAGGAGAGTCGCCCGCTGGAAAAGCGTGACGACCTAACTCATTGAAAATATGGTGCGAGCGACGGAACTTAAACCCGCGGCCTCCGGCGTGACAGGCCGGGTTTAATCGTTAAGAATCAACGGTTGGGGGACGCCCTTCCACGCGCTGACGGGCAGGTAAACGAGCAAAAGTGTCCCGCGGGGTTCCTCCCCAAACACGCTGCCGCAAACATCACCGGCACGGGCCGGCGCCCAGCTAGGCAATTGCCCGCCCCAAAATCGGGGTTCGACCCGATCGACCCAAATCGCCGGCATGGGCACAAAGCACACCTGGATCACGCACCTCGAGACTTCCCCCCCGTCGTCTCGTTTCCCTCGTTGTGATCCGTACGGGCCGCCCTTTCCCTCAGGGCGGCCCTTTTCTTTTTCTCAGGCCCTTAGGGGTTTCCATGGATGCGGCACTCGTCCGCAATGGTTAACGTCGCGGGGACACGTCTGCTGAGGGCAACCACCAACCCTGCCCAATTCCAGGCGTCTTCAGCGACTGTCGAGGCCAATGGCGAGCGTGTCGGTTACTGGGCGCCTCGCTTTGACGACGAGGGGGGAGAGCGGGCGCCGCCAGGGAGGGGATGCGGGAAGCGGCGGCGCCCTGCCGGCCAGTGCCAGCGATCTTGCCGTCGAGTGTTTCATGGTTGATGGGGGATTTTCCCTCTCCAAATACGATAGGGACTAAGGGGAGCCGCCCACGCCAGGGCGGCTTTTTCGTTTTTCAGGTCGCGCGCTGCTTCTTCCACGAGTCGCCGGCCTTCGTCCCTGATCAGCCCCAATAGTTCAAGGCCACCACACTACCCTCCTCGATGAGTCGGTCGAATTCCTCGGGATCACTTTGGTGTTTGATGAATGGATAGATCCGCAACGAAACGTTCGCTGGTGTCCATCAAGGAACCATCGGGCTGCTCAACGACGGAATGGGCAACGAACTGAGGGCACATTTTAAGGCTGAGCGCGAAGAAGAGCCATCCTCGGATTGCCTTGTGGGCCGCATTTAACTCGAGTGGCAATACCTCGGGACGGGTTTCCACTCGCTGGCTGAGACTTCAACGTACGGCACACTACCACGCCAGTGTCGCGCCGCGCCCATAACCGTCGGACCAGCCGTCGTTGCACTGGGGTCTGCGGATCCATCGTGGTCCGTTCCTCGCCCGCCGCGACCCAGCGCTGAGATTGATGGCACCACAATATAAGACACGGGCTGAGGTAAAGAAGCCTTACTGCCCGCCTCCTCCTCGTCTAGGGCGGTGCCAGCACTATTCGGTAGTCTTTGCTTTACTGCATTCTGCCACCAGCGAACTCCCGCCAGGCTGCCGAAGAGGCCCCGGCATGGTTTGGATTAACGTGCTGCAAATTCTGTGCGCCTAGGGATTACCCTGATTTTTCCGTTATGTCCGACAAGCTACTCTCAAGATTGTCCGTCCACCGCACAGCCACTTGCGAAGACCATGCAAGCTGGGCCAACCACGCTACAGGTCCCCATGCGCCTCAACCGTTACCTCTTTTGTTTCGTCGTTCTCAGTGTTCCGTTGGCGTTTGGCCCGCGAGCGGCGCATTCGTCGCCAGCGCTCGTTCTTCCTACGCAAAGCGCAACCATCCATGTCAAAACAGATAGACGGAAATGTTGGCATCAGTGCCGGCATTTGTGCTTCGGCAGGCCCAGGATTAGCTGCAGGCTCTGCATGCGCCAATGCAAAGAGCAATCATAACGAGGAAATTCGCAGCACGCGGCGCGAGTGTATGCGCCTACCCTTTCCTTGGACCGGACAGCGTCTCCGCTTCCTCTGCGCCTCGCGACACAACTGATATTCTCTGGCAGAACAATTCCAGTGGCTTCACTGCCAGCTAGTTTACTGGCGTCGAAGTTATGCTGAGCCGGAACATCACGGTCGGCGTCGAATACAATTACATCGACTTGGCATCGGAACGTTCGGTCACGCCAACTTCGGCGGCGGCAGGTACAGTAGACCTTGATCAGACAGTGGACGCACAGATCCAGACGGTAAAACCCGACAACAGGAGCGCTGCTGGTGGTATGAGTGCCCAACGCACTGTCCATTGCCTCATCGTGATGATGTGACCCGGTAGTTCGCCTCCGGTTGGAAACCGGCACATGATGGGGTTAATCCAATAGAAGGTAAAGGGAACCCAAAGGCTCAAAAGAATGACCATAGGCAGAATAGTCTGCGCAACAAATGTCATTTCGACCTGATCCACCCACGGCCGCCGCACCTCGGGCATTCCTTGTCGCGTAGACCATGATGCATCGGCACGCGCCCAGTGGCTTTGGCATTGCGGGCATTCGGTATTCGCTGTGTTGTGGAGGCCGCGCACGTTAGCGGCCTCAAGTTGCAGCTGCGATACGTGACAGTACAGCAGGACGAAGCCCTGCTCCCCGAGCAGCGCGCGGTACGGGAGGCGCAGCCGTTCGACCTCGCCCTCTGGGCCGCCTGTTCATGGACCCAAATTTCGGATCGGATCGGGGCCGGCAGGGACTCGACGCGACACACCAAACTCCGAGGTCTTCTCACCGGTCACGAGCAGGGTGACCGCAGCGGAGACCCAAGTCACGACCCAATTTTGGCAGACGTTTCAGCGGAAGATTCGAAGCGGAGGCGACATGAAGAAGAACACTGAAGCGCAGATCAATGCCGCGAACTTGGATCTGGATGCCTTCAAGGCGGGCCAGCCATCGAGGCACCCACCACTATCACCGACCGCATGCAACGCACTGCTTGTTACGCGAGCCGACGCGCTCGAGGGTTGCACCGAAGGCTCGCCCGACGAGGCCGAACTCGCGTCCCTCGCCGATGCGATCGAGGCCTATGAGGCTGTGCGTTGGCCCTCAAGGAAGGCTCCTGGCGGCAAGGGGTAATTCGGAATCAACCAATCTTTGACATGGTGACGAGCCCAAGGGCTTTGCTCAAGTGAGCCTCGGGTAGGGCCGCCGGCACCGCGTTGTTCATCGTCTGTGCTGGCGGCCGCCGGAAGGCTTTCTGCCTAATGGACCCGCCCTCTCTGGCGGTAGAGCTCACAGAACTCCCTGAGCTCCATAGCGCCGATCCGCACGTCCTCAACCCACTCGGCCGTGCCCACGGCTTTGGCTGCCCGACTTGGCGGCCGCGGCGACGTTCTGCTGCTGAGCCCGCTCCCTCCTGCGAGCTTCGATCACAGTTCTAACAATACCACCAAGGCCAGGCCAGCAAGGACCAGCATTAAGCTCCACGTGATTTCAAGATTCGTTAGGAAGGCTTTGCGAGTTGTTGGTCTTTTTGTAAGGAGCCATGCCGAAAGTAGGGCTACCAATAAGGGTGCAAATGCATAGGCCCATCCGAAGACCACCCGGTAAGCTAGGGCCACGGCCGTATTGGCATAGATGAACCCACCCCAGGCCAGGAATACATTGAGTGCAAATAAGGCGTAGAGCACAAGCCCCATCCCGCAAAGGGACCATCCTGAGGCACAGTTTACGCTGTTGCGTATGCGCACAAATCGAAACTCTCAACTTCTCTTAGGATCCGTTAACGACGGAAATCAAGACCGGCTTCCGGATGAGCTCATAGAAGAGCTCGGCGTGCCTGTCCGACCTCGCCTCGACTTGCTCGTACCACGCAAGTGATCCCACAAGCGGGTCCGTCACGGCCAGCAGCTCCTTTTTAGGACAGCCATCACGTCCTCGGCCTTCGCAGCGCCGGCTGCGGTGGAAGACGCACCCCACGGCGACATGCCGCTTGCCTGCTGTCTCGACCAGTTTGACTGTTTCCTGCAGCGGTGCGAGGGCGAGCAACCCCGGGTTCGCTGGTAGGACCGTTAAGCTTGAGACGCGCACGGCTGCCGCGATAAGCGCATCAACGCGGCTTGGCGTGTCGATGAAGATCGAGGCTGGCGTTGAGCGTTGCCGCTGCCCCAATCACCTCGCTGAGCTTGTCGGGCGTCACGTCGATCACGATCGGCGCCTTGCTCGTGCCGCACGTCTGGCTCCAAAGAAGCGATGACCCCTGTGGATCGAGATCAAGCAACAAAACTCGCTCACCGCGGCTTCCTGCGACCCCGATGGAAGCCCGGAGGTCAGCGCCGAACATCAATCACGGCGATCCTTGAGCGTTGTCGCTGCGAGCGGCCCCAGCTGCTGCGTCGCATCAAACACGCGCTGCCAGGACAAGTATTCTTCGGGGCTTAGCGCGTAACGCCCACACGCTTCGCTGAATGCGAGCAGGCCCGTCCGGTCCAAGGAAGTAGGGAACCCTGACTCTTTGCACGCTTTCCGACACGGCTTGCTCCGTCAGCTGCTCAATTGGGGAGTCGGTTACTGCGGCGGGCAGCTCCGGTCAGTCGCGCCGAGAGTCATGACGCCCATGGAGGCCGTCGCATCGCTTGCATGGCTAACCAAAGCCATTACCCTGTCCGCTCGGCCTACGTCTCCTGCCGGATTATTAATTTTGCGACAGGTTCACTGGAACTCCAGTGGAGCCCAATTCAGCTAAAACGCGTGGCATAAGCTAGGGAATGACCGCCCAGCGTTGGAAAAGTCAGGACGACAATAAAGGCTACTGCACCTTTGTATTGGCGTGGCGCTACTGGCTCATCTAAGCTTGGGACGTGTTCTTTCGGTACATCCAGCCTTGTAGCCTTGTCCTGGCCAAGAGCGTGCCGACCGGGTGACGACTGGCAGCATGAGATCAAGTTCGACGGCTTCCGGGTCCAGATCCACAAGCTCGGTGACGACGTAGAACTCTACAGCCGCAACGGATCTCGATTCAGCAGGCGCTTCCCACGGCTGGTTGAGGTGGTTCACAAGCTGCCGGCGAGGTCGGCCATCATCGACGGCGAGATCGTGGCCAGCGATGTCCGCGGTATGCCGAACTTCTGGCGTCTATTCCTAGGCTCAGCGCGCCCCGGCGAGCTCATCGTGTGGGCATTCGATCTCCTAGCCATCAACGGCAAGGATCTGCGGCGATGGTCGCTGGAAGCTCGCCAGGGGCGCCTGCAGGCCCTGCTGAGCCGGTCTAGCTGCCAAGGGGTCCTGGCTTCGGAAGCATTCACGGACGGCCTGGCGCTGCTCCGCGTGGCCGAAAAGCACGGACTGGAAGGCGTGGTGAGCAAGCGCCGAGATGCGCCCTACGGATCCGGTGCGTGCCGCGGGTGGCGCAAGGTGAAGACGACGGCCTTTCGCGAGGCGAACCCGGAACTGTGGCGGCTGCTTGAGTGCGGGAGATAGGCTTGGAGGAGTAGCATCGAAGCTACAGACGCGCTGCCTGCTCCCCGGTTACCATCCTCGCGCGACTTGTCTGTGGTGTGGGGGTGTTCATGGCAAAGAAGCCCAATAAATCGGCCATACAGCAGCAAAGGGAGCGCATCTACAAAGGCTTGCGCAGCTGGCTTATGCCGCCCGATTTTCAGCCGTATGTCAGTAAAATCCCCGTGGTGCCATCGAAGTACAGGGTTGCGAGGGCTCGCCAGATACACGCGCGATTGGCGGTGGCGCGCTTCGGGGCTGATCCTCGGTTGGTTTGATGACGGAGTGGTAGCGCCTTTTCCCGCCGCCGCTTTCATCGCCTGTACCGCTCGCGAAAATCGGCTATCTGTCGCGCGACCCACACGACTTGGCCGATGCCGCCGGCCGTACGATGGCTCAGCTACCGTGAACCATCGTGAGGCGTTTCGTCCGCCCCGCGAGCAATCCTCTGATCCAGGCTCGCGCCTCCAGGCTATCGTTCTCGTAGGGATTGTCTGTGCTGGCGCAGCTCCATCGTCCCGCTAGATAGCCTCTCCGATAGGCCTCGGCGTGAGAAGTACGGTAGATCTTGGCATCGGCGTCGGACATGGCCGCAGCCACTACCTGATTTGCGACCCTTGCGCGATCATCGCGGCGGCGCGCTCACCGAGAGTCCCGGTGGGGCTTGCCTGCAACATTTGCTTGGGCAACCGATGAGCACTCTCAAATTCATGACGACGGTTTCCGACTGTCCATTGCTCGCCGGAGCGGCCCCGCCCGGCGTTGAAGGCGTAGCGCGGTGGATGACTTGCTGCTGCTGCGATGGGCGCCGGCCGCTTCAGCGCGTTCGCGCAATCGCTAGGGAGAAACCCAACGCCTCCGCGTGCGCGACGCTAACTGGCTTGGGGTATGAGTTCAACGGCGTACCCGAGGTCGGCGAATCG
>Ga0075424_100007752_pt1 | contig 10442 bp, 12 predicted proteins | sample SoiMethybrSBSTD3_FD_75301 | JGI IMG/M metagenome (GOLD analysis project Ga0075424, IMG submission 75301) | Bulk soil microbial communities from a Populus tree surrounding site in Tennessee, USA - Soil MetaG P. TD hybrid SBSTD3 | ecosystem: Environmental > Terrestrial > Soil > Tree plantation...
TTCTTCAGATAGTCGACGCTGATGTGCCCCGAGGAGCCGGTGCCGAAGGAGCCGTAGGAGAGCTTGCCGGGGTTTGCGCGGGCGTACGCCACGAATTCCTGGAACGTGTTCGCCGGCACCGACGGGTGCGTGGCGATTACCCATGGGAAGCGCACGAGCAGCGTGATCGGCGTGAAAGCGCGCATGCCATCGTACGGCAGCGTCTTGTGCAGGATCGGGTTCATGATGAACGTCGCCGCGTCCGACACCATCAGGGTATAGCCGTCGGGCGGAGACTTGGCGACGTACTCGCCGCCGATGATCTGCGTCGCACCCGGCTTGTTCTCGACCACGACCGGCTGGCCCCAGATTTCGGAGAGCCGCGCGCCGATCGAGCGCGACAGCGAATCGGTCGCGCCGCCGGCGGTGGCGGGGACGACGATCTTGACCGGGCGCGAGGGAAACGGCTGGGCGAGCGCGGACAGGCTGAGCACCATGAAAAGCCAAAAGGCGAGCCGTTGCACTAGATCTTCTCGGCGCGCAGAAGCAACTCGCTCGGGATCGCGATGCCCAGCGCTGTCGTGGCCCTGACGTTGATGATGAGATTCAGCTTGGTCGGCTTGCCGATCGGCAGGTCGCCCGGGTTCGCACCCTTGAGAATCCTGTCCACGTAGGACGCGGCGCGGTAATAGAGGTGCGGATAGTTCACGCCATAAGCGGCCAGGCCGCCCGCCTCGACATATTCGCGCGCGGAGTACATCACCGGCAACCTGTACTTCCTGGCGAAGTCGATGATGGTTTTCCTGTTCGCCAGGACCACGGCCTCGGAGTTGATCACCAGGGCGCCGGCGCGCTGCTGCACCGCCGCCTCGAGAGCCCGGTCCAGTCCTGCCGCGTCGCGGACATCCAGGATGATTACCTGCAGTCCCAGCGACTTGGCAGTGCGCTCGATCTGCCGCCGCTCGGCAATCGCGGTCGAGTTGGCCAGGTTGAGCAGCGCGCCGATGCTGCTCACCTCCGGCGCCAGCTCATGGAGCACTCTGACGCGTTCCACCGCGACCTGGCTGACGAAAGTAGTCAGGCCGGTGACGTGGCCGCCCGGGTGCGCGAGGTCCTTGACCACGCCGGCAGCGACCGGATCGGCCGAGGTGGCCATGACGACCGGCACCGACCCGGCGTTCCTGGCGGCGAGCGCGGCATTCGAGCCGCGGGTCACGATGATGTCGGCCTTCGCGCGCACCAGCTCGGCGGCCAGTACCGGGAACCGCTCCGGCCGGCCGTCCGCCGAGCGATAGTCGATGACGATGTTCCGGCCTTCGACATAGCCGGCTTCGCTCATGCCCTGGAGGAACGACTTCAGATTGGCGCGATTGGCGCTCGCCGACGTGGTCTCGAGCATGCCGATGCGGTAGACCCTTTCCGGCTGCGCGAAAGCCGGCAGAGCCAGCACCACGGCGAGGAGAAGCAGGAGCCTGATCACTGCTCGGCCTCGACGTTGAGGGTCATCTCGCCGATGCGCTCGATCCTGCCCTTGAGCTTGTCGCCAGGAGCGAGCCGTGCGACGCCGGCGGGAGTGCCGGTGGTGATCAGATCCCCCGGTCGCAACGTCAGCACGCTGCTAAGGAAGCGAATGTGCTCCCGCAGGGTGCAGATCATGTCGCTCGTGTGAGCGGTCATGGCGTGCTTGCCGTTCAGCTCGACGTCGATGCGCACGTCCTGCGGCTCGGGCAGCTCGTCGCGCGTGACGATCCACGGGCCGAGCGCGGTGAACGTGTCGAAGCCCTTCCTGATGTTGCGCGTGTTCTGGCGGTTGCGGCCCCACGGCTCGCGCTGGCTGATGTCCCAGCAGATGGTGTAGCCGAAGACATGGTCGAGCGCCCTCTCCTCGCTCACGTGCCGCGCCTTCGCGCCGATCACGGCGCAAAGCTCGGCTTCGAAGTCGACGTGCTTCGCGATCTTCGGCAGGACGATCGAGCCGCCCGGACCGATGATCGACGAGCTTGGCTTCAGGAAGAACTCCGCCATCAGGTCGTCCTTCGACAGCTCCTTGCGGTCGGGACCGCCCGAGGCGGCGAGCATCTCGGCCTGGTGCGCCTTGTAGTTCGCCGCCGCGGCCCATAGCGACGGGGGATTCTCGATCGGCGCGAGCAGCTTCGCCTTGGCGAGCGGCACCGACGAGCGGCCCTTCAGCGCCTCGCGGGCGCAATGCATTGCGCCCGCGCTGTTGGCGAGGGCGTCGATCACCTCCTGCATGCGGTAGCCCTTGCGCAGGTGGCCGGCGGCGATCAGTGACGGGCCGATCGGGTGGACACGATCGTCGGCGATGATGCCCGCCTCGTGATCGTCGTAGTGGCAGATCTTCACGCCGGAGCATTGTAAGCTTGACGCCATGCTCAAGCCCGTGGGGCTCACGCACGGCCACTACGAGTGCCGTTCGCTCGAGCAAACGCTGCCGGTCTTCACTGACCTGCTCGCCATGGAGGTGGTCGAGCGCCGCAAGGGCGAGGCAGTGCTCGCGCACCCCAACACCGGCTGGCGCCTGGTGGTGCACGAGGGCGGCCCGGACGCCCCCGACAAGCCCCACAACAACCACTACGGCCTGCGCGTCGCTCACGCCGGGGAAATCGACGCCGCTTTCGAATATCTGGATTCTCACAAGGAAAAATACGGCTTGCGCGTCGCGCGGCCACGGGCGCAGCACTTCGCGCGCTCGATCTACTTCCGGGAGCCGGGCGGCAATACGCTGGAGATCGAGTACTACGATCCCAAGGCCGCGGCCGAGGGCAGGACCATCGCCCGGCCCCACTGGCAGCGCGAGCTGACGCAGGACGATTTTCCCGGCAGGGGCTACGTGCCGCAGGCGCTGACGCACGGCACGCTGGAGTGCTCCGACAAGGCGGCGAGCGCCGCCTTCTATCGCGACGTGCTCGGCCTCGAGATCGCCGGCGGCGGCCGCATCTCCACCTACATCAAGCACGCGGCGACGCCGTGGTACCTGGTGGTGCTGCCGATTCCGAAGCGCAAGAAGACGCTGCGCCCGGTGAACCGCTTCACCCTGAAAGTGAGCGATGTGCAGAGCGCGCATCGTGAGCTCGAGGGCAAGGTCGCCGAGTTGCGGCCAATCGAAGGCAATTCCTTCCTCTTCGCCGACCTCGACCGCAACTGGTGGGAAGTGACCGCGTAACTACTGATCGCCATCCACGATCTTGCAGGGGATCTCGGCGTCCTCGTCCACGGCGTACACGGCGCACAACCGGTGATAGCCGTCCGCCACGATCACCTGGTGATTGTGCAGATCCCGCACCAGCAGCAGCGGCGAGAGTGACTTGCCGTCGCGGATCTTCTTCTTGTCCTTCTCGACGTGCTTGTTGTCGATGCCCAGCGCATTCAGGCGCGAAGCGCGAAGAATGTCTTTCGCCTTGAACATCACGATCCCCGCCGACCGCAGGCTGTGCGCGAGCACCCGGGCGCGCCGCTCGTCGAAGATCAGGCTGAGATAGGACTTCGCCGCGGGATAGTCGTGCGGCTCCGGTTCCTTCAGCCACCGGATTTCCCTGCTCATGGGCACGCATCGTATCCCGGCGGGCGATCCGGTATCATTCGAGATTGAAAGTCGAGCGATGCAATTCCTGAAGGGATTTCAAGGGACGGCGAAGCCGGGGCCCGGCCAGCCGCCGCAGACGCTGTTCGCCTTCTACTGGTATTTCATCAAGCAGGCGAAGCGCTGGTATGTCGCGATGTTCGTCGCGAGCCTGGTGCTGGCGCTGCTCGACACGGTGATTCCGCTCTTCATCGGCCGCCTCGTCTCGCTGATGGAGTCGACCGACCGCATGGCGGCGCTCGAGCGCGAGTGGCCGGTGCTGGCGGGCATGGTCGCGCTGGTGCTGCTGGTGCGGCCGGCGATGTTCATGGTCGACATGGCCATCCGCTGGGTGGTGCTCATCCCCGCCGGGACGAGCCAGATCCGCTGGCAGAGCCACTGGCACGTGATCCGCCAGAACTGGCCGTTCTTCCAGAACGACTTCGCCGGCCGGATCGCCAACCGCGTGATGCAGACCGCGCCGGCGCTGCGCGAGAGCACGATGATGAGCATCCGCGCCGTGTGGTACATCGGCGCCTACGGAGTGACCGCGTTCACGCTGATGGCGCTGGTCGACTGGCGGCTCGGTGCGCCGACGCTGCTCTGGTTCGTGGGCTACGTGTGGTTCCTGGTCCACTACGTGCCGAAGCTGCGCGATCTGTCGCGCGCCAGCTCCGAGATGCGCTCGATCGTGATGGCGCGCGTGGTCGACAGCTACACCAACATTCTCACGGTGAAGCTCTTCGCGCGCATGAAGGACGAGGACGCCTACGTGCGCGAGTCGGTGGACGATCACCAGGCGGCGATGACACGGCACCAGGCGTTCACCGCGCGCATCATGCTCGTCCTCACCGTGCTCAACGCGGCGCTGCTGGTGGGCACCGCGGGAGTCGGCCTGTGGCTCTGGTCGCACGGCGTGGTGAACGCCGGCGTGGTCGCGACCGCCCTGCCCCTCGCCTGGCAGACGACCAACGCCGCCGGCTGGGTGAGCTGGGAAGTGTCGTCGATCTTCGAGAACATCGGCGTGGTGCAGGAAGGGATGCAGTCGATCGCCGTGCCGCACGGCGGCGTCGATCGTCCCGACGCGAAGCCGCTCGAGGTCTCGCGCGGCGAGGTGAGCTTCGAGAACGTCACGTTCGCCTATGGCCGAACCGACTCGGCTCCCATCATCGATAAATTGAACCTGGACATCAGGGCGGGCGAGCGGGTCGGCCTCGTCGGCCGATCCGGCGCGGGCAAGTCGACGCTGGTGAACCTGCTCCTGAGATTCTTCGATACGGAGAAAGGCCGCATCCTGATCGACGGCCAGGACGTCGCCGGCGTGACCCAGGAGAGCCTGCGCGCGGCGATCGGCATGGTCACGCAGGACACCTCGCTGCTGCACCGCTCGATCGCCGCCAACATCCGCTACAGCCGGCCCTCGGCGAGCGATGCGGAAGTGGTCGACGCTGCGCGCAAAGCCCAGGCGCATGAATTCATTCTGTCGTTGAGGGATTGGCGAAACAGGAGCGGCTATGAGGCGCACGTCGGCGAGCGCGGCGTCAAGCTCTCCGGCGGGCAGCGGCAGCGCATCGCCCTCGCCCGCGTGGTCCTCAAGGACGCGCCGATCCTGGTGCTCGACGAGGCGACCTCGTCACTGGACTCGGAGGTCGAGGCCGCGATCCAGGGGGAGCTGCTCGACCTGATGGAAGGCAAGACGGTGATCGCGATCGCGCACCGCCTCTCGACCATCGCGCGCATGGACCGCCTGATCGTGCTCGAGCACGGCCGCATCGTCGAAAGCGGCAGCCATGCCGACCTGCTGCGCGTCGACGGGATCTACGCCGAGCTCTGGCGGCACCAGTCCGGCGGCTTCATCGGCAACGAGCTCGACGGCGACCCGGTCAGCGCGGAGCAGGCGGCGTAGCCGGCACCGTCTTCCAGCCCTCGGGGCAGGCGTTGATGTACGGGTAGTAATTCTTCGCCGACTCGCAGTAGTACCAGCTGCCCGCGGGCGGCTGCGGCGGCGCCGCGGCGGTGGTCGCGCCGCTGGGCGGTGGCGGCGCGACCACTTCGTAGCCTTCCGGCTGCTGCACGTAGTAGACGTCGTTCGCGTAGTAGTAAGGCACGGCGCCGACGTAGACGGTCGAGTACGCGGGCGGCAGCACCGGGACGATCACGCCGAAGGGCGGCCTGAAGACGACGAAGCTCGGCCCGACGCGGTGGTACCAGACGCCCGAATGGAACCAGAAGGGCTCGCCGCGGAAGCGCACTTCGACGTGGCCCGGCGGCAAGGCGCCGATCCTGTAGCCGGGGACCGGATAGTAATGGTCGTGGTGGAAGCGGTTGTCGTACACCCAGTGGTCGGTGCGAAAGCGCTCGCGCTCGTGCTCGCGCTCGCGGCGCTGGGCATGCGCAGTACTCGCGAGCAGCAGCACCGCGATGGCCACGACCTTAGTTGCTTTGCCGACTATCATGAGCAAATGGTAAGCATTCGCGCCACGGCGGGTCGTGCGATTTTGTATCTGTTGGTAACTTGTCAGGTTACCGGCAACTGCGCGTTGGCCCAGGATCTGCGCGAGCGGTCGCTCGAATCGGAGAAACGCACGCTCGAGGAAGAGCGCCGCGAACGGGAAAAGCAGCGCCCGGATCTCTCGCGCCCGGTGGAGAAGAAGCGCGACGCGAAAGCGTGCGAGAGCGCACGCGTCAATTACCAGGTGAGCTGCGGCTCGCCGGTCGCGCCGAAGTATCGCAATCCGAACTGCCGTGAGGCGGAAATCTTCATCCGGCAGAACTGCTAATGGAACTTGTCGCACACACGGTCGGCGCCCTTCTCAAGGAGCGGAAGCACACCATCGCTGTCGCGGAATCGTCCGCGGGCGGGCTGATCAGCGCCGCGCTGGTCGCCGTTCCCGGCGCTTCGGCCTTCTACCTCGGTGGCAGCGTCATCTACACGGTCAACGCCCGCCAGGCGCTGATGGGACTGGAGAAGCACCACGTCACGGGCATGCGCTCTGCGAGCGAACCCTATGCGCAGCTCCTCGCGAAAACCACGCGCGAAAAGCTCGGCGCAACGTGGGGACTGGCGGAGACCGGCGCGAGCGGGCCGACCGGCAATCGCTACGGCGACGCGCCGGGACACGCATGCATCGCGGTGAGCGGACCGGTCAAAGCGGTGATCACCCTCGAGACCGGCAGTGCGGATCGCGAAGCGAATATGCGGGCGTTCGCCCGCCGCGCGCTGGCGCTGCTCGAAGACTGTCTCCGGCGGCTGTAATTCTTACTTGGCCAGCAGGCCGGCCTTGCGCGCGATCTCGGAAACGCGGCGATGCTCGTCGCGCATTTCCTCCAGCAACCGCGTCGGCGATGCGTAGTCGGCGAGGATGCCGAGCGGCTTGAGCTTCGCACCGACTTCGGGCGACGCGATCGCGCGCTCGAGCGCGGGCACGAGCCGCGCCGTGACCTCGGCAGGAATTCCGGCGGGCGCGAAGAATGCCGCCCAGACGCCGAACAGGCGCTGCGCGTGGCCGAGCTCGCGCAGGGTCGGGATCTCGGGGAAGTCGGGGTACTTGTCGGAAATGACGATGCCGCGCACCGCGCCGCTCTTCAGGTGCGCCGTCATCGTGCCGAGGGCGAGCACCACGCCTTCGATGTGGCCGCCGCGCATCGCGGTCACCGCCGGCGCCGCGCCGGTAAAGGGCACCATTACGATCCCAGCGCCGGTGAGCGAGTTGATGGTCTGCACGCAGAAGTCGCCCACCGAGCCGATCCCCGCGGTGCCGATCCGCACCTTGCCGGGATTCGCCCTGGCATAGGCGATCATCTCCTTGAAGTCCTTGAACGGCGCCTCCGCGCCGGCGGCAAGGATGCTCGGCGAGCGCATCGCCAGGCCGAGCGGCGCGAGGTCCTTGAACGGATCGTAGCTGGCCGACTTCGGATCCATGATCGAGCGGAACACCAGCGCCGCGTTGTTGGTCAGGATCAGCGTGTAGCCGTCCTTCGCCGCCTTGACGACGAGCTCGGTGCCGAGCGCCCCGCCCGCCCCCGGACGGTTGACCGGCACCACCGGCGTCTTCAGCTCCCGCGCCAGCTCCTCCGCGACCGCGCGGGCGGCGAGATCGGTGGCGTCCCCGGCCGCCAGCGGAATGACCAGGTTGATCGGACCCGATGGATACTGAGCCTGCGCGTTTACAGTCAAAATCAGCATGCAAACGCTTATTAAAGTTCTTATCATTCCCCCATCATGGCGAGCCAATTCCCGGTGGTCAACGTTTCCCCGAACAACCCGGTCTTCGACCTGCCGATCTACGTCGCGCGCGACGAGGGCATCTTTGCCAAGGCGGGCATCGAGGTGCGCTTCCAGGCGAAGTACTCGGAGCGCAGCGCCTCCGATGCGGATCCGTTCAAGCGGCTGAAGGAGTCGCTGTTCGAGCAGGGCAAGGCCGACGTCTACAACCTGTGCGAGTGGGCGGGCATCGACCGCAGCGAGCACAGCAAGCGCGGCGCGCAGGTGCTGGCGCTACGGCCGGCGGTAGGAGCCCAGGCAATTATTTCTTTTGAAAAAGAAATACAAGAGCCGAGAGATTTGGCCGGCATCCCTGTCGGCATCAACGACAAGACCGGCTCGCACTACACCACGCTGCAAAGCCTCGAAGGCGTGCTCGCGCGCAAGGACATCGTGGTCGAGCACCTCGGCATCCCGGAGAACCGCTACCAGGCGCTCAAGAACCGCAAGAGCCGCGCGGTGGCCGTGATGGAGCCCTTCATCAGCTTGGGCCTGAAGGAAGGCGCGCACCTCGTCGACGTCACCTTCTATCGCGGCGCGGAAGTCATCGCCCCCGGCCTCGCGCCCGAGCAGCGCACTGCATACCTCAACGCGATCAACGAGGCCGCCGACCGCATCATGGCGGACTTCGGCCGGTACAAGCACTACATCACCGAGCAGACCAAGGGCGCGCTGCAGGCGCACGAGATGAGCGATCAGTTCGTGCGCTACACGCACTACGTGCTCTACGACCCGAAGCGCTTCCAGCAGGTCTACGAGTGGATGCGCTCCTGGGGCCTCGCGAGCGGCGACGCCGACCACGAGAAAGTCGTCGCGAGCTTCTAGCTAGTCGTCGTCCGGCGCGCCGCCGCTGGCGACGATGTCGGATTGCTTGATCTTGTCGACGTTGAAGCGCTCGACCTTGCCGGTGATCGTCCTGATCAGGTCCTCGAGCTCCGGCGCTTCCTTCATGAAGCGCAGCGGGTTGGAGCGCGCGACGACGAAGGTCTTGAGATAGGGGCTGACGAAGCCTTTCGCCTTCAGCTTCTTCACCACCTCGGCGACCTTCTCGTCGAGGGAGAGGATCATCTCGGCGATTTTCTCGTGCCCCTTGAGCGACTTGCTCAACGACTCGTCTGAAAATTCCGTTAGCCGCCGGACGAACGAGTTATAGACGCCGCCGCTGAAGCGCGGATTCTTCTCGTAGCACAGGCCCATGGTCACGAACGAAGGCTCTTCCAGATAGTAGGAGAAGTCCTTCTCGCTCTTCGCCGGCGTCTCTTCCATCAGATTGCGGAAGATGCGGATGACTTCCAGCGACTTGTCTTTGAGGTTATGTGCTTTTTCTGTGTTGAGCGCGAGGATCTGCCAGGCGAGCTCGCGCTTCGGCACCACCAGCGCGGTGATCGCCTTCGCGCCGAGGCGCCGCATCGCGTCGAGGCGGTGCCGGCCGTTGGGCGTCCAGAAGCCCTTCTCCGGCGCGGTGACGGCGATCACCGGGTCGAGGAAAAAGCCGGTGCGGTCGATGACGTCGGCGAGCCGGCGGTGGTGCACCTGCGAGAGGTCGCGCTGGAAAGGCGTCGGCTCGATCTTGTCGATCGGCAGGATCGCGAGCAGCAGCGGATTCTTGCCGAGCGGATCGCAGTACTGGCCGACCACGATCCCGCCGTCGCCTTCGATCCGCTTCAGCAATTCGGGCGGCACTGCGTCGAGCCGGCAATCCGCCGGGGTGAAGCCGCGCGAACCCGCTTTCTGCTTGCGTGGACGGCGCCGCGCAGGTTTTTTCACAGTAATATTCCTTTATCCCGAGGAGGAATTATCCATGATTGACCTTTACGCGGCCGGCACGTCGAACGGAATGCGCGCGCGCATCGCGCTCGAGGAGTGCGGCCTCAAATACAACTGGCATCCCATCGACCTGATGAAGGGCGAGCACAAGAAGCCGGAGTTCGTTGCCCTCAACCCGATGGCGGCGATCCCGGTGATCGTCGACAGCGAGGGCCCGGGCGGCAAGAAGGTCACCATGTCGCAGTCGAGCGCGATCATGATGTACTGCGCCGAGAAGGTCGGGAAGTTCATCCCCAAGGACCCGGCCAAGCGCGCGGCGATGCTCGAAGCCTATATGAGCGCCTCCACCGACATCACGCCCATGTTCGGATCGGTCAACGCGGTGGTGCGCTCCAAGGAGCCGCACGAGCCGACGGCGAAGATGTTCAAGGAGCGCCTGCGCGGCTACTTCTCCGTATGGAACGACTTCCTGGGCAAGCGCAAGTACGCCGGCGGCGACGAGGTCACCATCGCCGACTTCTCGCTTTACGCCGGCTACTGGCGCACCAAGGGCGCGTTTCCGGAGCTGGTGCAGGGCTTCCCGAACCTCGAGCGCTGGGGCGCCGAGATCGCCGCTCGGCCGGCCATCCAGAAGGCGACGAAGCTCTAGCTACTTTTCCACCGGGGCGATCTTGATCTGGGGCGCCCAGGCGAGCCACTCCTTCTTCGGCTGCTCGTGCAGGAAGAAGACGGTGCCCGGCTTCGCGCGCGCGGTGCCCGGCGGGCTGGCGAACTCGACGCCGCCGGTGACGAGCGCGCGCAGCGACTCGAAGTCGACCTCGACGCCCTTCAGGATGTTGCCTTTGAGGTTGA
>Ga0075424_100007753_pt1 | contig 10442 bp, 6 predicted proteins | sample SoiMethybrSBSTD3_FD_75301 | JGI IMG/M metagenome (GOLD analysis project Ga0075424, IMG submission 75301) | Bulk soil microbial communities from a Populus tree surrounding site in Tennessee, USA - Soil MetaG P. TD hybrid SBSTD3 | ecosystem: Environmental > Terrestrial > Soil > Tree plantation...
GGCGCCTTCACGGACGGCGGAAGCGGCGATCTTGGGATCGTCGATGGCGCTGATGATGATGACTTTGGTGTGAGGTTTCCACGCCCGGAGCTGACTGATTAACGAAAGGCCGTTGGCATCGGGCATCATCAGGTCGAGCAGGATTACGTCGACTTGGTGGCTTTGCACCCAGTCTTTGATTTCACTGCCACGGCTTATCTGAAAGGCTTCGTGCCCTCTTTTGGACAGCCATTCGACCATCACCGCAGCCAGGTCGACTTCATCATCAATAACCAATACTTTTATGACGGCCTCCACACTTCTTTGCGGCACTTTACTACAAAACAGCGCCCTGTAGACGTTTGATGAGCTCTTCGTCTGCAGGAGGAAATTGAAACTGATAAAGTTCACCGGGCTCCACCCAACGCATACCCGCGACTTCGAGTGGCCTCGGCTCGCCGTCGAGCACGGAGCAGTTGAAGAAATGCAGCCTGACCGTTCTCGACGGGTAGGTGTGCTCAGTCGTGAAATATTCGTCTTCGACCCGGATCTTGACGCCAAGCTCTTCGCGAATTTCGCGCTCGAGTGCGGACTCCAGCGATTCGTTCGCTTCCACCTTGCCGCCGGGGAACTCCCAGTAGCCCGGCAGATGAACGTCATCGAAACGTCTGGTGATGAGAATCTTGTTTGTGCGGCGAATGATGGCGGCGACGACGGTTATGATCACGAAAGACCGGCAGCGGCTTGACGATATGGACGGAAGTCGAGCAGGCACTTGTTCCGGCGAAGGAAATCCATGAAGCGGCGATACTCGGGACCCTTCAGGTTGAACATTGAAGCCATGTTTTTATAAGAGCCCCGCGTTGATTTAAGTCCGAAGTCGACAAGTGCGATGACCTTCTCACGCGGGATATCGCGCTTTTTGTATCGATCGTGAACGTGCGACCAGAAGTTCTTCCGTCCGTCGACAATCTCTTTGAACCAGGATTGGACTTCGTTGCTTAAGGTCGGCGAACCCTCCATTTCAAGAGCGATACGGCTGATGGTTGCTCCCTTCGCAAGAAAAAAGGCTCGCTCCACGGCGTTCTGAAGTTCGCGAACATTCCCTGGAAAGGAATGAGTCAGCAGTTCGGCAGTCACGCCCGGTTCAAATGTCTTCTTTGTCCGGTTGGCGAAATTCAACCTCTCGAGGAATGCATGGGCAAGCATTGGGATGTCTTCGCGCCGTTGACGGAGAGGTGGAACCGTGATGTGCAATACCTTGAGCCGATAGAGAAGGTCCTTTCGGAAGCGTCCATCTTTCGAAAGCGCGTCGAGATCCCCATTTGTCGCCGCGATCAGGCGAACGTCAACACTCCGGGCTTTCGCTTCACCAATCCTGCGTATTTCGCGCTCCTGAAGAACTCTCAGAAGCTTCGCCTGCACCGCAGGCGTTGTGTTCGCAATCTCATCAAGAAAGATGGTTCCTCGATCCGCCATTTCGAATAGCCCCGGCCGGTCCGCAACTGCGTCCGTGTATGCGCCCCTCTTGGCCCCAAACAACTCCGCTTCAATCAAAGTATCCGGGATTGCCCCGCAGTCCACGGGGACAAACGGTCCCTTTGCCCGCGCACTCGCCCGATGAATCGCTTTTGCAACCAGTTCCTTCCCCGTCCCACTCTCACCGTCGATCAATACCGTCGCGGTATTGCCAGCCGCAATTTCTATATGCGAATACACTTCCCGAATCGCCTTAGATGCTCCGATGATTCCATGCAACTCCTGAATCCGTGGCGTCTGGACGGGCTCTGTTCGCCGGGCACAAAGCTTATCTAGGCTTCGATTGGCAATCACTCCAACCACTGTCAAGAATTCCATTTCCTGCTCGGAAAATGGAGATTCACCTGGTAAGCAAGTGACATAGATCCCACCCCGATACTCACCCGCTGCTAAAGGGATCCAAGCAAGAGTGTCTTTAGGGGGTGTAGTATTTCCGCTACCAAAATGTATCTGATCTCCGCTTTTTTGGCCCAAGGCTCTAACTCTGCGCGCAAATTCATCGGTAAGTTTCATTCGTACGGAACGCCAGATTGCCCCCTTGGGCGTTTCGAGCATTAGGATTGCTGGTTGGCTAAGAAAACTTTCAAAGGCATGCAGCAACAAATCGAGCACGGATTCTATGTCCTTGGCAAGGTCCGTAGCTACTGCCAAACGATAGATCGCCTTGAAAGCCCTTCCCATCTCAGTGTTTTCCTTTTGATGCTCATTTGCAGATGCCGAAGGGGTATTTTTCGCCAAGTTTTCGAGATGGCATTTCGCCTTGTGGCGAAAAGTTCCCGCGACGTACTCCTTCCGCCAAGCAACCGGCAGGCGTGTAGCGATTGAGTCAACAAGCGAGACACTGCGGCCCAAATATTCCTGTGCCGCAGTGAAGTTGCCAAATTCCAATTGGAAAGTACCTATCCAAAATGCGATTTCTGCCGCGAGTGAAAGAAGCCCAATTTCCGACGCCATGTAGAATGCCTTAAACAGATCGGCGGATTTCTCTTCGTTTGTGGATGCAGCAAGACCTCGTAAGAGAAATATTCGAGGGAGGAGCGGCCGATAGCGGTTCGCATCCGCAATTTCTAAAGTTCTAATTATCAATTGCTGTGCTTCACTCGTTCGACCGGATTGAATCAACACGTTGCTCAATTCATTCATTGCCCGACAATTTTGGTGCAACGTCCCGTGCTTCTCCGACATTTCGACGGCTTCCTTGAGCAATACGATTTTCTGATGAGTAGAGAGGTGCGGGAGGCACGATTCAACAATTGCCTGTTCAATCCGAAAGAAGTCAATTTTGGCTATAGAACTCTGCCTTATCGCGCGAAGCCGGCTCTTGACTTTTTCTATGTTTCCGAGCGCCAAAGCCAATTCGCATTGAACAAGATGGATCCAAACATTGTCTGACTCATACCGAGAATCAGGATCGGGCGGTATTCTTCTCAGGAATTGCGAAGCCGCTTTGTAATCGCTAATGTGGATTGAACGTTGGGCGGCATCCGCAAATATCAGTGAAGACACTTGGGCAGAAAACTCCTTACCGCGTGCGGAGAGTTGATCCAATGTTTGAAATGCCAGTGTGTAAAGACGACCTGCCTCAACAAAATTACCAAGTTTCACTTCGATGCCGGCCAAATTTTGCAAAGATATGATCCTGATTGCCGCATATCCTGTCGTGGTTGCCAGATTTAGTGCGATAGTTTGCGTTTCTTTTGCGAGCCTGAGATTTCCCAATTTCTCCAAACAGAACGCAATATTATTCAGGAGCTTTGGCGATCGGTTCCCCGGCGGGCCTACCGACTCCATGTACTTCAATGCATTTTTGAAATCTCCCTGGCGAAGAAACAAATGTGCCCAAGTTGGTCTGAGATCTTGAAGAGCGCCACAAGACCTGTTGATATTCTCAGCCTCTGTCAATGCCTCCGTTGCACTATTAAGATCCCCTTTTCGAATTAGCGCATTGGTCAACCGAACGTGTAGCTGTACTAATTCAGGAGATTCCTTTGGCAGCAAGCTTATAGCATGAGTGCACAACTGGACACGGTCCCACTTTCGATATGTTTGATAAGGTCCGGAGATTTCTCCACAGATCGAAGAAATCAGGACGGGATCAGCATGCACTGTTTGATCGGCGAGCAATCGTTCATAGATTTTTCGTGCGTGTGCTTGCTTACCGATGCGATCGTAACAACGTGCGAATTTAAATCTGTCCAAATTAGGCATCGCTCTTCGAGTTTTTTTCGCACACTTTTCCATCCGTCGAAAAAATTCGACCGCACGGAAGACGTCTCCCGCCTCGTGGGCATCTCCAGCGAGCTTTTGAAATAATTTCCAGGCCGCGTCGAACAATTGTGCTCTGAACGCTAGAGCGGCTAAAGTTTCTAGGTGGGCGCCCCTTGCCGTGAGCAGCGCGTAACCTAATGCACTTAACTTGACCTGGCGCTGTGGCGAAAGACGCGACGAAAGTGCGGTTCGGACACATCCATATTTGATGAAAACGGTATTTTGCTGTCGATCAGATATTCCAGCGGCTAGTAGTATTTCTAAATGTACGTGGACATTCTTGTCCCGGCTCATCTGCGCGATTACTTCGGGTGCGACCGGCTCTTCAAAAAGAGAAATGATTTGAGCAGTCCGTAAGCTTTCTTTGCTCACGTTTGCAAGCAGACGAGTAATAAATGTGTCGATATTGCGCGGCGACTCACCAGATGTCATCTTTGCATACTCCTCAATTAGTAGCGGCTGGCCGCCAGACCAGCGCAATATCTGAGTCGCACGCTCTGCACCGCAACCGAAAAAGCTGACTAAGCCTTGTGCCATCTCAAGTGACAGATGTGTCAAGTGAATGTGCACAAGCGAATCACCTAGGCAATCCTTTGCAACATTCGATAAACAGCCACTACTTGGAATCGTTGTAGTCAAGATCAAACATAGCGGAATTTCCGCTGCTCTGAAGCACATTCGCTCGATAAGTTGTTTGGTCGTGTCATCAGCGTGTGCCACATTTTCTATCGCAATGATTGTGCGTTCGTGTTCGCTAAGACGTGCAATAAATCCAACGAGGTCACTAATTGTGCGTTCCAACGGGAATTGAATCGCATGTTTCTTTTCATCGTCATTTATCAATAAATCCGAGAGGGTAGCGGCGAAATTCCCGAGTTCATTATTGGCGTTTGACCGTTTCTTCAACACTCTTCGTTTCAAAAGCCCTCCAACCGCCCGCAAAACCGTTTTGAAATCCATACCCTTTTCGCAGGAGATGATTTCAAAGTTAGTCCCCGAAAGATTTGCTCGTAAGCGGGTCTCCTCTACGAAACGGGTTTTACCAATTCCCGGTTCTCCATCAACCAGAAAGACCGTTAGACCCTTTCGAGAGGGCTTTTCTATTGCCAGATCGATTGTGCGTAGCTCTGAGTCCCTTCCAACATATGCTGCGCGAGCAGCGCCGATTGGCGGCACTTCCAGAGCCGAAAGGCCATGTCGAAACGCCGCGATTCTCACATCCACGTTGCGGTTCAAAAGCTGTCCAACGAGATCAGATATCAATTTTGGAACATGACAGATATCTGTCAGAGGCTTCGGCGAGCCCCACATGTACTTTGCCCTTAGATTGTTGATTTCAAGATCATCAAATGGATCTCGACCGGAAAACCCTCGATACAAGAGACCACCAACGGAGTACAAGTCGCTTGCGACCGTTGAGGGTCCCTCGGCTAAAACTTCTGGAGCTGTATAACGGATGTCTTCAATGCTGTGATCCTTGTGGGGAAAAATCCTGGGATCGGTAATTTTTAGCAGACCGTCTTGAATGAAGAGATTTGATGGTTTAAGGGCACCGTGAATTCTACTGTTTTCATGCAAAAATTGGACCGTTGCGAACAGATGTTTAATCCACTGTGTGGGATCGACCTGGAAGAGCTCTTGAGAAGCCTGAATGTATTCGCGGACGCAAAAGACTTCATTGGCGTCGGTGACGCCTACGTCTAAGATTTTTCCTAGGTGCGGATGGCTGACTCCTTGGTTCCACGAAAAAAAACGACACAAGTTTTCGCGATAGGAGTTAAACAAACCACGCCGGAATACTCTAACCACGACGAAGCCTCGTTCCATCAGGGAATCGTCGGCAAGAAACACCTTCTGGTTCTTATGTACACCAAGATTTCGGACAATCTGAAATCTTTGCGTCAGTTGTGTCACAAGGGACTCTCGTTGATAACGGAATTGAGGGCGAGAGTATAACAACGAAGGTTGCGAGGTGAAAAGGTACTGTCGAATCAGTTAGAGGATACGATGCGCTTTACGTTACTCCTGACCGCTGTACGAAGTTCCCTATCTTCTCGAACCCGCCATTCCGCCACTGAGAGCAATGATTCGACGTCTAAACCATCTTCCGGGAAGGAGGCAATTCCGATTGATGCCGGTAATGCGAAATGTTCGTCAGCACGGACAGCAAATCGGAAATGATCGAGTTCGTTCTGAAGCCGCGACTTCAGAGCTTCGGCTTGCTCTCTGTCCATTCGAGGATTCAACGTAACGAATTCATCGTTTCCGTAGCGAACAAGAAGATCTGTTTCGCGGAGAACTTCCGACAAGTGCTTTGCCACTGCCCTAAGACACTCATCTCGACTAACATGTCCCCATCTATTTCGAATAGCATTCAGATCGTCTAAATGAATCGAAAAAAGTGCTAACGGATATTCGTATCTGTGCGCGTCCATTGCAATTTGGTCGAACATGAGATAGAGCTGGAACCCATTCGGAAGGGCAGTTACGGAGTCGGTGAGTGGCGAGTCACCGTCAGAAGCTTGCTTCGACAAAGCTATGGCAGTTTGGGAAGCTATTATTTCGAGGCGTCGGAAAGATTCTTCATCGAATTTTTCATTTCCTGTTCGGTACAGTGAGACGGCACCAAAGACCTTTCCATTGCGGTTAATAGGGGCTATCGCTGAAATCTGAAAAGTCGGGCGTGGATCATTGCAGTTCAGAAAATCGGGAAACGGAGGCAGATTACACAAAGATTGATTGTTTGCGGCGACCCATCCACTGAGCTTTTGTTCCAAGCTTAACCTCAAGCCGGCTAATCCTTCGATTTGGGGCCCGATCACATGGGTTGCGATTACGGACTGATCCATTAAATCTGCGGTATAAAACACGGCAGCGTCGAAAGCGATCAAGTTGGACAACTTTGAGCCCATGAAAGTGAGGATATCCTTCGAACTCAGGCATCGGATTTCGGCCCGCGTGAACTCAAAAACGGAGTAAAGTTCGCGTTGCACTTCGACGCTGCCATTGAGTGCCTTACCGTAGGTAACCGTAGGTTGCACCTTTTCTAAACTTCGAGCGTTTGTTCGCGGGCTCTTTGGCGCGTCCGTAATTCCCCAGACATCGGTGTTATCGATTTTAACCTTCCGGCCAGCGGCTTCGATGTGTTCGATATGCTTGATGAAGGTTTCAACGATCGCGGGGTCGTATGCTTTCCCTGATTCTCTTTTAAATAACGCGATCACTTCCGTTCGCGCCATGGGTGCGCGGTATGGCCGATTAGTGGTCAATGCATCGTAGCAATCCACAAGCGACAGAATCCGTGCTCCTACCGGGATCTCATCCCCACGCAATCCTTCCGGATAACCCATCCCGTCCCAACGTTCGTGGTGCGATCGAACGATGGGGACTACAGGATATGGAAAGTCAATCGTCCTGAGCATGTTCGCGCCCACGACGGGATGGATTTTCATTTTCTCGAATTCGCTTTCGGTCAAGACCGTAGGCTTGTTCAGGATGTATTCGGGAATAGCAATTTTGCCGATATCGTGGAGTAGAGCGCCCGCTTGCAAACCTTGTAGTTCAGTTTGATCTGACATTCCCATCAGTCGTGCAAGTTCAACCGCATATGCTTGGACTCGGCGTATATGTCCATGGGTGTATCGGTCTTTCGCATCAACCGCGCCGGCTAATGAGTCAATCGTTTGTAAGTAGAGATTGTTCAGTTCTGTTATGTGCTTTTGAGCTTGTTCGTATTTCTGAACGGAGAATAAATGGAGCTGATATAGGACAACAGCTATCGGAAGACACAGCAGAAATATCAGAAAACCCGCCCGCTGATAAAAAAGCGAAATCATGCCGGCAACCGCAGCTGATCCCATGAAATTCAGAAGATAAAGGAACAGCCCGTCACGCCACACGGCGAGAAAAGTTCGCTGCGTTGACAGAGAAATCGCCAACGAAAGTGTGACCGTATTAACTAAAAACCATCCAAGCCCGATTGTGAAAACGGCAAGTATCAGACTACCCGGATAGGGTATGGAGAGATATTGGACGCCCCGATACAAAGCGTACATAGTCCAGGTGGACAAAGCACAAGACGTTAAGTTAAAGGCCCACCGATGAATACGTATTGCCTGAAATGAACCGCGCCGACGTAATGTGTTTGTTGTCTGTGTGGCGAATATGGCGACCCAGTAACTAATGAGGGCGGGTCCAGGACCGAATTCGGTAAGGATGAGAATAGTAAATACGTTTCCCATCGAAATGAAGGTCGATGATTTCGGTATCCGGATGTTTATCGTTGCAACAAAGACGGATATTAGCGTTAGAAAGAGCCACAGGGGCGAATACTCATTTTTCGCGGTGAAACACAGGAAGGCAAAGGGAATGGAGCAAAGATATACCGCCGTCAGGTATAACCGAGACGAAGTTGAATGGTCTTGCCAGCGCACCTAGGCCTCTTGCACTCCCGCACCCGCGGGGCGCCTGCAGAACCTAACCGAGGGACGCCGAATATTCAAGCGTCCCTTAGAGTTTCGACGCTAGTCGATGGTTAGTCGTCCCAGCCTAGGCCGCCCGGGGCAATCTTCTCCTCGAGCTCCTCGATCTGGGTTATTTCATCGGTCCAGATCACGGTAACGTTCTCGTCCATGTTCTTTCTCCCTGTCGAATTTGTAAAACGGTGGCAAAAACGAAACGGGCTGCCCGAGGGCCAATCGCCTCCGGCAGCCCGACTGACGTGGTTCAAGGACGGTGTCCCCGAATGTTAGTCTCGCAGCTTTGCGTCGCCGCCTTTCGGCGGGTTTGCCTTTATCAGCAGGTATTTCTCGGGGGAGGTCGGGCAGGACCGATGAAGATTGTTCCGCCTAGCCTCCTGCTGCCCTTGGCGGCTCAACCGGCATGGTCTTATGGGAGAGACCTTAGCCTCGTAGCTTTGCGTCCCCGGTTTTCACCGGGTTTGCCCTGGCTCAAAGGGGTTTTTTCAGCTCGTCGGCTAGGAGAGGACGTAAAAGCTGAAAAAAATACAGAATTCGAAAAAAAATCCTACAAATCTTGTGGCCCCATGTTAACGCCGGGGAAATGGAAGAACGTAGGCAGTCCGTTTCAGGGGAGCAGATCCCAGAATTCCGTTCGGACCCATCGCACCATTCGTCGGGTCGCCAGATCAAAAATCCGACGTTCGCCGCAGTAGATCTTTGCGACTCCGGTCATCTCCGGCTTGAGCACGAGATCCGGGTTGTCCAGCTCGCTTCGAACAACAACCGTCTGCTGCCCATTGACGGTTTGCGCGACCGGCGCGATGAAGTCCACCCGTCCGTCGAAGTCGGATGCCGGCAGGCTCCGCGCTTTCATTGTTACCGGATTACCTGGCCGAACGTCAGCCAGTTCCTTTTCAGAAATCTGCATCTCAATCGTCACGCGCGACAGATCGACGATGCGCGCGAGTTCTTCTCCAGGGTCCAGATGTTGATTCAGTTTTCGTTCGATAAACGGTGTTGCGATCACGCCATCGATGGGTGCATGGATCTCTGTCTTCCCCAGCTCCTGATCGAAGATTTCGAGCTGCTTCGCCAGACTGTTAACGTCGGCTTCCGACTGACGGATTTGCTCCGGCCGGTTCCCTGCTTTCATCAGCCGTAGTTCGCTCTCTGCTTCAGCCAGTTCTCTACCCTTCAGGTCTGCCTCGCGATCCGATGTTTCCGAAATCACACGGATCGAAGCTTCGGTCTCCGCCAGTTCACGTTCTTTGACGCTTACCGCCGTGTCCGCCTTCTCCAGCTCGGCTCGGGCGACCAGGCCGTTCTCTACAAGTTCACGAGTTCGTTTTAACGTCTGCTGCTCCAGCTGCAGCTCGGATCGCTTGCGTTCAAGCGTTTGCATCAGCTGATTCCGCTGTTCCTGATTGCGCCGCGCATTGGCCAACTCAACCCGTTTCGTTTCGACCAGCTTCTCCTTACGATCGATTTCCTCCGAGCGGGCGCCGGCGCGCAACAGTGCGAGCTCGCTACGCTTGCTTTCCAGATTGCCGGCAATTTCAGAAATCTGTTGTTGCTTCTCGAAGTCGCGCAGCCTGGCCAGGACGTCGCCCTTGGCGACACGGCTTCCTTCGTGCACCAGAACTTCGACTATGACGCCTTCAGTTTCCGTGCGGACGGTGCTTTCGTTTCGTGCCAGCACCTTGAATTCTGCCGGGATGGTAAGTTCCCAGTGCCCGACGAAGGCTATCAGAATCGCTGCAGCTGCGATGCCTAGATTCCGGTATTTCTTGTACGCTGCGCGCGTTGCGACCGCACGTATCCCGCTCCAGGACTCCACGGCCGTTTTTCGCAACGTTATAGTTGAAAACAACATAAAGCCAACGAGCCCGGCAAACTTCCACCGGGACGTGGACCAAGTGTACAACGCGGCATAAACGTAAATTAAAAAGGTTGCGGAAAATATAATGGAGGCGACTGCGTACACAAGCTGAGCCCGATCCTCCCGCCAGGGGCGGTTCGATGGGTGGTTTCGGGCAAGCCACTTCGTGAATGCTGCGGTTGACCTGTTGCGGAGATTTGGAATCTCAAGGTAATCGCTCAGCATGTAGTAGCCATCGAGCTTGATCAGCGGATTGAAATTGAACAGCGTCTGCAAGCCCGCATACACGATGACGACAAGGACGATGTCATTAATAA
>Ga0075424_100007754_pt1 | contig 10442 bp, 10 predicted proteins | sample SoiMethybrSBSTD3_FD_75301 | JGI IMG/M metagenome (GOLD analysis project Ga0075424, IMG submission 75301) | Bulk soil microbial communities from a Populus tree surrounding site in Tennessee, USA - Soil MetaG P. TD hybrid SBSTD3 | ecosystem: Environmental > Terrestrial > Soil > Tree plantation...
GCGTCGACGAGCGCCGCGAGCCTCGCGGTCCGCGAGGTGAACGCCGTACGGGCCGACCTCCGCAGCGAAGCTCAGTTCAAGAAGCTGATCTCCCGCAAGGATCCGTACCGCAACACGCCGCCAGGCCTGCTCCTCAAGGGATTGCGAGGCAAGGACGTCCTGCTCGTGTTCGTCGAGAGCTATGGGCAGATGGCCGTCCAGGGAACGTCCTTCTCGCCGCCAATCGCCCAGCTCGTCGAGACCGGCAACCAACAGCTCGCGGCCGACGGCTTCTCTTCCCGCAGCGGTTGGCTCACCTCGTCGACCTACGGCGGGGGCAGCTGGCTCGCCCACGCCACGCTCCAGTCGGGAGTGTGGGTTGACAGCCCTGGTCGGTACTCCGCGCTGACCAAGAGCAAGCGCCTCACGCTCGCCGCCGCGTTCCGGCGGGCCGGCTGGCGCACGCTCGCCGACGTGCCGGCGACCCACGGCTCCTGGCCCGACGGCCACTCCTTCTACCACTACGCCAAGATCTTGGAGCGCGACAGTCTCGGGTATCGGGGCCCGAAGTTCGGCTTCTCCCCGATGCCGGACCAGTACGTTCTCCAGATGCTGCAGAAGCGCGAGCTGGCGAAGCAAGACCGCCTGCCCGTCTTCTCCGAGATCGACCTCACGTCGAGCCACGAGCCCTGGACCCGCATCCCACCGCTCATCTCCTGGAAGCGGCTCGGGAGCGGCTCGATCTTCAACCGCCTACCGATCGACCGGGCCGGCCTGACCGACACCCAGGAGGGGTACGCGGAGTCGATTCAGTACGCCCTGCGCGCTCTCTACTCGTTCGTCGAGCGCTACGGCAACAAGAACACCGTGCTCATCGCGCTGGGAGACCACCAGCCCTCGAGGGTCATCGAGCAAGCGAATCACCAGGTGCCGATCACGATCGTCGCCCACGATCCGAAGGTGATCGGCAGGCTCTCCAACTGGGGCTGGACGCCCGGGATGCTGCCCAGCTCGACGGCGCCGGTCTGGCGCATGAGCGCCTTCCGGAACCATTTCCTCAACGCGTTCGACCATTGAGCGCCTGAGAGAGTTCGCCCGGAAGGTCGAGCGTGTGACTCCCCCGGCGCGCCTTCGTCTCCAGGTAGCGGAGGTTCGCGGCGGACACGTGCACGCCCGTCGGGACCAGCTCGACGACCGTCACGCCGCAGGAGCGGAGCTGCCGGGCCTTGTCGGGGTTGTTGCTCAGGAGCGCAACCCGGGACACGCCCAGCGCGTGCAGCATCTGCGCCGCGGCGACGTAGCTGCGCTCGTCCTCGCGGTGGCCGAGCGCGACATTGGCCTCGTACGTGTCGGCACCGTCGTCCTGAAGCACGTACGCGTCGAGCTTCGAGTAGAGCCCGATGCCTCGGCCCTCCTGCCTCAGATAGAGGAGATAGCCCCCCGCTTCGGCGATGCGCTCGACCGCCTCGCGCAGCTGCCGCCCGCAATCGCATCGCTCGCTCCCGAACACGTCTCCGGTCAGGCACTCACTGTGGGGGCGGATCAGCGGAACCCGGAGCTCGTCCGCCGAATGCGGGGCAGTGCGATCGCCGAGGGCGAAAGCGAGGTGCTCCCGGTCGTCTACGAGCCCGTCGAAGGTGAAGACCCGAGCATCCGTGGCATATCCGTCTGCGAAACGGAGCGGGAGCTCCACCTGAGTGCGGATCGTCGCCGCCGGAAGCCGCGTCAGCATCCGGTGCCTCGCTCCTGGAACCGGGACGAGAGGGCGTAGCGCAGGAGAACCACGTCGCCGAGCTGGTGCACGTCGACGAGCTCCGCCCGGCGCGCAGGGTTCCACGGGAAGATGCCGTCACGCACGAATCGCGGCGCCTCGGAGTCGCCGACAAACACCGGTGCGACGGTCAGCTGCAGCTCATCGACGATGTCCTCGGTAAGGAACTGCGTGTGCACCGTGCCACCCCCCTCGACCATCAGCCGGTCGACGCCTCGCGCCGCCAGGTCGGTGCTGAGCGTGCGCATCTCAACGATGTCGCCGGCGTCGACGACGGTCGCGACCGGCCCGAGACGATCCTGGGCGTCCGCTGCCCACGGGCTCGCGCAATAGACGATCTTCTCCGCGTCCCCGAGCTTGAAGAAGTCGGCGCGCGCGTCGAGCTCGGCATGCCGGGTCACGGTCACCTTGATGGGCGACTCCGGCAGCCCACGGGCCGTCCGTTCGTCGCGGCGAGCCTCCGAACGCACCAGGAGCCGCGGGTTGTCGGTCCGAACCGTCGTCGCCCCCACGAGGATCGCGTCGCAAGAGGCGCGGACCGCGTCGACCCGGTCGAAGTCGGCGTCGTTGGAGAGGAACAGACGCGAAGCCGCCTTGCCGATGTAGCCGTCGATCGACACGCAGCAAGAGAGGAGTGTGTACGGGCGCTCACGCATCGGCGGCTCCTTCCGGACGAAAGATGACACGTCTACGTGCGCGGGGTCTCGACGCCCGCCGCCAGGGGAGCCACTCCACGACGAGCACGAGCCCGCCGGGGAGGGTGGCGACGAGCACCATCACTCCGTACGCGACGGCGGTCGCGGCGCCGCTGGTCGCGCCCAGTCCCGCCGCGGCGAACACCCATGCGGTGGCGCCCTCGCGCGGGCCCCAGCCGGCGATGCTCGGCAGCACCATGGCCAGGATTGCGAGCAGCGCCAGCGGCAGGAGCCGGGACACCGGCGCGGTGACCCCGGTCGTCCGCGCCGCAATCAGGAAGATCGCCGTATAGCCGAGGACGGCCACGACCGTAGTCGGCACAACCCCGGGCAAGGCTCTCCTGTGCAGTAGGCAGACACGGATGTCGGCCACCACTGTGTTCCGCGCCCGCTTCCACCGCGAGCCGACGAGAGCGAGACCGAGCGCGGCTGCGGCCAGCGCCGCAGCCACGAGCGGCATCGATGAGCGCACTGGGGACGGCAGTAGGAGGAGGACGGCGATTGTCAGCATCACCTGGACGACCTGTCCCGCAGACCGCTCCCAGACCACGGCTCGCATCCCGCGGCCGACGTCGTCGGCGTCGCGCCCATGCCTGACACCGCGATGGACGTCGCCAGCGACGCCGCTCGGAAGCGTGACGTTGAGGAACAGACACCTGTAGTAGGCCGCCATGGCGGCGGGCAGGGACAGGCTCATGCCGAGGCCGCCGGCGACGACTTTCCACCTCCAGGCGCAGCAGGCGGTGGTGACGAAGACGATGGCAGCCGCGGCCAGAAGGGCTCGGGCGTCGAGCGAGCGGACGCCGTCGAGGAACGGGCCGGTGCCAAGACGCCAGACCACTGCCGCGAGCGCGGCCGCTGCAAGCCCCGGGCGAGCCCACCGGAGAGCTCTCCTCACGGCAGCACCAGCAGGTCGGCGTGAGAAACGGTGACAGCGAGGCATCCCGCGTCCACCTTTCTGAGCCGGCGGCGTCGGTAGAGGTCGGCGTCAGCGGCCAGCGCAGGCTCCTGCTCGCACGCGGCGTCGACCCAACCGACGAGCCACTCGGCAGTGAGGGCAGCCTCCTCGGCGCCGAGCCGCCACGGGCTCGGACTGACGACGACCTCCTCCGCTCCGAGCCGGCGGAACGCACCGGCGGCGACTCCGACGGCATCCGGACCGAGCAGGCGCCCGCGCGGTGTCATTCGGCGCTGGTGCTTGTCGAAAGACGCAGCGACGCGTGCGTCGAGCGGATCCGTCGGCAGCAGCTGGACGCGCCCGGTGACGGAGAGCGTGAGCAGTACCGGGCACCCGGCTCCCGCGCACGTCCCCACGAGCGCGGCCAGTTCCTCATCCGTGAGCAGGTCGAGCAGCGCCGACGCGGTGATCAGGTTCGCTTCGGCGAGCTCGTCCGCGCCGAGCCGGGTGACGTCGGAGAGCCTCATTTCAACTGTGGCTGCAGGGCCCGGGGCCTCGGCGAGGGCCAACAGGTCGGGATCGCGGTCGTGGAGGACCCAGTGCTGCGGTCCAGGCAGCAGCGGGGCGAGCCAGCGGCCCATCGATCCGCTGCCGCTGGCGAGGTCGTGGACGACCAGGCGACCGCCTCTCGGAAGCCGGCTGCGGAGCTGCCGGACGAGGTCGAGAGAGCGGGCTGCAGCGTCCGCGCTCTCGCGCAGGTCGAGCCATTCGGGGCTGACTCGGATCGCCTCGACGGTCGTCACGCCGCTCTCCCGAGGGCGTCTGCCACGGCAGCGGTCGTCGTGGGCCAGTCGGCGAGCGACTCGCGCCGCTCGCGAGCCGCGCGGCGCAACCGTCCGCGCAGGTCCGCGTCCTCGAGCCAGGCGCGCAGTGCGTCGCGCAGTGCGGCAGGATCGTCGGGCGGAACGAGCAGACCCGGCCGGGTGCCGTCGGCGCCGTGCCCGAGAGCCTCCGGCACACCGCCGACGTCGGCGGCGACGACCGGCAGACCGCGAGCCAACGCCTCCGCGACGACCATCCCGTACGTCTCCGCGCGCGTCGGCAGCACCAGCACGTCCGCCGCGCCGTAGCTGCCGGCGAGCTCGGCTCCTGCCTGCGGGCCCGGGAAACGGACGCGGTCGTCCAGCCCCCCGGCGGCGACACGGCGGCGCAGGCGCGCCGCGAATGCCGGGTCGCGCTCGAGGCTGCCGACGCACAGGCACTGCCAGCGAAGGCCCGTCAGCGGCGCGAGCGCATCGACCAGCACGTCATGGCCCTTGCCTGGGATCACGGCTGCGACCGAGAGCAGTGCCCCGGCCGCCGGCGTCCCCTGCGCGAGCTCGGCGGCTTCGACGCCGGGCTCGGCGACCTGAACGCGGTCGCCCGGCAACGGGTAGAGCTGGAGGAGCAATCGTCGGGCCCAGGCGCTGGTCGTCACCACCGAGGTGGCGGCCGCGAGTACCGCCCCTTCCCGCTCGTCTCCCAGCGGCATGTGCACGAGCACGACCAGGCGAAGGCGGCGGGACTCAGGGACGAGCACCTCGGGAGCCGGCGACGCGACCAGCCCGTCGACGAGGACGAGAGCGCGATCGGGGATTCCGGCCAGGGCGGCTGAGAGCGTCGCCCCTGTCACCTCGTGGACTTGCACCGTCCAGCCGGTCGCAGCGAGGCCGCGGCATACGCGGCGGTCGTAGGCGTTGCCCCCGCTCGGCCGAGCCGGGTCGTCGATGCCTTCGGGAACGATGAAGTGGACGTCGGTCACAGAGCACGCTCGTAGGACGCAGATGCGATGTGCGATTCGTGGAGGGTGACCACGAGACCGTCGAGTTCTCGGCCGGCCTCGCCGAGGCGTTCCGCGAGCCGGTCCGCGATCACGCGCGCGAGCTCCTCCGTCGTCGTGTTGATGCCCGCGAGCGCAGGCTCGTCGTCGAGATTCCGGTAGCCGAGCTCCGAGAGCACCGCATGCAGCTCCTCGGATGCTCGGACGATGTCGACGACGACGCCGTCGGAGTCGAGCTCCGCGCGCCGGAAGGTCGCATCGACGACGTACGTCGCGCCGTGGAGCCTCTGCGCTGGCCCGAATGTCTCGCCGCGCAGGCTGTGGGCGATCATCACGTGATCCCGGACGGTCACGCTGAACACGGCTATCCCTCGCCGTACGTGATCGTGTGGCACACGGCAGGGAGGCTCCCGGCAGCCAGCCGGGCCATCACGTCCGGCAACTCGTCGAAGCGCGACTCCCCAGTGAGGAGCGCGTCGAACGCAGGGTCGCCCAGCAGCTCGAGGGCGAGCGCCAGACGGTCCGCCATCGTGCGGCGCGCGGAACGGGCAGGGGAGAGCGTCCCCACCTGGCTCGAGCGGATGCCGAGGCGACCGGCGTGGAAGGCCCCGCCGAGCGAGAGCCGCACCTCGGTGTCGCCGTACCAGCTGAGGTCGATGACCGTTGCCTCCGGTGCGAGCAGTTCGAGCGAGCGCTGCAGGCCCGCCGACGTCGCGCTCGTGTGCACAGCGAGGTCGCAGCCGCCTTCGGCCTGCTGCGGCAGGGCGAAGTCGACCCCGAGGGTCGCCGCGATCCCTGCCCGCTCAGGGTCGACGTCCACGAGGGTGACGCTCACTCCGGGAAACCGCTGCAGAAGTCGTGCCACGCAGCAGCCGAGCATCCCGCCCCCGACGACCGCGACTCGGTCGCCCAGGAGCGGGGCGGCGTCCCACAGCGCGTTGATCGCCGTCTCGACGATCCCCGCCAGGACAGCGCGTGCGGTTGGGATCCCCTCTGGCACGACCGAAACGGCATCGGCCGGCACGACGTACGCGGTCTGGTGCGGATAGAGGCAGAACACGGTTCGCCCCCGCAGGTCGGGCGGTCCTTCCTCCACTGCGCCGACGTTCAGGTAGCCGTACTTGACCGGCCCCGGGAAGTCGCCCTCCTGGAACGGCGCCCGCATCCGCGTGCGCTCTGCCGGCGGCACGCCGCCTCGGAACACGAGCGTCTCGGTGCCGCGACTGATGCCCGACCGCACGGTGCGCACGACGACGTCGTTCGGGCCGGGCTCGGGGAGCCCCACCGGACGGATCTCTCCATGACCCGGCGCTCGCAGCCAGAACGCTTGTGCGGTCGTTGTCCTCACTGGGGCCTCGTGGAGGTACGGAGAACCTCCTCCGCCGGATTGGCGCAACCGACAGCAAGGAACGCCGTCCCGAAGCACATCTCGGTCCACGAGAAGTCGCTCAGCTCGTCCTGCATGGCTTTGCGCACCGTCTCCCACGGACGGCGCGCGATCCACTCGTCGATCGAGCCGAAGGGCCGCGCCGGCCAGCGGGGAGCGTGGTCGGGAACCTTCAGATCGAGCACGACCCAGCGCCCGCCGGGCCGAAGAGCCGCGGCGCCGTGGGCGATGACAGCTCCGGGCTCGGGTAGATGGGACAGAGCGTAGGTGGACAGGATCGCGTCCACCTCGGTCGGGAACTCGAACGCGGCCGCGTCGGTCTGCGCGAGGCTGACATTGCTCCAGCCGTTGTCCTCGACCCGCTGCTGCGCCTGGGCGAGCATCGCGTCGGTCAGGTCGACGCCGACGATCCGTCCCTCGGAACCGATCGCCTGCTCGATCAGCGGGAAGTTCTGACCAGTGCCGCAGGCGACGTCGACCACGGTGTCGCCCGCGCGAAGCCCGAGTGCTCGGACGGCTCGGCGACGCTGGGCCTGCTGCGGGTAGCCGGGCATGGGGTAGAGCCTGGAGGTGATGTTGTAGTGCTTCGCCTTCTTGCGGTAGATCGTGATCAGGCGCTCGTGCGTGCTGTCGACATGGCTCACGGTGTCTCCTCGAGCTCCGGTGCCGGGAGCATGTCAGGCGAGAGCGGTCGCGCGACCGCAGCGGCCGCGGCGACGATCACCCGCTTGCGGACTCGACCGCAGCCTTGATCGCCGCCATCTCGACGTCCATGACGCGCCGGATCCTGCCCCGGAGAAGGGAGCCAGGGATCGCACGCATGGGGCCTTCAGGGTCGACCTCGACCCACATCATGGCTTCGGTCCGCGCGTCGTCCTTCGGGTCGATCTCCATCCCCCAACGCGCCGCGGACGTGCCCATCGTCCCGGCGAACGCCACGCGGTGTGGCGCGTCGACCGCGGTCACGTTCTGCGCCCGGTAGTGCGTGGTCCCGAACGGACCCTTCGCCCGCTGCTCGATGCGCGAGCCAGGCTGAAGCGGACCCCCTCCGGCCACCCAGCCCTCGCGCACCGTCGGCGCCCACTCGTGCCAGCGTCCCACATCGCAGACATAGGCCCAAATCTCGGGGACGCTGCCGCCGATCGTGATGCGGCTTTCGGATCTGAGTGCCATCGTGCGTACTTCGGGATCATCGCTCCTCCGGTTTCGGAGCGAGGGCGAACCGGTGAGATTGAGTACCTGTGAGTGTCGTTGCCGTCGATCGTGCGACCGGGGCGCTGCTGTTGGAGGGCCGCAAGGTCTTTCCGCTCGTGCTCTCGAACGGGCCGCCGCTGGGCGCGAAGGCGCCGGATGGGGGAGACGCATTCGCCAAGATCGCAGCCGGCGGTGCCAGCTTCATCCGCGTGGGCAGGCCCAACTGGAGCCTCGAGTCGATCGACCAGCAGATCGCGGCGGAGCGCGAGGTGCTCGATGCGGCCGCCGCGCACGGTCTCCACTGCTGGCTGCAGCTCGGCGACGTGCCCGACCTGCCTGCGCACGCTCTCTCGCCCAACCGCCGACTGCTGAAGAACATCGTCGGACAACTCAAGGACCATCCCGCGCTCGGAGCCTGGAAGGGCATCGACGAGCCCGCGAACCCGAACCGGCCGGCGCGCGTACCCGTGGCCGGACTCGTGCGCGCCTACCGCACGCTACGGGCTGCCGATCCCAACCATCCGGTCGTCATCACCCAGGCCCCTGTGGGCACCGCGGCCCAGCTTGTGCCGTACCGGCCCGCCTTCGACATCACCGGCGCCGACATCTATCCCGTCTCCTACCCACCGGGAAAGCACGCCGGCGGCAAGCACGACATCGGCGTCGTCGGCGACATCACGCGCAAGATGGTGCGGGCCGCCGGCAGCAAGCCGATCTGGATGACGCTCCAGATCGCCTGGAGCGGGGTCATCGCCACGGAGCAGCACCCCGCCAACGTGCCCCGCTTCCCGACCCTGAGCCAGGAGCGGTTCATGGCCTACCAGGCGATCATCAACGGAGCTCGAGGGCTGGCCTTCTTCGGCGGGCATCTCACGCAGATCGCGCGGCCCGCCGACGCGGAGGCGGGCTGGAACTGGACGTTCTGGGAGCGCGTGCTCCGGCCGCTGCTCGAGGAGCTCACGTCCGACTCCCTCGCGCCGGCGCTGGTCGCTCCCAATGCGCGCAGCCGCGTCAAAGCGAGCGCCAAGGACGTGGAGCTCGTCCCCCGCGAGGCGGGAGGCTTCCTCTACGTCATCGCCGTCAGGCGCGGCAGCGCCACGAGCCGAGTCGGCTTCAGCGGACTACCGGCCAGGCTCACGGGCGGCGAGGTCCTGTTCGAGTACAACGACCAGGCGTTCAGGACGGTCAAGGTCGCCAACGGCCGCTTCCGCGACTGGTTCGGGCAGCACGACGCGCGCGTCTACCGCTTCCAGCTGTAGCGCTAGACGTATCCCTTTCGCGTGAGCCAGCGGAGAGAGAGATAGCCCCAGGCCGGCGGCAGGTAGTACGTGCACAAGCGTTGCGTGAACGCGATCGAGAACGCGGTGGAGTTGTCGACGCCGAGCGACGCCAGGACGGCCGTCATGCTGGCCTCGGCGGCGCCGACGCCACCGGGAACCGGAATCAGGCCCGAGAACGCGGAGGCCGAGGTGTTGGCGAGGATCAGCGCAGCGAGCGAGAGGTGCACGCCGTAGGCGAGGCAGGTCGCGCCGAGCGCAAGCGAATAGATCGTCTCCGAGGCGATGTTGCCGCCGAACAGCTCGAGCCGCTTGTGACGGTCGCTGACAACGGCCCAGAGGCTGGACATCGCGCTTCTGAGCGGCGGGAAGATCTTCGCGCGCAGGGCCGGTACCGTCGCGACCGCGACGACGACGAGCGCAAGGCCGACGAGCACCGTCCCGACCAAGGGACCGGAGGGGAGCTTCATGCCCTCGGTGTGGAGTGCGACGTGAACGAACGGCAGCGTGACCAGGACCAGGGCGACCTGGACGAGCGTCTCGGAGATGTCGTCGACCGCTCCGGCAGCGACCGCCTGAGGTGTCGGCGCTCCCGTCCGCTGCAGGAAGCGGACGTTGATGCCGATTCGTCCCGCGGAGCTGGGCACCGTCAGGTTGATGAACTTGATCGCCGACTGGAGCACGACGCAGGGCAAGAGCGGCAACGGCGAAGGCACGGCTCCTCGCAGCGAGATCCCCGAAGCGATGAATGACGCTTGCGCGAGGATCAGCGCGAGCACGAACCAGGCGATGTCCATCTCGCGAAGCTGATGGGCGATCGTGCCGAAGCCGATGTTCGCGAGCTCCGAGATGATCAGGTAGGCCGCGAACGCCACCCCGGCCGTCAGCACGAGATCCTTCAGGTGGAACCGGCGAAGTGGCACGAGCTCCGGCTCGTCGTGGCCTGTCGTCTCGGCAACCTGCTTGCGCAGCTCCTTGAGCTCGATCTCGCTCTTCCGCGCCAGGTCACGGAGGTGCGGGGTGAGCGCAGCCGGCTGCAGGTACGGGAGCACGCGACCGACAGCGTCGCCGTAACCGGCCTCGAGGGCCTTGCGCCAGGCTCGGTCGGGGCCGACGAGCACCGTGCAGGCCACGACCAGCTCGGCGACGTCGGTGTCGAGTGCCGACTGCGGTGCGCCGAGCGTCGCCGCCGCCCAGTCGACCAGCATCGGCCCTTCCTCGGTCAGGAGCACGTTGCCGAGGTTGAGCCGGCCGTGCGAGATGCCCGCGCCGTGCAGCCGGTCGACCTGGTTCCAGAGATTGAGGAGCACCTCGTCCGAGACCTGATCGGCGCTCGAGCGCTCCAACGGCTCGACGTCCGGCTGCCGGGTGACGACGCAAGCGTCCCCTTCCGGACCGAGTGCCGCGATGACGACCTCGGGA
>Ga0075424_100007755_pt1 | contig 10441 bp, 8 predicted proteins | sample SoiMethybrSBSTD3_FD_75301 | JGI IMG/M metagenome (GOLD analysis project Ga0075424, IMG submission 75301) | Bulk soil microbial communities from a Populus tree surrounding site in Tennessee, USA - Soil MetaG P. TD hybrid SBSTD3 | ecosystem: Environmental > Terrestrial > Soil > Tree plantation...
ACGAGCACCGACATCGCGGTCGGCACGGCCGGAGCGGGCGGTTCGACGCCGCCGGCGGTTCAGGCCTTCTTCTGCGACCCGGCCGCGGCCGGGGGTGCGATCATTCCGAACGTCTTCAGCTGGTCCGACGCGAACGCGGGCGGTGCGGTGAACGCGATCGCCATCGGCCGGCTCGAGTGCTCCCAGGACCGCCCCGACGACGATCCGCTTCCGGACATCGTGGCGGGCACCGCGACCAGCGCCAGCACGGGCGATCTCGTGATCTATCTGAATCCATACGCGTCCACGATCTACCCGTAACGACGAAGGAGACGAGGGTCATGACGCAGGGCGACGACATTCGGCCAGGAACAGGGGTCGCTTCGAACGGCGGGGGCCGGCAATCGGGGAACGCGATGGTCATCGCGCTCCTGGTGCTGATGGTGATGACCTCCGTCGGCGTGGCCTATGTCGCCGTGACCAAGTCGGAGAAGCAGATCGCGGGCAACTCGATGACCGCATCGCAGGCGATGTACGCGGCGGAGGCCGGGATCGCCGAGGGACTTCACCGGATGGCGTTCCCGGCAGAGTCGACGAACTACATCGGGCCGTCGGGCCCGGCGGTGGCCGGCTGGGGCAAGTACATCGTGCTCGCCAACGGGGCGAGCCTCCTCGACACGGACGCACCGGCCCTCGCGAGCGACGGCCTCGACAACGACGGGGACGGCTTCGTGGATGAGTCCGGCGAGCGGTACCCCGAGGTTCTCACGAAACAGACCCTGAACGCGGACGCGCTCCGGTATCCGTTCGTGCGCGTGGAATACAAGACCCAGGGAACGCAACTCATTCGGTTCGGCGACGCGGACGACGATCCCACGACACCGCCCGCGGAGAACCTGCTCAAGGGCGCCCCTGTGCTTCGGATCACCGCCTCCGGTCGTCGCGGGAACGCGGCTAAGACTCTCGAAGCGGAAGCGGTCCGATTCCCGCTCGTTTCCGTTGCCTCGGCGGTCTGGGCGGGCGGGCCGATGGGTTTCAACGGCAACGCCTTCCTGATCGATGGGCACGACCACGCCGGAACGGCGCCTTTCGACACCGTGGCCGGTTTGCCCCCCGTTCGAGGCATTCTGACCGGTGGCCCGGCGACCGACGCCAACCTGAGCGGAAACCAACTCGACAACGTTACGGGAGAAGGCGGCGACGGTAGCGTGGCCCAGTCGACGTTTTCGTACGACTTCGGGCAGATCTGGGCCCAGCTCGCCGCGATGGTCGACTACAACGAGGTAGGGCCGCTCTCGTACGGATCGAGCACGCCGGCCCACGGGACGATGACCGATCCGAGAGTCACCTTGGTGGACGGCGGGCTGACGATCAATGGAACCTGGCAGGGCGCCGGCATCCTGATGGTGAACGGAAACCTGACCATGGGCGGCGGCTGCATGTTCAAGGGAATCGTGATCGCGACCGGAGACGTCAAGCTCACGGGCGGCGGGCCGGCCGACGTGGCGCGCATCCTGGGCGGGATCATCTACAAAGGGTCGCTCGTCAACGGGTCCACCACGGGCGGATCCGGGCGAGTGTTCTACTCGTCGGAGGCCGTCAATTCGGCGCTGACGTTGAACCGGTATTCGCTCGCATGGTGGCGGGAACGCTAGACCAGGGACGGCGAACGGAAGGGGAGTTCGATATGTTTCGCGAGAATGGCACCCAATCGCTGAGACGAGGACGCGGACCGGAGGCAGGGAACACCCTGGTCGTCGCGGTCCTGGTTCTCTTCCTTCTCACCGCGCTCGGAGTTTCGTACGTCGCGGTGACCAAGGGCGAGAAGCAGATCGCCGGCAATCAGGCCGTCGGCACCCAGGCGTTCGAGAACGCCGAGGCGGGGATCAGCGAGGTGCTGGGACGCATGTCGAACCCGAACGCGCTCCCGGCCGGCACCTACATCGGCCAGCCGGTGGGCACCGTCAACCCGGGCTGGGGCAAGTATGTCGTAAACGATCCGGGCGGCTCCGGGAACGACCCCCAGTACAACGCGACCACGGCGGACGGTCTGGACAACGACGTCGACGCGGCGGTCGATGAGTCGAGCGAGCACTATCCGGAGACCGGTTCCAAGCAATTCTCCATCGCCTCCACCGACCGGCTGGACTACCCCTGGGTGAAGGTGCGGTACAAGCTGAACGCGGCGAACCAGGTCGTCCTCTTCGGCGACCACGACAACAATCCGACCACCCCGCCGCGCGAGAACCTGGTGCGCGGCCTTCCCAAGCTCATCGTGACGAGCGCGGGCCGGAGGGGCTTGGGCAACAAGATCGTAACCGTGGAGGCGGTGAAGTGGCCGCTTCCGCCGGTTCCGGGCTCCGTGTACACGGAAGGCCAGATGAACTTCAACGGCAACGCGTTCTACGTCGACGGCCACGACCACAATTACACGGCCCCGTACGACACGGTCACGGGCGCGCCGCCCCTCCCCGGCATCTCGACGCCGAACGATCCGAACGCGATCGAGAGTCAGCTGAACGGCCAGCAGGCGGACAACGTGCAGGGCACGGGCTCGGATCCGAGCGTCGAGTCCTCGAACGTGAACCTGGATCTTCAGGCGATGGCCACCTCGTGGAGCGATGCCGCTGACATCACGCTCGTCGGCAACCAGAACAATCCGAGCACGACGGGCTGGGGATCGGTGAGCCCCACGGTCGACCTCAAGATCATCCACGTCGCCGGCGACCTCCACATCTCGGGAGGCGCGACCGGAGCCGGCGTGCTCGTCGTCGACGGCGACTTCACGCTGAGCGGCACCTTCAACTGGAACGGCGTCGTGCTCTGCTTGGGCGACGTGACGGTCACGGGTGGTGGCACCGCGAAGCAGATCGTGGGCGCGATGATGGTGCAGGGAACGCTCTCCGGCACCTCGACGATGAACGGAAACATCAAGATGCTCTATTCGAGCGCGATGATCAGCCAGCTGAACTCGCTGACGCGCTACGAAGTGTCGTCCTGGATCGACCAGTAGGCGCCGCTCCCCGCGGTCACTGGTAGAACCAGAAGTGGAAGGGGGCGAGGTTTCCTCCTTCCAGGGAACGCTCCCGCTCGAGGGTGATCCAGGGCCGAGTCCCCGTCACCAGGGCGCCCGGAATCGTGAAGCGGGGCTCCACCCAGGCCGTCTCCGAGCGCGCGATCTCCCAGGTCCCGGCCCCCCTTGCGTCGATCGACACCCGAACGCGGCTCGGGTACCACGCGTCGGTGCGCATGGCCATTTCGAGATCCCGCCCCGGCGTCGCCGTCACCCGAAACCGGAGCGAACCGAGGACGATCCTCCCGGCGTCGGTCATCGGGCGGGTCGGCCTCTCTCGAAATGCGTACATGCGGAGAACGTCCTTCGCTTCCGGCTCGGTCGACCAGCCGTGCCGTCGCTCGTCCTCCAGCCACGCCACGTCGAACGAGTCCACGAGCCGGCGCTTCGGGGCCACGGTCGCGGGCGTCGCGCCGGTGACGGCGGGAGCGTCGACGGCCCGCGCGTCGATCCAGGACGCCGGGTAGACCACCATGTCGTTCCCACCGCAGATCGTGTTCAGGGTCAAGTGGGCGCGGAACGCCTCCGGGCCGAGGATTCCGCTCGCCGGCCAGTACGGGAACCACTCCGGATAGATCGCGAAATAGGTGGGGGTTCGCTCGGGGGCCTGGCGTCGCACGTGCTCGAAGAGGCAGCCGAGCCCCGAGCGGTAGACCCGGGCGTACCCCGCGCTCGTCAGTCCGACCAGGTCGACGGTCGAGCGCCGGCCGTAATAGGCGATCGCGCCCGCGTCGTTCATGCCGACCACCGCGTCGCGCGGGAGGTTCTGATCGATCCATCGGCCGATCCGGATCTGCTGGTGGAGGATGTTCTCGCAGTTGTGTGCGTAGAAGACGGGCACCCGATCCAGCGCGGATACGAGGCGCGGCATCCAGACGCAGAGGGGGAGTACCAGCGCGAGCGTCGCCAGCAGCGCCCCCACGGCGCGAGGCAGGCTCGTCCGGGCGAGCCAGGCCAGCCACGCGAGCCGCCCCCATCCCGCGGCCAGGGCGACCAAGACGAGCGTGTAGAGCCCGTGCTGATAGCGAAAGAGGTGAACGAAGCAGGCGACGGGGAGGGAGTTCAGCACGATCCCGGCCCCGAGGAGCGGAAGGAGGATCGAGCCGCCCTCCCAGGGACGACGTCGCGGCAGGAACGCGAGCAGCAGGAAAAGCGCGAGGGCGGATCCATTGACCCAGGCGAGGGGAGTGGGAACCGAGGTGTTCGGACCGGGCTCGAGGAGCGACAGGTAGAGCGACCCGATGTCGCGCCAGACGCGGGGCGCCCCGGTCAGGTACTCGTGTCGCGTCTCGCGGTAGGGCTCGGCGAGGATCGATTTCGCCTGGCTGCTCGTCGACTCGATGGAGCCCGCCACGGCGAGGTTGATGAGGAACGGAAGGGCCATCGCCGCGAACGGGAGGAGGAGCGCCGGCGTCCAGAAGGGACGACCGCCTTCGCGACGCCACGCGCGCCATCGATCGAGCGCGGCCGCGAGGCCGAGCACGCCGCAGAGGACCGCTCCCTCGGGGCGCGACCCCGCGAGCGCGAGGGCCCACCACGGAAGCGTGGGAAATCGCGCCTCCCGCCGCTCGCGCAAGTAGGTGAGCGTCGTCCCGAGGAGGACGGTGCCGTACAGCGGGAGCTCCATGCCGCTCAGGTAGCCCCAGAGGAGGAACGGGCTCGACAGGAAGAGGACCAGCGCGAGCGCGCCCCCGCCGAATCCGCCGAGGCGGCGGCCCAGCCGCGCCGAGAGGAGCGCGCTCAGCACATAGCCGACGAGTCCGAGCAAGAGCGCCCAGCCGACGCACCAAGAAGGCGCGAGGTGGAGCAAGTGCGGAGGCAGGAGCAGCAGCGGATACCAGAGGCTAGTCGCGCCGGTGGTGGGCGCGTTCCCCGGCGTGTACACGAACGGATGCCCCTCCGCGATCGCCCGCGAGTACTGGAGGTAAATGAATCCATCATCGAGGGGCAGCGAAATTTCATCGCCGGTGAGCGCGTGCTCGGCGTGCAGCATCCGCCCCGCATGAAACGCCGTCACGCCGACCACGAGCAGGACGAGCGCGACGCGCAGCCAGCGGGGGGAGATGCTGTTCACGAACGGAGTCACGGGGAAGGGAAGGAAGATCGCGCGTTGGCGACTGGGGTTTGGAGCCGGAGCGCGATCTTCCTTTCCTTCCCTGTGACGGCGACCGCGGGCGGCATCACCACGCCGGCAGCGAGTCCGGCGCCGTGACCGTAACGCGGTAGAGGGGATCCAGCTCGTACCCCGCCGGTTGCGTATGGAAGATCGAGAGAAGCGCCGGGTCCTTGCGCACGAGATACACCGGCCGTGTACGGACGTTCCGCGCGACGATGCGATTCATCATCGCGTCGAGGTCGCCGCCGTAGCGGGGGATCGAGACCCCCGGGTAGCGCCGGGCCAGGTGATGCTGGTACCAGGGCCAGACGAGCAGGTACTTGTAGAGGACAGCCACGTCGGGGCGGCTCGCGCGGAATTCGGTGGCCTTGTAGAACCAGAGCGCGAACGTTCGTCCGTCGTATTCGCTCAGGATGAGCGCGTTCGGCTCGACCGCCTCGAGGTTGCGCCGCGCGTAGAGCCAGGGGCGGAGGTCGCGGGAAGCGTCCACGGCGCTCCAATGGGCCGGCAGCGCGTAGGCCGCCGAACCGAACGCCAGGGCCGCGACGGCGACTCCCATCGCCCCTCGGGCCCGCGGCGCGCCCGCCAGCGAGCACCAGCCGAGCCCCGCGACCGCGGCCGCCAGGAAGGCGATCGGCATCCAGTAGCCGGCGTCGTCGGGGATGGAGTAGACCGCGAGCGGGATCACCGCGGTGGCCGCGGTGGCCCAAAGCAGCCACGACCGGCCCGGGCGCGTGACGAGCCCCGCCGCGACCCCTGTGGCGATGGCGATCAGCCCCCACCCGAAGTCGACGACGAGCCTCCCGTGGGCCAGGTAGGCGAGGGTCGCCGGAAGTCCCCTCGAGAAGAAGTGCTGGGCGTATTGCGCGCCGCTCACCATCCACCAAAACCGCTCCGGGGTGGTCGGGACGCCCCAGGAAAACTCGGGGCCGGCCCAGCCCCGGATCGGAAGGTACAGGTAGAGGGTGCCCCCCCAGAGCGCCAGAAGTGGCAAAAGAACGAGTCCGGCCTTGCCGATCCTCCGGGTGAGCGCGAAGCGCCATGTGACGAGCACCAGGGCGGGACCGGTCGCCAAGAGCAGCCGGTGATTGGTGAGCCCGAGGCCGAAAAGGAACGCGGCCAGGCAGAGATGCCGGACGCTCGAGGTCCGATCGGCGCGCGCGAGCGTCCAGAGCACGGCGCCCAAGAAGGCGACGTTCAGCGTGTAGACCTCGGCGAGGACGCTCTGGCTCCACGCGCCGCGCGAGAAGGCGTAGGCCAGGGCGGCGCCGGCCGACGCGAGCGCCGGGAGCATCGCCGAAACCGGGCGGGTCTCGGTCTCGACGCGAGACGCGCTGAGCTCCTGCACGAGGCGCGCGAGGAAGAACACGGACGCGGCGCCCGCGAGGGCCGCGATGAGATTGATGCGAAAGGCGACCGTGCCGAGCGGAACCAGGCTCGCCGCGCGCCCGAGCAGCGTGAAGAGCGGGTAACCGGTGGGGTGCGGAATGCCGAGTGTGGCGGCGGCGACCAGGAGGTCGCCCGAATCCTCGCCCTGATTCACCCAGGCCACGGTCGGCGACAGGGTTTGCACGTAGACCCAGAGCGCCGAAAGGGCGGCGACCCAAGCGGCGCCAAGGGCGAAACGGGGCATGAGCCGCACCGTAACAGACGGCCGAAGCAGCGGTCAACGCGGCCGGGTCTTAGGGCCGGGCTCTGGACGGGGATCTACCGGCGGCGCGGGATGGCCGGTCTAGGGGTGGCCGTCGAGTGCGGATTGCACTCCTCGGCCACCCCCGCAATGCGGGACGCGATGCGGGGTGTTGGGGGCTGTAAAGCGTTAACCGAAAAAGACTTACGTTAGGGTTCTCGGGCGTCGTGGCATGGAACTTGCTCGATCCAGCCGCGGCAGGTCCCCGCAGTCGGGTGCGGGGGTGGCCTTATCCCACCACAAAGCGGAGCGCGACATGTTTGGCAAGAGGAAGAGCACGGTCGGTCTCGACATCGGTTCGAGTTCGATCAAGGTCGCCGAGATCGTGCAGGACCGTGGGGGGGATCGCCTGGTCAATTACGGGATCTCGGAGCCCTTGAGCGAGGCCATCGTGGACGGGGAGATCATGGACCGTCAGATGGTCCATGAAGCCGTGACCAACCTCATCGAATCGCGCCAGATCAAGAACAAGAACGTGGTGACGGCCGTCTCCGGGCGCGCGGTCATCGTGAAGAAGATCCTCATGGACAAGCTGAGCGAGGAGGACGCCAAGGAGGCGATCCAGTGGGAGGCCGAGCAACACGTCCCCTACGACATCAACGACGTCTCGCTCGACTTCCAGATCATCAATCCGAACGTCGACTCGAAGAAGATGCAGGTGCTCCTCGTCGCGGCCAAGAAGGACATGATCCAAAACCACGCGGAGATCATCCGCGAGGCTGGCCTCACGCCGACGATCATCGACGTGGACTCCTTCGCCATTCAGAACGCCATCGAAGCGAACTACGACCTCTCGCAGGACGAGACCGTCGCGCTCGTGAACATCGGGGCCGAAATCACGAACCTGAACATCGTTCGCAATCAGGTGCCCCACTTCACGAAGGACCTCTCGGTCGGCGCCAATTCGTTCGTCGAGGGGATCCAGCGCCGATACAACGTGAGCCAGGCCGAGGCGCTGAGCGCCCTCCGCGGGCGAGGCGACGGGCCCATCGACGTCGCGTCGATCGTGCAGTCGACGTGCGAGGACCTTTCGGTGCAGATCGATCGCGCCATCGCGTATCTCAAGTCGGCGGGCGACGCGGAGCGCGTCGATCGGATCCTGCTCTCGGGCGGTAGCGCCCGCGTGCCGGGTCTCGCCGAATTCCTGAACGCTCGACACCAGGTGCCGGTCGATGTCGTGAATCCGATGCAGCGGCTCCTGGTCGATTCGGGCCTCTTCAACGGCGACTCGCCGGAGAGCGTGGCCCCGGTTCTCACCGTGGCCATCGGCCTCGCGCTGCGATAGGGGGATTGAGTCCATGATTCGCATCAACCTGCTGCCCCGCGACGAACGCCAAGTGCGCCGGAGCATCGTCATGCCGAAGTTCGGCGCGCTCCTGCCGGTCCTGGTCCTGCTCCTGGTCGCCGCCCTGTTCACGGCGTTCTCGGTCGTGCAGGCGATGCAGGTGGGCCGCCTGAAGGCGGACATCGCGCGCGCCGAGCAGGAAGCCGAGAAGCTGCGCCCGCAGATCCAGACCATCCAGGAGCTGACCCAGAAGCGCGAGGAACTCACGCGGCGCCTGAACGTGATCACGAACCTGGACAAGACGCGGCTCTGGCGCGTGAAGCTCGTCGACGAGTTGAGCCGCTGCATTCCGGAGCACCTCTGGCTCGTGAGCTACGAGGAGACCGGCCCGGACAAGGTCAACATCGAGGGGGTCACCTTCTCGAACCTGCTGGTCGCCGACTTCATGTCGCGGCTCGAGGCGTCCCCGCTCTACGGCGACGTCGATTTGCAGGTGGCGGAGAAGGGGACGATCGACCAGCGGAACGTGGTGAAGTTCAAGATCACGGCGGCGATGACGCTGTAGTGGAACCGACGCGGACGACGCACAGGGGAGAGCGATGGACCTGAAGGATCCGAAAACCCAAAAGATGATCCTGGTCGGGCTGGGCACCGCGGCGCTTGTCTATTTCTACGTCTTCGCCGACTTCGTGCCGTTCAACTTCAAGGCGCGGTCCAAGGAGATCGCGAGCCTGAAGGACGACTACACGAAGAAGTCGAATGAGCTGACGAAGGCGCAGCAGCTGGTGAACCGGCTTCCCGAGCTGAAGAAGGAGTTCGCGCTCCTGAATCAGCGTTGGGAAGTGGCGCAGGAGCTGCTGCCCAGCCAGAAGGAGGTCGCGAGCCTCCTCCGGAAGGTCACGATCGCGGGCCAGGAGGCGGGGGTGAAGTTCCTCCTCTTCAAGCCCGGCACGGCGAATCCGCAGACGTACTTCACCGAGAACCCCGTGCAGGTCTCCGTGACGGGCGGCTTCCATCGCGCCGGCACGTTCCTCAGCGAGATCGCCGAGCTCAGCCGGCTCGTCAACGTCTCGCAGCTCAAGTTGAAGGGATTTGACAAGGGCGATCTGGACGACACCGTGCAAGCCGACTTCGTCGCGACCGCGTACACGCTGGCCGAGGGGAACCCCAATGAACCTGCCAAGCAGCCTGGCGCTGCCACAAAGTAAGCTCCTCAAGGGCCGGACCGGCATCCTGGTCTTGGCGTTGCTCGTCGCGCTTCTCGGCGGCGCGCTGTACTTCGCCATGCGCGCGGCCGCGCCGGCGAGGATGCCGACGCCCGCCACCTCGCCGGCGGCGCAGGCGCCGGTGAAGACGCCGCCGGTTCCGAAGGAGCCCGCGCTCGTCGTGTACGGTCCGCCGGCGCCCGATTGGGTCGAGCGCGTGCCGATGCCGGCGCCGGGTGCCGTCTCGACGACCGCGGCGGGCGCCGTTCCCGCTCCGGCGACGGCGGTCGGAACGCCCGCCGGTACTACGGCCACCGCGGTTCCCTCGGCGGCCACGGCCGTCTCCTCGACCGGCGCCACGGACGGCGCGGTGGGGGCTGCGATCGACGCCGGAGCCGCGGAGACGCCGAAGTCTCTCGATGCCAGCGTGCTCTTCGCGCGCGACCAATATACCTACACGAGCGGCGGACGGCGTGATCCGTTCCAGTCGCTGCTCGACGGCAGGTTCCAGAGCCAGACCGGAGACGGCTCGCTCGTGGACGTCGGGGACATCCACCTGGTGGGAATCATGTGGGGCGCCTCGGACAAGTTTGCACTGGTGGAGGACAGCCGCGGCCGTGGATTCGTGCTGCGGGTGGGAGATCCGGTCGTGAACGGCTACATCTCGGGAATCGCGAAGTCGGAGCTCCAGATCGTACAGAACGCCTTCGGCGAGTCCCAGACGTTGTCGATCAAACTGCAACCGAAAGAGGGTGACGAGAATGCGGCTCGAAACTAGCGGTACGGGCGCGGGTCGCCGGAAAGCGTGGGGGGCGCTGACGGCGCTCCTTCTCCTGGTCGTGGCGGCTCCGGCGCTGGGCGTGACGGTGAAGAGCATCTCGCTGAAGGATTCGAACGGCGGGACGCAGGTCATCGTGGAAGCCGATTCGCCGATCAACTACCACGACTTCACGCTCGAGTCGCCGGACCGCATCGTTCTCGATTGCCCCGGAGCGACGCTCGCGTTCGCGGAGCGGACGTGGGCCGGCCGCGACGGCGCGCCGGTCAAGGCCGTCCGCGCCACCGAGATGGGCTGGGGCCAGGACACCGGCGC
>Ga0075424_100007756_pt1 | contig 10441 bp, 7 predicted proteins | sample SoiMethybrSBSTD3_FD_75301 | JGI IMG/M metagenome (GOLD analysis project Ga0075424, IMG submission 75301) | Bulk soil microbial communities from a Populus tree surrounding site in Tennessee, USA - Soil MetaG P. TD hybrid SBSTD3 | ecosystem: Environmental > Terrestrial > Soil > Tree plantation...
CGGGATCGCGCCCGCCGGCACGTGCACGTGGAACGAGTGGTCGTCGAAAACCTCGCCGTCGATGCCGAGCTCGTCGGAGTGCGACCGCACGAAGGAGAGCGCGATGCGCGCCGACTCCTTCATCACGTCGCCCAGTTGCCCGGTGAGCACGAGGCCGTCCTTCCCCTTCATCGAGGTCGCCTCGACGAAGAGCACGTCTCCGCCCGTGCCCGTCACCGCGAGCCCGGTCGCGACACCCGGCACCGCCGTCCGCTCAGCGGACTCCTGGTAGAACCGCTGCCGCCCGAGCGCGTCGCGGACGAGGTCGAGGTCGGTCGTCACCGGCGCCTCGAGGTCACCCGAGACGATGCGCGTCGCGGTCTTCCGCAGCAGCTTCCCGAGCTCGCGCTCGAGCTGGCGGACGCCCGCTTCCCGCGTGTACTCGCTGACGATCGTCGCGAGCAGCCCGTCGTCGACGGCGACCTCCTCTGCGTGGAGGCCGTTCCGCTCGCGCTGGCGCGGCCAGAGGTAGTCGCGTGCGATCGCGACCTTCTCGTCGACCGTGTAACCGTCGAACCGGATGATCTCCATGCGGTCGAGCAGCGGCCCCGGGATCGTCTCCGCCACGTTGGCGGTGGCGATGAACACGACCTGTGACAGGTCGAGCTCGACGTCGAGGTAGTGGTCGCGGAACGAGTGGTTCTGCGCGGGGTCGAGCACCTCGAGCAGTGCCGCGGACGGGTCGCCCCGCCAGTCGGCGCCGACCTTGTCGACCTCGTCGAGCAGGATCACCGGGTTCATCGTCTTCGCATCGCGCAGCGCGCGCACGAGACGCCCGGGCATCGCGCCGATGTAGGTGCGGCGGTGGCCGCGGATCTCCGCCTCGTCGTGGACGCCGCCGAGCGACATCCGCACGAACTCGCGGTTCAGGGCGCGGGCGATCGACTCGCCGATCGACGTCTTGCCGGTGCCCGGAGGCCCGATCAGGGTGAGGATCGCGCCGGAGCGCTTGTCCTCCTCGATCCCGCGGTCCTGCCGCAGCTTCCGCACCGCGAGGTACTCGACGATGCGGTCCTTCACGTCCTCGAGACCGGCGTGGTCGGCGTCGAGCACCACACGAGCGTGGCCGGGGTCGAGGCGCTCCTCCGAGCGCTTGCCCCACGGCACCGCAAGCAGCCAGTCGAGGTACGTGCGGATCATCTGCGACTCGCCGGACTGGTCGCCCATGCGCTCCAGCCGCGCGACCTCGCGCTCGGCCTGCTCGCGGACGGCCTCTGGCATGTCGGCCTCGGCGATCCGGGTGCGGTACTCCTCGGAGGCAGAGCCGTCGTCCTCGCCGAGCTCCTTCCGGATCGAGTCCAGCTGCCGACGCAGGATGTACTCGCGCTGTTGCTTCTGCGCGCCCGACTCCACGTCCTCGCGGATGCGGCGGCGAACCTGCAGCTCAGCGAGCCGCTCGCGCTGCAGGCGCAGCGAGAGCTCGAGGCGCTCGACGACGTCGACCTTCTCGAGCAGCTCGACCTTCTCGGCGAAGCTGATGTCGGGTGCATACCCCGACGTGTCGGCGAGCGCGCCGACCTCCGTGATCGAGCGGACGAAGTCGTGGACGCGCGAGTCCGCCTCGCGCAGGTCGAGGATCTCCTCGACGACGGCGCGGTACTCGCGCTCGAGGTCGGCCGTCCGGACCCGCGGCGGCTGCTCGTCGGGCCGCTCGTCGACCTCGACCCACAGGCGCCCGTCGGGCGCCGAATGGGCAGCCCCCGCGATGCCGCGGTGCACGCCCGTCAGCGTCACGGCGCTGCCGCCGCCCGGCAGGCGCATCTTCCCGGTGACCTCGGCCACGGTGCCGACGCCGGCGAACTCGCCGTCGCGGACCGGGACGAGGAAGACCCGCTCGGCCTCTCCGACCTCCACGGGCAGCGTCACTGTCATGTTCGGGAAGACGACGCTGTCCTCGAGCGGGATCAGCAGCAAATCAGACAAAGTCAAGGCTCCTTCGTTCAAGGGTTGTACCTACTTCAACGATTGAAGCACAGGGCTATTCCCAGGCGTCGCCGCGGCCGCAGGGCCCCGCCGCGGGCGTGGCCGAGACGTCCCTCAGAAGAGCGGGCCGCGGCTGTCGCTCTGGCGGCCGACGACGACCCAGATCGCCCGCGCCGGCTGGTCCCCGATCGCCCAGAGCCGGTGCGGGGCGGAGGCGTCGAACGAGATCGCCATCCCGGGGCCGAGCTCCCACTCGTCGAAGCCGACCCGGACGCCGAGCCGGCCTTCGGTGACGTAGCCGTACTCCTTGCCGCCGTGGCGGACGAGCGAGTCCTCGTCGCAGGACGACGCACCGGGCGGGTACTCGACGGTCAGGAACTCGACCACCGGGTCCGTCGACGCCGTCAGGCGCTCCCAGTGGACTCCCGTCTCGAGGTTGATGACGGCGCGGCTTCCGGGAACGGTGACGGGGCCTGCGGCGTCGGGCCGCGTCGCGGGCGGCGCGCCGTGCGGCGTGGTCTCCTCCGAGAAGAGGTCGCCCATCGTCAGCCCGAGCACCGTGACGAGGCTCCACAGCGTGCTCACGGAGGGGTTCACCTTGTCGCGCTCGATCTGGGAGATGAGGCTCGGCGACACGCCGACGCGGCGCGCGATCTCGCGCACGGTCATCCCCTGGCGGCTGCGGGCCTCGCGGAGCCGCTCGCCGATCTGCGAGGGCGCGGGGACGTCAGGGACCGGCCTCAGCTCCGACGCTTCCACCGTTCGAGCCTAGTCCCGCGCTGGGACGGCGGCTTCCTGCTCCAGCCGCGCGGCGAGGTACTCCCAGTCGCGCGCGAAGCGGTAGGAGTGGCGGTCGGGCGGTCCGGGTGCCGACGTCTCGAGCCACAGCACGGTGTTCCCGCGTGTCTCGTAGAAGGCGTGGATGCAGCCGACGGCGGTCCAGAAGACGTCGCCCGGCCGGAGCGTGTAGCGGGTGTCGTCGGCGACGACGTCGACCTCGCCTTCGAGCATCACGTACGACTCCTCGAACGGGTGGTCGTGCGGGTGCGCGACGGCTCCGGGCTGGTAGCCGACCATGAACATCGTCTGCAGCTGGGCGTCGAGGCGCTTGTCCACGAGCATCTTGACGGTGATCCCGCTGTACGCGAGCGCGGCGGTGGCCATGCTCGCCGAGACCGTCGGCTCGTCGACGGAGGCGCCGCGCTTCAGCCGGTCGAGGTCCATGTCGCTCGGTCCGAGGAGGAACAAGTTGCGGTTGCGCGGGTCGCGCACGTCCAGCGGCGCCGGCTCCGCGTCCGGTGCCGGCCCGACGAAGAACGTGTCGGGCGGCTCCCCGGGCCCGCGCGGCCGGGGTGAGGCCATCTCGATCCAGCGCGCCTTCGCCTCGCTTCGCCACGCATGCCGGGCGCCCACCGGGATCGCGCCGCACGCGCCGGGCTTCAGCCGGACCGCGACGTCCTCGAGGTACAGCGTCGGCTCGCCCTCGAAGACGTAGAAGGACCCCTCGTAGGAGTGCACGTGGCAGTCGACGTAGCCGTCGGCGAGCTCGACCAGCGTCAGGCCGGTGTGCGTCGTCCCGTTGTGCCCGCCGAGCAGCACCGCCCGGACGAGGCCGGCGCTGTGCTCCGGCAGCGCGGGCTCGAGGCGGATGTCCTCTCTGGGAATGAGGACGTGCATCGACTCAGACCACCAGCTCGTCGCGGACGAGCTTGCCGTCGACGAAGTCGGCGCCACGGACGTAGTTGCGGCCGGTCACGAGCAGCTCCGAGGCGGGGAAGCGGGTGATCACCTGCGGGCCCTCGGGCGTGACGATGACCTCCTCCTCGATGCGGGCGGCGGAGCGGCCGTCGGACGCGGGGCAGTAGGTCTCGAGCGCGAAGACCATTCCCACTTCGAGCTCGACCGGATCGTCGAACGAGTGGAGACGCGAGATCATCGGCGCCTCGTACAGGCCGACGCCGAGCCCGTGCCCGAACTGCAGCCCGAAGGCTGCGCGCTCGCCCTTCATCCCGATGTCCTCGGCGGTGGGCCATACCTCGGCGATCTGGTCGGTCGTGACGCCGGGCCGCACGCGGTCGATCGCGTTGTCGAGCCACTCGCGGCACTGCGTGTACGCGTCGACCTGCGCCTGCGTCGCGTAGCTCACGTTGAACGTGCGGTAGTAGCACGTCCGGTAGCCCATGAACGAGTGGATGATGTCGAAGAACGCCTGGTCGCCGGGGCGCAGGACGCGGTCGGAGAACGTGTGCGGGTGCGGGTTGCAGCGGTCGCCGGAGATCGCGTTGATCGCCTCGACGTGCTCCGAGCCGAGCTCGAACAGCCTGCGCATCGCCGCCGCCACGATCTCGCTCTCGCGGATGCCGGGCCGAAGCAGCCGATGGATCTCCTCGTAGGCGGCGTCGACGATGCCCGCGGCCTGGTCGAGGAGGGCGAGCTCGTCCGCGCTCTTGATCTTGCGGGCCTCGAGCATCACCGGCTGCGAGTCCGTGATCTGGAGCCCCTTGCGCTGCAACGCCAGCAGCGTCGTCAGGTCGGGGACGTCCATCCCGACCGGCTCGTCGTCGAGCCCGCGCTCGTGCAGCTCCGTCCAGATCATCTCCGCGAGAGCGTCGGGGATGCCGGTCGCGTCGCCCATCGCGCCGCGCATCGGCGGCACCCAGGCCCGCCAGCTCGATTCGGGCAGCCATGGGCAATACAGCTGGTGGTGGCGAGCGGCCGAGCCGAAGTCCCAGAGGATCGGGTCGTCCTCGCGGAAGACGAGCGCGAAGCGGATGTTCTTGTCGCGCTCCCAGGTCCCGATGGCGGTGCTCGTGACGTAGCGCAGGTTGTTCGGGTCGAAGAGCAGCAGGCAGCCGAGATCCGATGCGGCCAGCGTCGCCTTCGTGCGCGCGAGCCGGTGTGCGCGGAGCCGGTCGAAGTTGACGCGCTGCTCCCAGTCGACCGCCATCGTGGCGCCGCGGGAAGCGATGTTCGTCGTCTCACTCATCTTCCTCACCTCTTCCTTTGCTAGCGAAGCAGCCATCCTCCGTCGACGTCGAGGTTCACCCCGTTCACGCCGCCGTTCTCGAGCAGGAAGATCGACGCGTCCACGATCTCGTCCATCGTCACGAGCCGCCCGAGCGGCGTCCGGGCGCGCGTGTTCTCGAGCGCCTGGTCCTTGCCCGTCCAGTACGGGCTGTCGCCCACGATCCCGGGATGGATGCCGTTCACGCGGATCGGCGCGAGCTCCACCGCGAGCGTGTGCACGATCCCGGTGACGCCGCCGTTCACGGTCGTCACCGTGGTCGAGCCGGGATACGGCCTGCGAAGCGCAAGCCCGCCGAACAGGAGGATCGACGCGTCGTCGCTCAGGCGGGGCAGGAGCGTGTGTATCACCTCGGTGTAGCCGACGAGCTTCAGGGTGACGAGCTTCAGCGCGCGTGTGACGTCGTAGGTCGCGACGGCGTTCTCGTCGCGTTCGACCGCGCCGAGGACGAGCCGCGACACCGGCCCGACGTCCGCGAGGCAGGCGGCGACGTCGGCCGGCTCCGTCAGATCGACCGCGCAGGCGGTCACCCGGCCGGCATCGATCCCGGCCGCGACCTCTGACGCTCGCTCCAGCTCGCGGCCCGTGATGACGACCGGCCGCCCGCGGGCGGCATAGGCCTCGGCGAGCCTGAGGCAGATCCCGGACGTGCCTCCGACGATGACGACGGCTCCGTCGTTCACAGCGCCCACGATAGAGCCGCCGTACAGTCGCAGTCAACAAAACCGTTGCCTGCGTGCACCGTGGGTGGTAAGACTCCGCTCAGTTCAGTCTGACTGGACGACGTGACGCGACCAGAAGGAGACCACCATGCCGAAGCGCGTGTTGCTCCGCGGCGGCCATGTCTTGAGCATGGATCCCGAGATCGGCGACGTCTACAGCGGCGACGTGCTGCTCGAGGCCGACCGGATCGCCGCCGTCGGCCCCACGCTCGACGCGGGCGACGCGGACGTCGTCGACGCGTCGGGCTGCATCGTCATGCCCGGCTTCATCGACTCCCACCGGCACACGTGGGAGACGGTCATCCGCGGCATCGCCCCCGACGTGAGCCTTGCCGGCTACTTCGACATCGTCCTCGATCAGCTGGCGCCGGCCTACCGGCCGGAGGACGTCTACGCCGGCAACTACCTCGGGTCGCTCGAGGCGATCGACGCCGGCGTGACGACGGTGCTCGACTGGTCGCATATCAGCAACACGCCCGAGCACGCCGACGAGGCGATCCGCGGCCTTCGTGACGCGAGGTTGCGAGCGGTGTACTGCTACGGCAACCCGAACACGTCGCTCGCCGACTGGTGGTACACGAGCACGCTGAAGGCGCCCGAGGACATCCGCCGAGTGCGGGAGCAATACTTCTCGACAGACGACGGGCTGCTGACGCTGGCAATGGGGACGCGGGGGCCCGGGTTCTGCACCGAAGAGGTCGTCCGCCATGATTGGCAGCTCGCCCGCGACGTCGGAGCGCCGATCAGCGTCCACGTCGGAATGGGGCCTTTTGCAGGCCGTTTCTCGATGGTGCGGCAACTGAACGACCTGGGGCTGCTCGGGCCGGACACGACCTACATCCACTGCAACTACCTCTCGGACGAGGAGTTCCAGCTGATCGCCGACACCGGTGGGAAGGTCTCGATCGCACCGACGGTCGAGATGATCATGGGTCATGGCACGCCGCCGACGGCGCGGGCCCTTGCCCACGGGCTGCGGCCGAGCCTCAGCATCGACGTCGTCACCACCGTCCCGGGCGACATGTTCACGCAGATGCGCTTCCTCTTCGCGCACGACCGCCTGCTCGCGCACGAGGCCGCGTTCGCCGCGGGGAACGAGGAAGAGCCGAAGCTCCTGACGAGCCGCGAGGTGCTGGAGTTCGCGACGATCGAGGGCGCGCGCGTCTGCGGGCTCGAGCAGCGGACCGGCTCGCTCACGCCCGGCAAGCAAGCGGACGTGGTTCTCGTCCGCTGCGACGACACGAACACCTATCCGGTCATCGACCCGGTGTCCACGGTCGTGCTCCAGGCGGACACGAGGAACGTCGACACGGTGCTCGTCGCGGGAGCGTTCCTCAAGCGAGACGGCCGACTCGTCGACGCCGACCTTCGCGGCGCGCGCGACCGGGCGGCCGAGTCGCTCGACTACCTCCTCGGGCACACGACGGTCCAGCCGACGTGGGTGCAGAGCGCGAGGGCGCACGCGCACTGAGGCCGACTGTGCAGTGCAGTTGACGATCTTGACTCGTTCGTACAGCAGTCCTAAACTCGCGCCGATCGTGCGCATGATCTCCGCGCGCGGGCGGATCCCGTCCAAGGAGGATGAGTCGACGTGAAGACCATCAATGCCGGACCCCGCCGTCCACGCGTCGCTGCGGCCACGGCGGCGCTCGCCGCCGTCTGCGCTGCGGCGGCAGTCGTCGCCGGCGGTGCAGCGGGGGGCAAGGCCGCGAAGCAGGTACGCGTCGCGTACCTGTCGTTCGCGGTCGCGAACAGCTACGACGCGCCGATGCTCGCCGCGGCGAAGGCGGTCGCGAAGGAGCAGGGAGCGAAGGTGACCGTGCTCGACGCGGCGAACGACACGAAGAAGCAGCTGTCCGAGCTGCAGACGGTCGTCTCCTCGAAGCAGTACGACGCGGTGATCGTGCAGCCGATCTTCGGCCCGCAGCTCATCCCGACGATCAAGCAGGCGATCAAGGCCGGGCTGAAGGTCGTCAACATCGACCAGATCCTCGGTACGAATCCGGGAACGGCTGCGTCGCCCGTCGCGGGGCTGTCGGGCAACGTCGTCTTCGTGCAGACCCAGATCGGGCGCAAGCAGGGCGGCCTCGTCGTCAAGGCGTGCGCCGCGCTCAACGCGAATCCGTGCAAGGTGGGGTACCTCTTCTCGGTGAAGGTCTCGTCGCTCGACGCGGCGATCCGCAAGGGCTTCGACGCCGCGACGGCGGGCCACGGCATCCAGGTCGTCGCCGAGGGCGAGACGTTCTTCAATCCCGCGAACGCGTTGAAGGCGTCGCAGACGATGCTGCAGGCGCATCCAGACCTGAACGTGATCGTCGGCGCCGACCAGGGCGCGACCGGGGCGCAGCAGGCGCTGAACGGCCAGAACGTGACGCTCATCGGCTACGGCGGCGGCGGCGTGGGGCTCAAGGCCGTGGCGTCCGGTGCCTGGTTCGGGACCGTCATGCAGCGGCCGGCGACGGAGGGCAAGCTCGGCATGCAATGCGCGATCAAGGCCGTGCGGACCGGCAAGGGCTGCGGCGGCATCGACGTGTTGGCGAGCCTCCCCAACGGCGGCGTGGTGACGAAGGCGAACGCCTCGAAGTTCAAGGCCGAGTGGCCGGGCTGACCAGAACCTGGTTCGGCGTCGCACGCGGCGGTCGGAGTCGTCGTCCACGGTCGGTCGCGGTCACCGCGAACCAGGTTCGAGCGTTTCGAGCTCGCGCGACGACTGCTCGCGGCGTTCGCGAGCCTGGAGCGTGAGCGCACCCGAACCCGATCGCTATCTCGAGCTCCTGGACGTCGCCAAGCACTTCGGCGGCGTCCAGGCGCTGTCGGGCGTCTCGCTCTCCGTCGCGCGCGGAACGGTGCACGCGCTCGTGGGCGAGAACGGAGCGGGCAAGTCGACCCTCGGCCGCATCGTCGCGGGCGCACTCGCGCCGGACGATGGCCGCGTGGTCCTCGAGGGCGAGCCGGTCGCGTTCCGCTCGCCGCGGGAGGCCCTCGAGCACCGCGTCGCGGCGATCGCTCAGGAGCCGTTCGTCGTGCCGCAGCTGACGGTCGCCGAGAACGTCTTCCTGGGCGTCGAGCCGCGCTCGGCGGGGGTGGTGCGCAACGGGAAGCTGAGCGACGCGTACGCCGCGCTCGCGGCGACGGCGGGCTTCGACCTGCCGGGGGGCGTCCTCGCCGGTCGGCTGCGCACCGCAGATCAGCAGAAGGTGGAGATTCTGCGCGCGCTCTCACGTGATGCGCAGCTGATCGTGATGGACGAGCCGACGGCCGCCCTCAGCGCACGCGAGACCGAGCAGCTGCACGAGATCGTGCGCCGCCTCGTCGCGGCCGGCAAGACGATCGTCCTGATCTCCCACTTCCTGCGGGAGGTCCTCGATCTCGCCGAGGCGGTCACGGTTCTTCGCGACGGCCGCGTCGTGCGGACGGCTCCCGCCGCGCGCGAGAGCGAGAGCTCGCTCGTCGAGGCGATGCTCGGCCGCTCGCTCGGCTCCACGTTCCCGCCGAAGAAGCCACCGGGGAGCGACGCCCCGGCCGTGCTGTCCGTCCGCGAGCTCGTCGCACCAGGCGTCGAGGGCGCGACGTTCGACCTCCGCGCGGGCGAGATCCTGGGCATCGCGGGTCTCGTCGGCGCCGGCAGGACCGAGCTCGCGCGGGCGCTCTTCGGCGCCGCGAGGATCGCCTCGGGCAGCGTCACGCTGGCCGACGGCGGCCGTCTCGGTCGGAGCCCCCGGCGCAGCCTCTCCGCGGGGCTCGCGATGATCCCCGAGTCGCGAAAGGATGAGGGCCTGATCTTCGCGCGCTCCGTCACCGAGAACGCGACGCTCTCGCGGCTACAGTCGCTGGCGTCGCTCGGCGTCGTGCGTCGCGGCCGTGAGCGCAAGACCGCGCGGTCCGTCCTGGAGGAATGCGACGTCCGCGGTGCGCACTACTCGGCGCCGGTCGCCGCGCTCTCGGGCGGCAACCAGCAGAAGGTGCTGTTCGCGCGCACGCTCCTCTGCAGCCCGCACGTCCTGATCGCGGACGAGCCGACGCGGGGCGTGGACATCGGCGCGAAGCGTGCGATCTACGAGTTCCTGACGAAGCTCGCGGGCGGCGGCGCCGGAATCGTCCTCATCTCCTCGGAGCTCGAGGAGATCCTCGGTCTCGCGCACCGCGTCCTCGTCATGCGGCGCGGCCGGATCGTCGCGGAGCTCGCCGGCGACGCGATCGACGAAGGCGCGATCCTGGCCGCCGCGTTCGCCGACGAGACACGCGGAGCGGCGGCGTGAACGCCGCAGCCGCGAAGCTCGTCGCACGCGGCCGGCTCGACACGCCGGCGCTCACGCGGCTGCGCCGGGTCGGCATCCTCATCCCGTTCGTGATCCTGTTCGCCGTTCTGTCGCTGACGAGCGAATCGTTCGCGACGAAGACGAACCTGCTGAACATCCTCGACCAGCAGTCGGCGACGCTGATCATCGCGGCGGCGGGAACGCTCGTGCTCGTCGCCGGGGGGATCGATCTCTCCGTCGGCGCCACATACTCGTTGGCGGCCGTGACGTCCGCGCACTTCGCGCTGCACACGAATCCGGCGGTCGCGATCGCGCTCGGGATCGGCGCGGGCCTCCTTGTCGGGATCGCGAACGGTGTGATCACGACGACGTTTCGCATCAACGCGCTGATCACGACGCTCGCGATGTCGTTCGTCGTCGGCGGCTGCGCGGCGCTCATCACGAAGGGAAACCTGCTCGTCCTCTTCGACAAG
>Ga0075424_100007762_pt1 | contig 10436 bp, 10 predicted proteins | sample SoiMethybrSBSTD3_FD_75301 | JGI IMG/M metagenome (GOLD analysis project Ga0075424, IMG submission 75301) | Bulk soil microbial communities from a Populus tree surrounding site in Tennessee, USA - Soil MetaG P. TD hybrid SBSTD3 | ecosystem: Environmental > Terrestrial > Soil > Tree plantation...
TCCATGTAGACGTCGTCGCCGTCGGTCAGCGGCACCTGATAGTGGACGTGCAGATCGCCAGCCCCAAAGGTCGGATCCGCTTTCTCCGCATCCACGAAGGGGTCGTAGACCACGTCGTCGAGCAGCTTCTTTGCATGCTGCCCTGAGACGTTCACCGTTCCCGTGTGCTGCGGGGTGCGGCCCCACTGAGGCCAATCTTGGGACCGGCCGGGCAAGCTGGCCAGCAAGAAGACAGCGAACAACATCAACGAGCTTCTCCGTATAGACACGTAATCTCCTTCTTTTAGGTTCTCTTAAGGAAAGTCACGACAAGAGGTTTTCTTGCCGGTTCAGTGAGTGCTACGAGAGGAGAACGTCGGAGTGGCGGCTTTCCCCTCACCCGTGCCAGCCGTTCCTACGGCGGATTGACGGCGGTGATGGAAAGGGCTGGGCTCGCCAGAGGGGCGTAAGGCAAGAGGAAGGAGCAGGGGCGCAGGATGCTGCGCCCCTACTGACTGCGGTATCGCTGCGGCCCGAGCCTAGTTGCCGACCACGAAGAGGTGGCCGTCGTTCTGTGCCAGGACTCTGCCGTCAGCCGCGATGGAGATCGGCGTATAGGCGGCGCCCAGCGCGAGCTTGAGGAACAGGTGCTCGCGCAGCGTGCCGTCCGGCCGGATGACGTAGACGCCGCCATCCTCGCTGTTGTTGTAGACGGTTCCGGTGCCGTCCACAGCCGGCGCATTGACGCACCACTCGAAGCCGGCGGGGTGATCGGAGACGCAGGTGATGTTGCCGTTGGCGTCACGGGTGCAGCTCAGGGTGTTGGTGTTCTGCCAGCGCCACTCGGGCACCAGGCTGCTGTTGAGGCGAGTGATGAAGTAGGCCTCCGGGAAGCTCGGGTTCCAGGTCGTGCGGTCCGGCGGGCATAACGTGTTGTCGTTGCAGTAGGAGCCGACCTCGCCGTACTGGTTGTCCTTGGTGAGGATCGAGTAGGTGCCGTCGTGGGCGTAGAGGGCCGGCGTGTCGTCCCAGCCGAAGCGGTAGGAGGCCAGGAAATTCCCTGTGGAGCTGAACTTCATCAGGTGGCCCTGAGCGTAGTTGTAGCGGGTGTAGGCGCCATAGAAGACGCTGCCGTCTGGCGCCACCACGGGCGAGGAGGTCGAGTCGTCGAGCACGCGGCCGGCGCCCGGCCGGTTCTGCGCCGGATCGAAGCCGGTGGTCGCGCCGGTGCGGCAGCCGTTCGGCGTACCGTTGGCGGGCAGCAGGACGTTGCAGCCGTCCATGAACCGGTCGCGCAGCGAGGTGTTCCACTTCGGCGTCAGGTTGGGATTGACGGCGACCAGGTAGGCGTGACGGGTCCACAGGTGGGCGACGCTGATCGTATAGATGGTGCCGTCCGGCGCCACGGCCGGAGCGACGTTGAGCCCGGGGCGCTGCGAGCCGCACTGCACCGAGCCCGGTACCGCGTCGGGGGTCGGCGGCCAGGGCAACTGGTTGACGTTGAATATTCCCAGGCACTTGTCGTTGCCTGCCGGCGCGCCCGGCGTCAGCGAGGCGAAGGTGGCCGTGGTGAACGTGCCGTTGGCCGCGATCTTCACCAGCCAGGAGTTGTTGACGTCGGAGTTCCAGGCATTGCCGTGGGTGAGCTTGATGGCGTTGTAGTAGACGTTGCCGGCGGTGTCGACCGTCAAGGGGCCGGCCACGAAGGTGTCCTGGTCGATGGCGCCGAAGGGCGAGATGCGCGCCAACTGAGCGCCCGTCGTCTTGTTCAGCTTGAACACCGAGCCGCCGGCGCCCGGAACGTAGATGAAGGAGCCGGACAGCGCGGCGTGGAACACCGGCTCCCAGAACGGGCCGCCGAAGTTGGTGCCGAAGGGCTCCGGCTTCCAGTCGCTCTCGAAGCTCCACTTCTCCACCAAGTGACCGCCTTGCCACTGCAGCCGCTTCTCGTTCCAGATCTGCGTATCCCAATGCGGCACGTCTGTGAATACGCCGCTCTTGAACTCCATGTAGACGTTGTTGCCGTCGAGCAACGGCACCTGGTAGTGGACCAGCAGGTCGTTGGTGCTGAGAGGATCGGCCTTTTCCGCGTCCACGAACGGGTCGTAGACGACGTCTTCGAGGATGTTGGTCGCCGTCTGGCCGACGGCGGTGGTAAAGCCGATGTGCTGCGCGTTCTTTCCCCACTGCGCCCAGTCCTGAGACCAAGCCGGCAAACTCGCCAGAAACAGACCTGTGATGACCACCAATAGACTTTTTCGCATTAATTTGCCTCCTTCCCAGATTCCCTGGGTGAAAAGCGATGGCAAAGCTGCCAGTGCACCAAAAGGCCGAAACCGGGACTTTTCCGTCCGGCATCGGCCGCTCCCCTGCCCCTCTCCGCGAAGGGAGGGGGCAGGGGACCAGGGGAAAAGGTGCCCTTAGTCGTTGCCGACGACGAAGAGGTGACCGTCGTTCTGGGTCAGGATCCTGCCGTCGTTGGTGATGGAGATCGGCGTGTAGGCGGCGCCCAGGGCCTGCTCGAGGAAGAGGTTCTCCCGCAGCGTGCCGTTGTTGCGAATGACGTAGACGTTGCCGTCCTCGCTGTTGGCGTAGGTGACGCCGTTGCGGTCCACGGCCGGAGCGTTGACGCACCACTCGAAGCCGAAGGGGTGATCCGAGACGCAGGAGACGTGGCCATGGCTGTCGCGGGTGCAGCTCAGGTTGTTGGTGTTTTGCCAGCGCCACTCGGGCACCAGGTTGCTGTTGAGACGGGTGACGAAGTAGGCCTCAGGGAAGGACGGGTTGGTGGCTGTGCGGTCCGACGGGCAGAACGTCTCATCGTTGCAGTAGGAGCCGATTTCGCCGTACTGGTTGTCCTTGGTGAGGATGGAGTAGGTGCCGTCGTGCGCGAAGACCGCCGGCGTGTCGTCCCAGCCGAAGCGGTAGGAGGCCAGGAAATTGCCGTTGGAGCTGAACTTCATGATGTGGCCCTGGTCGTAGTTGAAGCGCGTGAAGGCGCCGTAGAGGACGCTGCCGTCCGGCGCGACGACCGGCGCGGAGGTCGAGTCGTCGATGACGCGGCCCGCGCCGCCCCGGTTCTGCGACGGGTCGACGCCGGTGGTTGAGCCGGTGCGGCAGCCTCCGGGCGTGCCGTTGGGCGGCAGCGTGATGTTGCAGCCGTCGTTGAGCCGGTTGCCGAGGAAGGCGGTCCACTTCGGCGTCAGGTTGGGGTTGACGGCGACGAGATAGGACTGCCGGTCCCAGAGGTGGGCGACGGTGACGATGTAGATGGTGCCGTCCGGCGCGATGGCGGGGGTGGAGTTGACGGGAACGCGCTGGGCGCCGCAGGTCACGGTCCCGGGTACGGCGTTCGGGCTCGGCGGCCACGGTAGGTTGGCGGGGTCAAAGATGCCGAGGCACTGATCGTTGGCGCCGGGCGCGCCGGGCGTCAACGAGGCGATGGTGGCGGTCTTCGACGTATTGTTGGGCGAGACCTTCACCAGGTACGAGGCCTGCGGGTTCGTGTCCCAGGGGTTCTGGTGCTTGAGCTTGAGGACATTGTAGTAGACGTTGCCGGAGGCGTCCGCGGAGAGCGGGCCGACGGCAAAGGTGTCCGGATCGAGCGTCGGGCCGAAGGGCTTGATGCGCGCCACCTCGTGGCCGTCGCTCTTGGCGAGCTTGAACACCGAGCCGCCGGCGCCCGGAACGTAGACGTAGTTGCCCACCAGCACGCCGTGGTAGACAGGCTCCCAGAAGGGGCCGTTGCCGGTAACCAGGCTGAGGAAAGGCGCCGGCTTCCAGTCGCTCTCGTGGCTCCACACCTCCTGCAGGTGGCCGTGAACCCAGGTCAGCTTCTTCTCGTTCCAGATCTGGGTTTCCCAGGTCTCGAGGCTTGTGAAGGTCCCGGTTTTGAACTCCATGTACACGTCGTTGCCGTCGAGCAGCGGCGCCTGGTAGTGGACGAGCAGGTCCCCGGCTTCGTCGGGATCCGCTTTTTCGGCGTCCACGAAAGGATCGTAGATGACGTCGTCAAGCATCTCCTGGGCAAACTGCCCCGAGACGTTGACCGTGCCCGTGTGCTGCGGGTTCTGTCCCCACTGATTCCAGCTTTGCGACCGGGCCGGCAAACTGACCGCCAAGAGTACAGCGAACAACACCAGCGCACTCCTCCTAGTCATATGACCTCCTTCCCAGGTTCTCTGGGGTAAAAGCGATGACCGCCTGCAACGAAAAGAAATCGGCTTGACGAGCCGGGAAAAACCGAGAGAGCTTTGTTATCGCAGTGATGGCAAAAATTCAGGATTGGACTCATGCCGGACTCCGGAACATCATGAGTTGAACGCCGACACTACGTCGCCCCCCGGGAAGCTGTCAAGTGATTGCGGGTCAAGGAGTTTGGCGCAGATAGGAAAGAAAAAAAGATCCGGGAAGAGGGGTCTTTCTGCGGGTTCGGCGCGCTTCTGGTTCGCTCTGAGAGAACCAGCGGCACGGGACGAGAGGCTGGCGGGAGACGCAACGGTGAAAACCGCGGCTTACGGCGCGGGTAATTGACACACGCCCGTTCCGGTCCCGCAATCCTCGGCACCGAGGAGCGGCACGGGCGCGGCAGATACCGGCACGGGGCCTAGGCGGCGTTGGCCATCTGCTGCCGCCACTTGGCGTACATGGCGCGGGCCTCGTCTTCGTTGTCGGCGAAGGTCACGGGGTTCTTCTCCGGGCCCATGCGAAACAGGTTGGCGGCGGTGAGCAGCAGCTTGGCCAGCACGCGGGCGCGCAGCGGAGCGTTGAGCACCACCGTGCCTCGCAGGGGGAGAAGCTTGACGGTCGCCGAGGCTTCACGCCGCACGGCGGCCGGTAGATCCTCCAACTGCGTCAGGTCGATCAAGTAGAAGAAATACTCTACTTCCTTGGCGAATTCGAGGTGCGCCTGGTTGATTTCCCGGCATTCCTCGAGCGTAACCTCGCCCTGCAGGGTCAAGCGCACGACGTCCGGAAGCTCCAGCCCCGTGCTCTGACGGCCACATTGAACAGTTCTCGACGTCGACATCGCGGCGTTCCTCCTCGGAGGCGCAACGGCCTGAAAGGTAAAAACGAAATTGTTGGGCCGATGATAGAGAAGTACCAGAGAATTCGCAATAGTTGGTCCAAGTCCAAGGATTATCGCCACCTCGGAACTGTCCGTCCGGCAAGTCCCCGCGGGTGCAAGCCCGGTACGGGCGCTGCTATGCTCGCCGGACGGAGGCCTGCTGCCCAGGATTCCGGCTCTGGAGGAGAGACGATGAACGAGGACCTGCGGTATCCCGTCGGCCAGCAGCAGGACGAAGGGCCGCTCACCGAATCAAGGCGGCTGGAGCTCATCGAGCAGATCGCCGAGGCCCCCGAGCGGCTGCGCGCCGCTATCCACGGGCTCAACCACGAGCAGCTCGATACCCCCTACCGGCACGGCGGCTGGACCGTCCGGCAGGTGATTCATCACGTTCCCGACAGCCACCTCAACGCCTACGTGCGCTTCAAGCTGGCACTCACGGAGGACACTCCAACCATCAAGCCGTACGCCGAGGCCCTCTGGGCGGAGCTGCCGGACACCGGCCGCACGGCGCCGGAGGTTTCTCTCGCCTTGCTCGACGCCCTTCACAAGCGCTGGGTCATCCTTTTGCGCGCGATGGGCTCCGCCGAGTGGGAACGCACCCTGCACCATCTGGAGAAAGGACGCCTCACCCTCGACCAGGTGCTCGCCATCTACGCCTGGCACGGCCGTCACCACGTCGCCCACATCACCTCGCTGCGCGAGCGCGAGGGGTGGGGATAGGGACCTCGACGGTCCATTTCCGGCCGACTTGCCATGAGCGCCGAGCCCTTCCGGGACAACGCCGTTCTCCTCACCGGGGCTTCCCGGGGGATCGGGCGCGAAATGGCCCTCCAACTCGCCGCCCAGGGCGCGCGGCTTGTCCTCTCGGCGCGCGAGGCGGGGCCGCTGGAGTCCGTGGCCGCGGAGTGCCGCGCTCTTGGCGCCTTGGCCGTCGCATACCCGGCCGACGTCGCCGAGGAGGCCCAATGCGGCGATCTCGTCCGTGGCGCCGTCGCCGCCCTCGGCCGCCTCGACACGCTGATCAACAACGCCGGCATCGGCATGTGGGCCCGCTTCGAGGAGGTGACGGACCTCACCATCTTCGACCGGCTGATGCGGGTCAACTACCTGGGGAGCGTCTACTGCACCTGGCACGCGCTGCCGCACTTGCAGCGCACCCACGGCCGGATCGTCGGGGTGTCGAGCCTGACGGGGAAGACGGGAGTGCCCACCCGCAGCGGTTACGCCGCCAGCAAACACGCCATGGCGGGTTTCTTCGACTCGTTGCGTATCGAGCTGGCGGATTCGGGCGTCACGGTGACCATGGTCTATCCGGGTTTCGTCGCCACCGAGATCCGCGAGCGGGCCTTCGGCGGCGACGGCCGGCCGTTGGGCAAGAGCCCCGTGCGCGAGGCCGAGGTGATGACGGTAGAAACCTGCGCCCGGCTGATCCTCGCCGCCGCCGCAGACCGCCGCCGCGAGCTGGTGATGACCCGCCGCGGCCGCCTCGGCATGTGGATAAAGCTGCTGGCCCCCGGTGTCGTGGACCGCATCGCCCGCCGTGCGATCGAGCAGGGGAAGTGAGGAGGACCTTCATGCTGAACCGGCGCGTTGGCGGTGTAATCGTCTTTCTATTGTTCGCCGCTCTCGTTGTCCTGGAGGCCGCTCCACGACCGCCCGGTTTTGGCGAGCCGCGCCACTTCCGAGTCGGCGCCGCCCCGGCGAGCGTCGCCATCGCGGACGTCAACCGCGACGGGAAGTCGGACCTCGTCGTGGCGAACAGCGGCAGTGGCGACGTGACGGTGCTTCTCGGCGACGGCAAGGGCGGCTTTGCGCCAGCGCCAGGTTCGCCCTTTGCCGCGGGCAAGAACCCGAACGACGTCGCGGTGGGCGACTTTGACGGCAATGGGACGCTCGACCTGGCTTTCCCGAACCATGACACGCACGGCGTCACGGTGCTCCTGGGAGACGGCAAGGGAGGTTTCCGCCCGGCGGCGGGCTCGCCTTTCACGGTCGCGAGCCGGCCCCACCCGCACGGCATCGCCGCGGGCGACTTCAACGGCGACGGCAAGCTCGATCTCGCGGTGGAGAGCTGGGGTGACAACGTGGTCGAGGTCCACTTCGGCACCGGCAAGGGCAGCTTCTTGTCGCCCGGCCGCAGGTTCACGGTCGGGCAGATGCCGTACCAGCGGCTGCGTAGCGCCGACGTCAATCGCGACGGCAAGCCGGACCTCCTGACGACGAACTTCGAGGGCAACAGCGTCAGCGTCCTCCTGGGCGACGGCAAAGGCGGCTTCACGAACGCGCCGGGCTCGCCGTTTCCGGCTGGGCGTTCGCCGTTCTGCCAGGCGATCGCGGACGTGAATGGGGACGGCAAGCTCGACCTCGTGGTCGGCGGCTTCTCCGGCCACCCTGAGGACCCCTCCGCGGACGGCGTCAGCGTCCTTCTCGGCGATGGAAAGGGCGCTTTCCGGCTCCTGCCTGGTTCGCCCTTCGCGGCCGGGCGCACGCCGGTCGCCGTCGCGGTGGGCGACTTGAATGGCGACGGCATTCCCGAGATCGCGGTGGCGAACATGGCGGGAGACACGGCGACCGTCCTCACCCGTGATCCCAAAGGGCGCTACCTGAGGACCGCGACAATCCCCGCGAGCGGAGCGGAGGCGGTCGCCATCGGCGACCTGAATCATGACGGCAAGGGCGACCTCGTCATTGCGGCGCTGAAGAGCAACGAAGTGCTCGTAGTCCTTGGCCGGTGAACCAAGGAAATGATCGACGAATAAAGCGGGCGGCAGGCGGCCACGCTACCGCCGGTAGAACCGCGCCGTGATCGTCTTGCCCCCCTCCTCGTCGCGGTATTCCAGCCGGTCGGCGAGGCGGGCGACGGCGCCGAGACCGGTGCCCAGGCCGCCGCGGCGGAGGATGAGGGCGGGATCGATGGGCCCCTGATCGTCGTTGCCGTCGATCATCGCCAGCTTGAGGTCGCGGATGGGGGGGCCGACGTCGTGGGCTTCGACGGTGATCTCGCCCTGGGGAGGCGAGTCGGGATCGAGGGTTAGGACGATCTCCCCCCGGATCCCGTGCTTGACGATGTTCGAGGCCAGCTCCGAGACGACGATGGCCACTTCCATGGCGCGGCGGGCGTCGAAGCCGAAGTCACGGGCCATTCGGCCGGCACGGCTGCTCACCGTCACGACCTCGCTCCGCCCCAAAATGGGGAACGCCTTCCGGTTCAAGCGCAAGACTCCGCGCTTCGGGGAAGCTCCCGCGTCACCCTCTAGATCTCGTTCTCCCGGCGGGCGAAGTGAGTTTTCTGCTGCACCACGAGCTGCTCCGTCTCACGCAGATAGAGCTGCAGGGCGTCGCGCAGGCTGCGCAGCGTGCGCACGCCCGTGAGGTCGACGCCGATGTGCGTGAGGGTCTGCGCGATTCCCGGGTTGATGCCGCTGACGATGCACTCGGCGCCCAGCAGGCGCACGGCGCGGGCCATCTTGATGAAATGGTCGGCCGTCTTGGTGTCCATCACGTCGATGCCGGTGATGTCCACGATGGCCATGCGGGCCTGCTTGGAGACGATGGTCTCGAGCAGCGTCTCGGTCATCTCGGCGCTGCGCTGGCTGTCGACGACGCCCACCACGGGCAGGCAGAGGACGCCGGCCCACACTTCGATGATCGGCGTGGAGAGCTCGCGGATGGCGGCCTGCTGCATCTCGATGGTCTCGAGCTTGGCTTCCAACTCGCGGTTGGCAGCCTCCTGCTGGGTGAGCGCCCGGTTGAGCTCCGCCTTCGCTTCGCCGAGCTCGCGGACGAAGATGGCGAAGGCGGTCTCCAGCTCGGAGAACTCGTCCTTCTCCTGGGAGAGCTGCAGCAGGGCGAGGCAGGAGTCGAACTCGTCGACGCTCGCGTAGGAGAGCGCCTCGATTACCGACTGTAGTCGACTGGATGCGACGTTGACATGGGGTACCTCGGTCTGGTCCATACCTTTTTTCCTCGCCATACCCTTTCTCGATTGACAGGCTTATTTAGCAAACCTATTTCGTAGATCTTATTGAGTAAACCTTATTTCGTAAACATCGCGCGCCGGGAGGCGATCCATCCACGGCCCTCGTCCTCGGTATCGAAAAACGAGATCGGATTCAGGTTCGAATCCCGGCGGAAAAGGTTGATCGCGGTGATCACCAGCTTGGTGACCACCCTCGCCTTGAGCGGCGCCCTGATGACGGCCATGCCGCGCAACGGGATCTCTTTCAGGGTCTCGGCCACGGCCCGGCGTCCCTCGGGAGCGATGTTGTCGAGCTTTTCGGCGTCGATGAGGAAGAACAGGATGTCTTTGCCCTTGGACATGTCCATCTGGCGCCGGAGCAGCTCGAGGGCATCCTCGGTGGTCGCGCTGCCTCCGAAGGCCATGTAGATGATGTCCGGCTCCTCGAAATAGGTGACGTGCTTGCCGTTGACCAGGTTTGTCGGGTCGGTTCGTTCGTCGCGCAAGATTGCCATAAAAAAACCCTCCAATCAGAAGAGACAGAAAAAAACGAGCTTTATCACTTCACTCTCACTTCGCTTAAGCCGGCCTGGCGGCTTGCCGGCTCGGCCAGCATCTCGGACTCGCCGAAGCCGACGACGAGGGCGGTGGCGTCGTCGTGGTCCCGCCCCCAGTGCTCGACGATGCGCCGCGCCACCGTCTCCGGCGGCCCGGGCAGGCACGCTTTCAGGTTGCCCCTCGTCGAGACGCCGTCGCTCATCAGGCAATAGATGTCGCCGGGACTCATGGTCACGCGCATCACCTTGAAGGAGCGCAGGTTGTGGCCCACGATACCGGCCAGGCAGAAGACGCTGGGCGACTGGCCGTTGAGCGACTGCACCTCGATGTTGCCGATGCCGCAGAACTCGCCCGCGCCCTGCGCATCCACCTTGAGCACGCCGATGGCGGCGCCGCGGGTGATGCGCAGCTCTTCATGGCAGCGCCGCAGGATGGCGTCCACCGACTTGTCGGCGAGATCGCGGATGACCTCCGAGGCTCGTTCGGCGGCCACCGACGACTCGTAGCCATGGCCGAGACCGTCGACCACGGCGGCCAGCACGGTCCCCTCGCGTTCCTCGATGATGAAACTGTCGCCACAGATCGAAAGCCCCTTGTATGGGCGGCTGAAACCACCGGTTCTCAACGTTCCCCCCTGAAAACGCAGGTCACGGTGGTGCCGAGGCCGAGACGGGTGTCGAGATGGAAGTCGTCCACCAGTTTCTTGACCGCCACCAGTCCCTTGCCCATGCCGCGCTGCGATTTATAGGTGCCTGCCCAGATCTCGTCGAGCTTCGAGCTCGGGATACCCGGACCCTGGTCGGTGGCGATGATTTGCAGGCCGATCACTCCCCGGTCGTCCTTGAGGGAGCGCAGCTCGACGGTGCCGTT
>Ga0075424_100007766_pt1 | contig 10433 bp, 9 predicted proteins | sample SoiMethybrSBSTD3_FD_75301 | JGI IMG/M metagenome (GOLD analysis project Ga0075424, IMG submission 75301) | Bulk soil microbial communities from a Populus tree surrounding site in Tennessee, USA - Soil MetaG P. TD hybrid SBSTD3 | ecosystem: Environmental > Terrestrial > Soil > Tree plantation...
GACCGCGCAGCGCCCGATCATCCGGTAGCGCTCACCCGCATCGACGGCCACGCGATCTGGGCGAACTCGGCCGCGCTCGCTGCCGCCGGGATCGACCGCACGACGTCCGAGCCGACGGGCGGACGGATCCTCAAGGATGAGCGCGGTGAGCCCACCGGCGTGCTCGTCGACACGGCCCAGCGGCTGATCCAGGGCGCGGAGCCGCGGCCTTCGTCCGAGCGCTTCGATCAGGCCGTCGGCGAGGCAATCGACGAGTGCCTGGCCGCGGGGCTCACCGGCATCCACGAGATGGGCGCCGAGCTCTACGCCCTGGCCTCGTACCGCCGGCTCGTCGAGCGTGGACGGTTTCCGTTCCGCAACTACGTGGCGGTCGCCGCGCGCTCGGAGTCGACGTGGGCGGTCTACCGAGAAAATGGCCCGGAGACCCTCGGCGACGGACGTGTCGTGGTGGGCGCGCTGAAGCTGATGGCCGACGGCGCGCTCGGCTCGCGCGGCGCCGCGCTGCACGACGCGTACTGCGACGATCCCGGCAATACCGGGCTCGTGCTGATCCCGCCCGACGAGATCACCCGCCTCACGCTCGAGGCGGCCGCGCTCGGCTTCCAGGTTTGCGTGCACGCGATCGGGGATCGCGCGAACACGCTGACCCTGGACGCGCTCGAAGCGGTGCTCGCGCGCGGCCCGTGGCCGGATCATCGCTTTCGCGTCGAGCACGCCCAGATTCTGACCGAGGGCGATATCCCGCGCTTTCACCGGCTCGGCGCCCTGCCGAGCATGCAGGCGACCCACTGCACCTCCGACATGGAATGGGCGGCCGAGCGCCTCGGTCCGGACCGGCTCCGCGGCGCGTACGCGTGGCGCTCCCTGCTCGCGACCGGCGTCATCATCGCGGGCGGCTCCGACTTCCCGGTCGAGAGCCCGAGCCCTTTTCACGGCCTCTACGCCGCCGTCGCGAGGCGGCCTCGCAGCGGCGAGGATCGAGGCTGGCAGCCCGAGCAGCGCATGACGCGTGAGGAGGCGATGCGCTCGTTCACGAGCTGGAACGCGTACGCCTCGCGCCAGGAGGACTCGCTCGGCACGCTCGAGCCCGGCAAGCATGCGGATCTCGTCGTGCTGTCCGACGACTTCTTTGCGTGCGCCGAGGAGCGCATCAAGGACGTCACTCCGGTTCTAACGCTGGTCGGCGGCGAGGTCGTCTTCCGGTCGACGGGCTTCTCCGCCTAGCGCACGCATGCCGGCGGGCGCGTGAGGGGAGGGGTTGCGGGTACCACGCGGCACGCGTTCGCTGCTCCGGGGTGGCTGGGCTCCATCTGGGCGCGCCTCGTCCGCGGTTGCTTGGAGGGAACGGGTCCCGCAACCCCTCCCCTCACGCGCCCGCCGGCATGCTCCCCTTGGCGGTGAGCACCTCGACCGTCGTAGACGCTCGGCCGTCGCGGTCGGAGGCTTGCTTCTTAGAGCTGGAGGAGGACGATGCCGGCCAGGGTCAGGATGATGCCGGCGAGGGCGCGGAGAGTGAGGCGCTCGTCGAGGAAGATGACCGCGAGGGGGATGGCGAACATGGGGGCGGTCGACGAGAGGACGGAGGCGACGGCGACGCCGGCGTGCTTGACGCCGGCGACGAACATGACCGAGCTCACCGACGTGATCGCGCCCAGGATGACGATGCGGATTTGCACGGTGCGACTGCTCATGCGGAGCGCGCGGGGGGCCGACCGGGCCCACGGCGTCAGCCAGAGCACCATCGAGGCGACCGGCAGCCGAATCGCCTGCGCGGTCACCGGTCCCATCTCGGATAGCGGCGGCTTCACGAGGACGGTCGAGACCGCCCAGGCGAGCGACGCGAGCGCGGCGGCGCCGACGCCGAACCAGAAGCGCTCCTCCGGCGCGCGCTCGGCCCACGGCGCCACGATGAGGACGAGGCCGGCCATCGTGACGAGCGTGCCGGCGGCGACGGGCACCGTGACCGGCTCGTTCAGGAACACCGCGGCGATCACCGCGGCTCCCAGCGGATAGGTCGTCGAGATCGTCATCGCGCGGCCGACGCCGATGAAGCGCGTGCTTTCGAAGAACACAGTGTCGCCGAGCGCGATCGCCGTGATGATCGAGAGACCGAGCAGCAGCCACGCGCCGGCCGAGATCGTCGTGAAGGCGCCGGTGCCGACGGTCGCGAACACCCAGGCGACGAGGAGCGTCCCGCCGATGGTCGAGCGAATGGCGTTGACACCGACCGATCCGAGCTCGGACATGAGGGAGCGCGCCAGGAGACTGGTCACCGCCCACGCCACCGCCGAGCCCAGGGCGGCGAGGGCTCCGAGCGTCGTGTTGTCGATCATCGCGCGAACGCCGACTATCATACGGTGAAGCTCGTCGTTTACCTCGCGGTCTTCGCCGGCGCGGCCGTAGCGCTGAGCCTCGTGAGCTTCTGGCTCGCCGTCCGACCGCCGCGCCTCGCCGTTCCGCTCACCCCCGGCGACGTCGGGCTGACGGTCGAGAACCTGACGATCACGGCCGACGACGGCGTGCCCCTCGCCGCGTGGCTCGTGCCGCGCGCGGGCGCGCCGGCGATCGTGCTGCTCCACGGCTACCCTTCCGAGAAGGCCGACCTGCTGCCGATCGCCGCGGCGCTGGCGCCGCGCTTCACCGTCCTTCTGCTCGACCTGCGCTACTTCGGGCACAGCGGCGGGCGGGCGACCACGATCGGCTACCGCGAGCGCGGCGATCTGCGCCGCGCGATCGACGTGCTCGCCGCCCGTGGGTTCAACGAGGTCGGCGTCTTCGGCTTCTCGCTGGGCGGGGCGGTCGCGCTCCTCGCCGCCGCCGACGATCCGCGCATCCGCGCCGTGGCCGCCTACGCGCCGTTCGCGGATCTGCGCTCGCTCGGCTACGAGCTCTACGGCTGGCTCGGGTGGCTGAAATATCCCTTCGTGGCGCTCCTGCGCGGCTGGTCCTTCGTGTTCTTCCGCGCCGACATCACCGCGATCTCACCCGAGCGCGCGGCGTCGGCGCTCTCGGTCCCGGTGTTGCTCGTGGCGAGCCGTGAGGACGAGCAGATCCCCTTCGAGCACGCCGAGCGGATCCGGCGCGCGCTCGCCGGCAATACGCGGAGCGAGTTCATGTTCCTGGATCATGGTCGCCACGGTGAGCTGCCGCGCGGGTTCGAGGCGAGCCTCGCGCGGTTTTTCCTGTTATACGTGAGGTAGCGCCATGAGTACCGACTCCCAGGACCACCGGTTCGCCGACGTGAACGGGATCCGGCTGCACTACGTGACCGCCGGTCGGGGTCCGCTCATCGTGTTCGTCCACGGGTTCCCCGAGTTCTGGTACGAGTGGCGGCGGCAGCTGGTCGAATTCGGCCGCGATCACCAGGCCGTCGCGCCCGACATGCGCGGCTACAACCTCTCCGAGAAGCCGGCCGACCCGGCGCAGTACCGCGTCCCGAACATGGTCGATGACCTGCGTGCCCTCGCCGTCCATCTCGGTCACGAGCGATTCGTGCTCGTCGGCCACGATTGGGGCGGCGTCATCGCCTGGGCGTTCGCGACCGCGCATCCCGAGCTGCTCGAGCGGCTGATCATCATCAACGCACCCCACCCGGCCGTCTTCGCGCGCGAGATCCGGGAGAATCCGGCCCAACAGAGCGCCAGTCGTTACATGCTCACGTTTCGCTCGCCGCAAGCCGAGGGGCTTCTGTCCGCCGACAACTACGCGCCTCTGATCGAGGCGCTGAGCCGCGACCTCGGCGAGCGCTTCACCGCGGCCGATCGCGCCGCGTACCGCGAAGCGTGGTCACAACCGGGCGCGTTGACCGGCGGGCTCAACTACTACCGCGCGGCCGGCGTCGGGCCGTCGGGTGGCGACGGCGCGCCCGCGCGGAGCCTCGGCGGTGACGTCGCGCATCCGATTGTCCGCGTGCCGACCTTGGTGATCTGGGGCGAGCGAGACCACGCACTCCTCACCGGGAACCTCGTCGGGCTCGAGCGCTTCGTTCCCGATCTGACGATCGAGCGGATCCCCGACGGCTCGCACTGGGTGGTGCACGAGCACCCCGAGCGCGTCAATCGGCTGATCCGCGATTTCCTCGGCTCACGTCGGGCCGCGGCGAAGGAGGCACGATGATCATCGGGGTCCCACGCGAGATCAAGCCGGGCGAGCAGCGCGTGGCGCTGACTCCGGCCGGCGCGCGAGCGCTGGTCGAGGCCGCACACGGCGTGGTCGTCGAGCGCGGCGCCGGCGCCGGGAGCGGAATCCGCGACGAGGAATACACGGCGGTCGGCGCCGAGCTCGTCTCGGTCGACGACGTCTGGCGGCGCGCCGAGCTCGTGCTGAAGGTCAAAGAGCCGCTCACGCCGGAGGTCGCCCGGCTCCGCCCGGGGCAAGTGCTGTTCACGTACCTGCATCTGGCGCCGGTGCCGGAGCTCACCCGCGGCCTGCGTGAATCGGGCGCCATCGCGATCGCCTACGAGACCGTCCAGCGGGCGGACGGGAGCCTGCCGCTGCTGACGCCGATGAGCGAGGTGGCCGGACGCCTTTCGGTTCAGGAAGGCGCCTTCTATCTCGGCCGCGCCCACGGGGGCCGCGGCATCCTGCTGTCCGGCGTGCCGGGCGTGCCGCCGGGCAACGTCGTGATCCTCGGCGCGGGCGCGGCCGGGCTCAACGCCGCCAAGACCGCCGTCGGCCTCGGCGCCGACGTCTCGATTCTCGACATCAACGTCGACCGGCTCCGGCACGTCGACGATCTCTTTCGCGGCCAGGTGGTCACGATCATGTCCAACAGCTTCAACATCGAGCAGGCGTCCCGCCGCGCCGATCTGCTGATCGGCGCCGTGCTGCTCGCCGGCGCGCGGGCGCCGGTCCTCGTCACCAAGGAGATGGTGTCGCAGATGAAGGAAGGCTCGGTGATCGTGGACATCGCGGTGGATCAGGGCGGGTGCGTCGCGACCATCCATCCGACCACCTTGCTCGACCCCGTCTATCTCGTCGGCGGCGTCGTCCACTACGGCGTCGCCAACATGCCGGCGCTCGTCCCGCGCACGTCGACGTTCGCGCTCACGAACGCCACGCTCCCGTACGTCATCGAGCTGGCGACGCGCGGAGCCGGCGGCGCCGCGCGCGCCAATCCGTTCCTGGCCAAGGGCATCAACGTCTGGCACGGGAAGATCGTGCATCCCGGCGTCGCCGAATCGGTCGGCGAGACGGCGACGCCGCTCGCGGCGGTGCTCGGCTGAACACGCACGTCGGGACGTCCGGGTACAACTACCCGGAGTGGCGGGGGACCTTCTATCCCGAGAAGCTCCCGGCGTCGAAGATGCTCGCGTACTACGTGGAGCGCTTCACGACCGTCGAGATCAACGCGACGTTCTATCGCATGCCGAGCGCGAAGACCGTCGAAGGCTGGGGCGCCGCCGCGCCGGCCGGGTTCACCTACGTGCTCAAGGCGCCCCAGCGCATCACGCACTTCGGCCGGCTCCTCGACGTCGACGAGCCCCTGCGCTACTTCTGCGATGCGGCCCGGACCCTCGGCGACCGGCTCGGCCCCCTGCTCTTCCAGCTTCCCCCGAACTTCAAGAAGGCGGCCGATCGGCTCGGCCACCTGCTGGCGATCATGCCCGACGGCTTCCGGGTGGCGCTCGAGTTCCGTCACGAGAGCTGGTTCGACGACGAGATCTACGCACTGCTGCGCTCGCGCAACGCCGCGCTCTGCATCGCCGACACCGAGGAGGGCACGACTCCCGCCGTGGCGACGGCGGACTTCGGCTACCTCCGGCTCCGCGCGGTGGAGTACTCTGACGACGATCTGAAAACCTGGATCGCGAAGATCGATCAGGTCGGCGGTGGCTGGCGCGATGCCTACGTCTTCTTCAAGCACGAGGACTCGGGCTCCGGGCCGGCTCTGGCGCGGCGATTCCTGGCGCTCCGCGGCATGCCGGCCCGAGCGGTTTCGTAGCGGATCATGGGAGGATCGAGCATGTCGATCACGCTACGCACCCTGGCCATCCTGCTCGCGCTCGTGGGAACCGCCTGGTCGCAGACGTCGCCGCCCGTCGGCGCCGTCCTGAAGCTGCTCGGCGCCGGCGGCTACGTCATCGTGTTCCGTCACGGCGCCACGCATGCCGACCAGGCCGATACCGATCCGCTGAACCTCGACGACGTCGCCAAGCAGCGCCAGCTGAACGACACGGGTCGCGCCGACGCCAAAGCGGTCGGCGAGGTATTCAAGGCCGCCGGAATTCCGATCGGGAAGTCGTACTCCAGCCGCTTCCAGCGCGCCGTGGAGACCGCGCGGCTGATCGGCGGCAAGGAGCCCCAGACCACGCTCGACATCACCGAGGGCGGACTGGTGGTGAGCCCGAACGAGAACAACCGTCGCACCCAGGCGCTGCGCGCGCTCGTCGCGACGCCGCCGGATCCCGGCACGAACACGCTCGTCGTCACCCACAAGCCGAACATCCTCGATGCGTTCGGGAAGGACTGGTTCGAGATCAAAGAGGGCGAGGCGTCGATCTTCAAGCCCGCGAGCGGAAAGTACGTGATGGTCGCCCGCGTCCAGATCGCTCAGTGGGCGGCGGCATCCAAGTGACCGCGCGGCGCGACTTCTAGACGACGGATCGGCTAGGCGAGGGATCGCCGCAAGTCGTCGAGGGTTCCCAGGAACGCGTCGAGCACCGGCGTCTTCGGCTTGTCGCGCCGGAGCACGATCCCGATTTGGCGGAACAGCGGCGGCGTGAGCTTCACCGCGCTCAGCCGCCGCGCCCGAACGTCGGCCTTGGCCGCGAACCACGACGTCACCGAGAGCCCCAGCCCCGACTCCACGAGCTTCTTGATGGCCTCCGTGTTGCCGAGCTCCATGGGCAGCGCCGGCGCGGCGCCGCCCCGCTGGAACCAGGTGTCGATCAGGCGGCGCAGGGTCGCGCCCCGCTCGAACAGGATCATGGGCTCTCGTGCGAGCTCGGCCGCCGTCGCGCGGGGCCGCGGCCATCGGCGGCCGGGCGGGCCGATCGCGACCAGCTCGTCGCGGTGCAACGCCGCCACCACCAGCTCGCGCTCCCGCACCGGGAGGCTCACGATGCCGACATCGAGCTCGTTGGCCACCACGGCGCGCGTGATCTCCGGCGCGTTCCCGGTGACGACGACGAGCTCGGTCTGCGGGTAGCGCGCGCGGAACCGGCGCAGCGCGGACGGCAGCAGATAGATGCTGAACGACGCGCTCGTCCCGAGCCGGATGCGGCCGGCCACGATCCCCCGCAGCTGCTGGACCAGCTCGAGGCCGCGCTCGAGCTCCTGCATCGCGCGGCCGGCGTGCGCCAGGAGGAGCTCACCGGCCTTGGTCGTGTACGTCCGCTTGCCGACGCGCTCGAGCAGCGGCAGGCCGACCTCCTGCTCGAGCTGGCGGACCTGCATGCTCACGGCGGGCTGCGTGAGCCGGAGCTCGCGCGCCGCCCGGGAGAAGCTCCCGTGCCGCGCGACGGTGGCGAGCGTTTGCAGGTGCGCGAGCTGGACGTTCACGTCGGAGGTCTCAAAAAATACCTGATCGTAATCATCAAGACAATTGATTTCACTGATACACGAAATCCCGGCATCATGCCCGCATGGACTCGAGCTTCTACGTTCTCGAAGTGCTCGCGAAGGATCGCCTGGACCGCGCCCGGCTCGATGCGGGGCGCCGGAGGCTTCTTCGCCGCGCTGAAGTCCCGCCCGTCTCCGCGCACGCGTAGCGCCGCGCCGGCCGGCCGCGTCGAGGTGCGCGCGGCCCGCGAGACGGACCTCGCCCAGATCGCCGCGATCTGGAACTACGAGGCCCAGTGCACCGACGCGACCACGGACACCGAGCCCAGGGACCCGCTCGCCCAGCGCGAGTGGTTCGCGCGACACACCGAGCGCTACCCGGTCGTCGTGGCGACCGCCGCCTCGGACGATCCCGAGCGTGACGGCGACGTCGTCGCGTACGGATCGCTGTCCCCGTACCGGCCCAAGCCGGCGTTCGCGCGAACGGTCGAGGATTCCGTCTACGTCGCGCGGGATCGCCGCGGGCTCGGGCTCGGCAGCCTGATCCTGGCCGAGCTGATCCGGCGCGCCCGGATGCTCGAGCACCACTCGATCGTGGCGCGGATCACCGCGAAGAACGCCGCGTCGCTGCGCCTGCACGCGCGTCACGGCTTCCGGTCGGTCGGCGTCGAGCGCGAGTCCGCATTCAAGCTCGGACGCTGGCACGACGTCGCGATCGTGCAGCGACGTCTCGATTCACGCTGAGCGAACGGCCGCGCCGAGCGCCGACCGAACCCCTTCACCCGCATCACAGGAGGACCGAGTCATGAAGCGAGAGCTCGACCACATCATGAAGATCACCGAGCGGCCGTCACCCGTGATGGTCAAGGGCGAGGGCTCGTGGCTCTGGGATCGCGACGGCAAGCGCTATCTCGACTTCGTTCAGGGCTGGGCGGTGAACAGCCTCGGTCACTCGCCGCGCGTGGTGCTCGACGCGCTGAGCGCGCAAGGATCCCGGCTGATCAACTGCAGCCCCGCGTACTACAACGAGCCGATGGCCGAGCTGGCCGGCCTCCTCGCCGGCGCGTCGGGCCTCGATCAGGTCTTCCTCTGCAACAGCGGCGCCGAAGCGAACGAGGGCGCGATCAAGCTCGCGCGGAAGTGGGGCGGCCGCCATCGCGACGGCGCCTACGAGATCATCACGATGGTCGGGAGCTTTCACGGACGCACGCTCGCGACGATGGCCGCCTCGGGCAAGCCGGGCTGGGACGACATCTTCCCGCCGAAGGTCCACGGCTTTCGGAAGGTCCCCCTGGGCGACCTCGGCGCCGTCGCCGCCGCCATCACGGCGCGCACGGTTGCGGTCATGCTCGAGCCGATCCAGGGTGAAGCCGGTGTCTTTCCGGCCGGCGACGACTATCTCCGGGCGCTCTCGGCCCTGACGAAGGAGCACGGTCTGCTGCTGATCCTCGACGAGATCCAGACCGGAGTGGGACGGACCGGTCGCTTCTTCTTCGGCTACGAGCATGCCGGGGTCAGCCCGGACATCGTCACGGTCGGCAAGGGCATCGGCGGCGGCGTCCCGCTCGCCGCGCTCATCGCCTCCGGCCCGGTCAGCTGCTTCGAGTACGGCGACCAGGGCGGCACGTTCAACGGCAACCCGCTGATGGCCGCGGTCGGCTGCGCCGTCGTCGAGACGGTCGCGCAGCCGGAATTCCTCGAGTCGGTGGCCTCCAACGGCTCGTACCTGATGGCGCGCCTGCGCGCGCTTGCCAGCGAGCTGGGGCACGGCGAAGTCCGGGGCCGCGGGCTGCTCCAGGCCCTCGAGCTGAAGGGCCAGGACGCGAAGAAGGTCGCGGCCGCGGCACTCGACTATGGCCTGCTCGTCAACGCGCCACGCCCGGACACGCTCCGCTTCATGCCGGCGCTGACGGTGACCCGCGACGAGATCGACGAGATGCTGGCGATCCTGACCGCGAGTCTCGGCGAGCGGCGCGGCTGAGGCGTCGCGACGACGAGATTCAGCGACTCGCCGGCGCGCGGTGCTCGAGCTTGCGCAGAGCCGCCGCGACGTCGATGCGCCCCTTCAGCACCGGCGCCAGCGGGTCGCCGAGCTTCTCGAAGCGCGCCGGGGCCGTCTTGATCGTGAAGCGCGCGGGATCGAGCCTGGCGGTGACTTCCTCCCAGCGCAATGGACACGAGACCGGCGCGCCCGGCAGCGGGCGCGCCGAGAACGGCGCGACAACCGTCTGTCCCCGGCCGTTCTGGCCGAAGTCGATGTAGACCTTGCCGCCGCGCGAGCGCAGGGGCCGCGCGATCGTCGAGATCTCGGGCTCCGCCTCGACACCCATCACCGCCAGGAGCCGCGCGAACGTGCGCGTGACCTCGTAGTCGTAGCCGGCGCCGAGCGGCAGCACGATGTGAAGCCCCGTCGCTCCGGACGTCTTCACGTAGCTCGGCAGCGCCAGGTCGTCCAGGATCGCGTGGAGCGCGCGCGCGACCTTGACCACATCCGTGAACGGCGCGCCCTTGGGATCGAGATCGAGCACGAGCCAATCCGGATGGTCGAGCGACGACAGCCGCGAGCTCCAGAGGTGCAGCGGAATCGTCCCGAGGTTCACGACGTAGCGCAGGCTCTCGCGATCGTCGACGATGAAATAATCGATGTCGCGGTCCACGTCGCTGGCATGGATCCGCTCCGTCCGGATCCAGGCCGGCGTCCACTCCGGCGCATCCTTCTGAAAGAACGACTTCCCGCCGATCCCATCCGGATACCGCGTGAGCACCAGCGGCCGATCCTTCAAATACGGCAACAACCACGGCGCCACCACCTCGTAATACTCCACCAGCTCCGCCTTGGTGTATCCCTCCCCCGGCCAAAACACCTTCCCCGGATTCGTAATCGTCACCCACCTCTCATCGGCTCCGCTCGCCCTCCGCCCACCGCCTAA
>Ga0075424_100007769_pt1 | contig 10431 bp, 10 predicted proteins | sample SoiMethybrSBSTD3_FD_75301 | JGI IMG/M metagenome (GOLD analysis project Ga0075424, IMG submission 75301) | Bulk soil microbial communities from a Populus tree surrounding site in Tennessee, USA - Soil MetaG P. TD hybrid SBSTD3 | ecosystem: Environmental > Terrestrial > Soil > Tree plantation...
GCGGGGCTTCAACTCACCGCCGTGGGAGCGAGCGTCGCACGCAATGTCGATGCGGGTGCCCCGTTACTCTCGGACGTGACGCTGCCGATCTACCCCTTCTACGTTCGGGTACAGCCGCAGGCACCGCATCCCGTGACCGCACGTCTGTCGGTGATGAGCACGGCGCGACTCGTCACCGTCATGACCAGTGGCTCCCGCCCGCGCGTGGATTGGCGCGAGACGCTCGTCACCGGTGCGCCGATCCTGCGTTCGCCGCAATGGCGCCTTCCGTCGTCGAGCTGCCCGCCGCCGTGCGGCGGATCGTTCGCACAGCATAACGCGGGGCTCGTGATCTACTCCGCGAGCGCGGGAACAGATTACGATCTTCAGCGCACGCTCGCACACGAGAGCGTGCATCTCGCCCAGCAAACGCGCGATGCGGTGCTCGCCGCGATTCCGGCAAGTGACGCAGCCTTCGAGCGACTCGGGACCGGTGGTCGCACGATCTCGCGGTTCTTCGTGGTCGACGTCGTCATGCCATTTCGCTTCATTGATGAAGGCGAGCTGCGCATGCGGGGTGGGCCTCGCCGAAGCTCATGGTTCGAGACCGAGGCGCGCGCGTTCGCGCCCGGCGGCGAGATCCGCTGACGGATCGGGTCGCACAACGGCTCACGCTGCGACCGCTCCCGACGATCCGTTGACGTTATAGATTGCGGATAGCCTGTCGCGCACGCTGCGTGCGGTGCGGCAGTGGCTCCGTGATCCCTCGCGCCCAACCCCCAGGAATCCGGGCGCACAGCGAGAGACGACCCATGACACATCCGAATACCTTCGGCAGCCGCGCGACGCTGAATGTCGCGGGGCGGCAGTATACCATCTACCGCCTGGCAAGCGTCGCCACGCTGTCCGGTAACACTGTGAGCACGTTGCCATTCAGCCTCAAAATCCTGCTCGAGAACCTGCTGCGTAACGAAGACGGCGCATTCGTCCAGCGGGGCGACGTGGAATCATTGGCGCGCTGGGATGTGAAAGCGAAGGTCGAGAAGGAAATCGCGTTCCGCACGAGCCGGGTGCTGTTGCAGGATTTCACCGGCGTGCCATGTGTCGTGGATCTCGCGGCGATGCGCGATGCCATGCGCCAGCTCGGCGGAGATCCAAAGCGTATCAACCCGCTACAGCCAGTCGACCTCGTCATCGATCACTCGGTGCAGGTCGATGAGTACGGCAGCGAAGCGGCGTTTCTCATCAACACCGAGAAGGAGTTTGAGCGCAATCGCGAGCGATACGAGTTTCTGCGATGGGGGCAGAACGCGCTGAACAACTTCCGTGTCGTTCCTCCGGGCACCGGCATCTGCCATCAGGTGAACCTCGAGTATCTCGGGCGCGTCGTGTTCACGCGACAGGAGAACGGTGCGACCATCGCATACCCGGATTCGCTCGTGGGCACGGACTCGCACACCACGATGATCAACGGCCTCGGCGTCATGGGGTGGGGCGTGGGCGGCATCGAAGCAGAGGCGGCGATGCTTGGACAGCCCGTCTCGATGCTGATTCCCGAGGTCGTGGGGTTCAAGCTGCACGGCAAGCTGCCGCCCGGCGCGACCGCGACCGATCTCGTACTGACCGTCACCGAGATGCTTCGCAAGAAGAAGGTCGTGGGCAAGTTCGTCGAGTTCTACGGCAACGGACTGTCCACCCTGCCGCTCGCGGACCGCGCGACGATCGGCAACATGGCGCCGGAATACGGCGCCACGATGGGCTTCTTCCCCGTCGACGCGCAGACGCTCGACTACCTCCGCCTAACGGGACGCGGCCGTGACCACGTGGCGCTCGTCGAGACGTACTGCAAGGAACAGGGACTCTTCCGCACGGACGACACGCCTGACCCGGTGTTCACCGACACGATCGAGCTCGATCTCACGACCGTGGAGCCGAGTCTCGCCGGTCCGAAGCGTCCACAGGACCGTGTTCCGCTGCGTCAGGCGAAGCCGATGTTTCGCGACGCGCTCACGGCCGACCTCGAGCGGCTCGCTGCCGCCGGTGGAAAGGCTGATGTCAAGCGCGCGGCCGCGGCCTCGGCGGCGCCGGAACAGTCAGCATCCGCGGTCGCTGTGGCTCCTCAACGGGCGAGCGACGACACTGGCGCTCAGGTCGAGATGAACGGCGCGCGGTTCACGCTGCGACACGGGTCGGTCGTCATCGCGGCCATCACGAGTTGCACGAACACGTCGAACCCGTCGGTCATGCTGGGCGCGGGGTTGCTCGCGCGGAACGCGGTCGCGAAGGGCCTCACGACGAAGCCGTGGGTGAAAACGAGCTGCGCTCCCGGATCGAAGGTCGTGACCGACTACTACCAGGCCGCGGGCGTCATGAAACCGCTGGAGGTGCTCGGCTTCCATATCGTCGGCTATGGCTGCACCACGTGCATCGGAAACTCGGGCCCGCTGCCGGAGCCGATCGCGCGGGCCGTCGAGGAGAACAAGCTGGTGGTCGCGGCCGTGTTGTCCGGCAACCGCAACTTCGAGGGCCGGGTGAATCCGCTCACCCGGTTCAACTACCTGATGTCGCCGCCGCTCGTGGTCGCCTACGCGCTCGCCGGCCGGATGGACATCGACTTCAACACCGAACCGTTAGGCGTCGGGAAGGACGGACCGGTGTTCCTGCGCGACATCTGGCCGGCGCCGGCGGAAGTGGATGCCGAGATCATGCGGTCGGTGAAGTCCGAGCAGTTCGAGCGGCAATACGCGAACGTGTTTCAGGGCGACGAGGAGTGGCGCGCGCTGGAGGTTCCAACAGGCGATCTCTACGCGTGGAGCGACGCGTCTACGTACGTGAAGAACCCGCCGTACTTCGAGGGGATGACCATGGCGCCGCCGGGCATTCGGCCCATCGCGGGCGCGCGGACGTTAGGCATGTTCGGCGACTCGATCACCACCGACCACATCTCGCCCGCCGGCAACATCGCGGCCGCGAGCCCGGCCGGTCAATGGCTAATCGCGCAGGGTGTCTCGAAGGCGGACTTCAACTCGTATGGCGCGCGCCGCGGGAACCACGAGGTGATGATGCGCGGCACGTTCGCGAACATTCGCCTGCGCAACGAGCTCGCTGGCGGAAAGGAAGGTTGGTGGACGGCCACCGCGCCCGGCGGCGAGCCGCGCCCGATCTTCGATGTCGCGATGGAGTACCAGCGGTCCGGCACACCACTCGTCGTCATCGCGGGGAAGGAATACGGAACGGGGTCGTCCCGCGACTGGGCGGCGAAGGGCACGATGCTGCTCGGCATTCGGGCGGTGATCGCCGAGTCGTTCGAGCGGATCCATCGCTCGAACCTCGTGGGCATGGGCGTATTGCCGCTCGAGCTCACGAATGGTGAGACACGCCAGTCGCTCGGGCTAACCGGATTCGAGACGTACGACATCGGCGGCCTCGATGACTCACTCAAGTCGCGAGCGACGCTCACGGTCACGGCCAAAGCGGCCGACGGAACGGCGAAGACGTTCAAGGTTCTCGCCCGGATCGATACGCCGGAGGAGCTCAGCTACTACAAGCACGGGGGAATCCTGCCGTACGTGCTCAGGCAACTCGTAGGGGGAAGAGGGATGAGGGATGAGGGATGAGGGTAAAGAGCGAGAACCCTCGGGATGCTTATCTCAGGGCGAGATGCATTTCCGAGGGTTCCGCTTCCTACCCTCTTCCCCCATCCCCCTTCCCCTCCAGCTGGTTCCTTTTTTTCGGCTCCCTCGCTGCCTTGATCTGATCGACCAAATCGCGTTCGATCTCATCCGCGTCGAGCGGCCCGAGCATCTCGCGGAGCTCCGGATCGTCGCCCACCTGGTGGCCGAGCCGCGTATACAACCCGGCCACGAGCTGCAGCGTCTTCGTCACCTCCTCTTCCATTCGAAGAACGACCTGCAGACTCACCTCCTCGCGCAGCTCGGCAACGGTGGACTCGCGCGACTGCGCCATCAGGACGAAGATCGATAGAAAGATCGCCTCGAGAGACACGATCAGCGTCAACAGTCCAAACGGGAATGGATCGAACGGCCGAATGCCAAGAGCGCCTGTGTTGGCGAGGATCCAGCCGGCGAACCACACCACATGGAACACGAGAAATGGCGTGGAGGCGGCGGCGCGCGTTAGCGCGTCAGCAGCGCGCTCGATCTTCGATCGTTGCGCTGCGTGATGCGCGGCGAGCGATTGGCGAGCCTGGTGCGTGCCCGCGATCCGGGACGGGCTGAGTTGGCGCCGGTCGTCGGCAGGGGCAGCAGAGTCTCTGCTCAAGGGGTCACTGGTCACGCGGTACCGGCAGGGCGAGAGGCGTGCCCGACACTATATCGATCGACCACGACAACGTCGAACGCGGCGCCCGGAAACCCGGACGCCGCGCTCCAGCATGGACGTGTCCTGCGTACCAAGGTGCTTAGAATGGGATCTTCTTCACGTCCACGTTGTTGCCGATCACTGCGCCGAGCACGCTGCCTGCAACCCCGCCGATCACCGCGCCCTTGAGCTTGTCGCGCGAGGTGACCGCCCCGATCGCCGCCCCGGCGACGCCGCCGATGATGGCGTCACGCTTCGTGTTCTTCACGACCTGCGTCCCGGTCGTTCCGGCAGTCCCCGTCGAGGCCGAGCGACTCGAGCTGGCGGCGGGCGCTCGGTAAATCCGGCGCTGGGCAACCGGCTGCGGCGCGGTGGGGTAATACCCGTTAGGCTGCTGCGCGTACTGACCGTACGCGTACCCCGCGTACCCCTGCTCCATCGGCGAGACGAACTGCTGCGGTTGATATGGCTGCATGGAGGACGCGAGGCTGAGGTCGTTCTTCAGCGCATCGTCCATCGGCTTTTCGTCCCGCCCACAGGCGGCTGCGAGCACAAGCGCCGGCACTACGAGCATCTTCACATATCTGGTCATTGCTTCCTCCTCGTTGAGCCGCGCCGCGATCGCCGCGGCGTCCCGGGCCACTGAAAAGCAGCATGCGTGCCCCTGTTAGCTCGCGTTTAGGAGGGTTAACGCGGCTTGATATCCCCAGGAGAGGACAGCAATTGTCCCCTCAGGCAGACCCGGCCCTTTCGTGACGATCGCCGCCGCGGCCTCAGCGGGCGTGGAATCGCGTTTCCCTATTCCCGATCAACGGTTCGGTCCACAACTTCATCGCCGTTCCAACCCGGAGATTCACATGGCATCCAGCTTTGCGGCGCGAAGCCGAGTCGCCGCGTTCGCGCTTGCAACGGTGTTAAGCTCACCGGCTGTCGCCGGTGCTCAGCAACCAGCGGCAGCGCCACCGCTTCAGACCGGTCCCAAGGTGGGTGACGTTGCCCCCGATTTTTCGCTGCCGGGCGCAACGCGGTACGGGCTGCTCCGCGATCCCGTCCAGCTCTCGTCGATGAAGGGCAAGACCGTCGTTCTCGCGTTCTTCTTCAAGGCCAGGACGCGCGGCTGAACGGTTCAAATGGAGGCGTACCGTGATCAGTACGCCACGCTCTTCAACAACGGACGCAAGGTCGTGGTCGTCGGCATCAGCGTCGACGCCGATACGGTCCAGGCCAACTGGGCGCGCGACTCCGAGTTCCCGATCGTGTTTGCCAGCGACGTGGACGGAAAGGTCGGCGCGCTGTACGGCGCGTACGATGAAAAGAACAAGATGGACAACCGGTCGCTCTATGTGATCGGACCCGATGGCAAGATCGCGTACAAAACACAGCCATTCCGTGTGCTCGCCGCCGACGCGTACACGGAGCTGGGCGACGTGATCGACAAGCTCTCACCACCACCAACGCCATCAGACAAATGAGATGGCGCCCCGGCTTCGGCCGGGGCGCTTCTTTTTCCGCATGAGCGAACCCCGGTCCCTGACGGCACGCGAGCTCGCGATCGCCATTCACGCCGCCGCCGTGGGTGGTGTCGACCCGAGATCGGCAACGCGGCACGCCGTGTCTGCTCGCCTAACGTCCGCTTCGTCGCCGGTCTGGATCATCGCGCTCGGGAAGGCATCGACGGCGATGGCGGAAGCGGCCATCGATGTGCTGCGCGACCATCAGACGGAGCCAGAAGGCGGAGTCATCGTCGCACCGGAACGGATGCCTTCCCCACACCCACGCCTCGTCAGCGTGGCCGGTGATCACCCGGTGCCCTCGACCGGCTCCTACGAGGCCTCGGAACACGTCACACAGCTCACGCGTCGAATCCGCGGAACAGGAACCGTGTTCGTCCTCCTGTCCGGCGGTGCCACGAGCCTGGTCGCCGCTCCAGTACCAGGTGTCGCCGAGCGCGACCTCTCGTGGATGTTCGAGCAGCTCCTCACTTCGGGCGCGGACATCACCGTGATGAACGCCGTCCGAAAGCGGTTCACGCGATGGGGTGCCGGACGACTCGCGAAAGCACTCGCGCCGGCACGCGTGAACTGCCTGATCGTTTCCGATGTGGTCGGAGACGACATTCCGTCGATTGCGTCGGGCCCGTGCGCCCCCGATCCGCGGAGCTCTCGCGATGTGCTCGCGCTCATCGAGCGGGATGGGCTCGAACCCTACGTGCCGCGCGCACTCCGCGACCTGCTTCGCTCACCGAGCAGCGAAAGCGAGCCGCCGCCGCCGAACGATTCGGCGTTCGCGCACGTGGAGTGTACCGTCGTTCTCGGCAATCGCGACGCGCTCGAGGCAGCAGCGCACGCCGCGCGCTCGCTCGGCGCAGCGCCGGTCAGGGTCGTCGGAGAGCCCCTTCTTGATGATGCGACGTTCACGGCACAGCGCCTCGTCGATGAGCTCGTGCGGTTTCGCGAGGCCGGTCTCCTCGATGCCGCGAGCGCAGAGAATCCGGACGCGCGGTTCGCGTGCATGCTGTGGGGTGGAGAGACCACCGTTCGTCTCGGCGCCGGCGAGCCGGCGCCTGGCGGTCGCTGCCAGGAGCTCGCGCTCGCAGCAGCGGACGCGCTGCAGGCCGAGGGCGATCGCAGCGTCGGTCTCACGCTCCTTGCTGCGGGCACCGACGGACGCGACGGCAATACCGATGCGGCCGGCGCCGTGGTCGACGCGACGACCTGGAGCGCCATCGTGACCGAGGGCCGAGATCCCGCGGACGACCTCGCCGAACATCGATCGCACATGGCGCTCGATGCAGTCGGCGCACTGCTGCGAACGGGGCTGTCCGGCACCAACGTCGGCGACGTCGTCGTTGGCGTCGTGGAGCAATCGCCAACTCGTCAGGCGGACTTGAGGCGCTGATTACTATTCGCGCATGAGCGCGACCCAGCCTTTCACCGTCGGCCTCGTGCAGGAAGCCGTCGGTCCCGACGTAGCAGCGAATTTGAACGACGCGATCACGAAGATCCGCGAGGCGCACGCGCGCGGCGCGCAGATCATCTGTCTGCAGGAGCTGTTCAACTGCCAATACTTCTGCAAGGCGCAGAAGGGCGAACGCTTCGAGCTGGCCGAGCCGATTCCAGGGCCCACGGTCACGACGATGCAGGCGCTGGCGAAGGACCTCGCCGTCGTACTCATCGTTCCGATCTTCGAGCGCCAGGCCGCCGGCGTGTACCGCAACTCCGCCGCGGTCATCGACGCGGATGGTTCGCTGCTCGGCGTGTATCGCAAGATGCACATCCCGGATGACCCGCTCTTCAACGAGAAGTATTACTTCACACCGGGGGACGCCACGCAGGATGAGCGATACACGCTGAAGGGCGCGGCCAACGGGTGGCGCGTGTGGAAGACGCGTTATGCGAACATCGGCGTGCTGATCTGCTGGGACCAGTGGTACCCGGAGGCAGCCCGCATCACGTCGTTGTTAGGCGCGGACATTCTGTTCTATCCGACGGCGATCGGCTGGCATCCGTCGGAGAAAGCGGAGTTTGGCGACGATCAGGTATCGGCGTGGCGTACGATCCAGCGGGGACACGCGATCGCGAACGGCGTCTATGTCGCGAGCCCCAATCGCGTCGGCTTCGAACCGGAGCCGGGCACGAACGGGCTGGAGTTCTTCGGTCACTCGTTCATCAGCGATCCGTTCGGACGGATCCTCGCGGAGGCGGGCGTCGATCCGGCCGTGCTGGTCGCGACGTGCGACCCGCGCGTGATCGAGGACACGCGGCGCAACTGGCCGTTCCTGAGGGATCGGCGGATCGACGCGTACGGACCGATCTTGAATCGATATCTCGGATGAGCCAACTGGGAACTGGGAACGGGGAACCGGGAACAGAAGCGATCTACCGGGACGATCGCGATTCGTCGCTGCGCTCGGAATGACAATGACGCGCGGTTCCCAGTTCCCAGTTCCCGGTTCCCGCTCTGCCTTCCGCTTCCCTGCGGAATGGGAAAAGCACGACGCCACCTGGATCGCCTGGCCGCATCACGAGCCCGACTGGCCGGGTAAGCTCGCGCCGATCCCGTGGGTATACGGTGAGATCGCTCGCGTCCTGCACCGTCACGAGCGAGTAGAGATCCTGTGTCACGACGAGCAGGTGCGCGACGACGCGCGCGTTGTGCTCGAGGCCCACAGTGTCGCACCGGAAGGTTACCGACTCCACATCGTGCCCAACGACCGAGTGTGGCTGCGCGACTCGGCACCGACGTTCGTCTGCGACGAGCGTGGGCGGGTCCAGCTCGTCAACTGGCAATTCAACGCGTGGGCGAAGTACGACAACTACCAGCGCGACGAGCGCGTCGGACAGGCGATCGCCGAGCTCACGGATCTCCCGCGCATTGTGCCACGCCGGCCTGACACCGGAGAGCCTGTAGTTCTCGAGGGCGGCGGCATCGAGGCCAACGGAGAAGGGCTTCTGCTCGTGACGGAAGAGTGGCTGCTCTCCGACGTCCAGGTGCGTAACCGCGGGCTGTCGCGCGACGACTACGAACGCGTTTTCCGCGACTATCTCGGCGTCAGACAAACCCTGTGGCTCGGCGAAGGGTGCGTGGGCGATGACACGCACGGCCACGTCGATGACATCGCCCGGTTCGTGGCGCCCGACGTCGTGGTGCTCGCCCACGAGGAAGACCCGGCTGACGAGAACCATCGCCGCTCGTCGGACAACCTGCGCCGACTGGAGCTCGTCGCGGGTGATGCGCTACGAGTCGTTACCCTGCCCTATCCGCGGCCCGTGTACATGAACGGCGAACGCCTACCGGCGAGCTACGCGAACTTCTACATCGCCAACGGCGTGGTCATCGTCCCGACGTTCAACGACCGCAACGATCGGGTCGCACTGAACACACTTGCGGCGCTCATGCCGGACCGCGAGGTCGTGGGGATCCATGCGGTCGACCTCGTCTGGGGATTGGGCACCCTTCACTGCCTGAGCCAGCAGCAACCTTCAGCGCTGCGTTGAATTGGTGAGTTCGGGGTCAGAGTCTTCACCCATCATTCCAACGCCGCCGGCGTTGGAATGATGGGTGAAGACTCTGACCCCGTACGCATCCTTCCAACGCGCCTTGGCCGGTCCCTTGCACTTCCCGGGGCGCCTACGAGGAGGTGCGCGTGAAGATCATTCTCTTATCCGACAATTCGATTCGGCTCGAGCCGGCGACGGGCCAGCTCACCATCGAAGCCGAGTCCGCCAGTCAGGAATACTCGCCCTATCAGATGTTCGCGAGCGGACTCGCGGTCTGCACGTTCGGTGTGCTGCAGTCGTGGGCATCGAATGTCGGCTTGAGTGCGGACGATCTCGTGATCGACGTGTCCTGGTCGTTCGAGGAGCGTCCGCACCGCGTCAGCGCGATTGCGCTCACGTACGAGTGGCCGTCTTTACCAGCTGAACGCGTCAAGGTCGCGCACCGCGTGGCGGAGTTATGCCCCCTGCACCAGACACTCACACATTCGCCCGAGATGACCGTCCAGCGCGCGGCAACGGCCGCGGCGGCAGCATGAGCGCGACCGCGACACCGGAGTCTCGCGTCAGGCGTGCCGCGCGCACCGTCCCGGTGGTCCGCTTCACGGTGAAGGGACAGGTGCGAACCGATGACGACGCATCGCCGGCGCGCGCCCCGGCCTACGGCTCCCCGGCACGGGCGTACACCGTCGTCTACGACGGCGCATGCCGGATCTGCCAGGGCCTCGTTAGGCGCCTCGGTAAATGGGACCGACGTGGCATGCTCGAGATCGTCCCATCACAGGCCCCTGGCGTTCACGCGCGCTTTCCGTGGATCCCCACACGCGCGTACGCGCAGTCGGTGCAGCTGATCCGCCGAGACGGCCACACGTGGCAGGGCGCCGCGGCAATCGAGCAGATCATCGACCAGCTTCCCAAGGGCCGGCTCGTCACGTGGGTTTTTTCGGTCCCGTTCGTGCGCCCGCTGGCTGAGCGCTTCTACCGCTGGTTCGCCAGGAACCGGTATCGGCTCGGGTGCGGCGAGCATTGCCAGTTTCGCGAGCTCGATCTGGATTTTGCGGAGAGCGGGGACTAGGACTGGGGACTCGGCAATGCCGACTGCGACTCAAGACTCACGACTGGCCGTCGGGGTCGG
>Ga0075424_100007771_pt1 | contig 10430 bp, 8 predicted proteins | sample SoiMethybrSBSTD3_FD_75301 | JGI IMG/M metagenome (GOLD analysis project Ga0075424, IMG submission 75301) | Bulk soil microbial communities from a Populus tree surrounding site in Tennessee, USA - Soil MetaG P. TD hybrid SBSTD3 | ecosystem: Environmental > Terrestrial > Soil > Tree plantation...
TCGAGCGACCCCCACCCCAACCCTCCCCCCTCCGGGGGGAGGGGGTTCATCCAGCACACCGCCTGGCCGTCCACCGCCTGCAGCGCAGGCGTGATCGCCGCCTCGGCCAGGTGGTCGTGCACCGCCTCGCGGCACTCGGCGAACGTGCCGTAGTCGTCAACGATCACCCAGGCGCCGGGGGACAGGCGCGGGTGCAGCGCGCGCAGCGCGATCAGCGTCGAGTCGTACAGGTCGGCGTCGACACGGGCCAGCGCCAGCCGCTCCATCGGGGCGGCCGGCAGCGTCTGGTGGAACCACCCCTCCAGGAACTCGACCCCCCCGTCCAGCAGGCCGTACCTGGCGAAGTGGTCGCGCACCTCGGCCAGGGACGTCCCGCGGGCGCAGCGCTCGACCAGGTCGTCGATCCCGGGCAGGTCCGCGAACGCCGCGAACTCCGGCGAGCGGTACGACCGCGCCGTCACGCCGCCGGCCGCCGCGGTGGGGAAGCCGCGGAACGAGTCCGCCACCCACACGCGCCGGTCCGTCGCGCCGTGCGCCGCCAGCACCGCGCGCATCAGGATCGCCGCCCCGCCCCGCCCGGCCCCCGCCTCGATCAGGTCGCCGCGCACGCCGCGCCGCAGCACGTCCTCGGTCAGCGACTGGAGATGGTCCAGCCGCCGCAGGCCGATCATCGTGTGCGCCTCCAGGGGCCAGTCGCGGCCGGCCAGGCGGGCCTCCAGGTCGAACGCGCCGCCCGGGTGCCACGGCGTCGATGCCGACGCGTCCCGGTACGGCAGGTTGACCAGGCACCGCTTGAGCAGGTCCAGGTACCGCTCGACCCCGCTCACGGCTGCCAGATCGCGTTCCCCGGCGGCGCCCACGAGCAGTTGGCGAACGTCACCAGGTTGCCTCCGTACCGGGCGCGGATCCCGCGCAGCGCTTCCGCCACCCCGCCCGCCGACGTGTTGTCGAAGTACACCGTGCCGCCGCAGGCCGCGACCAGCGGGTGGACCAGCGCGAACTCGGCCAGCACGCGGCCGGCGCGGTGGTCCGCGTCCAGGAACGCGAAGTCCACGCGATCGACCTCCGCGCGCAGCCCCTCCAGGAACGCCACGCTGTCGCCCGCGGCGAACCGGATCCGGTGCGCCACCCCGGCCCGCTCGGCGTGCGCCCGCGCGACCGCGACCAGCGCGGCGTCGGCGTCGACGGTCCGCACCAGCCCGTCGCAGCCGGCGTCGATCAGCGCCTGGGCCATGACGATCGTCGAGAACCCGTGGTTGGTCCCCGTCTCGACCACCACCGGCTCCGCGCGCGTCAGCCCGCACAGCAGGCTGTAGTAGAGGAGGTTCCAGGCCGGGTACCCGATCGACAGGCCGGTCCGCGCCACCGCCGAGGGGAGGTCGCGGCTCGCCGCCTCGAGGCCGGCCAGGTAGGTGTTGACCAGCCGCCGCCGGTCGTACGCGAACGCCCGGCGCGAGATCACAGCCGCTCCAGCTCGGCGACCAGCGACTCCAGCGACGGCAGCGCGAGCGCCGACCGCTGGACGGCCCGCGCCCGCTCGCGGAAGCGGGGGGAGCCGAGCACCTCCGTGCAGGCCGCGGCCACGGCCTCCGCCGTCACGCCGCCGGCCGGCAGCGCCCGCGCCACGCCGAGCGCCTCGCACCGCAGCGCGTTGCGGGGCTGGTCGGTCGCGACCGGCGCGACCACCATCGGCACCCCGAGCAGCAGCGCCTCCCGGATGCCGTTGATGCCGCCGTGCGTGACGAACAGGTCCGCGCAGCGCAGCACCAGCGGCTGCGGCACCGACGCCACCAGCCGGACGTTGGCCGGCGGCCGCGAGAGGGGCGCCGATCCGCAGGCGACGACCGCGGCGCAGTCGAGCCGCCCCAGCCCCGCCGCGATCGCCTCCAGGCGGCCGGGGGCGGCGGAGAACGCGGTGCCCAGGCTGGCGAACACGAGCGGCCGGCCCGGGGCGGCGTCGACCAGCCAGGCCGGCAGCGCCTCGCCGGCCCGCGCCGCGTGCCGGTGCCGGAAGGCGCGCGCGTTCGGCAGCGTCAGCTCGGCGGGGTCGAACGCAGGCGGCGTCAGGCTCACGTACCGGTGGCGGTTGGGCTCGGCCAGCCCGGGGTCCGGCGGCAGGCCGAGCGCCCGGCGGTGGGCGTCCAGGCGGACGGCCAGCTCGGGCATCGCGTACAGCGTCGCCAGGCCGCCGCCGGTGCTCACCGGCACGTGCGGGATGCCGAGCCGCTCGGCCGCCCACGCGCCCCCGAACTCCGTGGCGTCCCGGACGATCAGGTCGGGCCGCCAGCCCGGGCCGATCGCGAGCAGGTCGCGGGCGGTGTGGCGCGCCGCGTCCAGGCGGTGCCAGTACAGCTCCTCCCACCGCCAGGGCCGCTCCGGCGCGCGCAGCACCTCCGCCCACGCGGCCGCCTCCGCGGCGGACCACCCGGCGCCCGCCGCCACGGCGGTCAGGCCGTACGAGCCCACCTCCGCGTGGAGCGCTGGCGGCGCGGCGACCGCCACCGCGTGCCCGGCGCCGCGCAGCGCCGTGGCCAGCGGCACCAGCGACCGCAGGTGGCCGGCCGCCGGCTGGACGGTGACGAGCACGCGCACCGTCAGCGCTCCCCCACCACGCGGAGCCGCAGCCCATGCATCACGGCGTTGGGCGACGCGGCACCCGGCGGCAGCGCCGGCGCGGGATCGTCCAGCTCGACGTCGAACCGGGCCAGCACCGTGCCCACGGTGATCACCAGCAGCGCCTGCGCGATGCCGGAGCCCAGGCACCCGCGGTCGCCCAGGCCGAACGGCGCGTACGCGCCGGGCCGCCGGTGCTCGGCGCGCGGCGGGTGGAACCGGTCGACGTCGAAGCGCTCGGGGTCCGGGTAGAGCCGCGGCAGGAAGTGGGGGACGGCCATCGCCACGAACACCGGCTGGAGCGCGTCCACCCGGCGGCCCGCGAACGTGAACGGGCGCATCGCCTCGCACTCGTGCCCGATCGCCAGCGGATGCAGGCGCAGCGTCTCCATCGCGGCCCCCTGCAGCGCCCGCATGTCCCCGACGCGCCGCCAGGACAGGCCGGGCGCGAGGAGCGCGGCCGCCTCCGAGCGTGCGCGCGCCAGCGCGCCGGGATGCGTCAGCAGCGCGTGCAGCAGGTAGCTCGCCATCGTGCTGACCGTGTCGAGGCCGGCCAGGAACGGGCCGAGCACGACGTGGGCCATCTGCTCGTCCGTCAGCGCGTGGCCGTGCTCGGCAGCGGCGGCCAGCACGTCGTCGACCAGGTCTGGCGCTCTGCCCGGCGGGCGCGGACCGCGGTGGGCGTCCACGACGGAGCGCGCGAGCGCGAAGACCCGCTCGCGCGCCGCGACGTACTCGGGCTCCCGCAGCGTGCTCGGAGGCCGCGCGCCGGTGAGCATCGCCATGTTCGCGTGCATGAACGTGACCAGGTCCGGAAAACGCTCGCCGGGCACGTGGCGCGTCAGCAGCTCGCCGAGCTGCTCGGCGACCAGCCGCTGCACCCACGCGTAGAGGGGGACGGGCCGGCCCGGCTCCCAGGCGGCCGTGGCCCGCAGGGTCATGGCGACCAGGTCGGGGAGCCGGTCGCGGATGCGGCCCCGCGAGTAGCCGGGCCCGAGCATCGCGCGGCGCCCGCGGTTGGCCTCGCCCGCGCGCACCAGGCGCTCGGCGGCCGGCTCCCGGTCGAAGTCCTGCCAGAAGACGTGGTGGCCCAGCACCGAGCCGCCCGCGCGCGCCATGAAGACGTTCGCCTCCGGCCCGGCCAGGATGACCTGCCGCCGGCCGGCCACCTCGGCCTCGAAGATCGGCCCGAGCGCGAGGTGCTGGCGCAGGTGGAAGGACAGGTCGTGGTCCGCGATCGCCCCATCGGCGAGCGGTGGCCGGCTCACGGTGCCCCCGCCAGGCGCAGCCAGCGGCCCAGCGCCCGCAGCGCGTGCGTGTCGCAGATCAGGTCGCTGGCGTAGCGCAGGTCGTCGAAATACAGCCCGACCGGGCTGGGGCGCCAGCGTCCCTCGGGCCGCTGCGCCCCGACCAGCCACGACACCGCGCGGACGACCGGCCCGGCGTCCGCGGGCTCGCCCACAGCGAGCAGGGCGAACAGGGCCCACGCCGTCTCCTCGGCGGTGCCCGACCACGAGCCGTCGGCGGCCTGGCTGGCGAGCAGCCAGCGCCGCGCGCCGGCGGCCGCGGGCCGGCCGGCCAGGCCGAGCGCCGCGAACGCCTCGAGCACCCGCGCCGTCCCGTGCACCCGGCCGCGGAACCACACCGACGGCAGCGACCCGTCCGCCGCCCGCGCCGCCTCCACGGACCGCAGCGCCCGCGCCACCGCCGGGCCGCCCACGCCCCAGCCGTGCAGCGCCATCACCACGTGGGCGGTGACCGCCGGGCAGGGCCGGTCGTTCAGGATCGACGAGTTCCGCACCCACTCGGACCACGAGCCGTCGCGGTTCTGGCGCGCCAGCAGCCAGCGAGTGCCGGCGCGGACGGCCGGGTGGTCGCCGGACAGGCCGAGCCGGCGGAGCGCGGCGAGCGCGGCGGCCGTGTCGTCCGACTCCGGCCAGCCCGACGGCACCGCCCAGGCCCAGCCGCCGGCCGGCAGCCCGAGCGGGCGGAACGGCCCGGTCCACTGCGTGGAGAGCAGCCAGTCGCGGGTGGTGTCCAGCCCGCCCAGGCCGCCGCGCTCGGCCAGCGCCTGCACGGCGTACGTCGTGACCGCCACCTCCAGGTCCCGGTCGACCGCCCACGAGCCGTCCGGCCGCTGGGTCGCGAGCAGGTAGCCGGCGCAGCGGGCGCGGACGTCGCCGGCCGCGCCGGCCAGCGTCAGACCGAGCAGGACCAGCGCCACCAGCATCGGGCACTCCTCGATGCCGCCATTCGGGCCCTGCACGGACCGCAGCCACGCCAGCGCGCGCGGCTCGGCCAGGCGCTGGAGGAGCCGGCGCGGGCGCCCGGCCGGCAGCAGCCGCGCCTGCATGACGCCCAGGGCGAGCACCCCCGGCAGCGCGATCGAGACCATGTGGCGCAGGCGCGGCGGCAGCAGCATCACCTCCACCGGCTGGCGGGGCTGGCGCTCGGGCTCGCGCAGGCCGACCAGCGACCAGACGATCGCGGCCGCCGCCGGCCACGTCCTCGGCCCAGGCCCGCGCATGCCGGGGATGCGGCCGGCGCCCCCGGCGGCGGCAAGGAAGCGGTGGCCGGCGGCCATGCGAGGCGCGGCGTCGGCCGGCCCCGCGGCCTGGAACGCGGCCATCGCGAACGCCGTGCCGCTGCGGCTCGCGGGCGGGTCCGTGTCGGCGTCGCTCCAACCGCCGTCCTCGCCCTGGGTGGCCCGCAGCCAGTCGAGCGCGGCCGCGATCGGCCGCGCGTGGGCCGTCCGGTCCGCCCGCGCCAGCGCCACCACGGCCAGCCCGGTCGCCACCGCCGACGACGAGAGCCGGTCCGTCCACCCGCCGTCGGCGCGTCGGCGCCTGCGCAGGCGCTCGGTCGCGCGGGTCGCGGCGGCCTCGGCGCGCGCCGCCAGCCCCGCCGCGATCACCAGCCCGTCACCACGCGCAGCCACTGGCGCCGCGTGAACCGGCCCCGCTCCAGGCCGGCCAGGCGGCGGGTGGCGGCCAGCCGCAGCGCGCCGCTCCCCCCGTTCCGCAGCAGCACCCCGCGCACCAGCCACAGGCCGGCGGCCGAGCGGATCGTGCAGAGGCGGGCCAGCCGGTCGCTGACGTGGGCGATCTCCCGCACCTGCGGCATGCGGACACGCGCGAAGCGCGCGAGCGCGCGATCCACGTCCGGGGCCGATCCGAGCTCCCCGATCGACTGCCACAGCGTCCAGCCGTCGCCGATGGACGCGTTCATGCCCTGGCCGGCCATCGGGTGCACGCAGTGCGCGGCGTCGCCGACCAGCACGAGGCCGGCGCGCGTCCACGTCTCGGCGGTGGCGCGCCACGCGCCGAACCGCTGGGGCCGCGCCAGGTCGCGCTCGGGGAGGTCATCCAGGTCGACCAGCTCGTTCAGGCCCGGGCAGCCGTCCCGCAGCAGCCGCCGCCACTCGCCGGGGCCGCGGCGGACGTCGTCGCCGGCCGGGACCTGGGCGTACAGGCGGGCGCGGCCGCCGGGCATCGGGCAGACGATCCGGGCGCCCTGGCGGGTCAGGAACGCGACCACCCGCGGCGGCACGGCGGGCGCGGCCAGGTCGAACGCGGCGAAGGAGTGCCCGTACCCGGTCCGGCGGGCCGGGATCGCCAGCATGCGGCGCAGGCCGGAGGCGGGTCCGTCCGCGCCGACGACCAGCCGGGCGCCCACGCGGTGCGCGCGGCCGCCGCTCTCGACCACCAGGCCCGCGGCCCGGCCCCGGCCGTCCCGCAGCAGGCCCGCCGCGCGTGCGCCGAACCGCACCTCGGCGGTCCTGGCCGCCTCCGCGAGCAGCGCGCCGCGGATCTGGGCGTGGGAGTGGACCAGGCCGTGGTCGAACCGGTGGGGCAGCGCGCCGTACTCGAACGCGCCCAGCCGGCGGCCGCGCGCGTCCCGGCACTCGAGCGCCTCGATCCGGATCGCGCCGCGCCGCCGCAGCTCCGCCTCCACGCCCCAGCGCTCCAGGATCTCCAGCGTCGCCGGCTGCAGCAGCTCGCCCCTGTGCACGTCGGGCTGGCGCCGGTGGCGGTCGATCACCAGCGTCCGGACGCCGGCGACGCGGCCCGCCCCGATCGCGGCCGCCAGGCCGGCCACGCCGGCCCCCACCACGACCACGTCGTACGTCACGACGCCCGCAGCCGGTACATCCGCGGCCGCATCAGCGCGGCGCGGCTCCACTCCGCCAGCGCCGCGAGGGGCAGGGCGACGGCGAGCGCGAGGCCGAGGCCCGCCGACCCGGCCAGCACGGCGGCGGCCAGCGCGGTGCGCTCCCGGAGCAGCCAGTCGAGCGCCGTCAGCGCGCGGCCGCTGTCGACCGCGGCCGGCAGGAGCTGCCGGCACGCCAGCGCCATCAGCACGGCTGCCGCCGCGTAGCTGGCCAGGTACTCGGCGGGCCGGTCGATCGCGACGAGGGGGACGAGGGCGCCGGCGACGAACGTCACGCCGGTGGCGCCGATCACCAGCCACCGGGTCCGCGCCACGCCGTGGCGCACCCACGCGGTGCGGACGCCGGTCGCGCGGTCGGCCTCCACGTCCCACAGGCCGCCGACCAGGCTCTTCGGCAGCGTGTCCAGGAAGAACAGCAGGGCGACCAGCCACACGGCCGGCGTCAGCGCCCCGCCGGCGGCCGCCGCCCCGAACAGCAGGTTGCAGGCCGTGCCCAGGCTGCGGGTCACGGGCGCGACGACCCCCAGGTCCTTGGTCCTGGCCCTGGCCAGCCCGACCAGCATCGCCGCGCACGTCGCGACGACCGCCGGGAAGCCCAGCCAGGATGCGCCCAGGAAGCCGGCGCCGACGCAGGCGACCATCAGCATCACGGCCTCCTCCTCGCCGATCCGGCCCGACGGGATCGGGCGCTGGGGGCGGGTCAGGCGGTCGGCGGCGCGGTCCGCGAAGTCCGTGCCGTAGAGGGCGCCCAGGTAGCCGATCAGCGGCACGGCGACGATCACGGCGGCCGTGCCGGGCGGGGGAGCCCCGTGGCGCTGGAGCGCGGCGCCGGCCAGCGCCGTCAGGCCCGCGTTGAGCGACACGAACGGGCGGGCCGTCTCCAGGTGGGCGAGGAGGCGCGGCGGCAGCGTCATCGCTGCCGCTCCAGCACGGCCCGCACGATGCCCCGCAGCTGCCGGATGCCCTCGTTGCGCGGCAGCGCCGACAGGGCGCCGAGCGCCACGTCGCAGTGCCTGCGCGCGGCCCGGCGGGTCCGGTCCAGCGCCCCGGTCCGCGCCAGCAGGTCCACCACCCAGGCGTGCAGCTCGGCCACCTCCGACTCGTCCGGTTCGGGCCGCGCGAACGCCGCCGCCATCGCGCGCCGCTCCGCGGCCGTGCAGCGCTCCAGCGCGAACAGCACCGGCAGCGTCGCGCGGCGGTTGCGGAGATCGCTCTGCACCGGCTTGCCGAGCGTGCCGGCGTCGCTGACGTACGGCAGGAGATCGTCGACGAGCTGGAACGCGACGCCGAGGTCCTCGCCGTACGCGCGCATCGCCGCGGTCTGCGCGCGCGACCCGCCGCCCAGGATGGCGCCGCCCTCGGCGGCGCCGCGGATCAGGCTCCCGGTCTTGGCGCGCGCCATGCGCACGTACCGGTCGACCGACACGGTGAGGTCGCCGGTCAGCGTGAGCTCCAGCGACTCGCCGAAGCACGTCTCGATGCCGGCCTTCGTGACCGTCTCCAGCGCGCGCACGATGCGCTCGGCCGGCAGGCGCGAGCGGCACCCCGCGAGCGCGTGGAACGCGGCGAAGACGAGCAGGTCGCCGGCGACGATCGCGTTGGTGGCGCCGAACTCGTGCCACACCGTGGCCCGGCTCCTGCGCACGGTGTCGCCGTCGATCAGGTCGTCGTGGACGAGGCTGGCCAGGTGGCCGTACTCGATGCCGGTGGCGGCCGACACGAGCAGGTGCGCGTCGCCGCCGACGGCCCGGCACGCCTCCAGGAGGACGGTCGCCCTGACCATCTTCCCCTGGCCGGACAGCGTGTGCCGGATGGCCGCGACGACGGGGCTCTCGACCCAGTCGCCGGCGTGGTCGTCGAAGCTCTTGGCCATGTGCCTGGCGACGGCGTCGAGCGCCAGCGGCCGATGTGTGATGGTTCCCAATCCGCGTCTCAGCATGGCACGTGATTGCGCACGCAACAATGTCGTCAACCTCCAGTCTTTCACTGTGGTTTCCAACGGAGGACTGTGGAAAGCCGCCGCCAGTACTATCGGTCGGTCGGACAGCGGCCGTTGACGAGCTGTGCCGCCGCGTGGTCACATTCGCAGCGGCCGTGAGGATCGTCGTGCTGGCGGTGGGAACGCGTGGCGACGTGCAGCCGTACGTCGCGTTGGGCCGCGGGCTGCTGCGCGCGGGCCACGACGTGGTGATCGCCACCAACGCCAACCTGGCCGCGTTCGCGCGGGAGCACGGCGTCGACGCGGCCGCGATCACGGGCGACTCGACGCGCTGGACCGCGTGGCTGGCGGCCGCGCCGCGGCGGGCGCGGCCCGACCGGCTGGCCGGCGCGCTGCGCCGCCAGGCCGGCGCGCTGGAGGAGACGCTGGCGGGGCTGGCGGCCGCCGCGCTCGGCGCGGCCCGCCGCGCGGACCTGGTCGTCTCCGGCTCGACCGCGTTCTGGGCGGGACAGCCCATCGCGCGGGCGCTCGGCGTGCCCCACTGCGCGGCGTTCATCCAGCCGTGGCACCCGACGTCGGCGTTCGCGCCGGTGCTCTGGCCGGAGCTCGCGGCCGGGCCGGCCTGGGCGCGCGGCGCGTACAACCGGGCCGCGCACCGGCTGACGGTGTGGGGCCTCCGCCGGCTGTTCGCCGCCGCCCGCCGGCGGGCGCTGACGCGCGCGCTGGGCGGCGTGCCGGCGCCGTACGCCGCCGACCCGCTGGTCCTCTACGGCTTCAGCCCCGCGTGGCTCCCGCGCCCCGCGGACTGGCCCGGCCACGTGCGCGTCACCGGCTTCTGGTTCCTGGACGCCCCCGGCTGGCGGCCGCCGCCGCGGCTGGCCGCGTTCCTGGCGGCCGGCCCGCCGCCGGTCTACGTCGGGTTCGGCAGCCTGGCCGGCGTCCGGCCGGACCTGCTGGAGCTCGCCGTGGAGGCGCTCGCGCGCGCGGGCAGGCGCGGCCTGCTCGCGATGGGCTGGGGCCGGTGGCGCGGCGGCGCGCTGTCCGGGGACGTCCTGGCGCTCGACGACGTGCCTCACGACTGGCTGTTCCGCCAGGTCGCGGCCGTCGTCCACCACGGCGGCGCGGGCACGACGGCGGCGGCGCTGCGCGCGGGCCGGCCGTCGGTCGCGGTGCCGTTCCTGCACGACCACGGCTTCTTCGCGCGCCAGGTGTGGCGGCGCGGGCTGGGCCCGCGGCCGGTTCCGGCGGCCCGGGCGACCGTCGCGCGGCTGCGCGAGGCGATCGAGCGTGCGGTGGACGACGGCGCGATGGCCTTCCGCGCGGCGCGGCTGGCGTCCGAGATCGCCTGCGAGGACGGCGTCGGCCGCGCCGTGGAGCTGATCGGGACATGCCGGCGGCCGGGCTGAGCGGCGCGGTCGCGCTGGTCACCGGCGCCGCCGGCGGCATCGGCGGCCGCGTCGCGGCGCGGCTGGCGGAGGAGGGGGCGACCGTCGCCGCGGCCGACGTGCGAGCGGTCGAGCCGGCGCCGTCCATCCACCCCTACGCCCTGGACGTCACCGACGAGGCGCTGGTCGAGGGCGTCGTGGCCGCGGTCGAGGAGGAGCTGGGGCCGATCGGGGTCCTGGTCTGCGCGGCCGGGGTGCTGGGCAGCTGCGCGCCGCTGCTCGACCAGTCGGCCGCGGAGTGGGAGCGCGTCTTCGCGGTGAAC
>Ga0075424_100007774_pt1 | contig 10426 bp, 7 predicted proteins | sample SoiMethybrSBSTD3_FD_75301 | JGI IMG/M metagenome (GOLD analysis project Ga0075424, IMG submission 75301) | Bulk soil microbial communities from a Populus tree surrounding site in Tennessee, USA - Soil MetaG P. TD hybrid SBSTD3 | ecosystem: Environmental > Terrestrial > Soil > Tree plantation...
GTCTTGATCCTCAATCTCGCCCAGAACTTCCACGAAGCTTCGACGACGGTTGCCCGGTCACGCGCGGGTAGTCGATGACAAGCTGGGCAATCGCGCTTCCGCCGGTCAACAACATGCCAAATACCACAAGGAAGCAGGCCAAGCTTGCTCCCGATCGATCTGACGGGTAACTTTTTATGGCTACCCTCATTTCGTCCTAAATATCACACTTGCTTAAAAATTTAGATTCAATGCAAATTGACTCAGAAGACGATTCCCCAATCAACCGCCGGGACGACTCTAAAATTCCATACTTCAGAAAATTAATCATGATGTGAATAACACGTCTTCATGAGCCGATTATTAATTCTCTTATTTCCGAGGAAATGAGATATATTTTAATATACAATGCTAAGCACGCTGCCAAAATGGTGATGCAGGAATAGGGAGTTATACTTGCACTTCTGCGAAAGACCGGTTTTGTTATGATGAACGATATATCTTGGCGCTCTCTTCAGTCGGGCTATTGATTGCTGAGAACAAAGTTAGATTTACGTCACAAGGATGACGACAAAAACCAATTGAATGTGTCATGTTCTGAAGGGTTAGTACGCGCAATCGACATCGCCGAAGATATTCGATAAACCAATGACAACGAATAAGTCCTTGGTAATATGGGGCGCGTCAGGCCATGCGATGGTGGTCGCCGATATTGTTCGGTTATGTGGCGAATATGAAATCGTGGGTTTTCTTGACGATGTAAACCTCGACCGTAATGGCACAGAGTTCTGCGGAGCCGTTCTACTGGGGGGACTGGAGCAGCTCGATAAGCTTTGTCAAAGGGGCATCAAAAAAATAATCTTTGGTTTTGGTAACGGTGAGGGGCGACTGCGACTCTCCCGGCTGGCACGACAAAAAGGCTTCGATCTAGTTACTGCGATTCATCCCCGGGCAATAATTGCAAATGACGCTATTATAGGTTCTGGAAGCGTAATTGTAGCTGGAGCAGTCATAAATCCAGGGGTAAAACTCGGTGAAAATGTTATTGTCAACACTTGTGCTAGCGTTGACCATGAGTGTGTCGTTGAGGACGGCGCACACATTTGCCCCGGCGTTCATCTAGGCGCAAGAGTTTCGGTGGGACGGGCCAGCTGGATTGGAATTGGCACAACCGTTAAGGATCGTGTCACTATCGGCGCGGGCACCATAATAGGAGCCGGCTCTGTTGTTGTCGATGATATTCAAGAAAATGTTATCGCCTATGGTGTTCCAGCCAGGGTGGTAAGATCCGGAAAACTGCAACTCGACAAATGATAGTTGCTGAGTTCATAAAAAAACGGAATCGTGGGAGTCTAAGTCTTACCACGCAGATAAATAAAATTGCGCCATTCATACCGGGACCTTAGAGCATATAACGCCAATCTCCAACACGGCTATAACTAGCTTATGCCGTGTTGTTGGACGCACTAAATTGAAACACCATTTCCTCGGAGGCAGAAGGCAGGTAGATGACGAAGCAGAAATTGAATGACCTAGCTATTTTTGGTGGCCACGCGGCTTCCGAAGCCCAACTTCATGTCGGGCGTCCGAATATCGGCGATCGGCAGCGGTTGCTGGCGCGGATTAATGATCTTCTGGATAGAAGATGGTTCACTAATAACGGCCCCTACGTTCGCGAGTTTGAAGGCAAATTGAGCGAATTTCTAGGGGTCAAACACTGCATTGCCGTGTGCAACGCCACCATAGGCTTGGAAATCACCATCCGAGCTCTAGGTATGACAGGCGAAGTGATTGTTCCCTCCTTTACCTTTATCGCGACGGCCCATGCCCTGCAGTGGCAAGAGATTACCCCGGTATTTTGCGACATCGACCCTCAGACCCATAACTTGGATTCTCGATGTGTGAAAGCGTTAATCACCCCGCGCACGACTGGCATTTTGGCGACCCACGTATGGGGGCGGCCCTGCGCCATCGAACCATTGATCGAGATTGCCCAGCACCACGACTTGAAGTTGATGTTTGATGCGGCACACGCTTTTGGTTGTTCCTATGCAGGGCAGATGATCGGCAATTTCGGCGAAGCAGAGGTATTCAGTTTCCACGCCACCAAATTTTTCAACACGTTTGAGGGTGGAGCGGTGACAACTAACAGCGATGAACTGGCGGCCAAAATCCGGTTAATGACCAATTTTGGCTTTAGCGGCTACGACCGGGTCATCTATCTTGGCGTCAACGGTAAGATGAGCGAGCCAGCAGCAGCAATGGGGCTAACTGGACTGGAGTGCGTGGACGAATTTGCTGCCGCTAACCGTCGTCACTACGATCGCTATCAAGAAGCGCTGGCCGATGTACCCGGAGTGCGAATGATCCATTATGACGGAGCGGAGCGGAATAACTACCAATACATCGTGCTTGAGATTGACGAAACGGCGACTCATATCAGCCGTGACCTGATTTCGTCTATCCTGCACGCAGAGAATGTGCTCGTTCGCCGGTATTTTTATCCCGGCTGCCATCGAATGGAACCCTATCGATCCTACTTCCCGCATGCCGGACTGCTGCTGCCGGAAACAGAAAAATTGACCAAACGGATAATGTGCTTACCAACGGGCACAACCATTCAGAATGAAGATATTGACCTGATCTGCGAGCTCATTCACTTTATAGTAAGACACGGGGTCGAGGTGTCGCATAAGTTCTCCACTCTGCCGGACAACCGTTCATGAAGGTTGGATTTTTCTGCAAGACAGGCAAAGCTCTTCAGTATTGAGCAAGGCTTGCCTCGTCTAAATGCTTTCAGACTCAGTCGTGAACAAAATAACAACCCCAATCATCAATCAGATAGAGCAAAGGGTAAAAGACATCCCCGGTTGGTCTCCCCTGGATCAACTGTACACGCTTTTCAATCTGGCCTATCTGACAGCCGATATGGAAGGAGATATGGTGGAAATAGGTTCTTGGTGTGGCCGATCAGCCGTTGTTTTGGGGATGGCCGCGCAACTAGCTGGGAATACCCGAGTGCATTGTGTTGATTTGTTTCCGGCAAAGGATAATTGGCGGCGAAATGCAGACGGGAGTTACTCGTTTCTGGTAGAGATAGACGGCATTACATATGGCGGATATCAGGATCAAACGGTTTGGGCAGAGCCTTTTGAGAGAGATATATTGCCGCTCTACGAGAAGAATCATAGCCTCTTGGAGATTTTTGCCCAAACCGTTGCCGAACATCAGTTACAGGACGTCGTCGTAACCCACATCGGGGATTCGACCCGCTTTGTGAATTCAATGGCGGAAACCTTTAAATGCAAACTGGCTTTCATTGATGGAGATCATGGTTACAAAGCGGTATGCCGTGATATCGATAATGTAGAGAGATTTTTGGTCGCCGGAGGCTGGATCTGCTTCGATGATGCTTTTGCAAGTTATGACAGTGTGAACCGAGCCATAGAAGAGTCCATCATCAATAATCCCGTTTACGATATGTGCCAGCAGATGACCCGGAAATGCTTCATCGCCAGGAAGAGAGTAACAAGGCATAGTGTTTGAGGTTTTTTTCGCAATGGAACACTGGATGAATACTTCGTTCAAAGCTCGTCTAGTTAATGCATTAGACCTACCGTCTCTGGAACACCATCTGGCTCCGAAATGAAGATTGGATTCTTTGGCAACACCAACAACTATCCTTTCATGTTAGCCCAGGCCCTGCGTGAGCTCGGCCATGACGTAGTGTTGGTTGTGACCAGCCAGGAATTGCTCAACCGTCCCGAGAGCCGATACCCTGAATTTAAGCAGGCCTATCCCAACTGGATTGTGGACGTTGCGCATCTCAGCGAGTGGGATCTTATTGCCCTGAGCCCATCGTTAGCCCCAGTGCTTGACGTGTTGTCTACTTGCGACGCTCTGGTTTTGAATTTTACCGGTCCTTCGCTTTGGCCGCTGCTCCGGCGTCCGGCGATTGCCTTGTTGACCGGCTCAGACCTGGAACACTACGCCAATTTTGCGACTGTTGAAGTTCGAAGCGCGAATTGGGACCCGGCTTACAAGGCCTCAGCGGATGGGCAACTGAACCTGAATCTATTGCGAGATTTTGTTGAGCGGCAACGCGAAGGAATCAGGGAAGCAGTGGCCGTGAGATATTTCCCGCGGGGATTGGTACCTGCAGGTGATGCGATGTTGGACGAGCTGGGTGTGTCCGACGCAAAGCGCGTTTTTCTGCTTTCGGCAGAACTTGAACTGGTCAAACCGACGTCGGCGCCGAGCAATAATCCCATACGTATCTTCTGCGCCACCCGGCTCACCTGGAAACCGCCCATCGAACCAGGGCGCTCCCTTTTGGACTACAAAGGGTCGGACATCATGATTCGAGGATTAGGGTTGTTTTATCGCGAGACTGGTGTTCGGCTGGATATTCAGTTGGTCAGGAAAGGACTGCACGTGGCCGAAACGGAACAGCTAATCGTCGAGGAAGGTTTGACCGATCAGGTCACGTGGTCCGGGGAAATGTCTCTGGCCGCAGTTTGGGCAGAGTATAGACGGTCCGACATTGTCATTGAGCAGCTTGGTAACAGCACTATCGGTAGCGCGGGATTGGAAGCTATGGCTGCTGGGCGTCCAGTTATTGGCAATGCTCGTACGGAGATGTTTGAAGGTCATTTTGGGCGGCCTTCGCCGATTTGTCAGGCACAAACTGCCGTGGAGGTTTGCGCTCAGCTCAAACGGCTCGTCTCTAACCCTGCGAAACGGGAAAAAATTGGAATGCTCGGGCGTCGATTTGTGGAAGAACATTGTAGTCCTCGACGCGCGACTCAGACCTGTCTGGACCGCTTACAACCAGTTTGTGCTGATGATCAGTTATTAACTCGGCGGACTAGCACAGGACATCGCTACTATTTGCAGCGATCCTATGATGGCAGGGAGGCGCTGTTATCTCTACAACAAGCCTTGCAAGCTACTAAAGCTGAATTGCGAACAAACCAACAATCCTTAAAAGATGCTCAGGATGAGCTTGAGGCGGTGAAGCATATGCTGCAAGCGACCCAAGCAGATCTCCAAACCACCCGAGCCGGACTGCACAGGACCCAGCAAACCTTGCAAACTACTCAAGACGAGCTTGAGGTTAAGACGCATACCCTACAAGACACCCAAACAGACCTGCAAACCACCCAAGCCGATCTTCACACGACCCAGCAAACCTTGCAAAACACCGAAGCCGAGCTTCTAGTTACACAGGCTCATTTGGCTCGGTATCAGGACTTTCTTCCAATTCGGGTACTGCGCAAACTTCGCGGGTTGGTAAAAAATGGGCAGTGAATTGACGCTTGCTTAGCAACTTCTGCACGAACTTATATGACAAACGTCACGCGAGCTTTGCTGATCGGTGTCACGGTATGCGTTGTCGTTGGCGCAGGAGCCGCAGGATTTTACTAAGGCGGCGTGTCGAGCACGTCTTGCATCCCTTCGGCGCCGCCAGGGCCCTTGGATCCGTGTGATAGTTGACACAACGCTAGCGTCTTCTTTCCGCCCCGAAATGGAGGTTCTGGGCTAGTCCTCATCTTTGGCAAATGACCGGAGTTATTGCTTCGCCGAAGATAAGAATGATAACCGCCATCGTTGGAGGAACTACTACATATTTTACAGCGCAGAATATCGCCTGTATTATCTCGAGGGTCAGAGGGCGTTACCCTTTGACCCGGCCCAACTACGGACGAGGTTCCTGAAGGTGTTAGCTTGAATGTAATTGGTCGATCAAATTGAGCATGAGCGAATTCTCAGGAAAAAAATAGTTCTACCGTTTTTTGCCAAATAGATCCAGGTCCAAACCAATTTTATCGAGCGCTATCCAGATGAGACTCGGGGAGATCATCACAACAGGCACCAGATAGGCTTGCAGCGGTTTAAGTTCGCTGGTGAGCGCGAAATTCAAATGTAATAACTTCGTAGCGCGTTACAGACGGCGCAGCACAATTTGGGCAAACATGGCTAGTTGGTTGCTCCAACGGCTGATAAGCTTTTCCAAATGGCGCCACATCCCGAAGCTCCAGTCAGGCGCAAGACCACGCAAGGAGACCCCTCCAGAAAGCAGATAACGAAAAGGCATGAACGGCTTAATCATTTCAATCTGCCACTGAGGAAACTCTTGTTCAAACTTTATTCGGTCCCTGGCAAAGATGATCCACGGCAGTGCGTCATTTGCACCGGAAAGCGGACCGCTGGTTGGAAGTTCCCACGACGGAGTTTCGGGTTGGAACGGTTCGTGGTGTAACCGGGTGTAGACAAACCGCGACCACGGGGTAACCCAAGGCTCGATCATTGCCATCACGCCGCCAGACTGCACGCAACGAGTTGCCTCGGCAAAAAAAAGTCGCGGTTGAGGCAGATGGTGGAGAACATTGGTCATCACGATGCCGCGTAAAGATTTGGCCACAAACGGCAAGTGCAACCCATCCAATACTGCTCGGATATTAGGGCAATAAAAAAACTCTGAAGTGATCAGGTCAGGAATAAAGTCGCTCATAAATCCTCCGCCCGCCCCTAATTCGAGCACTGCTCCTTGACCAAGTGGTAAGGCCTCTACAATCGCTCCATACCATTCCTGGTAAATATGCCTCAGGAAGCTCTTCTCTTGAATAATCTGCCGGCGTAGGTGCGTAGTGCGGGGATCGTCAATGTCCAGGCCTCTGGTGAGCGGATGGGCAAGCCATCTTTGGAGCATCACCCTAACCTACACAAATTTGAGTCGCCTGGCCGCAAATATCACCATTTTGAGCAGCAGTAAGCCATGCTTCCAACGTTGAATGTTGCTCGTACCGTAGGTGCGTTCGCGATAGCGAATCGGTAAATCAGTAATCTTCAGGTTCAATTTCACTGCACCAAAAATTAGGTCGAAGTCACCAAACGGATCAAAGTCGCCAAAGTGAGCGCGATTGGCGGCGATGGCCTCGTAGTCTTGTTTCCACAAAACCTTCGTTCCGCACAAGGTATCTTTGATCGGTTGGCCCAAGAGCCAGGAAAATGCGAGGCTGAAAAATTTGTTACCCAATAGGTTGAGGAAGCGCATCGCTTGTTTCTCCATGGGGTAAACTAGCCGAACGCCATTGATAAATTCACCTTTGCCGGAGCAGAGTGCTTCATAGAAGCGTGGTAAATCCTCGGGCGGCACAGTCAGGTCAGCATCGAGGATCATCAACATCTCACCTTTCGCCCGGGCAAAACCCAGGCGGACGGCATCGCCTTTACCTGTCCCGGTTTGTCGCAGCAATTGACAACACCGTTCCGGATTCTGAGCGATCGCCGCTTCGATCGACATATAAGTGCTGTCACGCGAATGGCCTTCGACAAAAACCAGCTCTGTCCATTGGCCCATGCGCGGCACACGCACAAAAATCTCCGCAATATTACCCGCCTCGTTGCGGGCCGGAATGATCACTGAGACAGAGTGCCGTTTGGTGCTCAGGCTGGGCCGAGGCCTGGCGACGATGAAGTTGGTTAAGGCTAAATATTTGAAAGGCCAAAGTTTAACCAGAAAGCGGTTGCACACGTCATCCAAGAGCAAGATTGGCAGCGGCGAGAGGATTTCTTGTGACTGTTTGATTACCTCGCAGTCGGCAAGATTCAGCAGGCTTGCGATATCTTCTACGGTCAGCCAGTTTTGATACAAGGTCGGCTTAGCCAGTCCTAGCCATTTGGCCACGTTTAAAACTGGCTCCCATAAGCGGCTGTAAGAATTGATGATAATCCGAGTGCGGGGAGTACTGAGTTGGCTAACCTGTTGCAAAACGGTCTGCACATCCCATAGATCGTTAACCAAGTCGGAAAGGACGATCACATCAAACTTTTCGGTTAGGTCCAATGCGTGCGCATCCGTGTGCACAAAGCGAATGTGGGGATGACGTCGTCTCGCCGCGCGAATCATCTCCTCCGAAAAATCCACTCCGACGCCTAAAGCCGGCTTGAGCGCAGCCAGCAGGTCTCCACGGCCACAGCCAAGCTCGAGGACGGATTGCCCCGGGGGAACGAGGGATTGGTAAACTTGAGTCAGACGTCGGTGGTAGTAGCCTCCCCAGCTCGTCCAGGTTTCCAGGTTGCGCGCGACTTGATTCCAGTGGAGCAGGCGAGCCTGCTGGTATTTGATTTGCGATGCACCGGCAGAAGAGTCGGTAGTTGTTGTCACGCTGAACCAAGGGTGTTCTGTTAGTATTTAAATCGTGATTGAGATCCACTTGTATGCTTGGACAAGCCAGCTTCGCGGAGCGGATAGGCTTGATTTAATCCCCCTGAGAAGATGCGCCTTAGATGGTAAGGGGTCGTAGAGTTGTTCATGAAGATCAAAAACAGCCGCCTCCCGCTCACATTGATCTACCAAATGCAAACCTATAAAACCACTACCTCCGCTTACTACAGATTACGCGGCACCTAACCCAACTTCCACAATAAGAAGGTCGAGATTTAGGAATTTCAAGCACTTAGGTCTTCAAGTCGCCACTACATTTGAAGCTCCTGCAGGCGGGCGAAGTCGCTCGGGGACAGTGAGGCCGAGACGTTGGAGGAGCAACTCTTGTTCGTGGTCAGGTCGCACCACGCATCGAAGGCGCAGCTCTCGTTGTGAGCCGTCTGCTAGCGGCAACACGATGTCGGCCGAGTGAATACGCGAAAACTCACTGAGAATAGTTCGTGGCGAATGCCCCAGCCCTGCCCGTGACTGCCACTGTTGGAGTGTCTTCCACAGCACGTAAGCGAGAAAGCAAATCAGAATGTGTGCCTTGATGCGGTCTTGTTTATGATGCCAGATCGGCCGGATGCACAGATCGGATTTCTGAATCCGAAAAGCGGCCTCGGCTTCAGTGAGCTGGATGTAGGTCTTCCAAAGTTGTTCGTCAGTCCAATCGTGGATATTGCTGCGTAGGATATAGGTGCCTTCGCTCAACCTGGCCCAATCATCCCACTCTGGGCGTGCATTCCACTTAAGCTTAACTCCCGCGGGCACGGTCTTATCTTCTAAAAGGGAGATCGAGTAGCGCGCCGCAGCCCGGGAGTTTTGCCCCAATAGCCGCCCGATCTGGCGTTCGAGCTGTCCGCGGTCCAAGGCCTTTTTGCTTTTCGCGATGCGTCTGCCAAGCGATTGTAAGCCTTCTTCGATATATTGAGAGAACCGTTCGTGCATCGCCTTCTCTTTTTCGCTGCGACTGGCCGAACGACACAAAAGGAAGGTTTCGCTTCCATCAGGTCCACGACAGATTTTAACTTCGATATCTTCGCGGATCTGATGCCAATCGGTTTTCTCAGTGATCTGTTGGGCAAAGCGGCCAAGCTCCGCGCGAGCGGTCCCAATCACATAGCGGCGCCCCGTTGCATTAAGCCAGCTGATATTCTCGGCACTCACCATGCCTCGGTCCATGACCCATACCCGGTTCGCTTTCCCAAACCGACCCTCCATTTTTTCAACGATCTGTTGGACCGTGGTGACATCGGTGGTGTTGCCGGCGAAAATCTCATAGCCCAACGGCATCCCTTCGCGGCTCACCACCAACGCTATATTGACCTGCACACAATCGGGACGATGGTCGCGACTGTAGCCGCGCTTGGCAATGGAAGGATCAGCGATCCCTTCAAAGTATGTGCTGGTGACGTCGTAGAGCAGTAAATCGTAGTCCAGATCAAAGAGCTCTCCCAGACGCTTGACCAAATGCTTTTCAAGGGCCTCCTTATGGGGCAACAGCCGATCCAGCGCGCGGTATAAACGCTCGTCGTAGATGTCCTCAACCGCTATCCCAAGCAGATCTTCCAGCGCCGTGCTGCGATACCACTGCTCGGCCACGTGCAACTCGCTTGAAGGCTCGCACAGCCGCGCAATCACCAATATCGCAATCACCTCCCCCCATCCCACCGTCTCGCGCTTGGATGCCAACAGCGCTTCGCACTGCTCATCGAGCTTTAATGCGCGCCACAAAATCCACCCCAGCCATACCGCACCAAAACTGCGCGAGCGCTCCAGCCGCACTCCATCCAGCTTAACCGCCACCGACCCGCTTGCCTCAGCACGATCAAACAGTTGCCCCTGACAACACTCCGATGTACGTCCTGCGATACTTCGCGCCAGCGCTTCAGCTCGTGCCCGACCTTCGGCATCAAGCTCTCCCAGTTGCGCCACGGTTTGTTGCACAACCTTGCGACCGCGTCTGACCGAGCGCACCAACTGCCAGTAAACATGCGTCTTGCCGTATTTGCGTCGTCGAGTGTATCGCAAGTACACAGCCGCACATTCTCACGACACGCCGATAGCTGACAAGATACTTGGTCGCCACTACATTCGCTTTTTATTCTCTTGATGACTGAAATGACCCGGCCGCGTAGCAGCAGCATCGATTTTACGACAAGTTACTGCTAACGTGCCGGCGCTACGGCAAGTGAAATTTTTTTTGAGCGGCGCTATTGTGGAAGTTGGGCTAAC
>Ga0075424_100007777_pt1 | contig 10423 bp, 7 predicted proteins | sample SoiMethybrSBSTD3_FD_75301 | JGI IMG/M metagenome (GOLD analysis project Ga0075424, IMG submission 75301) | Bulk soil microbial communities from a Populus tree surrounding site in Tennessee, USA - Soil MetaG P. TD hybrid SBSTD3 | ecosystem: Environmental > Terrestrial > Soil > Tree plantation...
CATGTTGCTGGATCATCTCGAGGGCATCTTGAACTACTGCCGGACGAAGGTACCGATGGGAGTGATTGAAGCGGTCAACGGCAACATCAAAGCTCTGCTCCGACGCGGCCGCGGTTATCGAGACATGAACTATCTGCTCCTGAAGGCGCAACGCTTAGCCGCTACCAAGACCGCATTTCTCGTTCTTCAGAAAGCCGCATAGTATGCGCATTTATCCAGATTCTCGTTCAGAGCCGTTTTTAGAGGCCGGATGCATTTTCGCAGACTTCTCGTCAAACCCAATTCCTCTTACAGTTCGTCGGCGGAACATACATCTTGTGTGTAATTCGCGGGCTACCCGATTCGCTATAATTCGGTTTTGTCACACCCCTTCCGACATGTCGAGTCGGTTGGGCGTGAGATTGCTCCTTTCGCTCGCAGCGACCCAAGGAGGTTAACATGTTCGCTCGCCACGTTGCCGTCAAGTTGAAACCGGGCACGTTGGCCGAATTTACGAGAGTCATGGACAAAGAAATCCTTCCCTGGCTCCGAAAGCAACAAGGCTTCCTGGATTCGATCACGCTAGCGGTCCCCCACGGCGAAGAAATCGTATCGCTTAGCTTCTGGGATCAAGAAGAGAACGCACAGGTTTACAATTCATCGGGTTACCCAGCTGTGGTGCAGATTCTGCAAAAAATACTGGCAGGGACCCCCCGGGTCAAAACCTTTAACGTTGTCAACTCGACTCTCCAAAAAGTCGCCCCTTCAAAAACCTTCTTCTCCCCCGTTCGAAAACAGCAACGAGGGGATAGCACGACAGCAACGAATCGAGCGCATCGTTCTTGAGCGTTTGGGACGAGAGCGTTGCAGCATGGTGCCGAGGGGCGCCATAGCATTTACCTGGTGGAGTCCAGAGCTGTCGTCGCTCTTATCGGTCGGTTCGCCGAGAGTGTGCAGGCTGTCGCCGCTTTAATTAGGTCCCGCCAAGAAGGACGAGCCTACGTATTCTTATGGAAAGCCGTAACCGCCTGCTCGTCCGTCTCGTAGGATTTGAACACCGTGTGTAGTCTTGTCCGTTGAAATAGGTCGGCCACACGCTTATTAGGACGAACTAACTTGATCTCACCGTGCCGGTTCCGCGTCGAAGCAAGCATTCCGACTAGCGTACCTAACCCTCCGCTATCGATATACTCTATTCCGCTGAGGTTCAAGACAATCTGGCTTGCCCCCATCAGGATGTTCTTTATTCTCTCGCGGAAAGCTGCGGTCTCGTCGCCATACACAAGGGGTCCAGCGCAGTACAGAATGACCACTTCGCCCGAAAAGTCTGCCTCCATCTTTAGTGGCATGGAAACGATGAAGCAGCGCAAGTACGGTGTGACCCTGGCAGCGACGGCGAGCATGGTAGAACGGCGCCAGGGACAAGTCAATGAAGTGTCGCGCTTGAAAAGTGTGGCCACGAACCGCATCAACGAGCGGCGACTGCAAACCAAATAGTCTACCTTATGAATTGCGGGGCCCGCGCCTGTATCATAGCGAGACGGGTATGGCAGACGTTGCTGAGCCAAAGGCACTCGACACCGCACGCCCGGGCAAGGTTGAGCCCCGGGAGTATGAATCCGGGCAAAGAACTACAAACCATGGGCAATCGGTTGGCAGGCGGTTCTGTCGTATCCTGTGCGCGGCGGGATGGCATGAGCTGCCGACGTTTATATTTGTAGTTGCCGCAACGATTTCCATCGGATTTGCGGAAAGCGCCACAGACCGGATGTTGTTACCGATCGAGATCCTGGGTGCAAACGGCACGACAGTGAGCAGGAGCTTCGTCCTTCAGGCTGGACAGGCTGAGCCGGTGCGCTCTCTCTGGCTGCAGATCCATGGGCTGCGGTATGCAGATCAAGCCAGCGTCCAAGTCAACACGAGCTCTTGGATTCCCCTCACCAATAACACGGTGAAAATCGCCGAGCCCGGCAGGAGTTTCGGTGGAATCGGCGGAGGCTTTTCCACGCTCGTGATGACGCTCCCCCTCCCGAATGACACGGTCGTGGGTGGCGATAACACAATCCGCTTCCGATTCAACCAGACCGACGGAATAGTCAGCAGTTATCGGGTCCTTGCATGGAACTTCCTGACCGTCGACGGAAGAAAGATCCTCCCGCCAGAAGATTTTTCGGAGGATGCACCAGAAACCTGGACACCACCACTGCCCGACGCGGCTTCTATTCTGGCTGGGCGGGAACTCTGGCAAAACGCTCCATTGGCGGCAAGCAGCATCCCAAATAGTCCGACAATTCAGGCGCACTGTGCAGACTGCCACGCGCGGGATGGGCGCGACCTGAAATACTTCAACTTCTCTAACAGCAGCATTGTCGCCCGCAGCCGCTTTCACGGCCTGTCCACGCTACAGGGCGAGCAGATCGCAAGCTATATTCGCAGCTTGCCACTTCCTAACCCCGGGCGCCCGTGGAACCCTCCTTACCAACCGGGACCCGGACTAGACGAGCAACCCATCGCGAACTGGTCGGCAGGCGCCGGACTCGCCTGGGTCCTGGACCGGGATACGGACGCATTGGCGTATCTGCTTCGCCAAGACGGCAGCGGGATGAGCAGAGCAGGCGCAAATTCAGCGGGAATTGCTCCCAACCTCCGTGAACTCGTGAGGCAGATTACACCGGACATCTTTCGCCCCGACGGCAACCTCAATCCTCGTCAGGTTCCCATTGCCTTGCAACTCCCGGACTGGAGCCAGTGGCTGCCCCGCGTACATCCTAAGGATGCATGGGGACCAGCCTTTGCTCAGAGCGCACTCGCGGCATTGTACGATCGAGAAACGACTCCGAAGAGCAAAAGCACGATTGGAAAGAAGCCGCCGCTGCGCACACTTCTGGCAGCTGCCCAGACTACGGATCACGACATTCGCCCGGTGGTTGCCTCATTCGCTCACTGGTCTCAAGCCAAACATGCCTTCCTCGAAGGCTCCAGCAAAACAGAGGCGAGGTCGCTGGCGTTGACCAATAAGGTTTACTCGACCCAGCTGTGGCAACTGGTGAAGACGTGGGAGATGATGCAGGAGTTTGGGCTCGAAGGACGCGGGCGCGACCTCTTTGGGTTGACCGCGGATTCCCGGACTTGGTGCAACACCATTCCGGCGGAGACTGCTCCGTCGGCAGCTCATATCCCGGATGGGCCGGCCGGAGTTGGCGGCAGCGCGTTGAGCAACGAATATTTCACCGCTGCCTGGTATGAGTTGCAGATCGTCCTGAATAGCGGCAATCATCAACACCGAGATCGCGGACCGGTGGATTGGGTATATATGATCGATCGGTTTCTCGACCTTCATGCCCAGACACACCAGCCGGAACCGATGCGACTCCTGGTGGCGGTGATCAAAGCGCTGCAATCCACCGATCCCCGTCTGGGTCCCGACGACTTCAAACAGGGTTGGCGTTCGGAACAGATCATCGATCCCCGCATCATGATCAGTCCGGTGTGGGCGCCAATTTTTGAGCCACTGCCGGCGGAGGTACATCGGGCTCTCACCGCGGCGCTACTTTCCGCGTGGATGGACAAGAATCTGCAATACCCGATTGAGAAGCACTTACCATTTGGGTTGCCGAGACACGCGTACACTCCATCCGGTGCCTACGGGGACATCGGTGGCGGGAAGGTATGGGAAGCGGCGCAACAGTTCCGTGAGGCTGGCGTTCCGGCCGAACTCGTCCAGCGCTTGCAGCAATGGGGAATGGCATTCACCGACCGTGCAGCACGTCTCCAATACTGACACTTCTGGTTCGGCGCTAAACGCCAAGGTCTCGCGTCCTAAGAAAAGGAAAATCCCAGCCTTGCTCGGAGCCTGCGGAAAGAGTTGCAGTTTCACCGGACAGGAAGCGCCGCCGTTCTAATCCAAGCGCATAAGAATCATGCGCGCACACCGGATGTACGAAACAGATGATAAGATTCGTCCCATGCCGAACATAATCGTGCTGTTGAAGTCCGAACGAGATAGGGTAGCGAGACAGCTTAATGGATTGAATGCGGCACTTGCCGCTTTCGCTGGAGCTTACGGGGGGCGTGATGGAGTGAAGGCGCCGCGTAGGAGGAAATTAAGTGCCCAAGGGCTTGCCAATATCCGAGCCGCTCAGAAAGCGCGTTGGGCAAAACGGAAGGCTGAATCTGTCGGAAGTTCTAAGAGCACGCCGAAACGCCGCATCTCGGCTACAGGCCGTGCTCGGATTGCGGCAGCAGCTCGGGCTAGGTGGGCGAAGAGCAGGGCACAGAAAAAGTAAATGTCTTCACCACCGGGAGTATAACCTCCGAACAGCCCTGATCCCGGCACAATCGCGAGAGGCCGTCGACAACGTTCGGAAAGCGAGCGCTCCAAATCGTGGAACATCGCTTTCTGCGAATCATCCAGATTAGTTTTGTAAGGGCCTGGAGCGTGCCTTTTTAAATCTAGCTTCATTGAATGGCACATCTTGGCGCTGGAACTTCTCGTATTGTCTTTGTATCCTTGGCTCCGATAGGAATTCTTATTGAAGGGTGGGGGGACTCCGGAGATCTTTCTTTGCGCCCCCAAGCGCATCCAGAGTCCCCTCTCTGGCGCGCAGTTTGCGTGCGCGAATAATGTGCCATCATACTCCGATTAGCCGACACAAAAATAAAAACTTCCAGAGGTTCTTTCCAGTCGGAACATTTCAGCAGTCATCTTCACCTTGCGCGCTCCCGGCATCTTTCCGTGATGTCCCAAAACCCCAACACGTCGGGCTTTTGGACCGTAACTCACGCAAATCCACGACCAACGCGTCCTGAAAAATCGGCCACCTAACCCACGCACGACTCGAGACTGCCCCCAACCACAGATCCAACGGTCAAAGGCGATCGGCTGGAACTGAAGCATCTTTCTTGCGATCATCTAAATGCCTATGCGGATTCTTCTGATTGGCGGCAATGGCTTCATCGGGCGGTTCGTCCTGCGCGCACTAAAGGGGCAGGGACACGCGGTTGCCGTGTTCCACCGCGGCACGACCGCTCCGCCCAGGGGCGTTGAGGAGATTCGCGGGAACCGTCATCTGCTCAGCGACAGCGCCGAGGAACTGAGGCGCTTTAGCGCGGATGTGGTGATCGATTTTGTCATCAGTTCCGGTCCGCAAGCGGGACAGCTGATGGATGTCTTCCGTGGCGCGATCCAACGCGTGGTCATGTTGAGCAGTATCGACGTGTATCGCGCGGTTGGCGTTTCCCACGGCACGGAAAGCGGGCCGCTGCAAAAGGTGCCGCTGACCGAAGATTCGGAGCTGCGGTGCCAATTGCATCCCTACCCACCCGATAGTATGCAGCGGATGCGCAATGTCTTCGATTGGGTGACTGATGATTACGACAAAATTCCGGCGGAGCGCGTGATCATGAGAGACTCCGACCTGCCCGGCACGGTTGTCCGGCTGCCGATGGTGTACGGACCCGGCGATCCATTGCATCGCTTCTATCCGGTAGTGAAGCGCATCGCTGATGAACGGCGGCACATCATTTTTCCTGAGATGCTAGCCGATTGGCGTTCGCCTCGCGGATACGTCGAGAACGTGGCCGCGGCCATCGCGCTCGCAGCGACAGATGAACGCGCGCGAGGGCGTATCTACAACGTGTGCGAGGAGCCGTCGTTCAGCGAACTGGAATGGGCGCGGAAGATTGCCGCGGCGATGTGTTGGGATGGAAAATTCCTCGTCCTGGCCGTAGAGCACACTCCGCGGCATTTGTTGTCCCCCGGCAACGCGGCGCAGCATTGGACGGCAAGCTCGATACGCATCCGCCAGGAACTGGGGTACCGAGAGCCGGTGGCGATTGAGGAGGCGATCAGGCGGACAATAGCCTGGGAGCGGGCGAATCCGCCTTCGGTCGCCCTGGCGCCCTTCGACTACGCAGCCGAGGATGCGGCAGTGGCAGCCCACCAAAAATGAGTTGATGCTTCGTCGCCTTGTTCCCGGGGTAGTAAGCACCCACCTATTCAAGGTCTCAACCGAAACGGGCTTCTTTATCGTTTCTGCCTCCGGCGCTCCACCTTCAGATATGCAGATCATGTGAAAGCTGCGGGAATCAGCTCTTCCGGCGCGCGTTGCAAACCGGACCTCGAAGGACTTGTTGGTCAAACTCAGGTCGGTCTAGAAATTTTTCTTCTCCCATCTGCGATGCACGACCCAAAGACACAATCCAATCGTTGCGGTTGTTGGGTGTGCGTTAGACGTGAGCACGATGGAAATGGCAACCCAGATAGTTGATAACCACATATCAGACCCCGATCGCTGAGGCTTGCAGGTTCGCCGTACGCGCCCAGACTCCGCATTCATGATTTCGGCCTAGCTCTTGCTTACTGGAACCGCGCTTCGCAACGGCGCCTTTGAACTGTTTTCTACGAGAATCACTGGAACCGGGGAGATGAATCGTTGTCCGCCATGAGAGACTCGTGCACGGAAACGGCGGCACACAAGTGCCTCATCTGGAGGCGACAAGGGGAGTCAGCTGCGCGCGGAAACAAGACAACACTAAATTGACTGCACACCTATGAGATCACTGACTATCACTGGACTGGAGCCACGATTCGCAAGCCCAGCCACTTCCTTACACTTAAGAATATGATTGCAAATACGACCAGCGAGAGCAGAAGAGATGCCTCTCCCGGTTCCGGCACTTGAACGGGGCATATCGTTCCTTGTGGCAGATCCCCTCTTTGCGTCACCTTGATGGGCTCATGGAATACAGGCCCGATAAACGCGAGGTGGGAGGTCGCCGCCAGGTGAGGTTGCCCGTTGTGTATACCAAAGGCTCCGCCCAGTCGATAAGAGGAGAAGTTCTTCGCCTTGGGCGAGAACAGCGAGCTGTGGGTGTACACGCCGCGGAAATTGTTCCCCGGCCCGTCAAACTTCATCCGCGTGGTATCGGCCAGAGCGGAGCCGGTCAGAACTGCTGTAATGGGGAGGAGAAAAAGAACCACAGCACAACGACGGAAATACTTCATCCAGCGGGGGCCCTTTACAAAGATAACTTCACCCTGTACGCAGCAATTGATTGACCAGTGAGTAGCTGGACAATCTTTGGGGCATAGGAGTGTTAACAAACCCAAGAATGTGAAAGCGATTCGGCTGCGCTGCCCTGGGTCTGTTAATTGCCGGAATAAGGACGTGACGTTGTGTGCGCCTGCCCTCGGAAAGAGAGCTTATTGGCCGCGCAATGGGATGTCTCGCCAACACATTTCACGTGTACAAACGTTTACAGGATCTGAAATCGAATCAACTCCGATAATGAACACAGCGACAGTCGTTTGTGCAAAATTATTCATCTAGATGTTTAAGGCTTTGCAGTGTTGAATTTGCTCAAAGCTATTGTAAGTACCTGAAATTACATACTGACAGGAAACGTTGAAAAGCAAAGCAATGCTTGGCAGTTTGAGTGCTCCACTCTTCAGTGCTTGAGCCCTGCGTGCCGAGCTCCCTCCCAGGCCGCATGCTCCTCGTTAACAGGGATTTCTTCCCCCAGCTCCCCTAGCAGTCTCCCCTAAGTGTCGTTCCCGGCGATACCCCGTTCGCCGCGTAGACCGCAATTCGCTGTGCTGCATGGTCGACAACAGGCGCAAGTGTATTTGGCGCCTGTCCAGGCTCTTGTTTGAAAAAAACGCGGAGGTCGTGATGACAAAGATCTACCGGGCGCTGTGGTTCAATTCTGTGATGTTTGCCATTCTTGTCGGAATTGCATCGGCACAGCTGCCAGTGACTGACGACACGTACGTCTCCTCAGCACAGCCGACCACTAACAACGGCAATAGCACATCACTGGTCGTACAACAGGCCTCAAACGGGACTACGCTGATCAAACTCGACATTACGCAGCTTCAGGCTGCGGGTGTGACGAGTACCCAGATCAACAAGGCTTATTTGAAGGTGTACGCAACTGCTGTAACTGGCCAGGGCACATTCGATCTCTATAGGGTTACTTCGTCGTGGGCAGAAGGCACGGTTACTTACAACACGATACCTTCAATGATCCTGGTCACGGCGGGGACGACGTGTCCATCAGGGATTCAGTGTATCAACGCGGCCAGCAAGTACTATCAGGTGGATATCACTTCATTGGTCCAGGGATGGTTAGCCGGAACGTTCACCAATTACGGCCTCGCCCTCAAGCCAAACTCCACGACAATTTCCGCGACATTGGAAAGTAAGGAAAGCACCACCACCAGCCACGCGCCGGAAATTGATGTCGTGCTGACGCCAGGCACTGGCGGCACCGTCACCAGCATAGGTACCGGAGCGGGCCTAACCGGCGGGCCAATCACTACGTCGGGAACGATCGCACTGGTGCCCGCTACGATCTCGACCCTGGGCGGCGTCAAAGCCCCGACCTGTGGCGCGGGAACTCACTTCAGCGGCATCGCTGTAGATGGAACGCTCACCTGCACCGCCGATTCGACCACCAGTAGTCTGAGCTTTAGTGCTATCACAAGTGGTACGAATTCTGGACAGAGTCTATTGGTTGGCAACACGTCTTCATTAGCTCCGACCGGTAGTGGAACGATTACTGCCAATTTACTGAGCTCCGGCACGTACGGAGTCAGTATCACGGGCAGTGCCGCAAGCGCAGCCAATTTCACGGGCTCGCTCTCAGGCGATGTAACCGGGACTCAGGGCGCAACTGTGGTTTCGAAGATCGGTGGAGTAGCGGCGGCGAACTTCGCACGTCTCGATCAGCCCAATACTTTCTCCGGGATGAACATATTGGGCAACAGCACCTCTGGTTTCGGCGGCTTGCTCATACCGACCAACGGAACAGGTTTCAACAAGAACTCATTCTTACTTAACCTGCAGTCCACCGGTGCATCTAATACGAACACCTTCGGATTCCAGGCTTCGACTGCGCCCGCGTTGAACTTTATGTTCTGCAACAGCAGCGCGAGTTGCACGCCGACCAATACCGGGTTGTCGATTGCGAACACCGGCATCATCACCTTTGCTGCGGGCCAGACTTTCCCGGGGACCGGTAGTGGCACGGTTACCAGCTTTGGCTCCGGCAACCTCACACCTCTGTTCACGACCAGCGTGGCTAACCCGACCACGACACCAGCGTTGTCGTTCAGCTTGAACACACAGGGCGCCAATACAGTGTTCGCCGGTCCGATGTCGGGCACAGGCGCGCCAGTGTTCCGTTCGCTGGTCGCAGCCGACATTCCCAACATCCCCGAGTCACAGGTCACTGGTCTGATCAGTGACCTAGCGTCTAAAGCCACGGCGTCTTCCATCACTGGCGCGACCAACACCAAAATCACCTACAACAACCAAGGTATCGTTACCGGCGGCGCGCAGGCGCAGTTCTCCGACTTGGGCGGCACGATTACGCCTAGTCAGGTTAGCAACGGGTTGTATGGCATCAATGTCAGCGGCAATGCGGCTACTGCGACGAGCGCGAACACCGCAACGACTGCCGGCAGCGCCAACAGCGCCAATACCGCCAACAATGCTAACAACGCGAGCAACCTCGGCGGAGTGCCGGCGGCCAGCTACGCGCGGGTTGATCAGGGGAACATCTTCACCGGCGGGAAGGAGACGCTGCCCGCATCGGCGGCAACCTACGCCTCGATCAACATTCCTAATACCGGTACGGCACCCAGCAGCCCGGTGTCCGGAGATGTGTGGTTGATCAACACCAATCCGCATCTGCAGTTCCGGGACAATAGCAACACCACACAATCGATCGCCTTCCTGTCCGACATCACTACTTCGAACTCGAACCTGCTGAGCAGCAATAACACCTGGACCGGTGCTAACACCTTCGGCAACGTCGGCAACTCGTTTACTGGTTCGTTCAGCGGCAGCGGCGCTGGCCTGACCAACTTGAACGCCAGCAACCTGTCGAGCGGCACGGTGCCCAGCGGCGCGTTAAGCGGGACGTACGGCATCAGCATCACCGGCAACGCGGCCACGGCGACAAGCGCTGCGTCCGCGACGAACGCGTCTCAGTTGGGCGGTGAGTCGCCGGCAACAGCAGTGACGGCGAGCACGATAGCGGCCCGCGACGCTAGTGGCGACCTGTATGCCAACGTCTTCCACGGCAGCGGCGCCAATTTGACCAACATCCCCAGCAGCGCGCTGCCCAGCACGATCGTCTACAACAACCAGGCTAACAGCTTCAGTGGTGGCAAGCAGACGTTACCGGCCTCGGCGGCAAGCTACGCTTCGATTAACGTTCCTAACACCGGCGTAGCTCCCAGCAGTCCGGTCTCAGGCGACGTCTGGTTGACAACAGGGGACGCACACCCGCAATTCCAGGACAAGAACAACACCATCCAGCTGCTGGCCTTCACCTCCGACGTGACCGCGGCCAACAACGCCGTGACCACCAGCTTGAACAATGAAATCGCGCGCGCCACCAGCGCCGAGAACAACATCACCAGCAACCTGAACTC
>Ga0075424_100007780_pt1 | contig 10422 bp, 9 predicted proteins | sample SoiMethybrSBSTD3_FD_75301 | JGI IMG/M metagenome (GOLD analysis project Ga0075424, IMG submission 75301) | Bulk soil microbial communities from a Populus tree surrounding site in Tennessee, USA - Soil MetaG P. TD hybrid SBSTD3 | ecosystem: Environmental > Terrestrial > Soil > Tree plantation...
ATCACTTTCAGAGAGACCCAGCTGATTGGGGCCGAGGCGGCATTCCAAACGGGAGGGGCGGGCGCGGCCCAACCGTTCCTCGATGCTGCCCGGGCGAACCGTACCTATGGCACATTCGCCGGTGCGGTCGTCGACTTCGGGGCGGCGCCGGGCTCGCTGCCGGCGACCTTGCAGAACATCATCGAGGAGAAGTACACTGCGCTCTACCTCAACCCGGAAGTCTGGAATGACTACAAGCGGACGTGCTTCCCTTCGCTGGCGCCGGCACCGAGTGTTGCTGCCGGTACTACGCCGCGGGGCACTCCTATTGTAGGCCGGTTGCCGTACGGTCTGACGGAGCTGAATGCGAACGGGGCAAATGCGCCCCCCGTCACGACGCAGAGCCGGAACCGGAACGACCCCAATGCATGTCCGGTGTTGAATTACGTGAATTCGACGCCGCTCGCGAACTAAGGGCTGTTCTCAGTTGACGTAACCGGTGAGCGCCGGTCCCTTCGGGGCCGGCGCTCACAATTCGGAGGAAGATCATGAAGTCGCGCTTGGCGGTGCTGGCGGCCATGTCTCTCGTCAGCGGCTGCTACTCGTATAAGCAATATGAGTCGGTGGATACTGTCGCTCCTGCTGTGGGCAGCCAAATCCAGGTTCGACTCACTCAGCAGGGGGCGACCTCTCTGGCTCAGCAGATTGGCCCGCAGGCGGTCACCCTGGATGGCAATGTGGTCGCGGCCAACCAGGATAGCATGCGCCTGGCGCTCAGTTCCGTCGAGGATTCGCGCCACATTGCAACCGAGTGGAAGGGCGAGCAGGTGACCATTCCACGGGACGCCATCGCAAGCGTCGGACAGCGGAAGCTCGCTGTGGGGCCAACGGCGCTTCTGGGTGGCTTGGCGGCAGGCGGTGTCGTCGCTGCTGCCGCCATCTTCGCGGGCTCGGGGGAAAGCAGCGGAGCAGTTCAGCCCCCGACCCAAGGGCACCAATGATCGAGCGAGTCGATTGGGAGTTTGCTCCCAGCGGACTTGGGAGATCCAGCCGGCAGCGGAAGACGATGGCCTTGACGGGTCTGCTGCTGCTGGCAGGATGCTACAGCTACAAGACGGCGCACGGCCCCGCGCCGGATCCTGGATCTCACGTGTCGATCCGTCTGTCTCGTGATGCTTCGACCACCCTGGCGCCGGAGCTTGGGCCCGGGGTGGTTTTCGTCGAAGGCGTCGTTCTGAGTGACGATTCGGCCGGGCTTCGCCTCGGCGTTAGAAAAATTCAGAAGGCTGGCGACGTGGACGCCGAGTGGTCAGGAGAAATCGTCACCTTTCCCCACGATTCCTACCTGTCCATGGAAGAGAAGAAGCTCAACGTGCCGGGGACGGTCCTGTTCGGCGGACTCGCTGTCGGGGCGATGTACGTCCTCCACTCGGCCTTCAACGAGGGTAGCACGTTGAATACTCCACCCAGCGTGGTCGGAAGTCCTACCCAGTAGTCGGAAACCCGGCAGTAGAACGGCACCCGCGGCGCGAGAGCGTCACGGGTGCCGTTTAGCTGAGATGTAAGGTCAGTAGACCGCGACCGTCGAGCGTGCCAGGCTGCTCTCGAGCCGCCACTCGATGAACTGGCCCGGCTGGATGTGAATCAGCTCGGTCCCGATACCAGCGGTAGATCCGATTGGATCGGCTGCCAGGCGGATGTTGCGCGACTGGCCGAGCATCCAGGGCGCGAGGAAGAAGTTGCTGGACGAGGCCGCGGTCACGGTCCCGACCCGCGACATCTCGCCGTCGTGGAAGACGTAGATAACGACGTCCAACCAGTGAGCGTTGTCGACCGTGAGGGGCGTCGGAGCATTGGGATCGGCTTCCGGCTCGTCCTCCACGTTATGCCGACCACCACACCCGGCGGCCAAGACGGTCATGCCGGCGAGGAGGCAAAGCACGTACCCGGCACGCCGCAGGGCCATTACGGTTGTGCGCATCCGGGGCCCCCATTCAAAGGATGGTTTAACTGTCAACTCGTTATCAATGATGGCAATTTGCGCTCGCGCCGTCCAGACGTCCGCCAGCTGTTCACAACTGGAACGCCATGGTTTCGCTCAACGTTGCTCCCTCAGATTCTTCCGCAGCGCGGCCAGATCGAGTAGAGGCAGGCCCCCCTCCGTAGGCACCATTACCACCAGCGAGCTCGAGTTGCGGAGGTCGTGGAGTACCTCCAGGTATTGCTTTGTCAGCGCCTCCGCAGTGAGCGTCTGGTTGAGCAGGCGTTGCTGCTCGGACTGGAGCCGGGCAACCTCGACCCGGTGCCGCTCGGTCTCGATCTGCTGCTCCTGGGCGATCTTGTTGTTGATAGCCTGCACTACTTGGGCAGGAGGCTCCAGGTTTCGCAGAAAGAAGGCGGTAAGGCGCGCGATTCTAAACCGCTCCTCCGCCCCTCGGGGCCGCGTGATCAGGGCGGAATCGACCTGGCTCTCCATCGCGGCCGCGATCTTGTTGCGCTGCTGGATGTCATTGATCGAATACTGGACCATGCCGTCCCGCACCCCTTTTCTCAGGGCATTTAGGACGACGTTTCGGATCTGCTCTTCTGCGCCGATCTCGGTGAACAACTTGGGGGCTTCACGAGCATCGATCTGCCAGCGGACCGCGACGTCGACGTTCATTGCCATCTGTTCGCTCGAGAGCGCAGGAATCGTCTCCGCTGCCCGCCCGGACTCCGGGTATTGCTCCTCTCGAGTGGAGTATCGCTCGACCTCGGACCAGGGGCTTACGAACCGCACTCCGGGAAGCAGAGCGACCGGGTCCACCGAGCCGAAGGCATGGCGCACGCCCACCTGCCCCGGCTCTATGATGATGATGGTGGAGCCGAGCACGAGGAGCGCACCTACGACGGCCAGCGTGAAGGCGATCACCCTGAGGAGGGCCGCTGCCGGCCGCGGTCCTGGGCCACTTGACAGTCCGGCTCGCCCCAGCATGACGAAGAACGCGGCTAGCAGCAGCACGCCGCCGAAGACCAGCTTGCCCATCGTGGCTCCTATGTTGTGGGGGGACGTTCGAAGATACCCCAACTTGACGGCCTGTGGCGGAGCCGGTAAAGTCGAGCCATGCTTACGATTGCCCTGATTGGGCTGGCTGGAGCTGCGGCGCCGGTTGGTGCCAAGCCTGCGCTGGATCGGCCGGAAACTTATTGCATCACCACAGGGTCCTGTACCAGCCGGCCGGAAGAGTGCGGCCGCCCCAGCGGTCCGATGTTCCTGGCGATCGGACTGATCGGGGCGGGCCTGGCGGCGTTACGGCGAGAACGACCTCGATCCGGGCAGCCCTGACTCCCGGTCGTTCCCGAGCCCCAGGCGCCGCCGGGGCTCGGCTGCTTTTACAGTCATCGAAAAGCACCTGGACCTCAGACACGCAGAGGAGCGTATGCCGCACGGGAAGATCTACCAGAACGTCACAGAGACCGTTGGCAACACCCCACTCATTCAGCTCAACCGGTTGACGGCGGGTCTCCCGGCCAAGATCGCGGTGAAGCACGAGGGCTACAACCCGTACGCGTCGGTCAAGGACCGGATCGGGATGGCGATGGTGCAGGACGCCATCGACCGCGGGGTTCTGAAGCCCGGCATGGTCATCGTCGAGCCGACCAGCGGGAATACCGGGATCGGCCTCGCCTACGTCGCCGCTGCTCTCGGATATCGCTGCATCTTCACGATGCCGGACACGATGACGCTCGAGCGGCGCCACCTGCTGCGCGCGCTCGGTGCCAAGGTGGTGCTGACGGAAGGCGCAAAGGGAATGAAGGCTGCGATCGCCCGTGCCGATGAAATCCTCGCCCGTCTGGGCGACCGGGGGTGGATGCCGAAACAATTCGACAATCCGGCTAACCCGGCCATTCACTATCAAACCACTGGCCCCGAGATCTGGGCCGATACCGATGGCAAGGTGGACGTCCTAGTATCCGGGATCGGGACCGGCGGGACGATTACGGGTGCTGGAAGGTTCTTGAGGGAGAAAAAGCCGGGGATTCGGCTGGTGGCAGTCGAACCCAACGAGAGCCCCGTGCTGTCGGGAGGGCAGCCGTCGCCGCACAAGCAGCAAGGCATCGGCGCCGGATTCATCCCCGCCATTCTCGACACGAAGATCTACAACGAGGTCGTTCGGGTCACCAACGACGACGCGATCGCGACTACCCGCAGGCTCGCACGTGAGGAGGCATTATTCGTCGGCATTTCGGCGGGTTCGATCACGTGGGCTGCTCTGCAGATCGCGGCCCGCCCGGCCAACGCCGGAAAGCTGATCGTCTCGATCATTCCGGACTTCGGCGAGCGGTATCTCTCGCATCCGGTCTTTACCGAGCTGTCGGATCCTGATTACTCGGATCTCGAGGAGATCGTCTCACCGCAGCCGGCGGCGGTTTAAAGACTGCGCGAACGGTAAACGGGGGGTCCCTTGCTGTGGTGCCCCCCGTTCACTGTTCACCGTTTACCGTTCACGCTTGTCTCAGACCGTCGCCCGCCCTTTGGTGAGCAACCGATAAATCGCGAGGAGGAGAATCGCTCCAACCACCGAGGCAATGAAGCCGGCCGCCTGCCCCTCCTGATACCATCCCACTGCCTGGCCGATGAACTTCGCGACGAAGGCACCGGCGATGCCGAGGATCGTCGTCACAATGAATCCGCCTGGATCCTTGCCCGGCATCAAAAGCTTGGCAACCACGCCGACGATCAGGCCGATAATGAGCGTAGCGATGAGACCCATCGATCCTCCTTGAGGTGGTCTCCCGAATGTATAGTCTTTGTAGCCGTCTGGTGACTGGCATTTTGTACAGGTCCGGGTCACATTCCGGCTTCACTTCACGCTCCGCCGACATGTCCGAGCACCGCTATCCTCTGGGGCACGTTCTCTACCGTAAGTTGAATAAGCGCTTCCCCTTAATCACTCGGGGGGAAGGGTGCTGGCTGGTGGATGAGGAGGGAAAACGCTACCTGGACGCCTGCGGTGGGGCGTTCGTAGCCAACCTCGGCCACGGGGTCGCCGAAATCGGACAGGCGATGGCCGAGCAGGCAGGCCGTGTTGCTTACGTCAACGGCACGGCCTTCACGCATGAGCCCGTCGAGCAACTCGCGACCGAGGTGGCCGCCCTATCGCCCGGCGACCTCAACGAGGTCTACCCCCTGTGCAGCGGATCGGAGGCGGTGGAGGCGGCCTTCAAGTTCGCCCGGCAGTACTGGGTGGAGACCGGAAAGGCGAAGAAGCACAAGATCGTCGCCCTCACTCCCGCCTATCACGGCAATACGCTGCTCGCGCTCTCCGCCTCGGCCCGGGAACACTACAAGACGTACTATCGCGAATGGCTGGTGGATGTCGCCCGAGTACCGGCGCCGTACACCTACCGGTGTGATTGCAGTGGCCGGCCGCCGCTCTGCCCTGCATGCGATGGGTCTGCGGTCGAGGAGGCCATCGTTCGACTCGGGCCTGAGACGGTGGCCGCATTCAGCGCGGAACCCATTGGTGGTTCGTCGAGCGGCGCCACCGTACCGCCGGCCGACTATTTCCGCCGAATTCGAGAGATTTGCGACCGCCATCAGGTGCTCTTCGTCGCCGACGAGGTGCTGACCGGCGCCGGACGCACCGGAACGTGGGCGGCTATCTCCCACTTCGGCGTGGTACCCGATCTCATGACACTGGGCAAGGGATTGGGGGGCGGCTACGCACCGATCTCGGCACTGGTCGCGCCCGGTCGACTGGTTGACGTGTTGGCAAACGGCTCAGGTGCCCTCCTCCACGCGCAGACCTATTCGCATCATCCAGTGCTCTGCGCCGGCGCGCTCGCCGCCGTGCGGTATGTGCAGCGTCATAAGTTGATCGAGCGTTGCGCCGCAATGGGGCAAGTGCTGCACCGGAAGCTTCAAGCGTTGCGAGGCTTGCCGTCGGTTGGCGATGTGAGAGGTCGGGGGCTCCTCGCCGGGGTGGAGTTCGTTGCCGACCCAGAGACAAGGGCACCGTTTCCCCGAGGTCGGGGGTTTGCCGAGCGGTTTACCGCGCTCGCATTGGAGGAAGGACTGGTCGTGTGGCCCAACGTTGGCCAGGCCGATGGCACCAATGGCGACCTGGTCATGCTGGCGCCTCCATTTACCATATCGGAAGAGGAAATCAGTGAGCTGGTGCGGCGATTCAGCCGCGCACTGGAGCGAGCCGTAGCGGCGGGCAAGGCCGGTGCGGCAGAAAAGGCTGTGGAGGCGGTATGACGGCAACGGCGGCGGAAAAAATCACCTATACCTCTGCGTCGGGCGACCTCGACGCTTTTCACCGGCAATTCGATGCGACGTTGGCGGCGGTACGAGCCGCCGCCGGCAAGCGCCATCCCTGCTACATCGCCGGACGACCGGTAGAGTCCAAGGCGGAGCCACTGGTAGACCGGTCGCCGATCGATACCTCGTTCATCCTGGGCACCTTTGCCTGTGCCAACGCCACGCACGTCGACGAAGCGGCGAAGGCCGCCAAGGCGGCGCAGCGGGGGTGGGCGCGGCTGAGCTGGCAGGAGCGGGTAGCCACGATGCGCCAGGCCGCCCGGCTCGTTCGCGAACGAAAGTACGAGCTGGCGGCGATCATGGCGCTCGAGGTAGGGAAGAGCCGGCTAGAGGCCATGGGCGATGCGGAGGAATCGGCGGACCTGATCGATTACTACGCTCAGCAAGTCGAAGACGCGGACGGCTTCGTGCGGCCGATGGGACGGGTAACACCGGCGGAACGGAACACCGACGTGCTTCGTCCCTACGGCGTATTCACGTGTATTGCTCCCTTCAATTTCCCCCTCGCCCTCTCGGCAGGCATGTCGTCGGCAGCGCTGGTGGCGGGGAACGCCGTGGTGTACAAGCCCGCCGAAGACACTCCCTGGACCGGGCTCAAGCTGTATGAGATCTACCGGGATGCTGGTATACCAGCGGGGGTCTTCAACGTCCTGTTCGGCCATGGCACCGAGATCGGTGATCCGTTGTGGCAGCACCCCGACGTGGATGGGGTCGTGTTCACTGGGTCGAAAGCCATCGGCTTGCGGATCCACCATGGGATCTCGGAGCGGTGGATCAAGCCCGCGCTGCTCGAGCTCGGTGGCAAGAACGCGGCCATCATCATGGAAACGGCGGATCTCGACGCAGCGGCAGAAGGCGTGATGCGGTCCGCGTTCGGCCTGCAGAATCAGAAATGCAGTGCAACCTCGCGCGTGTACGTGCACCGGTCAGTGGCACAGCCGTTCGTCGATGCGCTGCTGGCGAAGACCGCGGCGATGAAGATGGGCGACCCGAGCGAACGCGACGTCTACTTTGGACCGGTGATCAACGAGAAAGCTGTTGCTCGTTACGAGAAGGCCGTCGCTCAGGCTCGGAAAGATGGTACCATTCTGACCGGCGGGGCTCGCCTGAGTGGCGGCGTATTCGACAAGGGCCACTTCGTCGCGCCGACCATTGCCCGACTGCCGCTCACGAGCTCGCTCTATACCGAAGAGCTGTTCGTCCCGTTCCTCGCAATCGGCGAAGTGGGCAGTCTGGATGAAGCCCTGGCCGAAACAAACAAAGTGGAATATGGCCTAACTGCTGGCATCTTCTCCAAGCGGGACGAGGAAGTACATCGCTTCTTCGACGAGGTCGAAGCGGGCGTGTGCTACGCCAACAAGCGCACCGGAGCCACCACAGGTGCCTGGCCTGGTGCGCAGCCGTTCTGCGGCTGGAAGGGATCGGGGTCAACGGGAAAGGGCGGCTGTGGACCGTACTACGTGCAACAGTTTTTGAGGGAGCAAAGCAGGACGGTCATAGAAACTGCGTAAACAGTGAACGGTGAACGGTAAACGGGGGGCTCCGATCCACCGGAACCCCCCGTTCACCGTTTACCGTTTACGCAGTTCAGTCTTCCATTCCCAGGCATTCATCCAAAATTCCGAGCCCCGTATCGACGTCGTATTCGTCCAGAACTAGGGGCGGGGCGACGCGGATCACGCTCTTGCCCGCGCCCAGGAGAAGCAACCCCTTCTTGAACGCGCGCTCCGTGAGACGATCGACCAGTTCCGGATACGACTCCTTGGTCTCGCGGTCCTTCACGAACTCCACGCCGATCATGAGTCCCCTACCGCGCACGTCGCCGATCGAGGCGTGGCGTTGCTGCAGCTCCCCCAGTCCCGTGAGCAGGCGGTCGCCCATGGTCCGGATGTGGGGCATGAGGCCGTCTACAATGTCGAGCGTGGCGAGCGCGGCGGCACAGCTCACCGGATTGCCGCCAAAGGTGGACCCGTGTGCCCCGGATTCCCAGGTCATGATCGACTCCTTCGCGATCAAGGCGCCGATAGGCATGCCGGAGGCGAGTCCCTTCGCCGTGACCAGGATGTCCGGCTCGACGCCGTCCCACTCGCACGCCCAGGTCTTCCCGGTACGGCCGACACCGCTCTGCACTTCGTCGGCGACGAGCATGATGCCGTGGCGGTTGCACAGCTCGCGAAGCGAGCGGATGAATCCGATCGGCGGGATTACGTAACCGCCTTCGCCCTGGATCGGCTCGACGAAGATGCCGGCGACGTCCTCAGGGTGCAGCTGGCGCGAGAACAGCTCCTCGATGGCGCCGACTCCGTGGACGCCACAGCCCGTGCCGGCGGCGCACACATCGCAGCGATACGGGTTCGAGAAAGGCACGTGGTAGACCTCGGGCAGGAAAGGCCCGAAATGACCCCGCTGCTTCACCTTGCTCGACGTCAGGCTCATGGCCCCGTAGCTTCGGCCGTGGAACGACCCGTGGAACGCAATCAGGGCAGGCCGGCGAGTGTGATAGCGGGCAAGCTTGATGGCCCCCTCGACCGCCTCGGTACCCGAGTTCGAGAGGAAAACCCGCTTCTTGCTCGGACCGGGAAGGGAGCGGGCCAACCGCTCCGCCAGTCGAGCAAACCCGTCGAAGTAAAAATCGGTGCCGCAGATGTGGAGAAAGCGAGACGCCGCGTCGCGAATCGCCTCCACCACGCGTGGGTGGTTGTACCCGGTTGAGCTCACGGCGATGCCCGCCATGAAGTCGATGTACCGGTTGCCATCCACGTCCTCGGCCATGGCGCCCGACCCGCCGGACATCACCAGCGGATACTCCTTGATGTAGGACGTCGAGGTCCACGCCTCGTCGCGGGCGATGATAGCCTGACCCTTGGGGCCCGGCGGGCTGACCAGGATCTTGGGATAGTCGCGCTGGGTCATCCGTTGCTCCCCGAAAGCTCACGCTGGTACGCCCGCCACCAATCCTGACCGGCCTCGGGCAGCAGGTAGATCGGATCGTAGTACTCGTAGAGTCGAGTCAGTGCATCCGGGTCGTCCAACTCGATCCCGGTCTTGTAGTTCTTGGTCCAGCGCGAAATGCCCAGTTCCCGGTCATAGGACGCGACCTGGTGCACCCACCGCTTTCCGACAAACGGCACATCGCACACGATGCGGGGCGTGGCGAACCCGGGCAGGTACCCCATGATGTCGTGCTGGATCTGCTGCGCCTCGTTGATGCCGGTCCGCCAATGCTCCGAGTTGGGGATCATGTCGCAGACATAGAAGTAGTAGGGCATGATCTTGGCGTGATCGAGCAGCATGAAGCACAACTCGACCAGATCGCGCGCGGTCGCATTGGTGCCCCGCAACAACACGCCCTGATTCCGCACGTCCCGGAACCCGATCTCCAGCAGCTTGCGAGTCGCCTTGCCGACGAGCGGGGTGACCTGTTGCGCGTGATTCGCATGAGTATGCAGGGCAAGGTCAACCCCCCGCTCGAACGCCTTCTTGGCCAGCCGCTCGAGCCCAGCCAGCACATTGTCCTGCAGATAGTGCTGCGGTAGCCCGATCAATCCCTTGGATGCGAGCCGGATGTCACGAATGTTCGGGATGTCCATCAGCGCGCTCACGAACGGCTCGAGCTGACTGATGTGCAGGTTGGCGATGTCGCCACCGGAAACAACGACATCACGGACGCCGGGCGTACGCTTCAGGTAGTCGAGGATCTGCTGGTGCCGGTCCTTCTGAGGGACGTGAAACTTGAGCTTGTCCACCTGCGGCACGTCGTTGCCCACCAGATCCATGCGGGTGCAGTGCCCGCAATACTGGGGACACGTCGAGAGCAGCTCGGCCAGCACCTTGGTGGGATACCGATGGGTTAGCCCCTCGACCATCCACATTTCTGCCTCATGCAGACTGTCGCGCGACGCCTTGGGATGATTGGGCCAGTCGGTGCGGCGATCAGCCAGGGCTGGGAGCATGTAGCGCCGCACCGGATCCTGCCACAGATCCGACAGGTTCATCGTGTTCAGCATGTGCGGCGGCAGGAGCATCGACATCGTGGCACGAAGCTCCTGGTCTTGGGCGATGCTGGCGGCGAGGCTATCGGGCAACAACGCGCCCAATGCGGCCTTGAGCTCGCGCAGGTTCTTGATGGTGTGCTT
>Ga0075424_100007783_pt1 | contig 10419 bp, 10 predicted proteins | sample SoiMethybrSBSTD3_FD_75301 | JGI IMG/M metagenome (GOLD analysis project Ga0075424, IMG submission 75301) | Bulk soil microbial communities from a Populus tree surrounding site in Tennessee, USA - Soil MetaG P. TD hybrid SBSTD3 | ecosystem: Environmental > Terrestrial > Soil > Tree plantation...
TCAGCGTGTCCATCAGCTCGCGGCCGAGTCCGAAGATGTCGTCGGCGTAGCGATAGACGAGGCGGCCCATGTCGGTCAGCACGAGATTGCGTCCCGATCGCTGAAACAGTTTTTCACCGAGCTGATCTTCGAGGACGCGGATCTGTCCGCTGATGGTCGGCTGCGCGAGGCGCAATTCTTCGCTGGCGCGCGCGATTGTGCCCTCGCGCGCAACGGTCCAGAAGTACAGCAAGTGGTGATAGTTCAACCACTCCATAGGCAGTCAATAGTCTACAGTCGGCAGTTACGAGTTATACTTTGCGTTTTCAAACGTGTCTGACACACCACTTGTAGCGGTCATCATGGGCTCCACTTCCGATTGGGACACGATGTCCCACGCCGCGGAAGTGCTCGAGCGGTTCAACGTGCCATTCGAAAAAGAAGTCGTCTCCGCGCATCGCACGCCGGTGTGGATGGCGGAGTTCGCACAGGGCGCCGAGGCGCGCGGCATCGAGGTGATCATCGCGGGTGCCGGCGGCGCCGCGCACCTGCCGGGCATGGTCGCCTCGCACACAGTGCTGCCAGTGCTTGGCGTGCCGGTGCAGAGCGCGGCGCTGCAGGGCCTGGATTCGCTGCTATCGATCGTGCAGATGCCGGGTGGCGTGCCGGTGGGCACACTCGCCATCGGCAAGCCCGGCGCGATCAACGCCGGACTGCTGGCCGTCGGCATCCTGGCGACGTCGCGTCCGGAGTTGCGGGAGCGGCTGCGTCAATTTCGCGCCGAGCAGACGGCGAAGGTGCGGCAGGACTCGCTCCCGTGAACCGCATCGTGCTGCCCGGCGCCACCATTGGCGTGCTGGGCAGCGGACAGCTTGGCCGCATGCTCGCGCTCGACGCGCGGCGCATGGGCTATCGCGTCCACACGCTGTCGCCGGGCGTCGACACGCCGACGGGGCAGGTCGCCGATCTCGAAGTCAGCGCCGAGTACGACGACATCGACGCGATTCGCGCCTTCGCGCGCGGCGTCGACGTGATGACGTTCGAGTTCGAGAACGTGTCGACGGATGCCGCGGATGCCGCGGCCGAGATCGTGCCGGTCAGGCCGAGCGGCTCGGCGCTGCACATCACCCAGCAACGCGCGCGCGAAAAAGCCTTTCTCGCTGATCGCGGCTATCCGGTCACGCCGTTCGCGAAAGCGCAGTCGCTCGACGAGCTCGCGGTCGGACTTGGTTCGCTCGGACTGCCGGCGATCATCAAGACGGCGGCATTTGGTTACGACGGCAAGGGGCAACACAAGGTCAATCGGATTGAAGACGCCGATCGCGTCTGGGGATTGATCGGCCATCAAGAGGCGATCATCGAGCGCCTCGTCGACTTCAGTCATGAAATCTCGGTGATCGCGGTGCGCGGCCTGGATGGACAGTTCGCGCACTACGGCGCGGTTGAGAACGTGCATCGCAATCACATTCTCGATCTGAGCATCTCGCCGGCGCGCGTGCCCGACAGCATTGCCGGCGAAGCGGTGCATCTGGCGCATCGCGTGCTCGACGATCTGGCATACGTCGGCGTCCTGTGCGTCGAGTTTTTCGTGACCAAGGATGGCCGCGTGCTGATCAACGAGATTGCGCCGCGGCCGCATAATTCCGGTCACTTCACGATCGATGCGTGCGTGACCTCACAGTTCGAGCAGCAGGTACGCGCGGTGTGCGGGCTGTCGCTCGGCGATACGGCGCAGATCAAGCCGGCGGCGATGGTGAATCTGCTCGGCGATCTGTGGGTCGACGGCGAGCCGGACTGGGCGGCGGCACTGGCCGTGCCGGACGTGAAGCTGCATCTCTACGGCAAGAACAACGCGCGCGTCGGCCGTAAGATGGGCCACATCACGGCGCTCGGCGATTCGGTGGATGAAGCGGCGGCAAAAGCGATCGCTGCTCGCGACGTCCTCTGCTGAGGAAGAGGCCGCAGATACGCAGAGGCGCAGAGGAATCTAGGTACAGAGAAAAACGATGATCAGGTTCGGATCATTTCAGATCGATCCTCGTACCTCGCTCCTCACTCACGACGGCAAACCTGTCGATCTCTCGCCTCGCCTCGTCGAGATTCTCGGCTTCATCGTTTCGCGCAGCGGCCAGATTGTCACCAAGGAAGAACTGCTCGATAAATTCTGGGCGGACGTGAACGTCACCGAAAACACCCTGACGCGCGCCATCGCCGATATTCGAAAAGCGATTGGCGACGATGCGAACGCGCCGCAGTATCTCGAAACGGCGTCACGCCGCGGCTATCGATTTGTTGGCGATAAGCCCATCGTCAGCGATCCGTTTCAGGATTGGGTGAAAGGGCGCCTGGCGCTCGACTCGCTCGATGCGACGAAGCTTGATGAAGCGACGCGCGCCTTCGAGCGCACGGTGGCCGAGCTGCCGCAATACGCCCCCGCGCACGCCGGTCTCGCGAACGCGTATCTGCTGCAGTACGAACGGACGCGATTCGGGACCGCGCCCGATCGCGGCCTGATGAAGCGCGCGATCGATGCGGCGCGACAGGCGACAACGCTCGATGCGTCGATTGGCGAAGGATGGGCGGCGCTCGGCTATCTGCTCTCGGCAGCTGGAAAGAGTGAGGAAGGACAAGCGGCGTCACGTCGGGCGACCGCGATCGAACCCGACAACTGGCGCCATCACTATCGGCTCGCCTACGGCTCGTGGGGCGAAGAGCGTCTGCGCGCCGTCGAGCGCACGCTGGCGTTGATGCCGGGATTCGCGCCGGCGCGCATGCTCGCGTGCATGGTGTTCGTCGCGCGCGGCACAATTGATCGCGCGGAACGAGAAGCGGCGCAGGGTGAGAATCAACAGCGGCAGCAGCAATCGGCGCGCACGCCGCTGCCGGCGGTCGGGTTCCACTGGCTGCGCGGAATGATTCTCGCGTCACAGGGCGATCAGACCGCGGCGCTGGCCTGCTTCGACGAAGAGATCGCGTCATCGGCGACGCATGTCTACGGGCGAGAGTTCGCGGTCAATGCGCAGGTCGCGATCGGATTCACGAAACATGCGAACGGCGATCGCGATGGCGCGCGGGCGGCGTTTTCGCAGGCGCTGCATCATCCGAAATCGGCGGTCGGGATGTATGCCATCGATCGCGATCGCGGCGCGCTCGACACCGCGATCGCGGATCTGACGCGCAACGAGCGCCACGTCGAAGCGGCGCTGGTCTCGGCCGGCGCCGAGATCGTGAGCGGCGAGCTCGATCGGGCCGTCGAGCGCCTCGATCGACTGCTCACATCTTCACAGCCGGGGCCGGCCGGATGGATCATTCCGGTCGATCCAATGCTCGCCGCAATTCGCGATCACGCCGGAAAACAGGCGCTTTTTGCGAAGCTCGCGGCTCGAGCCGCTTGATCCGCCAGATCGCCAGATCACTATTTCATCTTTTCCTCATCAAGCCATCAGGACTCGAATCCGGCCTCCGTCGCACGATGCGTGTGGAGGTTGGACATGTTGAGATCACTCGTTAGCACGTTGCTCGCCGGCGTTGTTCTCGTCCTCATGTCGCGCGATGCCAGCGCACAGGAGCCGTGGCAGACACAGAAGCCGGCCGAAGAGATGAGCCTGGCCGGGCCGCGGTTCGGCGTGACCTTTCTCAGTGATGGCGTCCGCGAAAAGCTCGCCGAGCGCGGCATCGATGTTGGATTCAGCATCAGCCAGTTCGGCTGGCAGAAAGAAAAGCGATTCCTGAGCACGCCAACAGGGTGGACCGGCGTGCACGAATTCGTGCTGCTGCTCGGCGGCGTGGATCAAGGCGTGATGCTGCCAAGCTTCAACTGGCTCGTCGGGGCGCGGACCTCGAGCGGTTTTGAATTCGCAGCCGGGCCCAATCTGACAGCCGCGGGATTCGCGCTCGCAATGGCCGGCGGCATCACGTTTCGAACCGGCAATCTGAACATACCCGTGAACCTGGCCATCGTCCCATCGAAGGAAGGCTCGCGCATCAGCATGCTCGTGGGCTTCAACGGACGACGGCGATGAGATTCCTTTTCGTTACAGCGATCCTGCTCGCGGCGCCGGCAGTGTCGATCGGCCAGGTGATGCCGACGACCGTAGAGATCCCGGCTGCCGGCATCACGCAGGAGCTGCAACTCAGCGATGGTACACGGCTGATCGGGCGCGTGGAGTCGATTGCAGACGGGCAGTTCACATTTCGGACGCTCTCAGGTCTCGAAATGAAGCTGGCGATCACTTCAGTGCAGTCCCTTCAGCCCTTCACCGGCCGCATCGTCAACGGCGAGCTGTGGGAGAGCGATCCGAACACGACGCGCTTGTTCTTCGGTCCGACCGCTCGCTCGCTGAAACGCGGCGAGGCCTATTTCGGCGTCTACGAAGTGTTCATGCCGTTCGTCCAGGTCGGCGTGACCGATCGCCTGTCAATTGGCGGCGGCACGCCGCTGATCTTTGGCGACGTGGAGCGCCCGCTATGGGTGACGCCGAAACTGGAGATCGTCCGCGCCGGCGCACCAGCGCCTCGATCGGCGTGATTCATTTCTTTAATGTCAATGACGGCGGCGCGGGCATCGCCTACGGCGTCGTCACGCACGGCAGCGCCGATGCGGCATTCACGATCGGCGCCGGTTACGCCTATGCGAATGAGGATCACACTCCGGATCCGTATTCGCAGTTTCAGTACTACGAAGAAGAAGACCGGGCGGGGTCTCCGGTCCTGATGATCGGCGGCGAGCGGCGAACGTCAAAGCGCGTGAAGTTCGTGACTGAGAATTACGTTTTCAGAGGCGGCAGCATTGCGTCTGCGGGCGTGCGTTTTTTCGGTGAGAAGCTGTCGGCCGACTTCGCGATGGTGGTTCCATTGAACACCGATTACTTCGTGGCATTCCCGATCATCAATATCGTCCGCAAGTTTTGAGCGATGTCGAGAGCCACGCAATATGCGCTGATCGCGTTCGTCGCGCTGACGACGATGTGGGTGGTGAGTTGTTTTACTTCGCCGCCGGCGTCAGCGTCAGCGTCGACACGGTCGGACCAGGGAGAAACGGCGTCGGCTCGCCGTTGAGCCACGCGCGATATTGATCGCGGTAATGAGGCGAGCGCGGATGACCGCTTTGACCCGTCGGAATTTCAAGGATGCCTTCGCTCTCGTGACCGGGCGACACGACGATGCGCTCGGACGGTCCGGTTCGCGGCGTGCTGGCGCGCGGCGTGTAGACATCGCCGGGCAGCGGATCCCCGGGCATGTTGAGGTACTTGCCGAAGAACGGAATCGCCGACGCGAGCGGATGACGGATCTCCGCGCTGTTCGCTTCACCCCAGGTGCGATCGGCAAGTGACTTGCCGCCGTCGGTGAGCTGCGCGATCACGCCGTCGACGGCTGAAAGGATCGCCTCGTCCCAGGTTTTGTATTTCGGATCGAGCAGATGTTGCGGACGCTCGGTGACGATTTGCCACATCGGTCCTTCGCCGCGCAACAGCCGCGTGTAATCGAACGTTGGATCGACGGCCAGCGCGGGCGCCGTCAACGACGTCATCGTGCGGCGAACGAACAGCGTGCGGAATTCCTTCACCAGGCGATAGCCAACCGAGTCAGGTGAGGCGCGGCCGGTCCATTGCTTCTCGACGAGGTCGCGGAATTGGAGTCGCGGTGCCGGCGACGATGGGCCGATTGTGTCGAGCAGCAGCTTGCGCCAGCGCTCGAGAAACAACGCGCGATCCTCGAGCTGAATGCTGAGCATGTCGCGCGGCGTGGCCTTGTCGATCTTCATCAACCGATCGCGGATCAATCGCGCGCGGATGCCGTCGGCGAACCCACCCTCGCCGATCTTCGCGAGCATCTCGCCGCCGACGACCGGCGCGTTCGCGGTCCAGATGCGGCCATCTTTCGGATCGACGATGCGCGGGAATTCGGCAGGAGAGAGATACCCGTCCCAGCGATTCGTGCCATCCGCCCAGGACTCCGGCGTCATGCCGTCATGACCGATGCGCTTCGGGATTGCTCCGCCGATCGTCCACGCGATGCGTCCGGAGGTGTCGGCCATGGCCACGTTCTGATTGGGGATGCCGAGACCTGCGATGGAGTTGAGCAGATCGTCAACGGATCGCGCGCGCTCAGGCTTTGTGGTGTCCGACGCGAGCGCCTTCGCATCGTGCGCCACCCAGTGCTGCGCGTATTCGCGCTCGCGCGCGTCCTTCCAGACGATCGGTCCCCAGATCGTCCAGCGCGCGTCGAAAGTCCGTGACGCGGCGCCCTTGGCGGCGATGGTCTCTTTGTAAACGTCGAACGCTTTTGGTCCGTCGGGAGTCAGGTACTTGTTCGGATCGTACGCGTCGCGCTCGATGCGGACGAGATCGCTCCAGTCGCCGCCGGTATTGGTGAATCCCCAGGCGACATGACCGTTGCTGCCGACGACCATCGACGGAATGCCCGGCAGCGTGACACCGGTGATGTGCTCGCTGCCAAGCGCGAAGGACGCGCGATACCAGATGATCGGCACGGCGATCGTCAGGTGCATGTCATTGGCGAGGATCGCGGCGCCGTTGGCGGAGTGCGCGCCATCGACGGCCCAGTTGTTGCTCCCGATGATGGAGGACTCATCGTCGGCAAACCCTTCGACTCCACGACTGTCGCGCTGTCGCGCGGCAGTCGTGTCGCTCAGGGCTCTCGACCGCCTCATATCAAACACGTCTGAGCCGGGTATCGGCGGCCTGACAATTGAGCCGCCGACTACAGGTGTCTCCCAATCAGACCCGGCGGTCGAGAGAAATCGAAACATCGGCTCGGGCAGTGTGTCGCGAAGTGCGCCGTGTGATTGCTCGAACAACGCCTGTCGTCCTTGCAAGGTGTTGAACATCGCCAGCACGGTGAGAATCGAATCCTCCGGCAGCCAGGGTTCCGGCGTCGCTCGCAACACGAGGTACTCGAACGGCGGAGCCTTGAGCGCGTTCAGCCCCGCATTCACGCCTTCCGCATACGCCTCTAGGATGCTTCGATAGGACGGCTCCGTGTATTCCATCGCGCGATGCGCGACGTCGCGGAAGCGATGCACGCGGATTTCCTGATCGACATCGAGTGCGCGCGGACCGACGAGACCGGACAATTCGCCGGCCGGCTGGCGGCGCTGCAGATCCATTTGAAAAAAGCGATCCTGCGCGTGCACGAACCCGAGCGCGCGCGCCACATCCTCGCGCGTGGCGCCGGTCATGGTCGGGACGCCGAGGTTGTCGCGCTCGACGGTGACGTTCTTCGTCAGCCCGGGAATCGACGCGATGCCGCTGTCTTGCGGCAGGCTGGCATCGAGCTGATTTCGCGAATAGACGAATCCGGCAAAGGTGAGAATCACCAATCCCCACCAGGACAGCAGGAAGATCACGCCCTTTTTGGATCCCAATTTCATCGCAATCGCCGGATCGATTCTACTTTCACCGCTGGCATATCTTCGATTGCATGATGCAACATCAATCTGTGGCGGCGATCGGATCGGGCCTCGATCTTCGGTGGAAAGCGCTGGCATCCCGCGATGCCGCCGCGGACGGGACGTTTGTGTATGCGGTGACGTCGACCGGCATTTACTGCCGTCCGAGCTGCCCGAGCCGGCGGCCGCGCGCCGATCGCGTCCGCTTCTTCGACACCACCGGCGAGGCGCGCCAGGCGGGCTTCCGCGCCTGCAAACGCTGCCGGCCCGACATGGTCGGTCTGGTGACGCCGGGCATCGACGCGGTGCGGCGCGCTTCCGCGTATCTCGCGGCGCATGCCGATCAAACCGTGACGCTCGAGCGGCTCGCTCGCGTCGCGGCGATGAGCCCGCATCACCTGCAGCGCCGCTTCAAGGCGATCGTCGGATTGTCTCCTCGAGAATTTCAATCAGCTGTGCGTGCGGGCAAACTGCGCACCAGCCTGCGCGACGGCCGCGACATCACGACGGCGATTTATGAGGCCGGTTACGGATCGCCGAGCCGCGTCTATGAAGCCGCGCCCACCGGCAAAGGCATGTCGTTGTCGAACTACCGGCGCGGCGGCGCCGGCATGCACATCACCTACTCGACGATCGCGAGTCCGATCGGCCAGGTGCTCGTCGCCGCAACCGAGAACGGGGTGTGCGCGGTCAAGATCGGCAGCGATGAATCGTCGCTGGTCGACGAGCTCCAGCGCGAATATCCGGCCGCCGAGATCGCGGAGAGCCAGAAGCCGCGCAATGAGTGGATCAAGGCGATTGCAAAACATCTTCGCGGTGATGAACCCGCGCTCGATCTGCCGATCGATGTGCAGGCGACCGCATTTCAGTGGAAGGTGTGGCGCGCGCTGCAGCGCATTCCGTATGGCGAGACGCGCGCGTATGCGGAAGTGGCGAAGAGCGTCGGCAAGCCGAAAGCGGTCCGCGCCGTCGCGCGAGCGTGCGCGACCAATCCAGTCGCCCTCGTGGTCCCTTGCCATCGCGTCGTTCCGTCCGCAGGAGGAACGGGCGGCTACCGGTGGGGCGCCGATTGCAAACAACGTCTGCTTTCGACAGAGCAGCGCCGGGCAAAAACGCGCAGCACCTAGGCACCCAAGGCACTTTAGGCACCTCAGGCACGTTAATATATGTGCTGTGCCTTCAACTCGTTACGGCATTTCCCCCTGGCTGGATGCCGTCCCCGCCAAGAAGCGTCCTGAGTTTCCGGCGTTTCGCGGACGTCTCGAACACCCTGTGGTCGTCGTCGGCGCCGGCATGTCCGGCGCGATGACCGCGTATGCATGTGCTGCCGCGGGATTCAAAGTGATCGTGCTCGAAGCCGATCGCGTCGGTCTAGCCGGATCCGGCAGAGCTAGCGGACTTGTTTCCGGCGAAGCGGCTGAATCGTATCGAGAGCTCGAAGCCCGATCCGGAAAGCGCGTCGCGCGATCGCTGTTCGCGTCCATGCAATCGGCGCCGCGCGATCTGGCGGCCACCATCAAGCGGCTCAACATCCGCGCCGACTTTTCGATCGCCGATCAGCTGCGCGTCGTGCCTCCGGGCCACTCCGACAAATTGATCCGCCGCGAAATCGCCGCGCGGCAGCAAGCGGGATTGAAGACCGGCTGGCTGCAGCCGGCGGCGGTGATTCGACACGCGTTGATCGATTCCTCCGGCGCGATGCGATTGCCCGAGGCGGGCTTTGCCGATCCGTTCAAGCTGACGCTGGCGTTTCTCAATGCCGCGATCAAGCGCGGCGCCAAGGTCTACGAAAAATCGCGCGTGAAGAAGATCACCTTCACGCGCAAGACCGCGACCGCGCATCTCGACAGCGGCGCGATCACCACGACGAACCTCGCGATTTGCATCGGAGAGCCGACCAGCTTGTTCAAGCCGCTGAAACGGCATCTCCGTCACGAACATCGCTACGCCGTCTTGACGGAGCCGCTGCCCGCGGCGGTGCGCGCCGAGCTCGGACCGCGAGGCGCCGTTCTCACCGACTCCGATTCACCGGCGCATCATTTGTGGTTCACGTCGGACAACCGCGCGTTGTTTGCCGGCGCGGATCAAAAGCGTCCGCCGGATCGCCTGCGCGAGAAAACGCTGGTGCAGCGAACCGGCCAGTTGATGTACGAGCTGACGCGTCTCTATCCGGCGATTTCCGGAGCGGTGCCGGCGTTCGGCTGGGAAGTGCCGCTCGCGCATCCGGTCGACGGCGTGCTGTATGCGGGCTCGCATCGCAACTTTCCGTTTCACCACTTTGCGTTTGGAACGTCGCACGACCCCGCGCGCGCGTTTCTCGCAAGCCGCATCATCCTGCGCAGCGTGCTCGGCAAGCCTGACAAGGGTGATGAGTTCTTTTCGTTCGCGAGGAACTTGTAGTGAGCAATCAGCAATCGACAACCATAAATCTGAAATGAAGTGAGCCCCCTTTATGGCTGATTCAGGAATCTTCCGGATCAACCCGCTGCAGGCCTGGCAGCGGGAAGCGATCCTGAAAGCGGCGCAGCTGATACGCGATCGCTTCGGCAACCCGCCGGTTGATGCGCAGGCGCGAAACGCGCATGACGGGCTGCTCGAGGTCCTCGACCCGGCGCGGCGCACCGTACGGTTGCAGAAGGAATTGAGCGAGGCGACACGCAAAGCGGCGCTCACGGAAAAGACCGAGCGGCGCGCGAAAGAGCGCCGCGGCAACGATCGCCGCAAGGTGAATATCGGCCCGCCGCCGGGCACGCAGGACCGCCGCAAAGGCGATCGGCGCAGGGGCGAGCGCCGTACCCGTTCATAACTTAAGACATCTCATATACTCGAACTCTGTACCCTTGACTTTTCACTGGAGGGCAACACTCCCCATGCTTCGCATTTTCACGGCGTTCATACTTTCTCTCGCGATCGGCACTGCTGCCCTGGCGCAGTCGACCGCGACCAACGGCACCATCGAAGGCACGGTGAAGGACTCGCAGGGCGCGCTGCTGCCCGGCGTCACTGTGACCGTCACCAACATCGACACC
>Ga0075424_100007784_pt1 | contig 10418 bp, 12 predicted proteins | sample SoiMethybrSBSTD3_FD_75301 | JGI IMG/M metagenome (GOLD analysis project Ga0075424, IMG submission 75301) | Bulk soil microbial communities from a Populus tree surrounding site in Tennessee, USA - Soil MetaG P. TD hybrid SBSTD3 | ecosystem: Environmental > Terrestrial > Soil > Tree plantation...
TGCCGGCGCACATCGATTCAGGGAACTTTGTCGCCGGATTTCTTTTGCCGGAAGAGATCGTCGAACAACTCCAACTGCAATCAGCGGCAATTACGATCGGCGGCGCGCGATCGGTTACGAATCGAATTCAACTGAAGCAGGCGCAGCTGCGCGACACAATTCGCCTGGGACGCTTTGAATATCCACAGCCGACGATTGCGTTCCCAGCGCTTTCAGACACGAACATTGGCTTCCACGTATTGCGAGAGTTTGTGCTTACCTTCGATCAAAAGAACCAACGCATGAAATTGCAGCGGTCGTTACAGAACCGCGAACGGTAGTGAGTGGGATAATGATTCAACTTGGTCCAGATTAATTATTTTCCTGCGACCGTTGCACCCTTAACCCGCTCACTACCGTTCGCGGTTCTGTATTGTCCCGATATAATCCTCGCCCATGCCGGCCATCGAGACGATCAAGATCATTCTTACCATCATCAGCGGCGTCTGCTGGACCATTGTCTACATCGACGGCATTCGCATCGGCTTCCGCGACAAGTCGTACGCGATTCCGTTTTACGCATTGGCGCTGAACTTCGCGTGGGAGTTGCTGTACACATATTTCGGATTTCGCGAAAACGGCGTGACGGTGCAGAACTGTTTCAACGCTGTCTGGTTCGCGTTCGACGTTGGGATTCTCTACACGTATTTCAAGTTTGGGCGGAAATACTTTCGTGGTTTTCGAGATCACCTACCCGCTAACGCAGGTGGTTCTGACATGTTCATCGCGTGGAGTGTTCTTGGACTCCTCACAGCCTTCGGCGTGCAGTATGCCTTTCGTCGTGAGTTCGGCGTTTCAAAAGCCGCCGGGTACTCGGCGTTTCCGCAGAACCTCATCATGTCGATTCTTTTCATCGGCATGCTCGTGAAGCGCGGCAGCCGCGAAGGACAGAGTCTCAGTATCGCAATTAACAAATGGATCGGAACACTCGCGCCCACAATCCTCTACGGCGCAATCGGCGAAGGCGGTTTTCCACGCGGAAGCTTTCTGATTCTGACAGTGGGAATATTCTGCTCGGTGTTCGATTTGATCTACATCTGGCTGCTGGTAAAGACGAAGCCGAATCCGCCATTGTGAACATTTAGGTCGTTAGGTATCGCTTATCAAGTAAGCTCCCTTCTTGGAAAGATCTCAGGGCACCGTCGTTAGCCCGATTATTATTGACATCGACCCGCCTCGGGCATAGAGTGTCGCCGATTTGTTTTCTCGTTACACTCCATAGGTTTATCGTAAACAGCAAAACTGCGATAACCAACTACGGCCATCGCTTGGCCTCCTCCACGAAAAGGAGCCCTGCCATGAGGAATTTCAAGACCCAAATCGTTCAAAGCCTCTTGCTGCTTGTCGTGATGGCGCTCTTTGTATTGCCGCAGGTTGGAGGGCGGTCCGGCCGCCCATCGCGGTTGAGTTCCGATTTTGTGGCATTGACGTCGTCGCCTGCTCAAGAACCAAAATTCAAACTTGACTGCACGGTTCCGGCTTTGACATCGGCGCCGCTTTCGATCGACAAGCGATGCGATAACGATGGGGATTCAAGCGGCGATAGTGCGAAGCAAAACGAGATGAAGAACCGCTTTTGCCTGCCGGGCTCGCCCACAAATCCGATTGAACTGACGTTTGATACCTTCAAGGATTTGCAAACGCAGGCTGAAGCGAAGGGTATTCATTTTGGACGAGTGGGCCACCCCCCCAACGACAAGGAAGACTTGCCCCAGGATCGCTCGCTGCTGGTCGACATGGTGACGGTCAATGGCCAAAGCGTTGGCGAAGGGTCGCTCGTCACGCTTGAAGGATTTGTCTTCAAAGCTAAACACTCGAACGTTGGCCAAGGCGAAAGTGTTAACTGCCACTTCAAGAAGCTTGGCGACAACGACATTCATATCGCACTCGCGCGCACGAAAAACGGAACCAAACCGGGGGCCGACGAATGCCAAACGTTGACCGCTGAAATTAGCCCTCATCATCGCAGCGCCATTTACAATCGCTTCGATACCGATTCGCGTGACTTCCTGAACGGAAAGCCACAAAAGCCAGGAAAAGACAAGATCAAGGGTAGTCCCTTACCGCTCCAAGGGGCCCGCGTGCGCGTGACGGGGCAACTTTTCTTTGACGGCAGCCACTCACCCTGCGGCAGCAGCCATGGCGGACGATCGCTACGCAGCTCGATCTGGGAAGTTCATCCCGTGTTTGCGATTGAAGTTTTCGAGAAGACGAAGAACAAATTCATCCCGTTTCCGGATTGGGCACAATTGCACTCGCATTAGAAATGCGACGGAAAGAGTCTGAGGACATTTGCGTGCTTCGGTTGCGGTTTCAAGCTTCGTGGGGGCGCTCACGAAACAGTTGATTCAGGTTGAAAGTGCATGCGTGGGTCAATGACGTAAAGTCACCTCTCTCTTGAATATCTGTCGCCAAGGTCATCACGCCGGTCCAGGCGGCGCGCGCCAGCGAACTGCCCAACGAAATCCGGCGCACGCCGAGATCAGCCAACTGCTGAAACGTGAGATTGCAGTTCTTCACATAGAGCAGTACGTTCACGGGCTTTGGCGCAACTGCTTTCACGATCGCGGCGATTTCATCGGTCGTGGTAAACCCGGGAGCATACAGGCAATCGGCGCCCGCATCCGCGTATGCGACCAGCCGATCAAGTGATGTGCGCAACGGATCGGGAGCGCCAACCAAGTGAGCTTCACAGCGAGCGGTGAGAACGACCGCGACGCCTGTCGAATCGATCGCGGACCGCGCTGCTTTGACGCGTTCGACCGCCACCGCAAAGTCATAAAGCGGATGCTCGCTATTGCCCGTCGAATCTTCGACCGATAATCCCGCGACGCCTGTCTCCACGCACCGTCCAACGTTCTCAGCGACGCCGTTCGGATCGTCGGCATACGCGTTTAGAAAATCTGCATTCACCGGAAGCGAAGTAGCGGCGACGAGGTCGCGAAAATGATCGAGCATCGTGTCGAGTGAAACGCCACCATCAGGCAACCCTTGCGCAAAAGCAAAACCAGCCGACGTGGTAGCGAGCGCTTTGAAGCCGGCGTGCTCGAGATAAATCGCCGAACCAGCATCCCAGGGGTTCGGCAGAACAAAGCATCCGGATTTGTGTAGCGCAGCGAATTGTTCAACGGCGAAAACCTGTTTGCTATTCATGGCCGAAATACTACCATTGCGCCGATGATTGTTCTCGAAACTGAGCGGCTGAGATTGCGGCATCTCGATCCAAACACGGACACGGAGTTCATTCTTCGACTGGTTAACGAACCCCCATTCCTCCATTACATCGGAGACAAAGGTGTGCGCACGCTGGCGGACGCGCGGCAATACATTACCGATGGGCCACAGAAGAGTTACGACATAAACGGCTATGGTCTGTACAAAGTCGAACTCAAAAGCGATGGGGCCGCGATCGGAATGTGCGGACTGGTGAAACGCGACACATTGCCGGATGCAGACATTGGTTTTGCTTTTCTTGAAGGGTATTGGGGAGAAGGTTACGCGTACGAATCAGCCGCCGCGGTTATGAGATATGCGCGGGAAAAGCTCAGCATCAGGCGCGTACTGGCGATTACCACACCGGATAATGTCGCTTCGGGCAAACTTCTGAATAAGATCGGATTGAGTTTTGATCGGCTGATCAAATTGACCGCTGACTCGCCCGAAGTGAAGTTGTTCACTTCGGACACTGTGGCGCATGCAGCTTGAAGGTGAAAAGCAAATCGAACGCGTGCGGAAAATCTGTCTCGCGTTGCCGGGCGCTTGGGAGAAGATCTCACACGGCGAACCGACATGGTTCGTCGGCAAGAAAGTGTTCGCCATGTTTTCAAACAATCACCATGGCGACGGCCACATCGCCGTGACCGTGCCGGCAGCAATCGGGATCCAGGAAATGCTGATCAAAAAGTCGCCAAAGAAATTCTATCGGCCACCCTACGTTGGGGTGCGTGGTTGGATCGGCATCGAAGTGGATCGGCTCAGCGAAAAAGAATTAACGCAGCATTTGCGTGAAGCATGGAAGTTGATCGCGCCACCGAAGCTGCTTTCAGAACTCGAAACAAAGTAAGACGCATGCAGACCTACATCGCATTCCTGCGCGGTATCAACGTAGGCGGCCAACGGCTTATCAAGATGCAGGAACTGGTGCGAATGTTCAGCGCGGCCGGCTGCAAGAACGTCAGGACTTACCAGCAAGCCGGTAACGTAATTTTCGAATCGCGATCAGTAAGCTCAAAGAGTTTGACCAAAAAGATTGAAGCCGCGCTCGAAGCCGACTTGGGTTATCGCGTTCCCATAGTGGTGAGAAGCGTGCTCGAACTGCGACAAACAATTAAGCGCTCGCCTTTTAAGAAACTCGAGAAATCAAGGGATGTGATGCTGCTGATTGTGTTTCTCGCCGAAGATCCGGATCCCAAACCAACCTTGCCATTCGTCTCAACAACTCAGAATGTTGAGATCTTTGAAGTAGCTGACGGCGTCGCTTTTGTCGTTGCGCGGCGCAAGAAAAATGGCTGGTTTGGTTTTCCGAACGGCGTCGTCGAAAAAGCTTTCAAAGTGGTCGCCACCACGCGGCAATGGTCAACTGTGCAGAACGTTGTTAAGGCCGCCGAAGGCTGATTCGTCTCAATCGCATGATATGGAGGTTCTCAATGAAAATCGCATTAACTGTCATCACGATTCTCTTTAGCGCGTTTGTGACTCCAATATGTGCAAACGCGGATCGCACGGCTGATGTCGAACAGGAGTTACGCAAACTCGTCCAGACCTGGGACGAGGCTTTCGTAAAAAAAGACACCGAAACTCTCAATCGGCTACTTGCTGACGAGTTTGAATTCGTGGGCGGCCCAAAAAAGCCTGACTATCTGGCGTCTTTCAAAACTCGTAAGGCGAACATTCAGTCGGCGGTGAGCACCGATATTCAGGTGCAGGTTTATGACGACATGGCGATTGTCACCGGCGTTGACGCGATCACCATTAAAGATGTCGGCCAGGACCTTCTTACGAAGTGGCTTTACATGGATGTCTGGGTGAAGCGCGGCGGACGTTGGCAATGTGTCAAGACTTACTCGGCTCCCGCTCCGCGTTAGTCTGATTATTGAACCGGATCGGTTTGCCGTTTTTCACTGATTGGTAAACCGCATTCACGAGTTCTACTGATTTGTATCTGTCAAACGCAGTAACTGCCGCAGGCCCGCCGTTAACAATCGAATCGATGAAAGCTCGATCCTCCTGGAAGTAACCCCACCTCTCTTCTTTGGAAAGCTGATGCATGGAAAGTTCAGTGTGCTTTCCGTTCAGCCCTTCGCTGAAAATCAGACTCTCCATTTCACGCGTCGCGATCGTGGCATGATGGCAAAAGACTTCAACTCGTTCGAACGGAAACAGCCAACTCGCATCCGCAGACGAAGCCAGCGTCGCGTGCAACCCGCTCTGAAATACAAGCAGCACTGAAAAGTCGTCGATCTCCGCGTATTCATGAGTGGAACCGATGGCTTGCAGGCTCTTCACTTCACCAAACAAAAAGCGAAGCATGTCGAACATGTGAATCGTCGTCTCGTACAGAAAGCCGCCGGTGATCTTGGGATCGCCGACCCATTTCGGTTTCAGCAGCTCGCCGCGATTCATTTTCACGTGGGCAGAATGCGGCCGACTTTCCTTAAGCATGCGTTTCAACTCAGCGTACACCGGCGCGAATCTGCGGTTGTGGCCAACTTGAAAGACTCGGTCGCTGCGTCCGACGGCTTTGAGAACCCGACGGGCGTCAGTGACTCCCGTGGCCATCGGTTTTTCGCAGAAGACATGTTTGCGTTCTTCGACGGCGAGAATGGCCAGCTCAGTGTGCTGGGTGTTCGGCGTGGTGATGTAGATAACGTCGCAAGTCGCCAGCACTTCTGCGACGCTGTGCGCGACGGACGCGCCGACGGATTGGGCCAACTGAACAGCCTGACGCTTTTTGATGTCATAGACGGCGCCGACTTCAACACGTTCGTCACGCGCCAGGATCGATGCGTGCACGCCCGCAATGTAACCGGCGCCGAGAAAGCCTATCCTGGGTTTCGACATGTGTAAGTGCCGTTAGGCACGACATATTTGTAGACGGGACATCTTCATTTTTGACCCAAGCTCCGTAGGAGCGGGATAAAATGTCGCTCCTTCGGAGCTTGAAAATCGTTGGACGGTTGTCCCTATAAACATCTCGCGCCTACGGCGCGAAGCGCTCGAACCTTTTAGAGCGTCAAAACTCGCTCGACCGCAGCCTTGGACTCGCGTGCCAACTCGAACGGATCGCGCTCCCAGTACTCAGGCCGAAAGAGTTCCACGCTGGCATTGGCGTCATAGCCAATCTTCCGAAACGCCGCGATGATTTCTTTCAAAGGCAGAATCCCAAGACCGGGCAAGAGGCGATGCGCGTCGGTTAATTTCTCGCGCGGCATTTTCTCGGCGTCGTCGATATGAAAGATAAAGAGCCGCTTCGGGTCGAGCGCCTCGATCATCCTGATCGTCGAGCCCCCGGCATAGAAATGAAAGCTGTCGATCACCAGACCGATATTTCGGCGATTCACGTTCTGAACGATCTCATCCGCCAGGTCTAACTTCTGAACGCTGCAGTCTTTCTGTCCCAGGAACTCGAAAGCCAGCGCGACGCCGTGCCTTTCGGCGATCGAGGCCAGCTCTCTCAGGACGCGCACTGTTTCCTCGATTATGTCAGAGCTGCTGGTCAACTCCGGCGGAAGCTTGCCCGGAACGACGACCACGTACGGACATTCGATGGCTGCGGCGATCGCGCTTAGCTCTTCACACTCGGCTTTGATTCTCGCGTAAGCCGGCGGCTCGCGAAATGTAACGTGTTCGATCGAATTGATGCTTAGGGGCTTGATCTTGTTTTCCTCGAATAAAGTTTTCAGATCACTTGGCGATTGTGTTTGCAGGAAGGTGCGCAGCTTCGCCGCCCAAATCTCGAGGTATTCAAACCCGGCCGCGGCTGCCGCGCGAATGTCCGTCGGCAAGTCCGCTCGCATTGTCGTGGCACCGTTAAGAGATAGTTTCATTTTGAAAGTTAGGTGACCAGAATCAACTAAAAATGCCTCAGGTTTAGGAAGGGCGGCTTGCCCCACGTTTCAGATGTTCAAAAAACGGCGGGGGCGAGCCCGCCTTCCCAACCATGAGACGGCCTGCGTTGCAGGTGCTAGCACAGACGTTCACCTGACAATGCATCAAACAGCTGTGCCTTCGTCAAGTCGAAGCTGATCCACGCCGAACGGCCACTGTCGGCGCGAAAGCCACCCGGCGTTCGGGCAATGATTTTTTGCGAGCCCAGCTCGACAATCACGAAAGTTTCGCTACCCATCAACTCGGTAACATACACCGTCACCGGCGTCCAGTGATTACTTTGAATGGTTGAGACGCGTACATGCTCAGGCCGAACGCCTAACGTGCATGCATTCTGTCCCGACATTCGATTCAGCAATTCCTCCGTGAGCGCAACGCTTAGACCGTCGCTAACGAAAACGCGTTGCGATAGATCGATGCGGCCGTCGATCAGATTCATGCCGGGACTACCGACAAACTCGGCGACGAAGCGGTTCGCGGGACGATTGTAGATCTCGAGCGGCGTATCGAATTGCTGAAGTTTGCCTTTGTTCATAACGGCGACGCGGTGGCCAAGCGTCATTGCCTCAGCTTGATCGTGCGTCACGTAAACGGTTGTGGTCCCCAGTGTTTGCTGCAGGCGCTTCAGCTCGCCGCGCATTTGCAAGCGCAGCCTCGCATCCAGATTCGACAGTGGCTCGTCCATCAGAAACGCGCGTGGGTGTCGCACAATCGCCCGCGCCAGGGCGACGCGCTGACGCTCGCCACCTGACAAGTCGCGTGGTCGCCGCGCCAGCAAAGGTTCAATTTCAAGCAGCGCTGCGGTCTGCGACACCTGCGTCTGAACCTCCGGAGCCGCTAGTTTCCTGACACGTAGCGGATACGCGATGTTCTGCGCGACAGTAAGATGCGGATAAAGCGCGTAGCTTTGAAACACCATCGCGACGTCGCGTTGTTGCGGCGGTACGTTATTCACGCGTTGGCCATCGATGCGAATCTCCCCCTCGCTTGGCTGTTCTAACCCGGCGATCATGCGCAGGGTTGTTGTCTTGCCACAGCCCGAGGGTCCAAGAAACACTATGAACTCGCCGTCACTAATCTCAAGCGACAGATCATCGACGACGACTGAGTCGCCGAAGGTCTTAGTGAGACTGATTAAAGAAATGCTCATGGTTTCGGGTGTCGGGTGTCAGGTGCCGGCCCCTAACGCTATCTTTGACCCACTAACTCTTAGTTCGCGAAAACTTTTCAGGTGGAAGCTCCTTTCAAAATTTGGTCTCAGCAAAATTCCGGCATCTGAAACCGGACACCCGAAACCTGTATTACCCCTTAACGGCGCCAATCGATAGACCGCGAACAAGATATTTTTGCACGGCTAAAGCGAACGCGAGGATCGGAACGATTGCTACGACCGCGGCCGCGCTCATCGCGCCCCACTTGATTCCGTATTGAGTGACGCGGCCGGCAATCCCCACCGGCAAGGTCATCGCGTCATCGGTCTGCGTCAGCACAAGCGCGAACAAAAATTCATTCCACGAAACGATCAGACAAAAGACTGCGGTGGCCGCGAGGCCGGGCGTTACTAACGGCAGAACGATGCGACGGAACGCACCCAGGCGCGAATCGCCGTCAACCATGGCTGCTTCTTCCAGATCGCGTGGCACTTCCGCGAAGAAGCCGCGCATCATCCAGACGACAAACGGTAAATTGAAAGCCGTATAGACAATCACTAATGACAGTCGAGTATTGACCAGATGCAGGTCGCGCATAATCAGGAACAGCGGCACGGCAGTCACGATCGCCGGCATCATCCGCGTCGAAAGAATCCACAGCGCTAACTTTTGATCGAGCTTACGCGGCAGACGAAACCTGGCGAGTGAATACGCGGCCAACGTTCCCAGCACGAGCGCGCAAGCGGTTGAGCCAACGGCGACGATCAGACTGTTAATCAGATATTGCCCAAACGATCGTTCTAGAAATGCGTCCGCGTAATGTTCGAGTGTCAGTGGAAACGAAAACCATTTTGGCGGCACGGCGAACTGATCGACTTCATGCTTGAAAGAGATCGTCAGCATCCAGTAGACCGGCGCAAGCGCCACTACCAACGCCAACAGACCCAACAGATACTTCAGCAGTGTTCTAATCGACTTCATCCGAAAATCGCGTGCCGCGCAATGATCCGGCAAACTGTCGCAACGACGGCGCAAGTGCCCCAAAATCGGCGCGACATTATGGATTCAGGCACGACTGTACACCAATAAAGTCTTGCCACAATCGCGCTTTTGGGGTAAAAACAGCCCGCACGCAAAGGCCGCGCGGCTGTGGGTTCATTGCGCGGTTTCCCGATTCTTGCGAGCGCGGAACCCATAAGCCCCAGAGGCCGCGCCGCTGAACCCACTCGACTCTCGAACGTATACACTATCTATGCGACCGTCGGCGTCCTGATCGATCTTAAAGAAGGAGAAACACAAAATGTTTTCGTCCCCTTATTGGCGTAAAGCCTCCGCTCGGATTCTGTTAATCGGCTTCACCGTGCTTGCTTGCGTAGGTGTCGCAATGTCGCAAGCCCAGAGCAACGCCGCCGACCTGCAAGGCACGGTGCGCGATCCGAACGGAGCTGCCGTGCCCAACGCCACTGTCACTGCCAGGAACTCAGCGACGAACGTTAGTCGCGAGGCCACGACCAACGACGAAGGTTTCTATAAGATCGTCAATCTGCCTCCGGGCGATTATGCGGTAACTGTCACTGCGCCTAATTACAAAACCGCGGTGCTGCCGATCGTAAAGATCACTGTCGGCCAGACGGCAGTTCAGGATGTGCCGTTGGAAATCGGTGAAGTCAGCGCGACCGTTACGATTCAAGGTGCGTCGCCGACGATCGTCGAGACTACAAACACCGCGGTCTCATCGACCATCGATCAGCAGCGCATTGAGAACCTTCCCATCAACGAACGAAATTATCTTTCGTTCGCGCTGACGTCGTCGATGGTTGGCCGCGACAACGGCCGGCCTATTGGTCCAGCGCCGACGACGGGTCTGAACTTCGGTGGCCAGCGCGGACGTTCCAACCTGGTCCAGGTCGATGGCGCCGACAACACAGACAATTCAGTCAACGCGTCGCGTTCGACCGTCAGCCAGGAAGCCGTGCAGGAATTTCAGGTGGTTACCAACTCTTTCGCGCCGGAGTTTGGACGCTCCGCCGGCGGCGTTGTGAACGTTGTCACGAAGAGCGGTACCAACGAATGGCACGGAAACATTTTCGGCTTTCTCCGTCACAAGAGTTTTCAGGCGCG
>Ga0075424_100007785_pt1 | contig 10417 bp, 10 predicted proteins | sample SoiMethybrSBSTD3_FD_75301 | JGI IMG/M metagenome (GOLD analysis project Ga0075424, IMG submission 75301) | Bulk soil microbial communities from a Populus tree surrounding site in Tennessee, USA - Soil MetaG P. TD hybrid SBSTD3 | ecosystem: Environmental > Terrestrial > Soil > Tree plantation...
GCCGCCTCGACCACCACCGGCACCGGGGAAGCCACCGAAACCTCCAGCCTGCGCTATATCTCCGCCTTCGGTGGTCCCACCACGGCCGCCGCGGCCCTCGAGTCCGCCTGGCGGTCCGAATTGCTGATCAATGAACTGGTCGATTTGTTGCCGATCAAAATTGAAATTGTTCCCGAACGTGGTTTCCGCCGTGTTGCCGAGAACCGCAACAGATTCCGTCGCGGCATCGGCAGCAAAACCGGGTGCCTGAAGTTCGGTTGGCGCCTGAATCGCGAGTTCCTGCTCGCCGTTTTGTTGTGGAGTTTCGGGTGCTGTTTGTTGAACGTTCAGTCTTTGAGCGCCCCTGCCACGGAAACCCACGGTCGGCCGGTTCTGTGCGATTGCCTGTTGGGAACGCGAGGTCAGCACGAGATCAAAATCAACGCGTATCGCCGAGGCTGTTTCATTGATCTCGACCTGTTTTGTCGCCGATGCGAACGCTGCCATCGAACCCTCGACGCTGTAGGTTCCGGACGGCGCGACTTTCAGTTGATATCGTCCGTTTAGATCGGTCGTCGTGATCGCCTTCTCGTTCGTCGCCAGATTTGTCGCAGTTATAGCGACGCCGGGAAGAGGCGTGTTTGCTGACTGGACTGTTCCTTGAATAATGGCGTTGGCCGTAGACTCTCGCGTTTGCGCCAGCATCAGGATGTTGACGACACCCAGACCGCAGATGATGACGAAACGATTGAAGAAGCGCACCGAAACCTCCGGTACTTTAATACGTAAGCGCTTAAGGATGGTTACGTTTACAAGGAATGAGGGCTGTAAATATTTGTAAAGCTCACCGGCGGCTGTCGGGCAGTGTTTCAACTACGCGAGGTGTTTTTTGGGGCGCGCTAAACTAATCGTCCAATCTTCGAATCGACCTTCCTCTTTGTGGATTGACGCAGCCATGCATGGTAGTAGAAGTAGGCCGTTGCAGCGCTTCCTGCAAAGATCAAAATCAGCCCAAGGGATAACACCATTTGTCCTCCGTGAAGCCGGCGGTTGGCGGCTTTGCGGATTTTCCTGCAATTTGGTTTCCGTTGAGACTTTGCTGGGGGCGCACGATTGCCGTTCGCTACAATGCGCAGTTCAGCAGATTGTCGCCGACGCTAGCCCGCCTTCGCTGAGAAGTTGCGAACACCGCGTAAAACTGGGAATGGATGCCTGGATTCGTTTTTCAGTCTGATTCTCGACGAGGCGCGGGTCAGTCCGACATCTAGTTGATGGAAAACTGGCGCAAGTACAGCTCACGAACTGACAAGTAACGTTCCGATTCATAAAGTGGTGGCTGTATTCACGCCCTTTGAGGCGCCTTCCAGGTGTACATCGACGTGATCGAGTAACTCCAGACTGCGCTCACCAGGATCCCGCAGAGAGCGGACAATACCCAGTCCGTATGGTTTCGGAACAGGTACGACGCGATGGTTACATTCGCGAACGCACCCACGCCGCAAATCACCATGAATGAGATCCAGCCGCGAAGCAAACCCCATCCTCTGAGCCGACGATCCCCGTAGGTTAGGATGTTATTCAAGGCAAAATTGTTGACCAAGGCAACGACCGTTGCGCCGGCTTGTCCGACCACAAATGGTGCGTGTTCCCAACGGAATAACGCCGTCAAAATAGCCATGTGCACGATGACACCAACGGCTCCCACCATTGCAAACGAGATGAATCGGGCTGGGATGACGTGCCCGAGTAGTTTGTCTAGCAGCACCATTAGATACTCCCAGGCCACCAGACCATCTAATTTGCTCTCTTCAACAAGTTGTTGCCGGAAAACGTACGGCAGTTCCCGAGATCGCAGTGGTTCGGGTGAAGATGCGCAGACATCGAGCAAGATTTTGAATCCCACCGCCGAAAGTCGGCGCACCGCACTATGCAGGCATTCGGATCGCATCATAAAGAACCCGCTCATAGGATCCGTAAGATCGATCCGTAAGCACAACTGGCTCAGTTTTGTAGCCAGACGGCCCAGCATCGTTCTGGATGCGGCACACTCCCCCACGCTCCGGTGCGCAACATAACGGCTACCTACAACGAGGTCGAGGGCGCCTTCTCTTAGTAGAGCCAGCATGTCCGGAAGTAACGTTTCGTCATGCTTCATATCCGCGTCCATTACGGCAAAGTAAGGCGCGGAGGAGGCAAGCATCCCTTCAGTGCAAGCCGAAGGCAATCCGCATCGACCAATCCGTTGCAAGCAACGAACACGGCGGTCTGTTTTGGCGATCCTGCGGACGAGGTCAGCCGTTCCGTCGGGCGAGTCGTCATCTACAAAAATGACTTCCCATGCCACATCTTCCAGGGAGGCTGACAGCCGCGTGATCAATTGTTGGATATTGTGTCGTTCATTGAACGTCGGGACGATAATCGACAATTCAATTCCGTCGTGTTGCGTCGAAGTTGTTACCGGAGCGGAATTCGCAATCAACTTGGCCGCTTGCGACATTACTATGCGTGACCTCCTTGGTCCGACCATCGGGCAGAAGCGTACCGAAAAGCCCAGGGTCCGAACTGCACCCTATGAATAGCCCATCCATGTGAGGCTCAAACCGGCGTCACCCGATGGCGGACCTCATCGGGATGACCCCTAGCGCAAATGAGCCACTCGCTGGCTCATTTGCTCAGATACCCAATCCGTTCCTAAGGGTATATCACCATTTTGCTCGTTGAAATAGCCTTGGAATAAACCGTAATCTGATGGAGCAACTTCTTCAAACCTACACAGAATAAAAATTCAACATCTCGATTAGCGTTACTCGTCTTCAAACGGTTCACTGAATCGTCCGAGCGTTCCCCGGCCGAATTTAAGGGCCATCCGGCGCAGCCTGAGAAAGACCTGTGCCGTTATGAAAGCATCGCCGGCCGCGGTGTGACGGTCGTAGGGGATCACGCCGAAAATTTCGCACAACGCATCCAACGTGTATCGGCGCACGGGAGGCCGGTCAGCGAAAGCACCATCTTTAACCAGATGCAGCATAAGCTCCATTGTGTCGACACAGCGATTCGATAAATGGAAGTTCCAATGCCGTTCGTAGGCGGCATCGAATGTGGCGATGTCATGACCGATGTGGTGCCCTACGATCACAGCGTCTTTCACGTAGTTCAGGAACCGTTCGAGAGCTTCGTGTTCCTCTATTCCCTGTCTACTTTCGTTTCGAGTCACCCCATGGACGATTACGGCGGCGGTATTGCGTGGAATCTTCACCAAAGCCTCAAACGAGTCTTCGAGCAAGATCTCGCCGGCCTGAACAGCGACAGCGCCAATTGTCACGATGCGATCCGTACGAGGGTTGAGACCTGTAGTTTCTGAATCGAGGATAACGAACCGAACTTGGTCAATATGGACGTCATCTTTCCATGTTGCGTCAAAGCATCGTCGGTACCGGTCGATGAACGGAAGTGCGGTCACAATGCGTCAAGCCATTGCGGATTTGCGGTGAGTTCCAACAACTGGAGAATAGAGCGAAATCCACTTTTCAAAATTTGGCGATCATGCCGACTTAGAAGAGCGGGCGGCAGCTCGGCCCCGTCGCTGTTTTGGCTGATTCCAATACGTCCCTGTTGCCACAGTACAACACGCAGCGTATCCGACGCTTCTCGAAAAACCGAAGCACGTTCGGGCAAGAGGGCACCAGCCATCACAAACCGTTCGACTGTCGACGTACCGAGTGCTTTGCCGGCGGCGAGACCAAACACGCGTCCAACGTCCACGAGTGGCCGCAGAGCACTGTGTTCCAAACGAAAAACCGCCGAGTGTTCGCCCGACTCGTCCACGACAGCATCCTGAAAGAACGTCAAGGGCGGTAAGCTTGCAAGGCAATCGTTCGCGAGCACATACAAAAACTCACGGGTCACGTTCTCCCTGACCGTTGTTGCAACCGCCTGCCACAGAGATTGCCTGCCATCCACCGCGCGCAAATCAAACAGTGGCCGCGCCCGATACATTTGCTGGAGTATCGGATCGCGAACCCAAGTCACAAATCGGCTTTTCCATTCAGACACGGTGGCTGCATAAAAACGTGGTTCGAAAGGGCTCTCAACGTTCGGGAGATAACCACATTCTCCGAGAGCGTCTAACATGCGCTGTTGAACGCTGAGCGTCAGGGTAGCGTCATGATTGTCCTCGAGAATCATGAGGGGCCAAGGTGTGACTCTGGTTACGGATTCTGTTCGGCCGGCCGGCCCGCAGAAGCACCAACAAGCGGGTAACGCTTCTGCCTCAATGAGTGCGACGAGACGTTTCAGAATGCCGGCGTCGACTAACGAAGTAAAACGCGCCAGCCAGTCAAACGACACCGCACTGGTGAGATAGCGGAGCGTGAACGATCGTGCTCGTTGATTAAGATCCCGCAAATCCCGGACATTCGCCGCGCGGCGGATATCGCCGAGAATCGCTATAGGTTGATCCCCGAAGACCGGTGCGAGATCGCGAGCGGTCACGATTGCTTGCAGCCGCGAAGAGGGTGTTCCATCGGCCGTGATTGCGATCGTCTCTGTGTCTGACGCGCTCATTGCAAGAACACCCTCGGTCAAGGACGCGTTTGACGGCATTGTTAGGGGTTGGCCGTCAACAATGTTTGCTATCGGTTTTTCTGCATCTCCCCCGCCTTTCTCTACCCACTTGAGAAAAGCGTTCACGGTCACCACAGTGCGCGGGCGGTTTTGTGAATCGAGTATCGCGATTGCATCGGTCCCTGTCTCCAGCATGTATTGGGCAGCAGCGCCAATGCTGACTGTGTCCTCGATGGCAGCCAATCGCTTCCCGGCCACGATATCGTGCAGGAACAGCTTTTGCGGTTCTCGTCGTTCTTCGATGGGCCGGTAGTCAACGCTGACGTTGCTATGGGCAGAGACATATTGCCTGGCGTATGGATATTTCAGGACGATGGCCTCGAAATCCGTCGCCGGAAACGTATAGAGCACTACCTCGCTTGAAGACCTTGCAGAATATGCGTATGAACGAGAATCGTTGAACTGTTCAATTCCGATAAAGTCCCCGACCCCTCGCACATCTCGTAGTTCCGCGTACGTGCCGGCTTCATCCCACAGCGTGATCGTGCCTTGCTGGATTACGAAGATGTGAAGCCGGTATGGTTCCCCCTGCAACACGATGTACTCGTTGGCTTCGAAGAATTTCACTCGTCCTCGGCGCGCGAAATCGAGCAGATCTCCTTCTTCCATGGCATTAAAGGGAGGGTGCTTCTTCAGGAAGTCGGCTACACGATAGGGAATGGCGGCGGTTTCCACGTGCCTCCAAAGACGAAGATCCTAGTCGTACAGGACGCGAAAATGAACAGAAAACTTGGGTTCCATGATCGTTTCCGATACGACTAAGGGCGTTTGGCACGGTCCGTGCGGTTAATTTATTGGTCCATGTTTAAAGGTTGGAGGACAAATGAAAGTCGTTTACACCATGTTTGTGGCGATCTTACTGATATTGCCGGCCTGTAACCGCAACGACCGAGATCGAGTCCGTGCCGCGGACACACCTACGACAGATCAGCTGAAGCAACAGCGCGATGACTACACAAAGTCCGTCGAGGCAAAACTGGCAGAGTTCGATCAAAAATTCGACGGCCTCGATGCCCGGGCGAAGGCGATGAATGGGCGTGCGAAGGACGATTTCCAGAATGCTGTCGACGGGTTGCGAGCTCAGCGGAAAACCGTGAGTAAGAAAGTGGATGATTTGAAAAACGTGAGCGTTGATTCATGGATGACGCTGAAAGGCGAGGTGGATACAGCAGTTGCCGACCTGGACAAATCGTACGAACAAGTCGCAGCGGCCAACGAAACAGCTCCAACTGCGGCACCCAAGAATGGACGTTCCGCGAAGTAGTCTCCGCCCGTGTGGTCGCGGTTTGTCCGCGACCACACTTCCATGCCCTACTTGCGAATCACTAGACGCACATTAGCTACTTGTGATTCAACACCAGATTCAGAAGGTTCTTCTGTCTGGACAATGTCAATGCGTTCTGCAGCCATTAGGATGGCGCGATCCCTTACGTCGCTGGGAAGAAATTGGGCTCGTCTTGCAGTCGCATCCAGGTGAACGGCGACGATGACGCTGATCGCTGCCACTTCGCCGGTGTCGTCATTGCGCATTTCATGAATCATGCGTATGGATTTGTTTTTGACTTCCATTACCGCGGAACGAATAGTGACGACATCACCGGCGTGCAATTCCCGTTTGTATTCGAGGCGCTGTTCGACAGCAACCATAGCCGCTCCTTCGCTCCGAAGTCGGGCCCGGGTGAGGCCCAGCTTCGAGAACAACTGCCAGGAAGCTTCGTCGAATTTGCCTGTGTACCACATCACATTCATGTGGCCAACATGGTCGCATTGCCACGGATAAACGGTACCGCGGTAAGTAACCCAGAATTCAGGCACAATCACTTCTCCCATGGTTGCGGCGATCAGTTCAGCACCTGCAGATTGTTTGCGACGGCGAACACATTTGAAACCCCATTGGCTCGTATACCGGCTAGGTTCTTATCCATTTCGTTATCAACCACCCCTTCGAGGTTCACGCGGCCGTTCCTTACGATGATGCGGATTGGTTTGTTCGTACCCAATGCGTACTTTTGCAGTGGGGAATAGCCGTAAATCGCTTGGAAAACTCTGATGCGAAGTTCATCGTCGATCGACGATAGTGGCAGCACTTCGATCTGATTGTTAACGTGTTCCACTCCTTCAATTCGCTTCACTACGCTTCCCGCATCGGACTTCAGAGTTGGACGAGTCACCTGGCCCGTCAGGGTCACGTCATATCCGTCGACTCTGAATGCGATACTGTCGAACACGCCCAGATACGGCAGCATTATTAATTCATGCCGAACTTCCCTCTGAATATGTTCAATCTCGCGCGGCGTCGGCTCGATTCTGGATTGCCCGTAAGCAAGGCCGCTTAGGCTCAATGCGAAACCAATTACCAATGCTCCTGATTTCATCTTGCCTCCTCTCGGGCAGAATATCTGGAGCCTTCGAGTTAAATCATGAAGGAAGGGTTATATTGCGGTGAGGTTTCGGTAAATTGAGGCAATCCGACTGATTAATCGGAACGCGGGTCCAGCCCGTTCTCTGACGGAGGCAGGCTGAACCCGCTGCATAACACTACCGGACCCTAACGTCGCGAGCGCCTGAGGTCCAAACGATCGCGAGCTACTTCTCTTCCGTTAGGGTCATGAGCCACAAAGACATATAAATGGCCGGGTTCGATCCAGGGAGCGGCCTGATTTCCGGAAGGGCCCTCCGCGAAAAGCTTCATGGGTTCATTGTCCACCTGGACATACACTCGAACTCTTTCCGGAGCTTGCCAATGAACCACGTTATCCCGACCTATATTCAAGCTGGCCTGGGCGTCATCCCGTTCAATCGGCCGGTCACGTTCATACGGCCGATCGCGATCATTAGCGCGGCCATTATCCTGGCGCGAATCCACTACGTCTGAATACCCTCGATTGTATCCATCTTCGTAGTCGCGGCTGTCCTCGCGTGTTGTCCAGCGGTTGCTTCGCGGATTTCGCGGAAGATTGCGTTCCGCGTCGGCACGACCCGCCTGTCGTCCGGCCCGATATGGCGCAGTGACTTGCTGCGGTTCCGCGGTACCGGCCGTTAGAGTCGTGCCGGCCCCCGTCATCTCAGCGCGACCAATATTGACGAAGCACAGCGTCCAAAGTAATGCGCAGACCGACAAGCCAAAGAATGTTCTGTAAACCCCACTCATTCTGCGAAACATAACATCTTCTCCTAATTACGGATTGGCGCTCAGCAGCCGGTTTACGCGCTGCCGCCTCTCAATTGATGGAGGGCAATCGGCGTGCCAGCGAAGGGCGCTCGTTTAGATGAAACAGAGCACCAGTTTGCAGGACCGTTTGAACACTGCCGTGCCGGATCGAACCATTTTGCGCAGGAAATTTTACGGGTGGACAACCGGCTGTCTCCAAGTCCCGATATGGCTGAATACGCGGCGCCGGGTACTTTTTGGGCCGATCGCGTGTATTTCTTATGACCCTTCAATACACTCGTTCTCGACAATGCCAGGCCGGGATCTGGTTGCCCGAGCCGGTGAGTAACAGGTTTGAGGACCATGAACGCTCGGGAATTGATCGACGAATTCAAGCAAGTTGTGCATTTGTTCGAATGGAGACTGGTTCCCCATTCAGTTATTCTCGAATCTGGAGATCGAAGAACGAAGCCTCGCTGGAGACTTCGAGGCACTTGCAAGAATGACCCACAAGGCGCCGTATTCGAACCGATTGGTGCGGTTTGCTTCGTTCGGACCGAGATCATTTATGGTGAAGACAACTGGTTGGAGTCTGCCCTGACTATCGGTCTCTCCCCACAAGACGCTCGCGACCTGACTGCGGCCGCCAACGACCTCGCCTGGCGTCAGGTGGGAGACCGGCGTGAACCGGACCCGTACCGCCAAATGCTGCGCCAGACAATGGTGGCTGCAATCGGTTTGGACGTCGAGGCTACGCTACCCTCCGAAGCCGTGACCTCTCAACCAGTACCGCCTGAGGCCTAGTAATAAAATCCTGTTGTTTCCGCTTTGTCCCTTGCTTTTACTATGCATCGATATGCTCAAAGACCAAGCAATGAGCAACGACGTCATAACGTCACAGCTCGAACAACTATTTACCGGAGCGCCTAAGTTGGATCCGTTAATTGACGGAGCCCGCGACCTGGAAGAATGGTACTCCGCCACGTTTCAAAGGCGCGTCAGCGAACTGGCAATATTGCTAAGTACGGAGATACGCGGCGAGTTGCGCTCGGAATTCGATTCCGAGCTCAAGACTCATACAGAGAAGCTTCGATCCGGCTGGGAAACTACCACCGAGTCTTTGAAAAAAGAGATCGAACATCTCAAGAACCGCTCCCATTCTGTTTCGCTTAACGAAGGCCTTGCGGAAATAGCACGGGTAGAAAAACATCTCGGCGAGATAGAAAAGGAACTAGAACGTTCGTTCACCATGGATTCGGTTCCACTGAGCCAATTGCTGAAGCTTCGCACAACGCAAACGGATTTGAAGTCGTATCTACGTGGATTGAAGTATTTTGTCGGAAGAGCCACGAGCGAATCTTCAGTTGTGGACGCATCCGACCCGCGAAGCTAGCCCTTTTAAAGCCTTCAATCTTCAAAACAAACAAATCAAAGAAATACGTGCGGTCGCAGCCGCGCCCTTCGTTCGCAGAATAAAGTGTGGCGTTTGTGTGAACGCAACACCGATACTACGGTGACCAACCATCCGCGACCAAGGAGTTCGGCCATGTCCAGCGGCCAATATGACCAGTCTTATGCGCGTTCTATCAACGATCCGACCGGCTTTTGGGCTGAAGCCGCTGAAGAAATCCACTGGCATAAGAAATGGGATAAAGTCCTCGACGAATCGGGCAAGCCGTTCTATCGATGGTTTAGCGGGGGCGAAGTCAACACGTGCTACAACGCCGTCGATCGCCACGTCGCAAACGGGCGCGGTAACCAAGTCGCGTTGATTTACGACAGTCCTGTGACGCAAACGGTCCAGTCGTTCACGTTTAGTCAGCTCGAAACTCGAGTCGCGAAATGTGCTGGCGCGCTCGCTTCATTAGGCGTCTCAAAAGGCGATCGGGCGATCATCTACATGCCGATGATTCCCGAGGCTGTCATCGCAATGCTCGCGACCGCGCGGCTTGGTGCGATCCACTCGGTCGTATTCGGCGGTTTTGCCTCGCCCGAATTGGCTGCGCGTATCGATGATGCCAAGCCGAAGGTCGTGCTCACGGCGTCCTGCGGCATTGAGCCTGGCCGGCTCGTTCCATACAAGCCGCTTGTGGACAACGCGCTCGATATTGCGAAACACAAACCGGCGCGTTGCGTCGTTTATCAGCGCTCAATGATGAGGGCTGAACTGAGCGCGGGAAGAGATGTCGATTGGGACGAGATCGTATCGAACGCGCCAAGCCATGACTGTGTGCCTGTCGGCGCGACTGATCCGCTTTACATCCTTTATACGTCCGGTACAACGGGGCAGCCCAAAGGTATCGTGCGCGACAACGGTGGTCATCTTGTCGCTCTCAATTGGACCATGCGCCACATCTATGGCGTTCAGCCCGGTGAGGTGTTTTGGGCCGCTTCCGACATCGGGTGGGTGGTGGGACATTCGTATATCGTCTACGGCCCGCTGATCCACGGCTGCACTACCGTTTTGTTCGAAGGCAAACCGGTTGGGACTCCTGATGCAGGCGTGTTCTCCCGGGTGATCTCAGATCACAACGTTGCTTGCCTTTTCACGGCACCAACAGCCTTCCGGGCGATTAAGCGCGAAGATCCGCAAGGCAGGCTCGTCCGCAAATACAATCACTCGAAGTTCCGAACGCTCTTTCTTGCCGGTGAGCGTCTCGATCC
>Ga0075424_100007786_pt1 | contig 10417 bp, 13 predicted proteins | sample SoiMethybrSBSTD3_FD_75301 | JGI IMG/M metagenome (GOLD analysis project Ga0075424, IMG submission 75301) | Bulk soil microbial communities from a Populus tree surrounding site in Tennessee, USA - Soil MetaG P. TD hybrid SBSTD3 | ecosystem: Environmental > Terrestrial > Soil > Tree plantation...
AATCGCACGCGCCCGCGAGGCGGGCGCGGCTGCTATCGTTTGCATTGGAGAATCGCTCGCGGCGGCGACGGTCGCGAGCGAAATCGCCGCGGACAACCCGGATTTCGTTTTCGCGACCGCGGGGATTCATCCACATGATGCTGCCGACTTCGTCGCAGCACGCGATCTGCCGAAGCTGCGCGCGGCGCTGAGAGACGCGGTCGCAGTCGGAGAATGCGGTCTCGATTACCACTACGACAACTCGCCGCGCGATGCACAGCGCGCCGCATTCTCCGCTCAGTTGCAGCTCGCGCACGAGACCGGCAAGCCGCTCGTCGTGCACACCCGTGATGCGGAAGACGACACCCGCGGCTTTATTCGTGAGGCGAGAACGGCGAACGTCGTTGGTGTATTGCATTGCTACACCGGCACTGTATCTCTCGCGGAATTTGCCCTCGACGCGGGCTGGTACGTGTCCTTCAGCGGCATCATCACCTTCAAGAAATGGGAAGATGAGGATCTGCTGCGCCTGGTTCCGCGCGACAGACTGCTGGTGGAATCCGACTCGCCATATCTCGCGCCGGTTCCGTTCCGTGGTAAGAGAAACGAGCCGGCCTGGGTCGTCAACACCATCGCCAGACTAGCTCGCGCGCGTGATGACGACGCGGCTCAACTCGGCGCGGTCACGGCGGCAAATGCAGAGCGACTGTTCGGGCTGGCCTTTGAAGCGCTGCCGTGAGTAACATTCGCGATTCGGCTGAGTGCGCACATCCAATGGAGCATTGATGCCTTCTAAGAAGATCACCACTGAAAAAGCGCCATCGGCGATTGGCCCATACTCGCAGGGGATTATCGCCAACGGATTCCTGTACACGGCTGGGCAGATTCCACTCGACCCGGCCAGCGGCAAGATGGTGGAAGGCGGCATCATCGAGCAGACTGACCGCGTGATGCACAACATCCAGGAAGTACTGAGTGCGGCTGGAGTGAGCTGGAATGACGTGGTAAAGACGACGGTCTTTCTCAACGACCTCGCGAACTTTCCCACCGTGAACGAGATCTACGGAAAGTGGCTTGGCGATGCGCGTCCGGCGCGCTCGACGGTCCAGGTAACTGCGTTGCCCCGCGGCGCGCTGGTAGAGATCGACGCCATCGCGGTGGTAGGAAGGAAGTAGTCGGTCTCGACATGAACGCTTCTCACACGCGCGAAGAGCTTTTCCGCCTCACCGAATTCGCGCGCTGCGCGGGTTGAGCGTCAAAAATGGGTCCGGGTGACCTATCCCGCGCGCTGGCCGCGCTCCCCATAAAAAAAGATCCGCGCCTGATTGTGGGCCATGAGACCTTCGATGACGCCGGGGTCTTCCGCCTGTCCGACGACGTAGCGCTCGTGCAGACGGTGGATTTCTTTGCGCCCATCGTCGACGATCCCTTTGACTTCGGCCAGATCGCAGCCGCTAACGCGTTGTCCGATGTGTACGCGATGGGTGGACAACCGCTTACGGCCATGAACATCGTGGCGTTCCCGACCAGGGACTTGCCGCTCGATGTTCTTACGGCCGTTCTCGCCGGGGGACAGGAAAAGGTCCACGAGGCGGGAGCCGTTGTCGTCGGCGGACACACCGTCATCGACACCGAGTTGAAGTACGGCCTGGCAGTGACGGGCAGAGCGCACCCAGACCACCTGCTGACCAATGCCGGGGCCAAAGTCGGCGACAAGTTGGTGCTTACCAAACCGATTGGTAACGGCATTCTGGCGACCGCTGGCAAACGTGGCAAACTGAGTCCCGAGAGTGGAAAGGCGATGCTAACGGCGATGAAGACTCTCAACGGCAGGGCGAGCCGTGCCGCGCTCGCCGTCGCGTCCCGTTGCGCGACAGACATCACCGGTTTTGGTTTGCTCGGCCATGCTTCGCACATCGCGCGCGCCAGCGACGTCACACTGGTCGTAGACCGGGCTGCAGTGCCCATCCTGCCGGGCGCGCGTGAAGCGGCCGCTGCCGGCCTCGTCACCGATGGTGCGAAGCGCAACGCTGACTATCTGCATGAGATGGTGGGGTGGATCAGCGGTGACGAGCTCGACCGCGCGCTCTTCTTCGACCCGCAGACATCAGGCGGGCTCCTTGTATGTGTGAGCTCGGCACGTGTCGCCGACTATCTTTCACGGGTCGACGGTGCAGAGATAATTGGCGAGGTCATTCTTCGGGGAGACGTTGCGATCGAAGTGCGCTGAGTGCAGTGGGGGTGGATGGGGCCTGGTGGCTTCCGTGATCTTCAAAATCACTGTGACCCTACATCGTGGGGTCGGGTGGGTTCGATTCCCACACTCTCCCGCCACTGCGCTCGTCCCGCTTTTGATTGTTTCTTTCGCCGCGCCAATCCGGCTCTCCGCGCAGCAACGCGATAGCGCTCGCGCCGGCATCGCCGCGCAACCAGCGGCCGACACCACTCCCAAACCGCCGCTCAGTCCGAGGAGAGCGTTCCTCAGCTCGCTGTTGCTGCCTGGTTACGCACAGACCGTCTTCGGTCGCAGCAAAGCGGCGATGCTGTTCGCGGCCATAGAAGTCGGCTCGATTGGAATGGCCCGGAAATCGGCGCTGGATCTTCAGGAAGCAAAGGCGCTTCGTGGTGATAGCGTCGTCGCGACGTACAAAGTCGACCCCAATACGGGATTGGCCGACATCGATCCAAAAACCGGATTACCGATTCCAGATACGTACATCGTCAGTCGCTTCACCGACGACCGTGTCAAAGCGCGCCGCACCCACTACGAAGATTGGATCGCGGCAATCATTTTCAATCATCTCTTCTCCGGCGCCGACGCGTACGTCGCCGCCAACCTCTGGGATTTTCGCACTAATATCGGAGTGGTCGCTCATTCCCGGGGAGCTGGCGTCTATGCCACGCTGAGCTGGCGTTGAGCAACGACGCACCAATCGGAGTGTTCGATTCGGGAATTGGCGGACTGACCGTAGTCCGTGAGCTCATCCACCAACTTCCCAACGAGAGCATCATTTATTTCGGGGACACCGCACGCGTACCCTATGGGCCGAAGAGTCCGGATACGGTTCTCCGCTACAGCCGAGAAATTGTGTCGTACCTCAAAAGTGAAGGTGTCAAAGCGCTCGTCGTTGCCTGTAATACGGCCACTGCGCACGCGCTGCCGGCATTGCGCGAAGAATTCGATTTTCCAATCATCGGCGTCATCGGGCCTGGCGCGCGCGCTGCAGTTTCGGCGACAAGGAAAAAGAGAGTCGGTGTGATCGGGACTGCCGGTACTATTCGGTCCGGCGCATACGAGAAAGCAATCAGGAAGCTTCTGCCCGACGTTGAACTGGTGGCGCAGCCTTGCGCGTTGTTCGTTCCGCTGATCGAGGAAGGCTGGGTCGATACCGAGCCGACGCGCGCCATCGCGCGCAATTACCTGGCGCCAATGGTTTCAGCCGAAGTCGACACGCTCGTCCTCGGCTGCACGCATTACCCGCTGATGAAAACTGTGATTGGAAACGTGGTCGGTCGCGATGTGCGGCTAATCGATAGCGCGCAGGAAACGGCACGGGAGACGGGCGACCGTTTGCGTGAGAACGGACTCGCTAACGATTCCAGCAACGGAGCCCACTACCGTTTTATCGCGTCGGACGCGCCGGACACGTTCCTCGCACTGGGCCAGCGATTTCTCGGCTCAGCGATTGACCGAGTTGAGACACGCACCCTGGGCTGAGCCGTCCCACTCACGCAACTCGACTGCCTCGTCAGTGAGACGCAAAAACGTTGGGGCATCCAGCCACGAGCCTGCGTTCGCGAAGACACGACCGTTGTCCATGCGTTCGAGCGCGGCGACGTGAGAGTGACCATAGACGAGAACATCGAGATGCTCGGCGCGTTTGAGCTCTTGCTCGGCGTAAGCGCGAAGTCCACGACCTTCGTCGCGCGCCCTATAGTTTCGGCTCGCGTTCGAGCTCCCGTGCGCAAGTCCACTCGCCCAGTCCGGGTGAATCATCCGGAAAGCCTTGATCGCCCATGGATGCCGCATGATCGGCCGAATCATTCGATACCCGCGATCTTCGCGATCGCGCAGGCCGTCGCCGTGCTCAACGCGCAGTTTCCAGCCGGCGATCGTACCCTCCCACGGGCCGATGCAGTAGTCGACACCAACATCCTGCCGCAGAACCTCGCCGCCCCAGCAATCGTGATTGCCGGCGATCCAGAGGATGTCCATGCCTCTGTCGCGGAGTTCGGCGAGGGCGGCGAGGGCGCGAAAGCTGCGACGCGGGATCACCGTTTTCCACTCGAACCAGAAGTCGAACAAATCACCGTTGATGATCAACGACTTCGCTTCGCCCTCGAGACTGCGCAGGAACGAAACGAAGGATCGCTCGATTGGTGGGCTGGCGACGCCGATGTGTGCGTCGGAAACGATATAGCAGGGTGCGCTGAGCACGGCACAAGTTACTAGATGACTTTGGCGATACCAACTTCCTGTCGATGACATCTGCACAGGGTCGCTCTCATTCGATCGAGTTTCGCGTTCGTTACGCCGAAACGGATCAGATGCAGGTGGTTTATCACTCTAATTATCTGATCTGGTGCGAGATGGGTCGCACGGAATTCATTCGCGCGCTCGGAACGCCATACTCCGAGCTGGAGAAGCAGAACGTCGCGCTGGCGGTGGTCGAAGCGACGATGCGATTTCACTCGGCGGCGGTTTATGACAACCTCATTCGCGTGACGACCACGGTTCGCGAGGTGAGGTCGCGTTTGATCACGTTCGACTATTTGATTACCAACGCCGAAACGGGCGAGCGGTTTGTCAGCGCCTCCACCAAACTCGCCACGCTGACTCGTGACAACCGTCTGACCACTCTTCCCAATCACCTTCGCAAACTTCTCGAAGATGCTGTTACGACCAATTCTCGCTAGCGCTTTTGTCGCTGTGCTCGTGGCACCCGCGGCTGGTCAGGGTGGCCGGGCCACTTTGGACCGCGGCGAAGTGAAGATGTACGCCGAGCTGCTGGCGATGACGGATACCAGACAGCTCGACACCAGCCTGATTGACGGACTTCTCGCGGGGGGACCACCTGCTGTCAGAGCCGCTGCGGCGCTCGCGATTGGTCAGGTGGGCAGCGAGTGGGCGCGCATCGGCGCACCGAGACTACGTCTACTGCTGCGCGACAAGGACCCTCGGGTGGCATCCAACGCAGCCTACGCACTTGGATTGCTTCGTGACTCTGCATCGATCGGCGTCCTTTCCGAAGTGCTTACACCCGAGCCGGCGGTGGCGCATGAAGCGGCCTGGGCGCTCGGGGAAATCGGTGAACCCGCTCGCGGCGCCCTGACACGCGCACTCGGGCTGAGTTACGACGATGGGACAACAATCCAATTGCTGCTGGCGGGCGCCAAGCTGCGTCCGGTGCCGCTTGCGGTAATGAGAAGGTATTTGACCGCTGACGATCCGTCAGTCGTATGGGCCGCTGCATACGCGATCGCAAGACAACGCGCGCCAGCGGGCGTTCGCGATCTAATCCAGCTCGAACAGTCTCCTCGCGCGCGACAGCCCGCGAGGAGAGCGAAGCCTCCAATTCCGGGCTGGTACGACACCGCGTCGATCGGTGCTCCGCAGATTCGAGCTGAGATTGCGCGCGCGTTGACTAAGGCGGCTGCCGGCGATTCGCTGCGAGAGCCAGCCTATTCCGCACTCACACGCCTCGCCACTGATGACGATGCACACGTTCGGATAAACGCGCTTCGTTCACTGAGCACTTATGGAGGTCGAGCCAAGGCGCTGATGGTGGAAGCGACGGGTGACGGTGACCCCAACGTACGTATCGCGGCCGCTCAAAGTATCGGCTCCACTCTCACCGCGCGTGACACCGACTTCAATCGATTGTGGAGCGCCGACACCTCGATTGTCTACCGAGAGTCTTTGCTCGCATCAGCTGCTCGCGCGGGTATGCGTCCGATTCAACTGGCGCAGTGGGCGAAAAGTCAGGATTGGCATTTGCGCGCCGCGGTAGCAAACGCTGCTGGCGATACACTCGATCGAATATTCGCGTTATCGCGAACAGTGCCGCTGCTCAGCGATCCGGATCCACGCGTTAGGGAAGCGGCGTACGGGGCAATCGCGCCGCCTGCATCGATGCCGCTCGAGGACAGCGTTCACACCGTGCTCGTTCGCGGCCTCGAGGATCCGGATTTCTACGTGCGCGCCACGGTGATTGCGGCGTTGACTGATCGGCCTGCGACAAGTGACTTGCGCGCAGTGATGAAGAGTTATCACCTTGCCGCGCGGGATTCAGCAAATGACGCGCGTCTTGCCGCACTTCAGTTCGTTGCCGCGCTCTGGAAGAAAGACAGCGCGTCAATCGTACCCGCAGTGCGCACTGAGCTGGCCGCCGAGCACCCACCCGCAGACCCATTGGAGCGCGCGGCGGGCAAAGACCTTCCGTTCTGGAAAAGCTGGGGTGCCGTTCGTTCAATTCCGCGCGCAGCAGCATGGTATGAGGGTGTAGTGCGCTCGATGGTCGTCCCTTCAGTCGCAGGTAAACGTCCCCGTGCAACCATCCAAACCGTGCGCGGTCCCATTGTGCTCGAGTTATTTGGCGACGCCGCGCCCATCACGGCGTGGAACTTTCTAAGCCTGGCGCGGTCTGGATACTATCGAAACACGAAATTCCATCGCGTGGTTCCGAACTTCGTTGCGCAGGACGGCGATCCACGCGACGACGGGAATGGCGGACCGGGCTACGCCATCAGAGACGAAATGAATCCAAATCGATACGAACGGGGCGCGCTTGGAATGGCATTGTCCGGTCCCGACACCGGCGGCAGCCAGTACTTCATCACTCACTCGCCGCAGCCGCATCTCGACGGACACTACACCGTGTTCGGTAAGGTCGTGCGTGGCTACGATGTGCTAGATCGCATCATTCAAGGTGACCGCATCATCCGCATCGACACCAAATGAAATCATTGATCAGCCTTGTTCTTCTTGCAGCCGTCGGTTGCCTGCCGTCGGCAGCGCCGTTGCCCGGCGTTCTCGCACCGGACCGATCGCTGCCCAAGCTGGAGCTCCCTGTCGGTCACCGACAAATCACGTTCAGATGGGATTATCAGGAGGGCGATCTCGCGGCGCGGGGAGATGGTGCGGTGCGCATGGCCGCACCTGATAGCGCGCGACTCGATTTCTTCCTCGGTGGTGGCCTCGGCGCAGGTGCGGCAGTGCTCATCGGCGATTCCTTGCGCGCGCCAAATGCTGCGCTCGCGCGTCGATACATTCCCCCCACGCCAATGATGTGGGCCGCGCTCGGACGCCTTGCCATCCCGGCCTTGGCTGACACAGTCGTCAAGCTCGACGGTGATTTGCTGCGTGCCGACGTCGGTCGTCCGGTTCAGTGGAGAGTGGCCATTCGCGGCGACAGTCTCGTCGGGCTCGAACGAATCAACGATGGAAAGATCGTAGAGAGACTCACCCGCAGCGCGAATCGCTCCATAGTGTACGAGTCGCCCGGCGCGCGTCGAAAACTCACGCTGACGATTCTGCAAGACCAACCCGGATCTTTCGATGCGTCGATTTGGAGCTTATAGTGTTGTCCTGGCTGCGCTGACTGCCTGCATCCCGTACGGTTTCACGGGCGGTGGGCTGCCCACTCACATTCGGACGGTTGCGATAGTTCCTTTCGACAACCAGACAGCGGCTCCAGAACTACCTCGTGAGCTCACCGAGGCAATACGTGCCGGTCTCCACGATCGGCTCGGCCTCCGCGACGCCTCTGAATCCAAGGCGAACGCGATCGTGCGCGGCACGATTCAGCGCTACGAGGTCGACATTCCGATCGGCTATAGCGCATCCAACAAGAAGGCAACCACAGCGAGTCGAATGCTGCAGCTCGTCGTCGACATCGAGATGGTCGATCAGGTCACCGGCAAGACGCTGTGGCAGCGCAAGGGTATGCTGGTCGAAGGGCAGTACGAGGAGCGTGGCGAGGCCAGCGGACGGAAGAAAGCGATTGACACCATCGTTCAGAACATGATCGAGGGAGCGCAATCACAATGGTGAACCGACGCGGCGAGAGCAGACTTGGCTGCCTGTTCATGCTGCTCGTCGTCGTGGTCGGGATTTATTTCAGCATCGACTTCGGCGAAGCCTATTTCAAGTACTATCAATTCAAGGATGCAATGGGCCAGGAGGCGCGATTTGCGACCGACAAGACTGACGATCAAATCACGCATCGACTCGCTGCACTGGCCGACACTCTGCAACTGCCGTCGGATGCCGCGCAGATCCAGATCCAGCGCTCTCAGCAACTGATCACCATCTCGAGCGACTATGACCAGGTGATCAAGCTGCCTTTCAACAAAGAGCGCGTGCTGCATTTCCATCCGTACGTGGCGAGCAGACTCTGACGGCACGAGACCCGTCCAGCAAGATTGCGACGTGGGTGGAAGCGGAGCGCTGGCGTGCCGCACAAAAAGCTCGAGTCGCGTTCACGAACGGCGTTTTCGACCTTCTCCATCCAGGACACATTGACGTCCTGACCGCCGCCCGAGCGACCGCTGATGCGCTGATCGTAGGGTTGAACAGCGACGAGTCAGTGCGCCGGCTCAAAGGTCCGACGCGACCGATCAGGAGTGACGCCGAGCGCAGTTACGTGCTCGCCGCGCTTGAATGCGTCGACCTGGTGGTAGTTTTTCCCGAGGACACACCCCTGGCTCTGGTCAAGCTCTTGCGACCTGACGTGATCGTGAAAGGTGGAGACTACTCCGAGGGTACGATCGTTGGGGCGGCGGAAGTGAAAGGCTGGGGAGGGAAGGTGGTGGTCGTTCCCATTACTCCAGGACATTCGACGACAAACATTATCAAGAGGCTGAGTGAAAGCCGTTAGATCGACGCGGACCGGTCGCGAATCATCAGAGCTGAGAGCCGTGACGTTTGAGCGCGGAGTGGCACCATACGCGGAAGGTTCCTGTCTCATTTCCTTTGGAACGACGAGGGTGCTATGCACCGCGTCCGTCGAGGAAGGCGTGCCCGGCTGGAAGCGTGGCAGTGGAGAAGGTTGGCTGACCGCAGAGTACGCGATGTTGCCCCGCGCGACACGAACGCGAACGTCGCGCGAGCGCGCGCAGCTTGGCGGTCGCACGCAGGAAATTCAGCGTCTGATTGGTCGCAGCGTGCGCGCAATGCTCGACGACTTCAAGTTCGGTGAGTTCACCGTCAAGCTGGACTGCGACGTCCTCGTTGCGGATGGCGGCACACGGACCGCGGCGATTACCGGCGCGTCGGTCGCGATTGTGGATGCCTTCGACTGGATGGTGGCCAACGGCAAGCTCAAGCAGACTCCCGTCAAGCGCCGCGTTGCCGCTGTCAGCGTCGGCGTCATCGATGGCGAGGCAAGGCTCGATCTCGATTATGAAGAGGACGTACGCGCCGAAGTAGACATGAACGTGGTGATGAGCAACGAAGGCAAGTTTGTGGAGGTGCAGGGCACCGGCGAGCATGGGACGTTCGACCGCCGTCAGCTGAACGATTTGCTGGATCTGGCGATTTCCGGGATTCGCGCACTCGATGCTGCGCAGGCGAAAGCACTGTCGGAGTGACCGGCGGTCCATTCCTGCTCGCCACGCGCAGCGAAGGCAAACTGCGGGAGCTGCGCGAAATCTTCGCCGATTTTCGGCTCGAGGTGGTTGACCTGCGTGCGGTGAAGGTTGATCGGCGAGCAGAAGAAGATGATCTCGAGCGGTACCTGACCTTCGAAGAAAATGCGCTCGCCAAAGTCCGGTATTTCTATGAACGCTCGGGTGGTATTCCGACCTTCGCCGACGATTCCGGCATTTGCGTCGATGCGCTCGGCGGCGAGCCCGGGGTCTATAGCAAGCGCTGGTCGGGCCGCGAAGGCGGCACTGAAGCTGAGGTCGACCTCGCCAACAACGACAAACTCGTGCAAATGATGACCGAGGCTCGGGCAAAGCAGGGTGATCGCTTCACCGACGCCGCGCGTTACGTCGCGGCCGCGGCGTACAAAGACGCGGGCATTGAAGTCGTCCGTCGTGGCGAGATTATCGGCCGGGTGCTGGAGCAACCACGGGGCAGCGGGGGTTTCGGTTACGATCCGTTTTTCGAGGCGCCGGAATTGGGTGGTACATTCGCCGAATCGCAGCTGCGAAATACGGCGAGTGTGAGTCATCGCTCTCGCGCATTTCGAGAGCTGCTGACTGCGTTGCGCGTCGAAGGCCGGATATAGTAGGTTGCGTCTTCTTCACGGGGCGTAGCGTAGCCTGGTATCGCGCCTGCTTTGGGAGCAGGAGGTCCCCGGTTCAAATCCGGGCGCCCCGACTCAAGACATCGCAGTTTCCTCTAAAAGACCGCCAGCGGTTTTTTGTTTGCTTTTCCGCCTCGGCAGACTGCAATCGCGCTCGCAAAATGCAGCCAATGTATGTGCTAAAC
>Ga0075424_100007787_pt1 | contig 10417 bp, 10 predicted proteins | sample SoiMethybrSBSTD3_FD_75301 | JGI IMG/M metagenome (GOLD analysis project Ga0075424, IMG submission 75301) | Bulk soil microbial communities from a Populus tree surrounding site in Tennessee, USA - Soil MetaG P. TD hybrid SBSTD3 | ecosystem: Environmental > Terrestrial > Soil > Tree plantation...
TGGCCGTACCTCTTTTCCATACCAGCAATCGATAGCGAATGCCGCTTGATGATACAGACTTGCCTCCTGTGCCTTCTGTTCAGGCTAACGGTTTATTTTGGCAGGCGTTTCCGCTGCAAGAATTAAAGATCTTGCGGAGCTCAAGCTATGGGTGTTGGGCGCCGGACACGGGCGAATGGAGGTCATCGGAGCAAAAGCAATGGCTTTCTCAATCCCGCGCTGGTTTATTGACATGGGACATACGGGGATGTGGTTAAAGCGGTATCTTGTTCGCGATCCCTATGCGCCTCAGTCGTTCAGCGACTTGCTCAAGCTGAGTTTGTGAGCTGATCGCTTTTTATTTTTCGATAGCTGTGGTTTAGGCCGAATTGTTAACCTCTAAACAGGGACGCCCTTTGTTTCTATGGCTGGCTGCCGCCACGATCCCGGTTTGCGTCTTGGCTGAAGATACACAACCAGCGAATGTCGAAATCGGGCAAGTACACATGGATCCAGCGGGGGTGGCGGCGGTCCCGGGCGATTTTGGTTGTTATGGGAAGTTGAAACTATGAACGTCGTCAGCTGCCCTCTCCAATGTAAGAGTCATCAAGCACTCAGCTGTTCTCATGGCATTGGTGGCTCGGGATTCACCCACCCTATGGACCTGATCATGCGACCATGGGATCGACTGGAGCAAACCAGGCATCTGGTGGCCGGCTTGCGGCCATTGAATGGGGCACGATACTGGTTCGACGCTCACTTTTCCTGGAATAATGTTGATCCGAACGATTCCCGGCCGATCGGCATGTCTACCTATCGTTCCGATAATCCGAAAATGGGCGGCCCTCCCAATGTGGATAATCCCTGGGATAATGAAATTCTGTGCGTGGAGACTGACGGCAGGGACTCAAAAGTCTGGCGCTTTGCGCAGACTTACAGCACGCCAAAAATGGATTTTGGTCAACGCCGCGGGGAAATGTGTCACCGGACGGAAGATGCTTCATTTTCACTTCCGATTGGCAAAATCAACTGGGACCGACCCCTACCGGAAATGCTTACCGTACTGACGTGTTCATAGTAGAGCTGAAGTGAATGGGTCAAAGCGAGACCGTGAGCGATGGGATTGGGTTGTACGCGGTGCCGCAGGGCACGCTTCACCACGTAGGCTTCGTTGTCGTTTCCATTCAACACGCAGCGCCCGGTTTTGCCGAGTCCATTGATGGCAAGTGGGATGGCAAGATCATTCATGACCCGAACCAGTCCGTGCGTGTGGCTTTTATTCGAGAAAATTGCCAACTCGGCCGCCTGCTGGAGCTGGTGGAACCGGCTGGAGAGAAATCTCCGGTAGCGGGGTTTCTGAAAAATGGGGGCGGACTTCATCATATATGCTATGAGGTTGATGACTTAGGGAAGCAGTTGGATTTGAGCCGCAGGCGGGGAGGGCTGATCACCAGGCTACCTTTGCCGGCGGTCGCCTTTGGAGGGCGACGGATCGCCTGGGTATACACCAAAAATAAGCTTTTGATTGAATACCTCGAACGGCATCGCTGACCCTGGATGAGTGCAGCATTGGAACTACGTTCAGAAATTGACAACCTCATATCGAAAGGCGAGGCGCAGAGGGCATATCTGCGAATCTGCGAACTGTGGCGCAACGAGAAAGCTCCGGGGTCGGCCGCCTTCGTCGTTTCGCGTGCTGAGCGACTGCGCGATAGGCTGCCCTTTGTTCCCTATCGGCTGGCGATTTTGCGGTCATTCACGGTCGAACCCATTGTTCCAATCCTTAGGGCTTCAGCATTCTGTTATGGGATTGATTTAACGGTTCTTGTAGGAGATTTCAACGCCTACGCACAGGAAATTCTCGAGAAAGAGAGCTCCGTCTACCGTTTTGCGCCCGACGCCGTCATCCTTGCCGTGCGCACGGCTGATATTGCTGGAGATTTGTGGCAAGATTTCGCCGATCTCGGATCTGATGATGCCGGGAAATCCGCCCGGCGGGTCATCAGCAACTTTGAGCAGTGGATACGCGCCTTCCGCAGCCGCAGCCAGGCGGCTCTGATTGTCCATAATTTTGAACAGCCCGAGCGACCGACGTTCGGCTTACTCGATCTTCAGCGCGAAGCGAGCCAGTCCGCCCTGGTCGAGCAAATAAACCGGGAAATGCGGCGCATTTCCCTCGAAAATCACGGGGTTTACCTTTTGGATTACGATGCGTTAGTGTCACGTCACGGGCGATTGCGGTGGGGTGACACCCGCAAGTGGCTCACTGCTCGCCTGCCGATCGCCGCCGATCAGCTTCTGCACCTGGCCGTGGAGTGGCTCCGTTTTATCGTTCCTCTATCCGGGAAACTTGCAAAGGTCCTGGTGGTGGATCTCGACAACACTCTGTGGGGTGGAGTAATCGGCGAAGATGGCATGGATGGAGTCAAACTCGGGCCGGAGTATCCCGGGGCGGCTTATCTGGCGCTGCAGCGTGTGCTGCTGGATCTTTCGCGACGAGGGATTCTGCTGGCGATCTGCAGCAAGAACAATTCCGATGAAGCAATGGAGATGATGGAGAAGCACGCAGGAATGTTGCTGCGTCCACAGAATTTCGCGGCGATACGGATCAATTGGCAGGACAAAGTACAAAATCTGCGTGAGATTGCGGCGGAACTCAACATCGGACTGGACGCAATCGCTTTCCTCGACGACAATCCGGTCGAACGAGAGCATGTGCGAGTTGCGCTTCCGGAAGTGTTTATAATCGACCTGCCGAAGGATCCAATCGAGTACGCCGCTGCGCTGCGCGACTTCCCGGGTTTCGAACGCCTTACGTTCTCAGTCGAAGATCGGCAGAAGACAGAAATGTATGCTGCACAGCGCCAGCGTATCGAGGCGGCGCAGAATTTTCAGTCGAAAGAAGAGTTCTTCCATTATCTTCAGCAAGAGGCCGAAATAGTTCCGTTGACACCTGCAACGCTGGGGCGAATCTCGCAGCTGACTCAGAAGACTAACCAGTTCAATCTCACTACGCGAAGGTATTCTGAGCAGCAGATCGCGGAAATTGGCGCTTCTTCGGCGGCCAGAGTATTTTCTATACGAGTGCGCGACCGATTCGGCGATCATGGACTCGCCGGGGTCGCAATTACTCGCGATCAGGGAGATGTACGCGAGATCGACACATTTCTTCTAAGTTGTCGTGTCATCGGCCGGACAGTAGAAACTGCGCTGCTGTCGTTCCTCGCTCAGGACGCAGCTTCTCGAGGTCTGAAACGGATGCAGGGGTGGTTCTTTCCGACGAAAAAGAACGCCCCGGCACGGGAGTTCTATCGTGAACATGGGTTCGCAACTCAGGATACCAATGGCAGAGGTTCACTGTGGGTTTTTGATTTGGCCGCGCCTATTCCATGTCCTGAATGGATTCACCTGCGAAAGCCCACGGAGATTGAAATTTGACAGCTGCGATTTTTGAACAGGTCCGCGGAATGGCCTCCGACCTCTTCGGAGTTCCACTTGACCAAATCAGCCCCGCTTCATCGCCAGCGAATATTGAGACGTGGGACTCTACCGCGCATTTGAATCTCGTGCTCGCCCTCGAGGAGCGATATGGCTTTCAGATCTCGCCCGAAGAGATGGAGAAGATGCAGAGCATCGCAGACGTGACCACTCTTGTAGAGAGCAAATTACGGAGCACTGCCGGCCAACAAAGATAGAATGTTGAAACGCATGCTTGCACCTGCTCTGAGCCATGGCGATCCTGATACGACCCTACCAAGAGCAGCATGAGCCGGCGGTGCGGGATTTCAATCAGCGGCAGGGACAAAAATCTCGTTTTCTACAATCAATCCGTACCGCGCTGGCTAGCAAAGTTTGTACGCGCTCCCGACAGCCGCGCAATCGAAATCCTTGAATGTCTTAAGAGCGCCTAACAAAACCGGAAAGGGACGGAAATGCTGGCCATCGGTAGCGCAGAGGGTGTGGCGCATCTAGTCTCCTGAGTCAGTGATTTCTTACATATTGTTTGCAGCATGCTCGGCCAAAGTGCGGGAGGCAAAGCGACCGATGCTGCTGAGGATGGTATCGGCAGTCTTGGTCCATACAAAAGGCTTGGGCTGTTGATTGTGAAGAGCCACGAACTCTGAGATAGCGACTTCCAGTTCTCGCACGCTGTAGTGAGAACCGCGCTTGAGCTGTCGTTGAAAGGTGATACTCTCTGAGGATATTCGCAAGATGCTTCGGCAACGACTGGGGCCTCGGTATCATATTCCCGGCCTCGGAGCGCCGCCACGGGATTAGTTGCTGCGGATAGCTGAATCATGCCGGGTGTGCTCACATCACAGAGTTTCACCCCTGGCTTAGTTCAGTTAGCAGTCGAGCGATGAGGGAGGTTTTGTTTGGGGGCCCTAAGGAACGCTCCGGTCGGAAAAGGGCACCATTTACCTGAGCTCGAACAAGAGAACATCTACGCGACAGCCGTTGGTGCCGCGCTTCGATGAAAGCGTGTGATCGCATGTGTCCAGGTTCAGTCCATTGCCAAATCCCCTATCTCGGTTATACATCTGGTAATCGGACGCACAAAGCGCGTAGTTGCCCTTGCGTGAAATTGGGCAACGTGCGGTGGATTCAAAATTGTAGCCGCTCGTCCAGCTCTTGTTGAAGCGAATGGTTCTCTGCGAGCCATCCCAATTAACTCCCACAATTTCATCATCCCAGACTGACCTGACCTGTGAGCTGCCGCCCGGGTAGAATGCCACCAGATAAATGTTCTTCACTCCAGGTTCGGCGTTGGCATGTGACGAGTGTTGATCGTTTTGCCACTGACCGATGGCGCTGCTTACATCCATGTCGGCAGTGGCAACCGTGCTGCGCATATTCGTCATGAATGATTCCGGAATCGCTATATCGCGCATAAGGAAGCCGCTCTGGGTCAGCCCAATGCGCCAGAAGCACACCCCGTAATCGCACGCCCAATGGGATTGGCATTGCTGACACGTATCGTTTACCGCATTAGTTCCAATATTCCAGAATACTTTACGGTTCAGGCTCGTGCCATTGACAGTCAGTACCCCATATTGGCCGCTGCGATCAACTTTCACATTGTGAACTCCCCCTGGCTTCAATGGTGGTACCCCGCTCGCCCAGTCAATATTGACCGGGTTGCTGAGCCCGGTATTCCACCCTTGACTCACTTGCCATGTCTGAACGTTCATCCACTGGCAGCCTTTGGCAGCGTTCCACACGACAATATACGGATCTTTGTCCTGCGTTGGTCCAAACGATGCGATAAGCGTTGAATCGTCCGAACTCAGTCCTGTGCCGTGAACGTACCAGTGATTTGCGGAGATTTGCCCATTCAAGCACTGAGGGCCGTCAGGGTCGAAGTAGCCCTGTCCATTGTTAAACGTCGGGTCCGCTGAAATCGTCCAGTCCGCCGGATTAATGACAAAACGGTAGAGCTTGTGTCCGGCATAGTTGAAAAAAGCATAGTTGTTGATGGACGTATATCCAAACTCCACTGAACTTACGCCAATGTTGTGATAACAGCCTCGCAAAGTCGTACTGAATGCGGACTGATCGAATTGATATAAACAGGGGTTGTTGCCCTCGTCAGAAACAAAGAACAGGCTTTCGTCGTAGGAAGTAATATTCTTGTCCGCCGATGATGGCGTCGCAAAGCTCATTCCGGGCCGGGTTGGATTCGTATTACCGTCCGTCACACGGAGAATTCTGTTCCCGTAAGCCGGATCGGTGGCAACCATGCCGGCCCCACTGTGCCCACCGTAGTAGCTCGGGTTGCGCCCAAGCTGCGGTGGTGCAGTCGGAATTATCAGAGCCGTATCTGTCCGGGAACACTGGTATGTCGGCGGGCCGCACGCATCCGCAGCAGACACGACCAAGTCGAGGCTTTGCTGGGCAGTGTTGCCAATATTGTCTGTAATCTTGGTGGTGAATGGGAATCGGCCGGTCGTTTTCGAAGTTCCGCGCAGTGTGCCATCCGAGCCGTTGAAACCAATGCCCGCTGGCAACGATCCGGAAACGACACTCCACCGATAGGGCAACTGCCCTCCGCTAGCGGATAATGTCGTGTTGTAATCGCTACCCTCCACTGCAAGCGGAAGCGACTTCGTCTGGATGGTCGGCTTCGACGCTTGAGTACCGGCAGCCGTAACCGTAATTAGCGCTGAGCCGGTGGGGTGACCATCGGCCATGCTGGTTGCACTCACGGTGACAGTAATCGTCGAACTCACCGCCGGTGCCGTGAAGAGCCCACTGGTCGAGATGCTACCCCTGCTGGCCGACCACTTCACGTCCTTCTGGTTGCTTCCACTCACCCACGCAGTGAACTGTTGTGAAGCCCACGACGAGAGTGTTGCATTCGTTGGTGTAACCTTAATCTTAGCCTGATGACGCCGCTTCCCAGCTGCCAGCACATGCAGCCTCATAGGGCCGCCGCCATGGTGCGACTTGCTCGCGTCCATCACTCCAAGCCTGAACCCGAAACTGCCTGCTCTCCGGGGAATGCCCGTAATTGCTCCAGAGGACTGGTTCAACTCTAGACCGGGAGGAAGTTCGCCAGAAGTAACGAAGAATTCATAAGGAGGAAAACCCCCTTTTACTGAGACCATCTCCGCGTAAGTCCTGTTTACTACCGCTGACGGCAAACTTCGAGAGACAGTAATTTGGTCTGTTGTGGAATTCAGCCATTGAGAGCTGCTGACACTGCTGCAACCGGTAAATGCGGCTATGGCCGCTAATCCAAGCGCATACAAGCAACCATGCCGGTTGAGTTTCTTGATGAGCTCAGATTGCTTGGCTGGCGCTGTACGCCGAAATAACTGGGGCAACATCTCACATCCTGCCCTAAGAGTTTGGGATCTTCATCCCTCGAGCTTCTCGACACTCTAGGTGTGAACCACGCTTGTGAATAGATAACCTTGGGCATAGCACTCTGGCCGATATCACGTCGGCCTGTCGTGAGCCGCATAGATTTCAACAGAACACTCAAAGGTTTTCGGACTTCCAGCACTTGCAGCTAAGTACCTTGCTTCCTACACTGCGCAGCTAACGCCGGTTCGCTATGAATCGGACATGAGTGTTCCCAGTCAGCGCATAGCTGAAGCACAGTTCCATTCTGGAACCAAAGTAGAGATCCGGAGGTTTGAATGAGGAAGCTTTACGTGTGTGTATCAACCTTGGTTTTTTTCGCCGTTGCCATTCTGGGCGGGGTCGCTCCTGCGCGTGCAATTGCGGCTGATTGGGCGTCTCAGACGGAAACCGGGGGTGCTGGTTCATCCGTCAGCAGCCTTGCGTCTGACTCCGGCCCCGCCATCGACGTAAGCACCCCCGTCGACGGCAGCAGCTTAGCGGGCCCGGTTCATTTCAAGGCAGCCGCGACAACGATGTGCGCTGGCGGGATCGCCAGTATGGCCATTTACACGGTGCCACAGCATCTCGCATATTCGATTCGCAATGCCAGCCTGGATACATGGCTGAAACTCGACCCAGGCATTTACCAGACCACCGTCGAAGCTCAAGATAACTGCCAAAACTCCGCTCAGGTATCGCTAACGGTGACAGTGACGTCATCCGATTCGGCTCTTCCAGACTCGAGCGGAAGTCAGACTTTGCAAGCCAGCACCGCGTCAACAGCGACTGCCACCACTTCTACTACGACTTGTGGACCGCCAAATTATTGCTCTAGGACTGACACCAAGGTTGTTCCTTATCCCAATCCATTACCCTACTTTGGAGGACTTAAAGGTATCAATACAGTTGCTAAGGATCCGAATTTTTATAATCCGGTTCTGCGCTTTACCGACGCCACCCTTCAGCCGAACTTTCCGAATCGCAGTTACATCACTGGCCTTGGTGGATCGGGCGACAAAGTCGTCTGGAATTCAGATTCGACGATTCTGCTGGTCAGTGACACCTATGGTCGCTTCTTTCCAGTTAAATTCGATCCCGTGAACTTCCGGCAGCTGGGTCCTTTATATGGCCGATACCCGATATTTGTCAGCGGCCCCGGAGTGTTCTCCCATAGAAACCCAAACCATTTTTTTCGCTTCTACAACGGAAGGGTAAAGCTGCTCGATTACACAAATAGAACGACACCGCCCACTGGAAAGTTGATTTACGACTTCAGAAATTGCGGGATTCCTGCTCAGGTCACCTGGCAATCGGCCGCAGGTGTCGATACGACCGACACAATCTTCGGCGTGGCATACTCAACCACAGGAACTCAAGATACAGCAGTCCACGTCGTATCTTATAATTCCAGCCTTAAAACTTGTTCGCACTTGAACACATCCACTGGCGTTGTCACATCCTGGCCGAGCGGCAAAGTGATGGGGACAGTATCACCCGTCACCGATCGCTTCACCGTACACAACGTCGTTATGAAGGGGGGCTTGTGGATGGTGATTACCAGACAGAATCTGTTGTCGAGCAGTCCTTCGCCGGGGGTAGGCTATGCCTGGCAGATGGGCACCACCGTGCTGAATCATCTCGTCCCCCAATCGACTGGACATTGGGCTGCTGGCTGCGGACGCTGGATTAACAGCCCCGGCATGTTCGGCAATTACTTCGTGGCTCGGCACTATAGCGATCCGTCCTCCTTTAGCAAATTATGGACTGTCCCCACCAGCACCTGTAACACTGCCGGTGCGCCTTCCTGCACGGCCCCGTTCGATTCTCACCCATCTACTTATGGTGGATGCGCCGATAACACCCCAGTGTGCACCTCCACAGTGGCGCCTGGTACCCAGATTTCCTGGGCCTATCAGAACGAAATTCTCTGCTTTTCCTCTGACGGCTCCAACAAAGCCTGGCGTTTTGCGCATACGTATTCTTATCCTTCAAACAACTTTTACGCTGCCTGGTCAATCGGGGCTCTCTCGCAAGACGGACGCTTCTATGCCTGGACAACTAATGACGGCGGGGCTTTTGGCTGCGCAAATGGCACTATGAACTGTACGCTAAAGAATCGGCGTTCGGATGTTCTGATTGTGAAGCTGCGGTGAATCTCGGAAGGGGACAGCCCTATTCATGTGACTGGACCAGGCTCTTGAAAATTCGCGTTCGGGCCAACCTTAAATGGATCTGAGCGTGATCCTTCGTACTTACAACAGAGCTGACAGTCTGCGTAAGGCTCTGGAAGCCTTTTCGCGGCTGGTAGTCCCACCCTCTCTAAATTGGGAACTCCTGCTTGTTGACAACAATTCCAAAGATCACACTCGCGAGGTCACCGACGAATTTGCGAAAAGCTCGCAGTTCACGGTCAGATATGTTTTCGCCAAGGCCCAGGGAAGGTCCAATGCTTTGAATACTGGAATTGCGGCGGCGCAGGGAGATGTTCTGGCCTTCACGGACGATGACGTGCTGCTGCATCCCGATTGGCTCTCAAATCTGCTTAAGGAGATCCCAGCGATACAGATCGAACACGCTTTTCACCTGTGCTCCCCACGCTACGGCGCGGTTGACTGCACCTACGTAAGATAAGTATGCGACAACACAAAGCAGAATGAGTTCGCACAGCCATATCACCAGGCTTTCATCAGCTACGAACGGTTTTTTCGAGGCAAGACCTGTGGCCAAAAGAGATGCTGCAAGAAGTGTGCTTAGGACTGAGCAGTTGAGGAAGAAGTCAAATGAACTCTTGGCATCATCGACAGCACCCAAATAATCTTTGTTCGCTACCGCAACGACTCGAGCCCATAGAAATATAGCATCGAGTCCATATTGCTGGCGGGAGTAATCTTCGAAGCATCGTGTAGTGTTTCGCAATCTGGTCGGCAGTATGAGACTCGACTCTTTAGAGCTTCTAACAAAACCCCGCAGGGCTAGCGTGGGAGTCCGGCCCTGTGGGAAACTATTGCCATGCCGGTTCTTAGGCCTTCGGTTTTCAATGACCAAACCAAAACGCCAATTGCGTGGATATGCTCTGCCTGTGAAGCTGTTCTTTCATTGGACCGTGCGGATGCGATCCTCACCAAGAAATCGACAGAGCAAATAAACAAAGATTTCGAGATGCATTGCAAGGAACAGCACCCAGGATCACAAATTATCGGCCTAGATATTCCTCCCGAGGACTTCAGCCAAGCTGCTCGGATCGTGAGAGAAGCTACAGAGGACAAATAGCTACTGAAGCAAGCCACCACCGGAGACTAGCTTCAGTTCAAACTAAAATCCAGGTTTCCTGCCATACAGTTCTCCCATCTTATGCTTGAGTTCATCTATATCGGAGCAAGGGCTTGCTATTCCCACCACTTTCCAGATGTGCTCGATTAACTTCCGAAGCCCGTATTGGCTGGACAGCCATTCATGATAGTTTTGCCCGTGTATAGGCTTGGGTGCGTTTTCTCTGAGCCATTGAGCAACTTCGGGGTCTAGGTACTCATAAATTAACTTCATTACAAGCTGTCCGCAGTATTTTGGTCTCTGGTGGATTCGCCCCTTC
>Ga0075424_100007788_pt1 | contig 10416 bp, 10 predicted proteins | sample SoiMethybrSBSTD3_FD_75301 | JGI IMG/M metagenome (GOLD analysis project Ga0075424, IMG submission 75301) | Bulk soil microbial communities from a Populus tree surrounding site in Tennessee, USA - Soil MetaG P. TD hybrid SBSTD3 | ecosystem: Environmental > Terrestrial > Soil > Tree plantation...
TCCGCGCCGAGCTGGCCGCCGCGACCACCCGCGCCGCCGCCGCCGAGCAGCGCGCCGCCGAGCAGGCCGCCCGCGCCGGGCGCGCCGAGGCCGCCGCCGACCGCGCCGAGCAGCGCGCCGACGCCGCCGGTGCCCGCGCCGACGCCGACCGCGAGCAGCACGCCGCCCGCGTCCGCGAGCTGCAGGACGCGCTCGGTCAGGCCCGCGCCGCCGCCGCACAATCCGCCGAGGATCAGGACCGGTCCTGATGGCCACAAAAGCCACCCACCCCACGCCACCCCACCCTGACCCGGGCGGGTGCCCGGTGTGCGGCGGGCCGGTGCCCGACCGGACCGGCAAGCCCGGACGCCGCGCCGTGTGGTGCTCGAAGGGATGCCGCCAGGTCGCCTGGCGCGCTCGGAGCGCCGCCGAGCGGGCCGGGCGGGACGCCGCCGCGATCGCCGCGCAGATCGCCGGCGGCGGCTACGGCGACGTCCAGAACACCGGTGCCGCCCTGGTCGCGGCGGTGCTGGAGATGTGCGAGCAGGGCGACGACCTGCCCGTCGACGTCGCGCTGCGGACCGGGCACCGCTGGGAGCGCGACGTCGCCGACGCGGCGCGGTCGCTGGCGGCCGCCGCCACCCGCATCGCCGAGCTGGCCGAGCAGCACGCCGCCCGAGCCGCCGACTACCGCCGCGCCCACACGGTGATTCGCCGCGCGCCGGCGTCGGCACCGACCGGAGACGAATCACCGGCAGGGAATGTCGGGATCGTCGCGGCCACTGCGGCGGAAGCCTCGGAGACGAATCCCCCCGAAACCCCCGCCGTCGCCGTCGCCGGGGTGGACGCCGACGAGCTGTTCGACGCCATCGAGGACGTCGTCGACGTCCGCGACACCCCCGGCGTCCCCCAAGACCTCCTGCAGGACCAGGACGACGTCCCGGGGACCTCATTCGCCGACGCGCTGGAGGAGTTGGCCGACGCGCACGCCGCGGCCTCCGGCGACGGGCCGCACGGCGAGCTGGTGGCTGCGGCCGCCGCCGTGGTGCGATCCCGGCCGCCCTACCTGCCCGCCTGCGTCGGGCGGGCCATGGACCGCCTCGCCGCCGTCGTGCCGTCATGACGGCACACCGTCACTACATCGGGAAGGAGGCCGCTACCAGCACCTGAAACGCCAAGCGGGCCCCGGGGAGTGCGCCAACACCGCCCGGAGCCCTGAGCCCTCACCAGACATCACCTGGAAAGGACCTGTAGAGATCATGCAGCACATCAGCTTCTACGCCATCCTCAACCCGGCGACCGCCGGGCCCGTCCTCGACGTCGAGATCGACCTCGGCGAGCAGCTCCTGCGCGGCGACGACGGGATCCTGGAGACCCTGTCGGTCACCTCCGAGCCCCGGCGGCTGCCGCTGCCCTACGACGCCGACATGCTCGACGTGCTGGACTGGGGCGACTGCCTGGCCCGGCTCACCCCGCGCGGGCCCGTCCGCACCCACCCCGACGGCCCCCACCGGCACATCTGCAACAACGGCTGGACCATCACCGGATGGGAGTCCCCCGACCCGGTGTTCGGACCGCAGGCTCCGCAGTTGCGCGCCCTCATGGCCGAGCTCGACGAGCTGGACGGTGACGGCCCCGTGGCCGACGCCTACGCCGACACCGCCGACGCCCGCTTCGGCGACTACGACCAGTGGCTTCCGCAGCCGCACGCCGACGCCGCACGCGCCGCGCTGGCCGCAGCCGGTATCGACGGCCAGTGGTGGGCCGAGACCGCCGACCCCTGCACCATGCGGGGCGAGCTGCTCGCCGTGGCCGCCCGGGACCTGCTCGGCACCGCCGACGGCTGGGACTGGGACGCCTACACGGCGCTGCTGGCCCCGTGGCGGACGGCGGTCGGCCGGTGGCCGCACCCGCACGACGCGCGCCGCGCCGAGAACCAGGGCTACGAGCCCGTCACCAGCACCTGAAACAGCAAAGCGGGCCCCGAGAGGTGCGCCAAACACCGCCCGGAGCCCTAGCCCTCACCAGATCCACCCTGGAAAGGACCTGTGCAAATCATGCACGAGATCGAGATCATCACGTTCGGCTACCTGCACGCCCCCGGCCCCGCCAGCGCGGACATCCTGCTGGACCTGCGGACGCACTTCCGCGACCCGCACGTGCGCCGCGACCTGAAGCACCTGACCGCCAACGACGTGTTGGTGCGCGAGGCGGTGCTGAACACCCCCGGCATCCGGCCGCTGATCGCCTCCACCATCAACGCGGTGCGCGCCTACCTGGCGGGCCCGTCCGCCGCGCCCCTCACCATCGCCGTGGGCTGTGAGGGAGGCCGGCACCGAGTCGTTGACCGGACTACCAGAGGACACGCCGAGAGCAAGGGCGTTCACTGCCCGGCGTAGCCAGTAGTCGTTGCGCACCCCCTTTCGAAGGAGCGCAACGACGTTGGACGAGATCCCCCGTGACATCCGGGCCATCCGGCTTCCGAAGTGGGGCCGGGTGGTCCCCGACCCAGGGGTCGTTCCCTGGCTGCTCCTCGATGAGGAGGGAAGAGTCGTGTCGCCAGTCCACAGGTTCCTGATTGACTTCGTTGCCCGCGACAACCGGACGGGCAGCGTGCGCAGTTACGCCTATGACCTGCTGCGTTGGTGGCGCTGGCTGCGCGTGGTCGAGGTGGAGTGGGACCGGGCGACCTCGGCCGAGGTCCGGGACTTGGTGTTGTGGATGGGCCAGGCGGTCAAGCCGCGCACGTTCGCACGCGCGGCATCGGCGGTGACCGCGGGCACCACCAATCCGATCACCCGCAAGCCCTATCTGGACGACCGGTACAAGCCCCGCACGATCCGGCACAGCAACGCCGTGCTGCGCAGCTTCTACGAGTTCTGGATCGAGGTCGGCGGCGGGCCGCTGGTCAATCCGGTGCCGCTGGCGCGGACCGACAAGCGCCGGCCGCACGCCCACCACAACCCGCTGGAGCCTTACCGGGCCGAGGGGCGGCTGCGCTACAACCCGCGGGTTCCGCGCCGCCGGCCTCGGCAGATGCCGGACGAGCGGTGGAACGAGCTGTTCGCGGCGCTGCGCTCGAACCGGGACCGGGCTTTGCTGGCGATCGCGGTGAGCAACGGTGCCCGCGCCGCCGAGCTGCTGGGGCTGCGCGGCGTCGATCTGGACTGGGGCGACCAGCTCGTGCGCGTCGTCCGCAAGGGCTCCCACGCCGAGCAATGGCTGCCCGCCAGCCCGGAGGCGTTCGTCTGGCTGCGTCTCTACCTGGCCGAGGGTCCCCCGCTGGATCCGCACGGCCCGTTGTGGTGGACGCTGCGGCGCCGCGACCACGGTGACGGGCTGGCCTACCAGCCGATGAACTACGAGGCTCTGCGGGCGGTGTTCCGCCGGGTCAACGCCCTGCTGGGGACGAACTGGTCAATGCACGACCTGCGGCATTCTGCCGCGCTGCGGATGGCACGCGATGAGCAGCTGTCGCTGCGGGACGTGCAGACCATCCTCGGTCACGCCCACCTGAGCACTACCGCCGACATCTACCTGGTTGAAGAGGAGTCGCAGGTCATCGGCCGGGTCCGCGATCACCTGGCCGAACTCAAGGAGCGAGCCAAGCGCCCGGCCCCGGCCGTCGCGGCCGGTTACGCGGCCGACGACCTGGACGTGCTACTCGGGGGTGACCAGGAATGGCGCTGACAGGAGGGCGCCGCGCCAACAGCGTGCGGCGCGCGGGCACAGGACCGGCTCCGGCGCGCCCGCTGTTCGTCGATCACGACCTGAAGGCCGACGAGAACCGCGTCGGCCCGCATGACCTGCTCACCCGCGATGGCGTCCTGGAGTTGCTGCCGACCCTGCCGTTCTGGCCCAAGCGCACCTACGCGGCCGGCGTCGCCCCAGGCTCGGTGCGCCTGGCCCGCACCGCCGAGGTCCTGGACTGGCTCCAGACCCACCCGGGAGACGGCTGGCAGGCCCGATGGCGGAACTCGGGAGCCGACCGCGGCAAGGACGTCGTCCTGCAGGCGATTCAGGGCGATGACGACCGGGAGTCGCGGCGCAACGCCGTGATCAGCGGGCTGGGCACGGTGATCCTCGCGCGGATCGCGCTGCCCGGCTACGGGTTCCTGCGCGGCTACCGGACGGTGCACCTGTTCAAGTCCGTCCAGCAGATGTTCCCCGACGGGAAGCTGGAACAGATCCGCGCGCACGGAGCCGCCCTGGGCATGACGGGACGGCACGTGGACGAGGGCCTGCGGGTCGTCTCCGCGATGATCCTGCACACCGGCCGGGACCTGGACCAGCTCACCGGCGAGGATGTCTTCCAGTTCCGGGTGTTGGGTCGCCGCACCATTGGTGAGGCGTTCGTCGGCACCCACAGCGCCTGGGATCTGCTGCGCGGGATCGGCGTCATCCGCTCCGAGCACACTCTCAAGGACGCCGTGCGTTACGGGCAACGCCCGACCGCCGAGCTGGTCGATGCCTACAACATCCAGTCCACGCCGATCCGCAACGTGCTGGTCCGCTACCTCGAAGAACGCCGGCCGGCTGTCGACTACGGCACCTTCCGCGGCCTGGTCCGCGAACTCGCCGGCGTCTTCTGGGCCGACATTGAGGCTCACCACCCCGGCATCGACACCCTCCGCCTTCCCGAGGAGGTGATCGACGGCTGGAAACAACGCCTGGTGACCTACACCGACAAGAGCGGAAACGTTCGTGAGCGACGGTCCCGGATCGATGTGATGATGCGGATCCGTGGCTTCTACCTCGACATTCAGGAATGGGCACACGAGGACCCGTTCTGGGTCCCCTGGGCCGTCCCCAGCCCGGTCAGCCGCGGCGACGGCGCCGGGAACCACAAGGCCATCGCCCAGACCCACGCCCGGATGCACCAGCGCGTCCGCGAACGCCTGCCGCACCTGCCCGTCCTGATCGAGACCGCCGAACGCACCCACCGCGAGGCCGCCGCCTTGCTGGAGGCCGCCCGCGCAACGGCCTTCAACGAGGTCTTCGAGCACGACGGCGCCCGATACCTGCGCGTCCTGCCCAAGGTGAACCAGGTCCCCAGCCGCCCCGAGCACGGCTCCCCGCACGTGTTCATCAAGAAGGTCGACCTGACCGAACGGCGGATCAACCAGAGCACCATCGAGGACGACGCCTTCTGGGCCTGGGCCGTCATCGAGACGCTGCGGCACACCGGAGTCCGTGCCGAGGAACTGACCGAGCTCACCCACCTGGCGCTGGTGTCCTACCGGCTCGCAGATACCGGCGAGGTCGTCCCGCTGCTGCAGATCGTGCCGTCCAAGAGCAACGAGGAACGACTGCTGCTGGTCAGCCCTGAACTCGCCAGCGTCCTGGCCACGATCATCAAGCGCCTCCGAGACGCCAACGGTGGCACGATCCCGCTGGTTGCCCGCTATGACGAGCACGAGCGGGTCACCGGACCGCTGCTTCCCCACCTGTTCCAGCGCCGTCCTTACTGGCAGCCCCAGGTGATGAGCGCCGCCTCCATCGCGCGTCTGCTCACCAGGACGCTCGAACGGACCGGACTCCGCGACCAGGCCGGCGAGCCACTGCGCTACACCCCGCACGACTTCCGGCGAATGTTCGCCACCGAGGCCGTCACCGGCGGCCTGCCCGTTCACATCGCCGCCCGCATCCTCGGTCACAAAACCCTCACCACCACCCAGGCCTACCTCGCCGTCTTCCAAGACGACCTGGTGCGGACCTACCGCGGTTTCCTCGACCGGCGCCGCGCCGACCGGCCCACCGAGGAATACCGCGAGCCCACCGACCAGGAATGGCGGGACTTCCAGCAGCACTTCGAGCTCCGCAAGGTCTCCCTCGGCACCTGCGGCCGCCCCTCCGGAACTCCCTGCAGGCACGAGCATGCCTGCATCCGCTGCCCCGTCCTCCAGATCGACCCGCGCCAGAAACCCCGCCTCATCGAGATCATCCACAACCTCCGCGAGCGCATCACCGAGGCCCGCGTCAACGGCTGGCTCGGCGAGGTCGAAGGCCTCAAGACCAGCCTCGCCGCTGCCCAGGCCAAGTTCGCCAGCCTCAACCGAGCCCCCGCCGACGGCCGCCCCCAACTCGTCAACCTCGGCATGCCGCTCTTCACCGACGCCCCGTCGCACCAACGACCACCCCACCAGTGAGCCGAACGAGGAGGTGAACGCCGACCGCTGACAGGCGGGCCCCGGAGGTGCGCCAACACCACCCGGAGCCCTTGATCCACCAACCTGACGACACCAGGAAGGAAGACCCGTGGACATCATCCACGACGCTCCGAGCACGTGTGCGTTCTGCGAGATCATCGCTGGTCGCGCACCGGCCTCGGTGGTCCGCGAGTGGCCCGAGGTCATCGCCATCCGGCCACGCCACCCCGTCACCCCCGGGCACGTGCTGGTCATCCCGCACGCCCACGTCACCGACGTCGGAACCGACCCGGCCATCTCCGCCCGCACGATGGCGGCCGCCGCCCAGCTCGCCGGCGAACTCGCCGCCGCGAACGTCATCACCAGCCGCGGCGCGGCCGCGACCCAGACGGTCCGCCACCTGCACCTGCACGTGGTGCCCCGCCGGCACGGCGACGGCCTGCCGCTGCCATGGACGCCCCAGCACGCCGCCCGGCAGACCGGAGGCACCCGATGACCAGATCCCTGACCCTCGTCTGGGCCCGCGAGCCCATCCCACCCGGCGGGACCAGCGTGTTCCTGGCCGGCCCCACCCCACGCCGCGGCGAAGTCCCATCGTGGCGGCCCGCCGCCATCGAGGCTCTGACCACCCAGTGGCCCGGGCCCGAGCCGCTGACCGTGCTCACCCCCGAATCCCGCGGCGGCATCCGCGCCGCGCACTACGACGACCAGGTCGGCTGGGAGACCGAGGCCCGCGCCACCGCCTCGGCGATCCTGTTCTGGATCCCACGCGACCTGCAGACCATGCCGGGCTTCACCACCAACGTCGAGTTCGGCCTGGACGTCACCACCGGCCGCGCCGTGCTCGGCTGCCCACCGGACTGCCCCAACCCCGAGCGGAACCGGTACCTGATCTACCTCGCCCGACGCCACGACGTTCCCGTCCGCGAGACCTTGCCCGACACCGTGGCCGCGGCGCTCGCCCTCGCCACCGGCAACACCCAGTTCCCGCCTCCCGAGGACGGCACATCATGATCATTTTCCTAGTCCGGAAAAGCAGCGCCACGGTCGGGATGGAGCTGGCCCGGGCCCTGTCCGAGCAGGCGTCGGCGCGGTCGTGGTGGCGGCCGCGCCCCCATCAGGCGGTGGCGGTGTCGATCGTCCACCGCGACCTGCACCGGCCAGTGGTCGAGCGGGGCCGGGTGCCTGAGCACCTGCGGTCGTGGGCGGCGTACTGGCCGACCTACCGGCCCGTCGACGTCACCCCGCCTGAGCTGTACGGCGAGGGCCTGGCCGCGTCCGTCGCCGACGGGTGGGCCGAGCCCGCGACCAATCCGGCCGCGCTGAGCGACCTCGATGCCCGCTGCGACGCCGCGCTCATCCCGTTCGGCGTCGACACGGCCGGGCGGCCGCTGAACCCGACCGGCCGCACCGGCCGCACCGGCCGCGACCTCGGCCGGTGGGGCGAGAACCAGGCGGCGGACGCGATCGTGGTCGCCGGGACCGGCCACGACCGGCGGGTCCTGCTGATCCGCCGCCGCGACCGCGGGCGGTGGGCGATCCCCGGCGGGATGGTCGAGCCCGGCGAGACCGCCCTGGCCGCGATGCACCGTGAGCTGCGCGAGGAAACCGGCGCCGACCTGGCCGACGTCGCCGAGCCAGTGGTCCTGGCGCGCCTGCACGTCGGCGACCCGCGCGAGACCGACCACGCGTGGGTCGCCAGCACCGTGGGGCTGTACCGGCTGCCCCGCCCGGTCGACATCCTCGCCGGCGACGACGCCGACGACACGACCTGGTGCCCCTTCACCGACCTGGACGCCCTGGGCAAGGCACTGGCCGCCGACCAGGGCGGCGAGCTGTACGAGGCGCACCGGCCACTGCTGGCCCGGGTGCTGGACCACCTCGCCACCGACGCGGGCCCGGCCCCGCTGGCGCGGTTCCGCACCATCGGCGGTGCCGTCGTCGAGCTGCGGCCGCGTCGCTTCGCAACTCGCTGGGACACCCTCCGGGGCCGCCCGTACGCCCTCGACACCGCCCGTGTGGTCGACGGGTACCGGTGGCATTGCGGCGGCTGCGACGCCAGCAGCCTGGACAACAACGACTACGACGAGCGGTACCTGCCCGGCGAGCTGGACAAGGGGGGCAGACCAAGTAAGCCTGAAAGGGGCAACGGGCTGTGTCGTCGGCAGCGAAGACGTCAGCGGCCCCGGCTAGCGGATGTCAGTGGATCGGCAGCGAAACGTCAGTGGGCTGCCGGGTGACAGGCCCGCGCCGTCCTGGCCGCAGCCGTCGCCGCCGACCGCGCCGTCGGTGCCACCTGGCACGAGATCGCCGCGGTCCTGCACGTCAGCGCCGGCACCGCCTCCCGCCGCTACCGCCCATCCCCCCATGCCCCTGCCGCCAGCACACGTCCGTGAACGCCGGGGGGCGCCCGGACGTGTGACTTTCGGACCTGGAAGGCGGGGTTTTTCGGGGATAGTTGGCGGAGTGCCTTGCCGACTTTGGTGTTGTGGCTTGGGGTCAGTGGGTTCGGCGTCGAGCGGCTGGGTCTGCTTCGGCGGTGATGCGGGCGGAGGTTTCCTCGCCGAGGCGGACGTAGGCGCCGAGGCTGGCTAGGTGTTGGTGGCGGGACTTGGCCTGGAGTTCGGGCGCGGTCCGGCCGGCGGCCGCCAGGTGCTGGAGCGCCGAGTGCCGCAGCTGGTGCAGCGTCCATCCGGTGCCGTGCGGGTCGAGGGCGGCGGTGGCGGTCTTGAACAGGTATTCGGCGCGCGGGTAGGACAGCCTGCCTCGGCCGGTGACCGGGCAGACATCCACGGCGGCGGGAGCGCGGCGGCCCTGTGCGGGGGCGCGGCGGTCGGCGAGGAACACCGGCCCGCTGGTACGGCCCTGCAGGAGGCGGGGCAGCAGGCGCGCGGTGCCGGTGGCCCAGTGGACGTACTCGATGGCGCCGCCCTTGGACACGACCCGGGCCCGCCGGAACTCGGTGTCGAGGTCCTCGATGTTGAGGGAGAGGAGTTCTTCGGCGCGGGCGGCGGTCTCGTAGGCCATCCGCCACAGCACCCGCTCGCGCAGGCCGTGCCGGTCGTCGCCGAACAGGGCGTCCAGGCGGGTGCGGGGGATGGACCGGTCGCCGCGGCGGGCGGGCTTGCGGCGCTCCAGCCGCCGGGCGGGGTTGGTCTCCAGCAGCTCCTGGCGCTGCGCCCAGGCGGTGAAGGAGGTGAGTGCCACAGGTGCCGGTTCCACGTCGCGGCCGCCGCAGAGTTCCACCGGCCCATCGCCGCCGCGTAGTCGTCGGGCGTGAGCTCGGCGGCAGGCCGGTCGCCGGCGGCGGCGGCGAGGCGGCCGAGAGTCTCGGCGTAGCTGGCCCGGGTGGTGGAGGTCTGGATCGAGTCGAGGTAGCGGTCGACCGCAGCCGCGACGCTCGTCCCTGCCGCAGGGTCGACAGGGCGAGGGAACGCGACGACGGACACGAGGAACCTCCCGGGCGTGGATGTGACACATAACGTTACCGAGTCGGGCCGTCGGCGCGGGCTTACGAGCTGGGCTCCGTCGGCCCCGCAGACCTGTCTGTGACAGGTAATTTAGATTCCCTGTCGCAAGGAGGCTGTCGTCGTTACGGTGATCGGTATGAGGGAAGGTGATGCGCTGGCCGACCGCTATCGCCTAGAGCAACTGCTGGGCCAGGGTGGGATGGGGCAGGTATGGCGGGGCGTTGATCAGAAGCTGCGCCGCCGGGTAGCCGTCAAGCTCCTACTTGTGGAGGATCCGTCGTCGGGGCTGCTGGCGCGGTTCTGGCGTGAGGGTGAGGCGGCCGCGCGGCTGAGCCACCGCAACATCGCTGCCATCCATGATGTGGGTGAGCACCGGGGAGATCGGGGTGATGGCGTTGAGCGGGCCCATCCGTTCCTGGTGCTGGAGTATCTGGAGGGCCGTGACCTCAAGACCGTTCTGAGCCAGGCGCCTGTCGGCGGGTTGCCGATCGGCCTGGTGCTGGAGTACGGCGCGCAGGTCTGCGACGGGCTAGGCCCTTGAGCAGCAACCGACCGGCCAACGGCGTTAGCGAGCCGGGGTGACCGGAGTTACCGCCGTCGAGCGCTCGGATGCGGGTCGGTGTTCGGAGGGAGCCTGGGGCGGGTGTGGCGCGATGCGGTCAGTGCCGGTTTGGTTACTGTGAGTCGGTTACAGGCTGGGGGCGGTGGTGAGGTCCTCGGCCAGGCCGGTGCGTTCCAGGATCCGCCGGCACATCGGGGACGGCCGCGCGATCACCAGGACGCCGTCGCGGGCAGCACGGTCCTCCAGATCGCCACCA
>Ga0075424_100007789_pt1 | contig 10416 bp, 11 predicted proteins | sample SoiMethybrSBSTD3_FD_75301 | JGI IMG/M metagenome (GOLD analysis project Ga0075424, IMG submission 75301) | Bulk soil microbial communities from a Populus tree surrounding site in Tennessee, USA - Soil MetaG P. TD hybrid SBSTD3 | ecosystem: Environmental > Terrestrial > Soil > Tree plantation...
CTCCGCCGTCCACCGCCGCGTCCGGACGTACAGCCACGGCATGAAGCAGCGGCTGGCGATCGCCCAGGCGATGCTCGGCCTGCCCGACCTGCTGGTGCTGGACGAGCCGACGGACGGGCTGGACCCGCCCCAGATCGCGGAGATGCGGCGGGTGCTGCGCCGCTACGCGACCGAGGGCCGCGCGGTCCTGGTCTCCAGCCACCTGCTGGCCGAGGTGGAGCAGACGTGCACGCACGTGGTGGTCGTGCACCGCGGCGAGGTCGTCGCCTCGGGTCCGGTCGACGACATCGTCGGCGACTCGGCGACCGTCCTGTTCGACGTGTCGGACCCCGAGGCGGCGGTCAGGGCGCTGCGCGACGCCGGCGTGCGCGACGTGTCCAGCGACGGCGCCGGCACCGTGATCGCCGACCTGGACGGCACGCCGAGGGGCGCGGCCGTGGCGGCCCTGGTCAGGGCCGGGGTCGACGTGCGCCGCGTCGTGCCGCGCCGCCGGCTCGAGGACGCGTTCCTGGCGCTGGTCGGCGGGGAGTCGGGACGGTGACGAGCCTCGACGGCGCGGCCGCCGGCTACCGGCCCACCGCCACGCTGACGTTCCTGACCGAGCTGCGCCGCCAGGCCACGCGCCGCCGGACGCAGCTGACGCTGGGCTTCATGCTGGTCCTGCCGCTGGTGATCCTGGCCGCCTTCGAGCTCGGCCGGCGGAACGAGGGCGGCGGCGGCGGTGCCAGCCGCGGCCAGTTCGCGCAGCTCGCCGAAATCGCGACGTCGGGCGGCCTGAACTTCGCCCTCTTCACGCTGCTGGTCTCGGCGTCGTTCCTGCTCGTGGTGGTGGTGGCCCTGTTCTGCGGGGACACGGTGGCCAGCGAGGCGAGCTGGGGCTCGCTGCGCTACCTGCTGGCCATCCCGGTGCCCAGGGGCCGGCTGCTGGGCGGCAAGCTGCTGGTGTCCCTGCTCTCCAGCGCGGTCGCGCTGGCCGTGCTGACCGGCACGGCCCTGCTCGCCGGCACGCTGCGCTACGGGTGGCACCCGCTGCGGACCACGGTCGCCGGCGAGATCGCGACCGACCAGGCCGTGCTGCGCCTGCTCGGCATCGTGGGCTACATCGCCGTCAGCCTGCTGGTGGTGGCCGGGCTGGCGTTCCTGCTGTCGGTCGCCACCGACGCGCCGCTGGGCGCCGTCGGCGGCGCGGTGCTGCTCCAGATCCTCTCCAGCATCCTGGACCAGATCACGGCGCTCGGCTCGGTGCGGGTGGTCCTCCCCACCCACTACTCGGACGCGTGGCTGGGCCTGCTGTCCAACCCGGTCCAGACGGACGACATGGTGAAGGGCGCGATCTCGGCGCTGCTCTACGCGACCCTCTTCTTCGCCGCCGCCTGGGCGCGGTTCCTGCGCAAGGACATCGTGAGCTGAGCCGCGCGCCGCGACCTCCCGGTCGCGGCGCGCGGGTCGCCGCGTCAGTCGGCGGCGGCCGCCGCCGGCTCCGGCGCCTCCACGGCGGCGCGGCGCGGGCGGCCGGGGCCGCGCTGGCCGCTGTCGGGCGACACGCCCAGCAGCCGCTGCTCGAGCTCGCCTCGCTGGCGCATCAGCTCCTTCAGCCGCTCCTGCTTGGCCTGCATGGCGCTGAGCTCGTCGACCAGCTTGACGATCTCACGGTTCAGCTCCTCGAGCGCCTTGGTGTCCGCCATCGATCCTCCTTCGTTGCTGCTGCGTCCTGCTGCTTCGTGTGCCGCGACGGCCGGGGACAGAATACCTGTTCGGTCAGGGGTCCGGCCGCAGGCGGCCCCAGGCGATCCGGGCCCCGCTGAGGATGGCCAGGATGGCGGCCGCCGACCACGCGATGGCCGAGACCTGGGGCGCGCTGAAGTCGCTGCCGCCCAGCAGCGCGTGCAGGAAGAGCAGGGCGACTGCCAGGTACGAGAGGCGGTGGATCCAGCGCCACGCGACGGGATGGATGCGCTTGCGCAGCCAGCCGGTCACGGCCACCACCGCGACGAGGTCCAGCGAGACCGTGCCCAGACCGATCGCCAGCGTGCCATACCCGACCTTGAACGGGATCACCAGGTCGAGCGGCCGGATCGGCGACCGGACGCTGCCGTCGAGCAGGAGCAGGAGCACGTGGAACGCGCCCATCGGGATCCACAGGACGGCCGTGAACTCGTGGGTGGAGCGCACCGCCCGGTTGGTGGCGAGCCAGTCGAGGACGGCGCTGCGGAGGGCCAGCCCGGTCAGCAGCGAGATCCCCAGCGCCGCCGCCGACGCGAGCCCGGTGACCCGCGCCAGGACCCACAGGAAGGTGTCGACGCTCAGCGGCGACGCCTCCGCACGCTCACGACGCGTACGACTCCGTGATCGGCTGGCTGGTCGTCGCGCGCACGCCCTGGGTCAGCGTCACCTGGGTGGTCTGCGGGTGCAGCGACGGACGCAGCGGGGCCGCCCCGGTCTTGACGTGCCCCCCCACGTACGCCGCCGCCCCGTACGCGGCCAGCACCGTCAGGCCCACGGCCCCGGCCTTGAGGGCCCAGGCCGGGACGCCCCTCACGCCTTTCCGGCCACCGCCGTCGCGGCCGCCTTGAGGAACGGCACCCGGTCGAACGCCTGGCCGAGGATCTCCTTCGCGTCGGCGCCCAGGTGGGTGTTCAGGACCTCCTGGTAGATCGACCGGAAGTCGACGTTGTACCTGAGGTTCCCGGTGTTGTCCAGGTTGGCGAGGCTCGGCGCCTGCCCGTAGAACCCGCCCTGCACGGGATTGCCCATCAGGAGCACCGCCGACGCCGCGCCGTGGTCGGTGCCGCCGCTGGCGTTCTCCTGCGGCCGCCGGCTGAACTCGGACCACGTGGCGATCAGCACCTTGTCGGCCATCCCGTGCTCGTTCAGGTCCTGGTAGAACGCCGCCACCGACTGGTCCAGGTAGCCCATCAGGTCGTTGTGCCGGTTGAGCTCGGTCTGGTGCGTGTCGAAGCCGCCCAGCGTGACGTGGAGCAGCTTGACGCCGCTGCCGCCCGTGATCAGCGCGGCGGCCAGCTGGAGGGCGGCGCCGAGCTCGGTCTTGGACGGGTACACCAGCTTGACGTTGTCGTTGTACTTGGCGTTGGTCTGGCGGCTGGCCGCGGTCTTGACGCTGGCGATCGTCGCCTGCGCGGTCGAGATGGCGGTGTCGAACAGCGCGCCGTAGATGCCGGGCGTGCCCTTCCAGACGGCGGCGGCCGCGTTCTCGACCTTGCTGCCGCCCTGGAACCCGAACGACCGGTAGTTGTCGATCACCGACACGGTCGCGTGCAGGTCGCGCAGCGCGCCGGGCACGTTGGTCGTGCCGCAGGCGCAGCCCGTGAGCGGGTGGCCCATCGAGTCGTAGTTCTTGGTGATCGTCTTGCCCAGCCAGCCCTCGACCTGGCGGCGCGTCGGGTCGCCGGTCTCCCAGACGCGGATCGACTCGAAGTGCGAGAAGCTGGGATTGGGGTAGCCGACGCCCTCGACGATGGCCACCTTGCCCTGGTCCCACAGCGCCTTGATGCCGGGCATGTTCTGGTTGAGCCCGAAGCTGGCGTTGAGCGGCAGCGCCATCGGCGCGGTCGCCGCCGCGAGCTGCGGCCGCAGGTCGTGCAGCTTCGGGTCCTGGAGCGGGATCACGGTGCGCAGGTGGTCGTTGCCGCCCGCGAGCTGGATCATCACCAGGACGTTGTCGTTCTTCACGCCCTCGGCCTTGGCGGCGTACACCGCCCGCGCGAAGGCGTCGGGCACCGCCGCGTAGCCGGCGGCCAGCGCGCTGGCGCCCGTGCCGAAGATCAGGCCGTGCTTCAGGAAGTCGCGGCGCTTCAGCTCGTTGATGCCGACGAGGTCCTTGCTCATGTCGGAACGCCTACCCCTACTTGAGATTGAATTCGGGGGCCATCAGGGCGACCAGCCAGCGGGTCCGGTCGTCGTTGGCCTGTCCGAGCAGCTTCTCGGTCGCCGGGCTCAGCACGCCGTCCAGCTGGAGCTGGTGGACGTCCTTGGCCGGCGGCAGGCTGCGCAGCCTGCCCAGCACCGCGTTCACGAAGTTGACGCGCGCGATCACGGTGTTGGACGAGATCCAGGAGTCGTTGTTGGGCCAGCCGCCCACGTCGGGCGGGTCGAACAGCATCTGGCCCATCGTCTCGTCTGCATCCAGGATCAGCTTCGAGAGCTGCGGCGCCTTGAGCGCCTTGAGCACGCTGACCATGTACTCGGTCGGGGACTTGATCAGCGAGCGGTAGGAATCGGTGTTGATGAACTCCGGGCTGAGGAAGACGCTCCGCATCAGCGTCTTCACGTCGTACTTGCTGGCCCGGAACTCGTCCGAGAGGCGCTGCACGTACCGCGCCTCCGGGGCGGGCGAGACGAAGTGGTGGACGATCTTGGCCACCAGGTAGGGCGCGGTCGCCGGGCTCGCCAGGATGCCGTTGATCACCCCGTTGGTGTCCAGCGGCCCGGTCTGGCCCAGGAACGTCAGCGGGCCGCCCGTGAAGGCGCGGCGCTTGTCGAAGACGCCCGTCTGGGACTTGTCCGCCGCGGTCGGGAGACGCCAGCCGGCGAGGCCCCTGGCCGCCGCCCTGACGTCGCCCTCCTGGAAGTTGCCGGCGCCCATCGTGAACAGCTCCAGCAGCTCCCGTGAGTAGTTCTCGTTGGGGCTCTTGCCGGTGCTGGTCGCCAGGTCCAGGTAGCGCATCATCGCCGGATCGGTGGTGACCTTCATCAGCATCGATCCCAGGTCGGTCAGCGCCATCCTGCGCCAGGTCAGGTTCTGCCAGTAGATGTACGGCTGGTCGGTGCCCACCTTGCGGTAGTCGCTGGTGAAGTGACCGTGCCAGAAGAGCGTCATCCGCTCCGCGAACGGCGTCGGGGTGGCCAGCATGTGATCCAGCCACCACTGCTGCAGCTTCTGGACGTCGACCCCGTTGCCCATCATCCCGGGCACCGGCGGCGGCTCCGCCGGCGGGGTCTCGATCAGCTTGTCGACCACCTTCCCGTAGCCGAGCTTGAACGCGGCGTCGAGCTCGTCAGGGGTGGCGCCGAACCCGGTCCGGCGCAGCAGGTGCGTGACCCGCGCGGTCTCCTTCTCGAGCGGCGACGCCCAGCTGCTGGTCGCCGCGGCGGCGGCCGCCTTGGGCGCTGCCGCGACCTTGCGCGCGGCGGGCGCGCTCCCGTGGACGCCAGCCAGGCGCAGGGCGGTGATCCCAGCACCAGCGGCGAGGGCGCCTCCGATCACGTGCCGCCGCGTCACCTTGCGCGGCAGGAAGCGTTCGAGGCGGCCCATGTCCATGTGCCAACGGTTGAACGGAAATCCAACTACCCCCATTGGATCGCCGGTATTGAAGCACATGTGACCGGCCTTCGTGTCAAGTGGGACCTGCCTCCCGCCGTCCAGGGGGGTCTAGCGGATGCCGCTCAGCCGGATGCGCTCCGTGCGCAGGCGCTGGTCAGAGGCCACCCGGCCCTCGCTCATCCGGACCATGCGGTCCATGCACGACCCGACGTCCGGGTCGTCGGTGGCGATGACGAAGCTCACGTCGCTGGTCCGGTTGACCTGCTGCATCAGGTAGAGCAGCTCGTCCGACGTCTCGTCGTCCACCTCGCCCGTCGGCTCGTCGGCCAGGATCAGGCTGGGCGACTTCATCAGCGCCCTGGCGATGGCCACCCGCTGGGCCTGGCCGGGCGTGAGCTGGAGCGGCCGGTCGTCCGCGTGATCGGCCATGCCCACCTGGTCGAGCAGCTCGCGGGCGCGCGCCCTGGCGCCGCGCCGGGGCCACCCGTAGCGCAGCGGCAGCAGCACGTTCTCGAGCGCGGTGAGCCCGGGCACGAGGTTGCGGTCCTGGAACACGAAGCCGATCCGGCGGCCGCGGAGCTCGGCCCGCTGGCCGTCCGTCAGGGACGCGGTGTCCACGCCGTCGACCTTGACCGTGCCGGAGGTGGGCCTGACCAGCAGGCCCAGGCAGTGCAGGAGCGTCGTCTTGCCGCTGCCGGTCCGGCCGACGAGGGACACGAACTCGCCGGCCTGGATGCTCAGCGTGACGTCCTGCAGCGCCCTGACCGCGCCCGGCTGGCCGTGCCGGTACGTCTTGGCCAGCCCGCTGACCTCGATCGCCGCCACGGGTCAGATCATCCGCATGGCCACGTCGGGATCCGTCCGGAAGACCCTGAGGGCGGCCGCGGTGCCGGCGGCGAGGCCGACGAGGACGGTCAGCGCCAGCGCGATCCTGACGAGCCTGCCGGTGACCAGGAAGATGTCCATGCCAATGGACCGGCCGGCCAGGTCGAGCAGCTGGGCGAGACCGAACCCCAGCGCGAGGCCGAGCGCGCCCCCGAGCAGCGCGATGCCGGTGGCCTCGACCACGTACTCGGCCGCGACGTGCCACGCCCGCGCGCCCAGCGCCATCTTGAGCCCGACCTCGCCCGCGCGCTCGACGACGGCCAGCTGCATCGCGCTGCCGATGACGAGCGCGCCGAACAGCAGCGCCAGCACCTCCACCGTGATCGTGGCGGCGCCGAACTTGCCGCTCTGGTCCCAGCCGCGCACGTAGTCGGTCGGGCGCGTCGCGGCGACGCCGGGCACCGTCGAGCTGATCTTGTCGGCGAGGGCGTCGAGGTTCACGCCCGGCTTGCCGTACACGGTGATGCCCGAGGCCAGGGACGACGGGTCGACGCGGTCGCGGAAGGACGCGGGCAGGCTCTCCTGGAGCAGCATCTGCGCGTCCAGCAGGCCGATCGACGCGGTGGCGTCCGGCAGCGTGCCGGTCCTGCGCAGGACGCCGACGACCTTGAACGGGTGGTTGACGAAGTCCGGGTTCGCGCCGCGGGGCTTGACCGGGAGGTCGAGCGTGTCGCCCACCTTCGCGCCCAGCTCCTGGGCCAGGTCGGCGCCGAGCACCACCTCGCCCTGGCGGTTGGCCTGGAGCTGCCGGCCCTGCGCGACGTGGGTCGTCAGCCCGGAGTACTTCGCCTCGCGGGGGTCCGCGTAGACGATGGTGTCGGGCAGCCCGAGCGGGACGACGCTGGTCGTGCCGGGCCGGGCCAGCAGCTGGATCGTGGGCAGGGCGATCGCCACCCCGGGCACCCGCTGGATCTGGTCGATCCTGGTCGTCGAGACCACGCCGGCCGTGGAGCCGGCGTCGTCGGCGACCTGGATGGCCGCGCGGTAGTACCGGACCCCGCCGTCGAACTGCGCGCCGAAGTGCTCGGCCATGGCACCGGACAGCGTGAGCGCCAGGATGCCGGCGGCCACTCCGCCGATGGTCAGCGCGCTGCGCAGCTTGCGCTCCACGACACCGCGCACGATCTCCACTCCTGGCGAGGGAGTCTACCGTTCCGGCCCCCATCCTCAGGCGGCGGGGGGTCTCCTCCCCCCGCGCGGAGGGGAGGAGTCGCGCAGTCAGACCTCGTCCGCGCCCTTGCGGATGTAGAAGACCAGGTGGTCACCGGCCTCGTGCCAGGCCACCAGCTCGTTGCCCGTGTCCTGGACCCAGGCCGGGACGTCCGCGACGGCGCCCCGGTCGGTCGCCAGGACCTTCACCACGTGGCCCGCCACCATGGCGGCGAGCTCCCTCCCGATCCGGACGACCGGCATCGGGCACAGCAGACCCCGGCAGTCCAGGATCGAATCCTCTCCCACTTCCAGTTCCGCCACGAGCGGTACCTCCCAGCTAGATGAACAGCGTGACGTGCGAGCGCCGCGCCTCCGACATGAACGCGCCCGCGCCGCCGAACTCGACGCCCTCGATGAAGTCGCTCTCCTTGAAGCCGAAGACCTCGATGGTCAGCGCGCAGGCGATCAGGCGGACCGACGACTCCCGGCACACCTGGAGCAGCTCCTCCAGCGCGGCCACGCCCTTCTTCCTGAACCTGGTCTTCATCATCGCGGTGGCCATGTCCTTCATGCCCGGCAGCCCGGTGAAGGTGTCCGCCATGGGCACGGGCATGGGCATGGCGGGGTTGCCGACGGGGCTGACCTTGACCCGGCGCGTGAAGTCCTTGTGGATGATGTTCAGCCCGTAGAACGTGAAGAAGACGGCGGCGTCCATGCCGGCGGCAGCCGCGGCGCTGGCCAGGATCAGCGGCGGGTAGGCCCAGTCCAGGGTGCCCTTGGAGGCGATGATGCACGCCCGCCTGGACGCCGGGTCACGCTTCCAGGCCCGCTCCACCTCCTGCCTGACGATCTGCTGCACGTCCTCGTGTGTCAGCACCGCTGCACCTCCCGGGCTCACCTCGATCGACATCGAACGCCTCCTCTGCTGGTCAGCGATTGGACCTGACGATCGTGAACACGCAGTCGTAGGTCCCCGTCACGCAGCCGCACTCGACCTCCGCCACGAGCCAGTCGCCGGCCAGGCCCGCCCATTCCAGCGCAGCCTCGTACGCGCCCTTCCAGAAGTGACAGCCCTCGGTGTGCCGGCGCCGGCCGAGCGCGGTCATGTTCTGCATGTGGACGACGCGGAACAGCTGCTTGTTGATCTGCTTCCACGCGTGCAGCTCCTCGCCCCGCACGCGGTCGAGCGCCGCCACCCAGACGCTGAGCATGTCCACCAGCCTGCCCGTCGGCGGCCCGGCGATCCACGGCGGCTTCTCCTGGATCGAGCGCAGCCAGCGCTGGGCGACCAGGCCGCCCCAGGAGCTCAGGCAGCGCTCGGCGTCCGCGCCGCACACGACGTCGATCGCGGCGGCGAGCCGGCTCAGGGTCAGCACCGCCGGCACGCGCTCGCCGTCGTGCGCGGGGTCGTCGGCCGGGAACCGCTCCAGCCCGGCCAGCGCCGCCACGGTCGGCCACTGCTCGCCAGTGACCTGGCGCGCGACCTGGACGCACGTCGTCAGGTAGGACTCGGGGATGTCCTCCAGGAGGCCCTCGACCGAGGACACGTCCAGCTCCGGCAGGGGCGGGAACGTGACCTCCGTCGCGGGCGCCTGATGGGCGCGCGGCGGCTCCGTGGGCGCGGCGGGCGGCGGGTCGACGAGCTGCTCCATCAGCTCCCAGACCGACCGGTGCCGGCGAGCGGGCTCCTTCGAGAGAGCGCGCGCGAACACCGCGTCCACCTCTCTGGGCAGGCGCGGGTTGCGCGCGTGCGCGGACGGCCCGGGATGGTGGAGGGTCGCGCGCACGACGTCGGCGGGGGCCGCGGTGCCGTGCAGCGGGGTGTCGGTCGCCAGCTCGAACGCCAGCACGCCGAACGCGTAGATGTCGGCGCGGTAGTCGAGCGGCCGGCCCTCGACCTGCTCGGGCGCGAGGTACTGGGGCGCCGCCATCTGGAACTCGGGCGTGACGAGCGCGAGCTGCCCGATGCGCTGGCCCGTGACGCCGAACTCCGCGAGGTAGGCGTGTCCCTGCTCGTCGATCAGGATGTTGGCCGGCTTGAGCACCCGGTAGACCAGGCCCCGCCGGTGCGCCAGGTCGAGCGACTCGGCGACCTGGTTGAGGATGCTCCAGGCCAGCTCGTCGTCGAGCGGGCCGCGAGCGAGCAGATCGCGCAGGGACGCGGCCGGCTTGAGCGGCATCGCGACCGCCGTGATGCCCTGGAACCGGATCGCGTCGTTGATCGGGAGGATGCCCCCGTGGCCGATGGCGTCCAGGATCGTCCGCTCCCGGCCCAGCCGCTCGCTCAGCGCGCCGTCCTCGCTGAGGCGGCCGTCGACGAGCTTCAGGGCGCACTGCGCGGCGCCGGTGGAGGCGCGGTAGACCGCCGTGCAGCTCCCGTGCCCGAGGCAGTCCCCGAGCCAGTAGTCTCCGACCGACGTGCCCCCGAGTCCGTAGACCCGCTCCACCATGCGACAACGCAGTGTATAGCGGTGGCCCGGCGGTGTACAGGGCCGTCACATCGCGACACTCGATTGGCCTGCTGATGGCCCTTGACGCCGCTCCTCGTGCCTCGCGACGCTGTACGCGCACACCGCCGGAGAGGAGCGGTGCGCGGCTGCGGGATGCATGTTCGTAAGGGGTTGGTTCGTGCTCATGCACATGCCTGACCGTGCGCGTCGCAACGCGCACGAGGCGTCTGCGCGCGATCACGCGAGAGCGTGGGCGCGCGACATCGGCCTGCTCGACGGACGCGTGTGGGACGCGCGCCGGTTCGACGCGATCGACCGCGCGGCGCTGTGCGCGCACGCCCACCCGGACGCGCCCGCGCCGGCGCTCGAGGTGATCACCGGCTGGTACGTCTGGATCGCGTGTTGCGGCGAGCTCCGGCTGCGACTGCCGCGCGCGGGCGACGCGCGCGTCGCCCGCCGGCCGCTGGCCCGGCTGCCCGCGCTCACCGTCGACGGCCCCGATGTGGTCGGTCCCGCGCCGTCCCACCCCATCGATCGCGCGCTCGCCGACCTGTGGTCGCGCACCGCGTCGCACATGTCCCGGGACTGGAGGATCCGGTTCGCCGAGCACACCCGCGACCTGCTCCGCGACCCGCCGGCCGAGCTGGC
>Ga0075424_100007791_pt1 | contig 10414 bp, 9 predicted proteins | sample SoiMethybrSBSTD3_FD_75301 | JGI IMG/M metagenome (GOLD analysis project Ga0075424, IMG submission 75301) | Bulk soil microbial communities from a Populus tree surrounding site in Tennessee, USA - Soil MetaG P. TD hybrid SBSTD3 | ecosystem: Environmental > Terrestrial > Soil > Tree plantation...
CCCGCGAGGAGGAGGGCGACCACACCCACCCCCACGAGGAGATAAGTGACGAGGCGGAGCGCGAGGAGCGCGGACATCAGTCGAGAGCCACCTGGATTTCCCGAAAGACGAGGAGCGCGGACATCAGTCGAGATCCACCTGGATTTCCCGAAAGACGAGAAGGGCGGACATCAGTCGAGGTCGACCTGGATTTCGCGGAGGGCGCCCGACCCGCGCCCCGCGCCCTCGTCGGGGATGCGGGGCGAGAGGCCGGGCTCGTAGAGGGCGAGTGCGGTGAGGATGCGCCGCGCCTGCCCGGGCCCGCGCCCGAGCCGTACGAAGAGGCCCGGGCCCACCAGCTCCACCCCCGCGCCCGCGCGCGCGAGGTGAGCGGCGAGCGAGGCGGCCTCGGACAGCGCCGCCTCCAGCCGCATGGCATTGCGCGCGCCAGTGCCCGTGAGGACGACGCGCGTGTCCTCGGTGGTCTCGGCCTCCATCTCCCGCACGAGCAGCGAGTGGAGCTTGGCGCTCGTCCGCCAGTGGATGTGGCGGGGGTCGTCGCCCGGACGATAGCTGCGCAGGTTGTAGAGATCGTGGCCGCGCCCGCGGCGGCGCACGGCGGAGGTGCCCGCGCCCACCAGCCGGTGCAGGGTCTCTGTGGGCAGCGGCTGCACCGCGGGGAAGACCAGCACCTCGCGCTCCAGCGTGACCCGGCTCGCCTTGAGGAAGAGACCGAAGGGGAAGCGCGTGGTCACGCGCACACCGGCCAGCCGCTGGCGCCCTCGCGTGGGCAGCGCGTCTTCCCAGGTGAGGAGGCGGTCGCAGCCCGCCTCGAGTCGGGGGAGATAGATGAAGCGTGTGGGCCCACCCCGCCCGAGCAGCTCGAGAGTGACGGAGTACGAGGTGAGCCAGCGCTTGGTGTTGCCGAGGACGGCGCCGAAGAGGGCGGGCGTGCCCGCATAGATCTCCTCGGGCATGTCGGCCTCGAGGCGGAGCCCGCGCATGGACTGCTCGGAGAGCACACCGGAGACCACGATGAGGCTCAGGAGCAGCGAGACGAGGAGGTAGAGCAGGTTGTTGCCGGTGTTGATGGCGGCCACGCCGATGCCGATGACCACGAGCAAGCACCACCAGCCGTCGCGGGTAGGCCAGATGGTGCGACGAGGGCGGAACGGCCGCCACCACCACTCGCTCTCCTTGAGCCACAGCGGCAGCGTGGGCCACTTCATGACGGCGGGGTGAAGCTCAGCGCGGGACGGGAACGTCCTGGACGATGGCGCGCAACACGGTCTCGGCGTCCATCCCACCGCCCTGGCCGGCGCGGCCCTTCAACATCACGCGATGGGCGAGCGCGGACACGGCCAGGCTCTTCACGTCGTCGGGCACGAGGTAGTCGCGGCCATCGGCGAGCGCCTGCGCGCGCGCCGCGCGCAGGAGGGCGAGGGAGCCGCGCGGGCTCACCCCGAGAGAGAGGAGGGAGGAGGAGCGCGTGGCGGTGACCAGGGCCATGATGTAGTCGAGGATCGACTCGTCCGCGCGCACGCCATCCGCCTCTTCCTGGAGCGCCATCACGTCCTCAGCCTCGAGCACGGGCATCAGCACGTCGAGGCTGGGCTGGCCCGCCCCGCGCAGCACCGACTTCTCGTCGGGCGCATCGGGGTAGCCCACGCGAATGCGCAGGAGGAAGCGGTCGAGCTGCGACTCGGGCAGCGGATAGGTGCCTTCGTGCTCGCGCGGGTTCTGGGTTGCCAGCACCATGAAAGGGCGCGGCAGCGGATAGGTCGAGTGATCCATCGACACCTGCGCCTCGTTCATGGCCTCGAGGAGGCTCGACTGCGTCTTGGGCGTGGTCCGATTGATCTCGTCGGCGAGCACGATGTTGGTGAAGAGGGGGCCGGGCTTGAACACGAACTCGCTCTTCTCGGGCTCCCAGATGCTGACCCCGATCACGTCCGAGGGCAGCATGTCCGACGTGAACTGGATGCGCTGGAAGCCTACGCCGATGGAGCGGGCGAGCGCGGCGGCCAGCGTGGTCTTGCCCACGCCCGGCACGTCCTCGATGAGGAGATGGCCGCGGGCGAGGAGACCGACCACGGCGAGCCGGATCACCTGGGGCTTGCCGACGAGTGCGCGGCCGACGTTCTGCTCGAGCCGGCGGATCAGGTCGACGGCGTTGGACATGGACTTCCACTATACACTGGCCGCTCCGGGGACCGGCGCGATCGCCGTAAGAATAAATTGCGCATGGTCTGGCCCGCTCGACCGAATCTGCAATCCACTTGCCAGACCGCTTCCGTTGCTCGCGGGCTCGTCCGGGATCGGCGATCCGCCGTCTAGCGCGTCGATTTGGCCTCTCGAGCCCGCGGCATGGGCAAAGGCAAGCGACAGCCCTCGACACCACACCTGCCGTTCCCGAGCAGTGCCCCGATTCTCCTTGACTCGCACGGGCCTCTGCGGCATCGTCGCCGCACTCGCAGGCAGCGCCGAGCGAGCCGCCCCGAGTTGGCCCTGATCTCGTTCCTTCGCTCCGACCGGCCGCATGAAGAAGGAGAGCCCGGATGCCGACCCACGACCCGCGTCCCGTCCCGAGCCGCTCCCGCGCCACCCGCCGCGAGTTCCTGAAGCGCGCGGGGTGGACCACCGCGGCTCTCACCCCTCTCCTCGCGGGCTCGTCCCGGCGCCGCGCCTTCGCGCAGACGGCCTCGCCGTATCCGGACTGGATGCCGCCCAGCCCGAACCCGCCCAAGCGTGGCAAGCTCCTCACCCGCGCCTCCGCGTGGGATCCGCCCGTGCTCGATCCGCGCCTCACCAATTCCGTCGGCCTCTCACAGTTCGCCGCGCTCACCAGCAATCGCCTCGTGCGCTATCCCTACTCCGACGAGGCGGCGAACAGCACCGACCTCACCCTCAAAGGTGATCTCGCGGAGTCGTGGCAGGGCAGCCCGGACTTCCGCGTGTGGACCTTCAAGCTCCGCAAGGGAGTGAAGTGGCACAACGTCGCCCCCCTCAACGGGCGGGAGCTGGTGGCTGCGGACATCAAGTACTGCTACGAGCAGTACGCCAAGGAAGGCGTGCAGTCCTTCACCTTCCAGGAAATCGAGGGCATCGAGACCCCGGACAAGTACACGGTGCGCATCCACCTCAAGACGCCCAACACCATGTTTCCCCAGAACCTCGCGGAGCCCGTGTCCATCATCTTCGCGCGCGAGGTGCTCGAGGAGGACGGCGACCTCAAGAAGCGGCTCATCGGCACGGGGCCGTACATGATCAAGGAGAACACGCGCAAGGTGCGCCTCGTGCTCACCCGCAACCCCGACTACTTCGATGCGGGGCGCCCCTACATCGACGAGTACCACATCCTCTCCACCCCGGACGCGGCCACGCGCCTCGCCGCCTTCCGCTCGGGGCAGAGCGACATCCACTTCGTGGCCAGCGTAAGCGATGCCGCCAACGTCAAGAAGACGACCCCCGCTGCGGTGGTCCAGGAGTACAAGACGGTGCAGACGGTGTTCGGGCTCGCCCTCGCCCAGGACAAGCCGCCCTTCAACGACGTGCGCGTGCGGCGGGCCATCTCCATGGCCATCGACCGCCAGAGGCAGGTCGACACCATCTACGGCGGCCACGGCATCCTCGGCTGGGGCATCCCCTACTTCTACTTCCAGGACAAGATGCCCACCGCGGCCCAGCTCGGACCCTACTGGCAGCACAAGCCCGCGGAGGCCAAGAAGCTCCTCGCCGAGGCGGGCCACCCCAACGGCTTCGAGAGCACGCTCTTCTACTACGAGTACTTCCCGGAGATGTCCTCCCAGGTGCAGGTGGTGCAGCAGGACCTCAAGAAGAACCTGAACATCGACATCAAGATCAGCAAGCTCGACTACACCACCTTCTACGGGCGCTACGCCGAGGGCAAGTGGGACGGCATGGCGTGGGGCTTCAAGACGGGCTATGCCACGGGGCTCGACGAGCAGACCTACCAGTACATGCACTCCAAGTCGACCAAGAACTACTGGCGCTTCTCCGATCCCGTCATCGACGAGCTGGTGACCAAGCTGCGGCGCACCCCCGATCGCGCGGAGCAGCGCGCCCTGACCAAGAAGGTCTTCGAGCGCGAGCACGACCAGGTCACGCGCATGTGGATGCCCTACGATTCGGGCTTCCTCGTGTGGCAGCCCAATCTGCGCAACACCGGCTCCCTCGCCCTGCGCCGGAACGACGGCTACGGCGCGTCGACGCTGGCCCGGCTCTGGATCGACAAGTAGGGGGCACCCCGGCTCTCCATGTACAAGTACGTCGCGCGCCGGCTGGCCATGTCCATCCCCGTCCTCATCCTCTCTTCGCTCATCGTGTTCGGGCTGATGCGCGTGATGCCCGGCGACGCCCTCACCGCCCTCATGGGCGAGTCGGGCAACGTGAGCCCCAAGGAGCTCGAGAAGCTCCGCCGCGATCTCGGGCTCGACCTCCCGTACTACAAGCAGTACCTGATCTGGGCCTGGCAGATGCTGAGCCTCAACCCCGGCGACTCCATCTTCACCAACGAGCCCATCTCGGTCGCCCTCAAGAAGTCCATTCCCGTCACCGTGGAGCTGGCCGTGCTCGCCATGATCCTGGGCCTCGTCATCGCGGTGCCCATCGGCGTGATCTCGGCTACTCGTCAGGACAAGGCCTCGGACTATGCGGGACGGGTCGCCGCCATCACCGGGCTCTCCCTCCCCGACTTCTGGCTCGGCACCCTCGTGATTACCTTCGCGGCGATCTGGTTCCGCTGGATCCCTCCCCTCGGCTACGCGAGCCTCTGGGACAATCCGTGGACCAACCTCCAGCAGTTCCTCCTCCCCGCCGCCGTCCTCGGCTTCCGCCTCTCCGCCGCCACCATGCGCATGACGCGCTCCACCCTCCTCGAGGTGCTGCGCGAGGACTACGTGCGCACGGCGTGGGCCAAGGGGCTGGGAGAACGCATCATCATCTACAAGCACGCTCTCAAGAACGCGCTGATCCCCGTGATCACCCTCGTGGGCGGCCAGTTCGGCACTCTCCTCGCGGGCACGGTCATCGTGGAGACGATCTTCGCCCTGCCCGGCATGGGACGGCTCACCGTGGAGGCGATCCTCTTCCGCGACTACCCCATCGTGCAGACCAACGTGATGCTGGTCGCGGTCACCCTCGTCACCCTCAACCTCATCGTGGATCTGAGCTACGCCTGGCTGGATCCCCGCATCCGGTACCAGTGAGAGGCTGACGTCGCCCATGGCCATCGCCACCGCTCCCGGCCGCGCCTTCGACCAGCCCGTCACCGAGCAGGTGAGCCGGAGCCGCGCCCTGTGGGCGGTGATCAAGCGGAAGCCGCTGGGCATGATCTCCGCGGGCTTGATCATCGTCCTCGTGCTCACCGCGATCTTCGCCAACGTGCTCGCGCCCTACGATCCCCTCGCCGCCCAGCCCGAGATCCGCCTCGCGCCGCCGAGCTGGGCGCATCCTTTCGGCACCGACGACATCGGGCGCGACGTGCTGAGTCGCGTGATCTACGGCAGCCGCATCTCCCTGTGGGTGGGACTGCTCGCAGTGGGCATCGGCACCTGCGCGGGCATGATCATCGGGCTCGTCTCGGGCTACTGGGAAGGCCGGCTCGACCTCGTGCTCCAGCGCGTGATGGACGCGCTCATGACCATCCCCGGGCTGATCCTGGCCCTCGCCATCGTCTCCGTGCTCCGGCCCAGCACGACCAACGCCATGATCGCCATCGCCATGGTGATCATTCCGGGCAACTCACGCGTGGTGCGGGGCGCCGTGCTCTCCGCGAAGCAGAACCGCTTCGTAGAGGCGGCGCAGGCCATCGGCTGCCGGGACTACCGGATCATCGCCTCGCACATCCTGCCCAACGTCACGGCGCCCATCCTCATCCTGGCCTCCATCTGGCTGGGCAACGCCATTCTCATCGAGGCCTCCCTGAGCTTTCTCGGCGTGGGCACCCAGCCGCCCACGCCCTCGTGGGGGCTGATGCTCTCCAGCACGGGGCGAGCCTTCATGGAGCAGGCGCCGTGGCTCGCCATCTTCCCCGGCCTCGCCATCAGCCTCGCCGTGTTCGGCTTCAACCTCTTCGGCGACACGCTCCGCGACGCCTGGGATCCCAAGCTCCGCCGCAAGGGCTGAGGGGCGCGGTCGAGGCGTCAGCGCAGCGCGGGCACCGCCACCGCCCCGCCTGGGCGCGCGCCCGTTCCCGCGGCGGGAAGGGGCAGGAGGATCAGCGGCACCTTCGATGCGAGAGCGGCGCGCCGGAGCTGCCAGGCGCGCACGCGTTCCCAGATTCTCGAGTGGAGCGGGGCGGCCAGTGCGATCAGGTCCGCGCCGAACGCCTCGGCCTCGATGGACAGCTCGACGGCCGGGCGCCCGAAGCGGATCACCGTCTCCACGGGCACGCCCTCCAGGCTCGCCGCCAGCGCGTCGAGGCGCGCCTGGGCGGTCCCGCCGATGCGTGCCATCTCACGATCGGTGTCCGCGATCACGCGATCATGGCGGTCCACCCGCGGCGAGGGAAGCGGAGCGAGATAGGCGAGGCGAAGGATGCCGCCCGTCTTCCGCGCGATCCGCGCGGCGCTCGTGGCGGCGAGCGCATAGTCGGCGAACGCGGCCGGTGTGATGGGAACGAGGATGCGTCTGGTCGTGCCTCTCTCTCGTGGGTTCATGATGCCTCCTGGCGCGCGTCCGCGAAGGTAGCGCGCGCGACAAAGAAAAAGTGGCTTCAGGAAACTGCAGATGGCGTGCCAGTCGACGTCACATCAGCGACACACGCGGCATTCGCCGCGGTGCGACGGGAGCTTAGGCACCGGGCCCGCGTCCTGAGCAGCGTCCGGCGAGCCCGCGCCGTCGCACCCTGAGCGGGCAGAGCGGGAGTCGGCGCCTACTTTGCGGTCAGCACGGCCGCCCGCGCATCTTCGGCGCTGCTCAGCTCGCTGCGGCCGGCTGCGCGATGCCTCCTCGCGGAGCGCCGGGCGCCGTGGTGCCCCACAGCGTCTCGAATCCGCTCGGAAGCACGCGGGAGTTGGGCGGGGCGATCCACAGCCGGAGGAGCAGGCGATCGCCATCGGGCCCGTCGGCATCCTCGTAGGCGGTGCGCCCGTGATAGATGACGTGGTTGTTCAGGAGCTGGAGATCTCCGGGCTGGAGCTCCATGGTGAAGGCGAGCTCCTCGCACACGGCGGCGTGCAGGTCGAGCGCCTCGTTCTGGGCCGCGGTGAGGCGCGGCACCTCGGGCAGCTTCTGCGCCGCCTCCACGAAGGTGCGGGAGTACTGGGTGGTGAACTTCCCCGCGCGCTCGGCGAACAGCGGCATGGCGTACACCTTGTGCTCGCCGCCCGCCTCCTCGCCCTGGCGGCTGCGCCAGTAGTCCTGGCAGAGGAGCGCGTGGAGATCAGGACGCCGGGCGCGGATGGCCTCCGCCACGCTCACCGCGCTCACGATCTTGCTCGCCCCGCCGCGGCGCGCGGGCCGCACGCAGAGCAGGGTGACCACGTCACAGCGGTCGGTGTGGAAGCGCAGGGCCCCGCTCGACCGCGCCTTGGAGCGCGAGGTGCGGCCGAGCGCCGGATCGCCTGGCTGCTCCTGTACCTCGCCGTAGAGCCGGTACTCGTCGCGCACCTCGCCGATGAGCTCGCCGTGCGCATTCTGATAGCGGGCGTGGCCCAGATGGGCGCCCACGCCCCAGTAGAGGTTGCGCAGCTCATCGAGGGAGTAGCGGTCGACGGCGAAGCCGCGCAGCAGGACGAAACCGCGACCGTCCTCGAGCTCCTCCAGCACGCCAGCGAGATCGCGCGAGAAGGTCGACAGGGGGAAATCGTCCCGGCCGAAGCGCGGCCAGGACAGCCCACGACGCGCGAGCCCACGCAGGGCCATGTCCATCTCCTCCACCGCCTGCGGAGGCACGGGGACGATCCAGTCCGTCGACCGGGCCATCTCGTGGCCCAGCCAGGCTTCGGGGCGCTTCGTGGGCTCCACGCGCAGCGCGCTCATCGCGACTCCTTTCCGGGAAGCCCGAGAAACTCGCGGACGATACCGAGGAACTCATCCAGACGATCGTGGTGCAGCCAGTGTCCCGCCTTTTCCAGCCCCACCACCGTCGCATGGCGAAACGGCTCCGCGCGGCCGTCCTCGGCAGGGTTCCCCGACTGGCTCTCCTTGCCGTAGAGGAGCAGCGTCGGGCAGTCGATCCGCGACCACAGGGTGGCGATGTCGCGGCCGGACATGTCGTAGGGCGGCCAGGCGCGCACGTAGTTGTCGAACTTCCAGCCGTAGGTACCGTCCTCGTTCTGGTTCACGCCCTGCACGGTGAGGTGCCTCGCCTGCTCCGCGGAGAGGTGCGGATTCTCCTCCTGCATGCGCCGGAAGGCGTCCTCGATGGAGGCATATCGGCGGGGCAGGCGGCCGGCGAGGGCGCGCTGCTCGCGGATCCACGCGTCCATGCGCTGGTCGACGGTCTTGCCCACGCGTTCCTTGAGGACGCTGCGCGGCGGCCCCAGCCCCTCGATGGCCACCAGCCGCGTCACCGACTCCGGATAAATCCCGGAGTAGCGGAGCGCGATGTTGCCGCCCAGCGAGTGGGCAATGATGGTCACGGGGGCGAGGCGCTGCTGGTGGATGAGCTGCGCCAGATCGTAGATGTAGCCGGCCATGGTGTAGCTGCCGTCGGGCGACCACTGGCTGTCCCCGTGGCCCCGGAGATCCGGCGCGATGATGTGCCAGTCGTCCCGGAGGGCTTCCGCCGTCCAGTCCCAGTTCCGGCAATGATCGCGTCCGCCGTGCACGAGGAGGAGGGGTGGCTTGTCGGCATTGCCCCAGTCGACATAGTGCAGGCGCAGGCGCTGCGAGTAGTAGCTGTGCGAGGTGGGTCCCGGCATACCCGGAGACAGTATCACGGGGTCCGAGGGACGGGCTTGCTCGCGCTCCCTACGAGCGAAGCTGGCGTCGGGGTACGGCAGCGCCTGGGCGTCTCCCTGGCGGAACGCCGCCCCGGGCACGTTCCGCGTGGCCGCGGCCACCACCTCCTCCGCGAAGTCGAGGCCGGACACGATGGCGCCCCGCTCGAGCGCGGCGCCCGCGAGGACGCCGTGGCCTGTGCACACGTCGAGGACCCGGTGCCCACGCCCCACGCGCGCCGCCTCCAGCATGGCCGGCACGGTTTGGGCGGTGAGACGGGCGAAGGTGCGCTGGTAGCCGTCGATCTGGCTGCCCCAGCCCCGGCGCTCGAAGGTGGTAAAGGCCTCCGGCTCCTGCGAGCGCTCCATGGCCATCGCCCTCCTCGCCCGGGAATGATCGACGGGCCACCCTAGCAGAGCGGGGCGAGGCCGGCTGCAATTATTGACTTAGTCAAGTAATTGTATGACTATGGCACCTACTCACTCTCCCACGCCAGGAGGGACGGCCATGGCCCCGAGCGAGCTCGATGAGCGCGTCGCCGCCGTGCGGCGCTTCAACCGCTTCTACACGCGCCAGATCGGTCTCCTCCAGGAAGGCTACCTGGATAGCGCCTTCTCCCTGAGCCAGGTGCGGGTGCTCTACGAACTCGCCCACCGCGACAACCTCACGGCAGCCGCCTTGAGCCGCGACCTCGGCCTCGACCCGGGTTACCTGAGCCGCGTGCTGCGCGACTTCGAGAAGCGCCGCTTCATCACCCGCACCCGCTCGGAGGACGACGGGCGGCAGAGCCACGTGGAGCTGACCGCGCGCGGGCAGGCCGCCTTCGCGCCGCTGGAACGGCGCTCGCACCAGGAGATCGGCGACATCGTGGGCCGGCTCTCCGTCCCCGAGCAGATGCGCCTCGTGGAGGCCATGCACGTGATCGAGAGCATCCTGGGCGCCCGCCCCGAGCGGCAGGCGCCTTACATCCTCCGCCCCCACCAGGCGGGCGACATGGGCTGGGTCGTCCACCGCCACGGCGCCCTCTACGCCCAGGAGTTCAGCTGGGACGAGCGCTTCGAGGCCCTGGTGGCGGAGATCGTGGCCAGGTTCGTGCGCGACTTCGATCCGAAGAAGGAGCGGTGCTGGATCGCGGAGAAGGACGGCGAGATCGTGGGCTCCGTCTTCCTCGTCAAGCAGTCGAAGACAGTGGCCAAGCTGCGCCTCCTCCTCGTGGAGCCGAAGGCGCGCGGCCTCGGTATCGGGGAGCGCCTCGTGGAGGAGTGTCTGCGCTTCGCGAGGCAGGCGGGCTACCGGAAGATCACCCTCTGGACGAACAGCGTGCTGCGCGCGGCCCGCCGCATCTACGAGAAGGCCGGCTTCCGCCTCGTGCACCAGGAGCGGCACCGGAGCTTCGGCCACGACCTCGTGGGCGAGACGTGGGAGCGGGAGCTTTCGTGACCGACCGCCGCGCGATCCTGGCCGCGGCGGCCACCGGCGTGCAGGTCGGCGCGGCCATGGTCGCCACGCGCTTCGTGGTCGACCAGAC
>Ga0075424_100007793_pt1 | contig 10412 bp, 10 predicted proteins | sample SoiMethybrSBSTD3_FD_75301 | JGI IMG/M metagenome (GOLD analysis project Ga0075424, IMG submission 75301) | Bulk soil microbial communities from a Populus tree surrounding site in Tennessee, USA - Soil MetaG P. TD hybrid SBSTD3 | ecosystem: Environmental > Terrestrial > Soil > Tree plantation...
CCGCTCGTCAAGAATCTGGCCTCCGAGGAGATCCTTCGTCTGCGCGTGCTCGATCCGTCGATGGGCAGCGGTGCATTCCTCGTCGCATCGTGCCGCTACCTTGCCGGCGCGTACGAGTCTGCGCTCGTCGCCGAGGGCGCATGTCATCCGAGCGACATCGCCGAAGACGATCGCGCGGCCATGCGACGGACGATCGCTGAGCGCTGCTTATACGGTGTCGATCTCAACCCGATGGCTGTGCAGCTTGCGCGGCTGTCGCTGTGGCTGACCACACTCGCCGCCGATCGACCGCTCACCTTTCTCGATCACCGGCTGCAGACGGGTGACAGCCTGCTCGGCGTCTGGCTCGCGAACCTGCGCGTTGCGCCGGCGCGCCACCGCGCCCGTCATCGAACCGAACCATCGCTTCCGTTCTTCAGCGACGATGCCGTGAGGCGTGCGCTGTCCGATGCGCTGCCGGTGCGCTTCTCGCTGGAGTCTGCGCCCAACAACACGCTCGCTGACGTGCGCGCAAAGGAGCGCGCACTCGCGGCGATCACGGCAAGAGACGCGGCGCTGTCGCGCTGGAAGCGCGTTGGCGATGTGTGGTGCGCCACGTGGTTTGCCGAACGCGAGGTGCCGCGCGAAGCGTTCTCGTGCCTCGCCGACGAAGTCGTCTCCGGCGCGGGCGCGCTGGCGCCGCGTGTCGCGCGTCAGCATCTCGCCGCGGCATGCGCGGTGGCGGACGCGAAGCGATTCTTCCATTGGGAGCTGGAATTTCCAGAAGTCTTCTTCGATCCCGACGGCCGCGTTCTTCAGAACCCGGGCTTCGACGCCATCATCGGAAACCCGCCCTGGGACATGATTCGCGCCGACGCCGGCCCGGCCGATCGCCGCACGCGCAGTCGCGTCGATGCGGCTGCGACCCTGCGATTCACGCGCGACTCAGGCGTCTATTCCGCGCAGTCCGACGGCCACGCGAACCGGTATCAGCTGTTCGTCGAGCGCGCGATCGACTTGACGCGCACGCGCGGGCGGATGGGTCTCGTGCTGCCGTCAGGGCTCGCGACCGATCACGGCAGCGCGTCGCTCCGGCGCCGGCTGCTCTCGCGCTGCGACGTCGATGCGATCGTCTCGATCGACAACCGCCGCGGCATCTTTCCGATTCATCGCAGCGTCCGTTTCCTCCTCGTCACCGCGTCCCGCGGATCGCCCACGCGCACCATCGCGTGCCGGTTCGACGTTGACGATCCCGCGACGCTCGAATCCGCGGGCGAGGATGCGGCGGACCGCTCTGCCTGGTTTCCCGTTCGTCTTTCGCCCGACTTCCTCGAGCAGATTTCAGGTCCGGACCTGACGATCCCATCGTTTCGCGATCCGGTGGACCTCGCCATCGTGGAGCGCGCCGTGAGCCTGTTTCCCCCGCTCGGCGACGCGAACGGATGGGCAGCATCGTTCGGCCGTGAGTTGAACGCCACCGACGATCGCGAAGCGTTCCGGCCGGCGCATTCCCCCGGCGCACGGCTTCCGGTTCTCGAAGGCAAGCACCTCGAACCGTTTCGCGTGGCCGTCGACGGAGTCGCATACTCGATCTCTCCGTCGGATGCGCGACGGCTGCTCCGTTCAGATCGTCACGCACATCCGCGGCTCGCCTATCGAGACGTCGCAAGCGCGACGAATCGTCAAACGTTGATCGCCGCCGTTCTTCCCGCGAACTGCGTCTCCACTCACACGATCTTCTGTCTTCGTACGGCGCTGCCTCTTCGCGCGCAGTACTTCCTGTGCGGACTCTTCAACAGCTTCGTCATGAACTATCTCGTGCGGTTGCGCGTGACGACGCACGTCACGACCGTGACCGTCGAGCGTCTGCCGATCCCGCCCTGGGACGCCGCGCCCGCAGCCTGTCGTGAGATAGCCGCGCTCGGGCGGCTGCTGTCGCGCCGCACCGATCCAGACGCCGTCGCGAGGCTGAACGCTGCGGTCGCGCAGCTGTATCAGCTGTCGCACGCGGACTTCGAGCACATCCTGAGCACTTTCCCGCTGATTCCTGTCGCCGAGCGCCAGCGCACGATGGACGCCTTCCGGAGATGTTCGAGGTAATCGAGATGGCATTGGCACAGGGTCACGGAGACACGGAGATCAACGAGGTCACCTCGAGGATCAACTTCAACGCACCGCTGCTCAAAGACGGCATAACGCGTCGAGTCCTGTGATGGCTGACGGGGACGCATGGCGTCGCACGGCACGCCGCGAAGCGGCGCGAGCGGCAGAAAATGATCGGAAAACGCAAACGGAATGTGGCACCACACCGTTTGCGTTTTCCGATCATTCTCTGCCGCATCCCGACCGGCTCCGCCGGTCGGGCCGTGCGACGCCATTCCTCTCTGTGCCTCCGTGCCTCTGTGCCTCTGTGCCTCTGTGCCAGATGCGGATGCTACACCTTGCGACCAGCAATCGCAGCGACGACGCTCGCTAACAATTCGAGAAGCACTGTCACCGTCAGCGTCAGAAACACCCAGTCTCGCGCGATCGCATACTCCGCCACCGACACCACCACGCGCGCGACCGGCGTGGCGAGCAGCACGATGACGCCGATGTTCAGCAGCGCAGAGCTGATCGCGCCGCCGCCGACGAGCGACAGGAGCAGGCCGAGCGCGAGGCAGATCGTGCTCGCCGTCACACCGACGCGCAGGACGATGCCGATCGTCCGCTCGAGCTGCGCCGACAGGTCCTTCATCGGCCGCCCCGCAGGAACATCAGCGCCGAGACGATCAGCAGGATCACCGCCATCATCAGCTTCAGCCACTTCGCCGGCGCCTTCTGTCCGAAGTGCATGCCGCCCCACGATCCGAGCTGCACGCCGAGCACGGCGGCGGCCGCCAGCGCCGGAATCAGCTGTCCGTGTCCGAAGTAGATCACGGCGCCCGCAGTAGCCGTCACGCCGATCATGAACGCGCTCGTGGCCGCCGCCGCGCGCAGCGGCACGCCGCACCATGCGTTGAGGACCGGCACTTTCACGATTCCGCCGCCGATGCCGAGGAGCGACGACACGTTGCCGGCGAGAAACGATGCGACGAGCGCGACCGGCACGCGCTTCACCTGATACGTCACCACGCCGCCGCTCTCGTCCTCGTGATAGCGGCCGCCGAGCACGCCCGGATCGGCGTTCGGATCGAGGATGACGTTCCGCCGCTGCAGCCGCGTCAGCATGATGACCGCGATCACAGCCGCGACCATCCCGAACAGCCTCTGCATCGTCGACTGCGCGAGCACCTGCGCGGTGACGCCGCCGAGCAGACTGCCGGCCGCGGTCGCCACCTCTAGCAGCATGCCGAGCCGAAGATTGATCAACTGCTTGCCGGCGCGGCCGGCCGACACGGAGCTCGACGTCGCGATCACCGTCGCCAGACTGATCGCCGCCGCCGCCGTGAACGGAAAGTGCAGGCCGAGGTTGAGGAACGGAACGAGAAAGATGCCGCCGCCGAGGCCCAGCAGCGCGCCGAGGCTGCCGGCCACGATGCCGGCCACGAAGATGATGGATGCGAGCGTCGGCGTGACGACCGGCATCAGGTCGTCGGAAACGTCCGCGTCTGCGCGAGGTAGCGCGTCGCCTTCTCGATAGCCCGCGTCTCGGCTTCCTCTTTCGTCGACCCGTCAGCGCGCGCGAACCGCGCCCCGGGATCGACGTTCGCGATCGTGCAGTGATACACGTCCCCGAGTTTGTAGGTCTCGATCGTCACCGGCCATCCGGCGATTTCTTCCTGGCGACGCGTGTGCTCTTCCGGTTTCATACGGGCGTCCAAAGAACGCAGAGTGCGCAAAGTTCGCAGAGAACCCCTGAGACGGCAGCGGTTCTTCTCCGCGTTGTTCGCGCACCCTGCGTGCTCAACTCACGGCTTCTCGACGGGTGCGCCCACCAGGTTGCCCCACTCCGTCCAGGAGCCGTCGTAATTCTTCACGTCCTTGAACCCGAGCAGGTGCTTGAGGGCGAACCATGTGAGGCTCGATCGTTCACCGATGCGGCAGTACGCGATCACCGACCGATCGGCCGTAACTCCCTGCGCGGCGTACAGCGCACGCAGATCCTCGAAGCTCTTGAACGTCCCATCGTCGTTGCAGTTCTTGCCCCACGGGATGCTTTTCGCGCCGGGGATGTGGCCGCCGCGCTGGCATGTCTCCGGCAGTCCGGGCGGCGCGAGAATTTCGCCGGTGAACTCCTGCGGGCTGCGGACGTCGACCAGCGCCGCCGATTTGTTTTTCATGGCCTGCTGCACTTCGGGCAGGAACGCGCGCAGCGAATTGTCGACCGGCTTCGTCTTGTAGGTCTTTCGCTGGACGTTCGGTTTGTCGGTGGTCAGATCGCGTCCTTCTGCGAGCCACTTTTTCCGCCCGCCGTCCATGATCCGCACGTCCTCATGTCCGTACAGCTTCAGCTGCCAGAACGCCCACGCCGCGAACCAGTTGTTGTTGTCGCCGTAGAGCACGATCGTCGTGTCGTTGCCGATGCCGCTCTTCCCGAGCAGCTCCTCGAGCTTCGCGGCGGGGACGATGTCGCGCACGAGCGTGTCGCAGAGCTCGGTCGTCCAGTTCCATCCGACAGCGCCGCCCACATGTCCCTGATCGTACGCCGCCGTATCGACGTCGACCTCCACGACGCGGACGTTCGCGTCGGTGGCGTGCTGCGCGACCCAGTCGGTGGTGACGAGGACGGTCGGAAGTGTTGCAGGCATAGTGATCTCCTTCGAAGCCTTTCGAGCCTTCGATCTTATCTCATCGGCGAACTAGCGCTTCACGACGCCGATATTCGCAATCGTGTCGCCTTTCTTCAGCGACGGCAGCGCGCGCACGAACATGACGATCCCGGCGTCGGGCGCGGAGATGTCGGCCAGCTTCCGGTGCACGTAGTCGGTGACGCCGCCAATCCGCGCGCCCTTCATGACGTGAGCGTCGCGCGACACCGCTGGTTCGAACACGCCGTCCTGCTCCGCGGAGATCGTGACGATGCGCTCGACCCACACCGGATTCGCGACCGGCGGCGCGGCGCGTTTCGTCATCTTCAGATGACCCAGCACGTTCTGAACGCCGTTGACCAGCACGGTGACGTCGCTCTCCTCGACCGGACCCGAACGTCCCGCTTCAGCCGTGAACGACGGCTTGCCGCGCGTGGATGCCGCGTTCTCGAGAAAGCGCGCGGCGTTTGGATCCTTCGGGCGATCGGCGGAGATGATGATGTGATCGAGGCCGAACGCCAGCACCATCGCGCGCGAGAAGTCGTCCTGCTTCTGATTGCCGGTGACGGTCCAGTAGCTGTACGGCCGGAGGTTCTCGTCGAGATCGCCGCCGTGCAGATCGATCAGGTGATCGCACTTCTCGACCACTTCCTTCGTCATCGCGTACGACGCACGCTCGGTCTGCGTCCCTGACGGATTTCCCGGATAGAACCGGTTCATGCTCTTGTTGTCGGTCGGGTTCACGTGCGGCACGAGCTTCTCGAACGACGCGATGTTGACGATCGGCACGAGAATCACGCTGCCCGACACGTCCTCAGGATGAACCGCGTCGATCAGGCGCTCTACCGCCATGATCGAGGCGTACTCGGTGCCGTGCGCGCCCGATACCACTGCCAGCACCGGCCCCGGCCGTGCGCCGTGAATGACAACGACGGGGATGTCGTACGCGGCGTCCGATCCGGCGGGCACGCGAATGACGCCGTACGCGCGCTGGCTGCGCTGTGCGGTCGCCGTGCCCACCGTGAACGTCGGACGCGAATCCTGTGCGGACAACACATACCGTCCGGCTTCGGCCGGACCGGCGAGAGCCAACGCGACCACTGCCGCGCGCGAAGTGAAGCGTTTCATGGGCGCAACTTTACAACGGTTCACGTGAGTCAATATAGTTGCCGTTTGCGTGAAACCCTACGGCCTGTACATCAACGGTGAGTTCGTCGCGCCGCAGACGTCGGCGACGCTGGACGTCATCGATCCGTCGACGTCTGAAGTCATTGCGCGGACGCCCGATGCGGGCGCGGCCGATGTCGACCGCGCGGTAAAGGCGGCGCGCGCCGCGTTCGATTCGGGACCGTGGAAGGATGTGACCGCGCAGGATCGCGGCCGCATGCTCTTCAAGATCGCCGCGATCGTCCGCGATCGCGCCGACGAACTGGCCGAGCTCGAGACGCGCAACACCGGCAAGCCAATCATCGAAGCCGAAGGCGACGTCGCCGACGTCGCGACCTGCTTCGAGTACTACGGCGGGCTGGCGACGAAGATTCACGGCGACGTCATCCCGGTGCCCGACAACGCGATGAGCCTCGCGCTGCGCGAGCCGATTGGCGTGGCCGGTCAGATCATCCCGTGGAACTACCCGCTCCTGATGGCGGCGTGGAAGCTCGCGCCCGCCATTTGCGCCGGCTGCACGGCGGTGCTCAAGCCGGCGGAGCAGACGCCGCTCACCATCCTCGAGCTCGCGTCGAGCTTCGCCGACACAGGTCTTCCGCCGGGCGTGGTGAACATCGTCGCCGGGCGCGGTGAGACGGCCGGCGCCGCGATCGTCGAACACGCAGATGTCGACAAGATCGCGTTCACCGGCAGCGCCGAGGTCGGCAAGACGATCATGCGGAGCGCCGCCGGCACGCTGAAGAAGATCTCGCTCGAGCTCGGCGGCAAGTCGCCGAATATTTTTTTCGCCGACGCGGATTTCGAGGTCGCCGTCGAGGGCGCGCTGTTCGGCGTCTTCTTCAACCAGGGCGAGGTGTGCTCGGCCGGCAGCCGCATCCTCGTGCAGCGGCCGATCTACAACCGGTTCGTCGAGGCGATGGCGGAGAAAGCGCGCAGCATCACCATCGGTCCGCCGCTCGACCGCGACACGAAGATGGGCGCGCTCGTCAGCCGCGAACAATTCGATCGCGTGCGGCAGTATCAGGAAATCGGGAAGCGCGAAGCCAAGGTCGCCGTCGGCGGCGGCCGCGTCACCGGCGGCACGTTCGATCGCGGCTATTTCGTCGAGCCGACAATCTTCTACGACGTCGACAACGCGACGCGGATCGCGCGCGAGGAGATCTTCGGTCCGGTGGCGTGCGTCATCCCGTTCGACGATGAAGCCGACGCGCTGCGCATCGCGAACGATACGTACTACGGTCTCGCCGCCGCCGTGTGGACGCGCGACATCTTCCGCGCCATGCGCGTTGTAAAGAATTTACGGGCCGGCATCGTGTGGGTGAACCACATGCAGCCGACCTACGTCGAAGCGCCGTGGGGCGGCTACAAACAGAGCGGCATCGGCCGCGAGCTCGGCAAGTGGGGCGTCGAGGAGTATCTCAACGTCAAACAGGTGTATATCAATCTCTCGGAAGCGCCGATTGGGTGGTACTAGCGTGCGAGCATCAGAGCAACCACGAAAGCCGAAATTCCACGAAATACACGAAGAAGATCCTTTAAAGGTTTTCTTCGTGCCCTTTCGTGTTTTTTCGTGTTTTCGTGGATGCATTAATGTCTCGAAAGGAGACGAGCATGACTTACTACGGTGGTAAAGAACTGGCGGAGGCATTCCGCACGGTGCGCAAGAACACGATCCAGATCGCCGAGGACATTCCGGAGAACAAGTACGACTTCCGCGCGGCGCCGGACACGCGGACCGTTACGCAGACGCTCGCGCACGTGGCTGTCGCCACCGGATTCCAGCAGTACGTGCACGACCACAAGGTCACCGATATGGCGAAGGTGCCCTTCGATGAGCTCTTCCAGAAATTCACGGCCGAGGAGAACAAGCCGCGCTCGAAGGCGGAGCTGATCGCGTGGCTGAAATCCGAAGGCGACAAGTTTGCCGCGTTCCTCGAACAGCTGCCCGAATCGATGCTGCCCGAGAGGGTGACGCTTGCGCCGGGCGTAGGGGTGGAACAGAAGACTCGCTTCGAGATGCTGCTCGGCGCGAAGGAGCACGAGATGCACCATCGCGCTCAGCTGATGACGATTGAGCGGATGCTCGGCATCGTGCCGCACATCACGAAGCTCATGCAACAGCGGATGGCGGCACGGAACGCCGCGACGCAGGCGCAGCGGTGATCCGCGCGGTCGCCACGGCCATCGTCGCGGCAGTGGCGGTGGCCGGCGCGTTCGCGCAGGACGCGCCGGCCATCTCTCATGAATACGCCGACGTCAACGGCGTCAAGCTGCACTACGCGCGCGCCGGACGCGGCCCGCTCATCGTGTTCCTCCACGGCTTTCCCGAGTTCTGGTACGAGTGGAAGAGCCAGATCGCCGAATTCAGCCGGGACCACACCGTCATCGCGCCCGATCTTCGCGGGTACAACCTCTCATCGAAGCCGACCGAGCTGTCCGCCTATCAGATTCCGAAGCTCGTCGAGGACGTGCATGCGCTCGCCGCCGAAGTGATGAAGACCGGCGACGGCCGCACGTTCACGCTCGTCGGACACGACTGGGGCGGCGTGCTGGCCTGGGTGTTCGCGGCGCAGCATGCGCAAATGCTCGACAAGCTCGTCATCATCAACGCACCGCATCCGACGATCTTCGCGCGCGAGCTGCGCGAGAACCCTGCGCAGCAGCAGGCCAGTCAGTACATGCTGATGTTCCGCGGTCCGAACGCGGAAGAAACCTTGTCCGCCGATTCGTTCGCGCGGCTGAAACAAGCGGTGCTGAGCAACGCATCGCCCGAAGACGAGGCCAAGTACGTCGAGGCATGGTCGCAGCCGGGCGCGCTCACCGGCGGACTGAACTACTACCGCGCGTCGGCCGTCGGACCACCGACGACTCCATCCGGTCCGGCCGCGGCATCGCCGCCGGCGACCTCGATCGCGGCGATGGGGCCGCTCGTCGTGAAAGTGCCGACGCTCGTCATCTGGGGCGAGAAGGACACCGCCCTCCTCACCGGCAATCTGAATGGATTGGAAGATGTCGTGCCGCAGCTGACGGTGCGTCGCATTCCGGAGGGGACGCACTGGGTGCCGCGCGAGAACGCGGACGAAGTGAACGGCATGATTCGCGAATTCCTCGAGCGCCGGCCGGACCACTGATCCATGGCGGCATCGCCGCGCTTCACGCGCGACACGCTGAAGTTCCTGCGCGCGCTGAAACGCAACAACCGGCGCGAGTGGTTCAACGCGCATCGCGACGAGTACGAACAATCCGTTCGCGTCCCGATGATCGCCGTCGTCGAACGGCTGGCGATCGACTTTCGCAGCTTCGCGCCCGAGCTCGTCGCGAGCCCGAAGGCATCGATGTACCGGATCTATCGCGACACGCGATTCTCCGAGGACAAGACGCCCTACAAGACGCACGTGGCCGCGGTGTTTCCGACACGCGGCCTCCCGAAGCACGAGGGCGCGGGGCTGTACTTTCACGTGTCGCCGTCGGAGGTGTGGATCGGCGGCGGCATGTATGCGCCTCAAACGCCGCAGCTGCAGGCCGTGCGCGAGCACATCGCCGCGAACACGAAGCGGCTTCGGGCGATCGTCGAAGCGCCGCGCTTCCGCCGGCTCGTCGGCGAGCTCGACGGCGAACGGCTGCAGCGTGTGCCGCGCGGCTTCTCGCGCGATCATCCGGCTGCCGAGTACCTGAAATTCCGCAGCTTCCTCGCGGGCTGTGAATTTCCCCCCGAGTTCGCCACGGGCCCGGCTTTCTACCGCACGCTGCTGACCGTCTTCCGCCAGGTCGCGCCGCTCTCGCGATTTCTCAACGAGCCGATCGCCGGAAACGATCGGTGACAGGCGAGGCTCGCCTGAATGCCGGTCGCCTGGCCCCCGCTCGCCTGAAAGGCTCGCGCTACTGGTGTGCGGCGCCGCTCGTGGTCTCGCTCGCCATTTTCACAGGGCGGACGCGACTGCTGCCGCTGAACGGCGACGAACCGCATTACCTGATCATCGCCGAGAGCGTCGCGATGGATCGCGATCTCGACGTCCGCAACAATTACCTGCGCGATTTCGACGACTATCACATCTACGGCCTGACGATTCCACACGTGTACAACGTGCCGCGCGGATGGATGCCGGCGCATATGCCGGGACTCGGCATTCTCGTCGCCGCGCCGTTTGCGATCGCCGGCGCGCGCGGCGCGCGCATTCTGCTGATTCTGATTGCCGGGACGCTGCCGTTCATCGCGCTGTCGGTGCTGCGGCGATCCGGAGAGACTGTCGACGACCTCGCGGTCTGGACTGCGTGCGGCCTGACGGTCGCAGTCCCGACGCTGTTTGGCGCGCCGCAGATCTACCCCGATCTCCCGGCGGGCGTGTTGACGCTGGCGCTGACCGTCTGGCTGCTGCGCCGCGGCGTCTCGCCTAGTGACCCGTCCACGCTGAACGAGGATCAGATCGCGGAGCGCGGCGGCCGAGAATACCGCGAGTATTTGAGGGAGGAGCAACGCCGCCAGCCGGGATGCCCCGCCCGCGAGGTGGTCCTTGATCAGCGTGGACGCGCCACTAG
>Ga0075424_100007795_pt1 | contig 10411 bp, 5 predicted proteins | sample SoiMethybrSBSTD3_FD_75301 | JGI IMG/M metagenome (GOLD analysis project Ga0075424, IMG submission 75301) | Bulk soil microbial communities from a Populus tree surrounding site in Tennessee, USA - Soil MetaG P. TD hybrid SBSTD3 | ecosystem: Environmental > Terrestrial > Soil > Tree plantation...
ACACCGCACAGGGCCAGCTCGACCTTGAACATCCCGGAGAGGGCACCGCTCGATTCCATCGCCTGGGGCGCGATCATTCAGTGCCGCGGCAACCATGTCATCGGGGAAGTGCTGCGCGTTCCCTGAGGGTTTTCCCTCAGCTCGGCGAACCGATCCCGTAGTCTCGGCCGACCGGCATGCCTGAGATCAACACCGGGTTCGATGAGCACCTCGTCGAGGCGATCGCAGTCGCAACCGATGTCCAGGAGCTCGCCGAGAGCATCGCCCGCGCGGCGCAGGTGGGTTCGGATCCCGTCACTGTCCGACTCTGGAGCGCCCACGCGCCGGAGCTGCGCGAGGTCATTCGGCATCCGGCCCAGGCGATCCTGCCGCCGTGGCCCGAGGCGGCGGGGACCGCGGCCGTGGTCGATCTCGAGGTCGACGGCGGCACCGTCGGCAAGCTCGAGCTGCACGGCACGGACACCGCGACGGCACAGGTCTCGGATCTGACGCGCAAGCTGCTCGCCCTCCGTTTCGAACGGCTGCTGCAGCGCGTGGGCCCGCCCGCCCTCGCTGCCGGGCTGCCGACCGACAACCTGCGGGACGAGGTTCAGGAGGTGGTCGCGGCATTCGCGGAGGAGGCCCAACGGGCGCTGCCGCACGACCGCCTCAGCATCTACCTGCTGACGCCCGACGGCACCGGGCTCGAGCGCTTTGCGGTCGCCTCGTCGGCCCATGTCCCGGGCGACAAGGACATCCACCCACTGAGCGCCACCGGCCTTTCCCGTGTCCTCGTGACGAACCGGCCCATCGTCTCGGACGACTTCGGGGTCGACGAGCGCTTCCCCGGGGAGTCCGACGAGACGATCTACCGCGCCGGCTATCGCTCCATCGTCAGCGCGCCCCTCCGCCTGCGCGGCAAGCCGTTCGGCGTCCTCAACTTCCTGAGCCGGGCAACCGGCGCCTACGCGGAGCGGGACGTCGTCGTCGCGCAGCAGATCGCCGACCAGGTGGCCTCGTTCCTGCGCGACCTCCGGCTGCAGCAGACGATCCGCGACAACGTCCGGCGGCGCGCAGTCCAGGAGGAGCGTGACCGCCTCGCGCGCGAGTTCCACGACACGATCGCCCAGTCGGTGACGGCCATCAGCGTGGGCGCGGAGCGTCTGACGGATGCGCTCCCGCCCGATTCGGTCGGGCACGAGGAGGCGCGGTCGGTCAAGCAGCTCGCGTGCAACCTGCTGGCCGAGCTGCGCGCGTCGCTGCTCGCGACGCCCCCGGCCGAGCTCGAAGAGAGGTCGCTGCCCGACGCCTTGCAGGAAACGGCTCGCCAGCTGGAGCGATCGGGCGAGGAGCGGATCGACGTGCAGGTGCGCGGCGACGGCTCCGCGCTTCCGCGGGGCATGCAGATCGCGACGCTGCGCATCCTCCAGGAGGCCCTCGCCAACGTGCGCAAGCACGCTCGGGCGTCGAGCGTCGACGTCGCGCTCGAGGTCAAGGACGGCCTGACGCTGACCGTTCGCGACGACGGCGACGGCTTTGTCGCCGCGACGGACGGCTTCGGGCTCACGAGCATGCACCAACGGGCCGAGGCGGTGGGCGGCCGGCTGTCGGTGACGTCGCAGCAGGGTGGCCCGACCGAGGTCACCTTCACCGCGCCGGTCGCCGCCCCCAGCGCCGAGGACGACGCGGTGAGCCTGAGCGCGCCGCAGACGGTCGTGCGGGTACTGGTGGTGGACGACCACACGATGTTCCGCGACGGGCTGGTCAAGCTGCTCGACGGCGAACCCGGCCTCGCTGTGGTCGGCGGGGCCGCCACGGCCAAGGAGGCGGTGGCGATGGCCGAGCTCCTGCGGCCGGATGTGGTCCTGCTCGACTTCGACCTTCCGGACCGGTCCGGCGTCGAGGTCGCGCGGGAGCTGTGCGGTGGGGCCGCCGGGCCGGTCGTCCTGATGATGTCGGCGTTCGTCCAGGCGGTGAACGTGTCGGAGGCGTTGGACGCCGGCGTCAACGGCTACCTCTCGAAGAACTCCAGCCGCGAGGAGCTCGTAAACGCCATCCGGGCGGCGCTGCGCGGGGCGCGCTTCTTCGACACCACCGCGTGGTCGGAACTGCGGTCGCCCGGCTCGCAGCTGACGCGGCGTGAGCTCGAGGTGCTGCAGCTCATGGCCGAGGGCGAGACGAACGCGGCCATCAGCGAGGAGCTCCATCTCGCGGTCAAGACGGTCGAGCGCATCGTCCGCACGATCTGCGCGAAGCTCGGCTGCCGCAACCGGACGCACGCGGTCGCGCTGGGCCTGGCGCAGAACGTCATTCGCACGCCGTCGCTCGAGCGTCGGCGCTGTCAGGGTGGTCGGGCGAAGCCCGACCCCGACTAGCGCGACGATGGTCGTCGACTGCCAGTGCCATTGGTATCCGCGAGCCTTCTTCGAGTACTGCCTCCCGCGTACGCACCATCCACTCTGTCGGCGTGACGGTGACGGCTTCGTCTACGAGCTGACACCGGACGTCCCGCTGTCCTTCGCCCCGGAGCAGATCGACGCCGAGCGCGTGCTCGACACCCTGGAGCCGATCGGCATCGACGTCCTCATCACAAGCTCCGAGTCGCTCGGGCTGACGACGTGGACGCCGGCGGAGGAGTGCGAGGGCGCTCGTGTCCTCAACGAGGCCAAGGCCGCTGCACAGCGCGCGCATCCCGGGCGGTTCTTCGGGCTGGCGACGCTGCCGATGCAGGACCCGGCCGCGGCGGTCGAGGAGGTCGACTACGCGATCGACAAGCTCGGGCTGGTCGGCGTGTGCGTCGGCTCGAACGTCGGCGGCCGGCCGATCGTGGGGCCCGAGCTGCTGCCCGTCTACCAGGGCATCGAGCGTCACGGCGTGCCGCTGTTCCTCCACCCAACCACCTCGCTCGCTGCCAACCGGCTGCAATACGGGATGGAGTTCATCCTCGGCTGGATGTTCGACACCAGCATCGCGGCCCTGAGCCTGGTGCTCAGCCGGACGATGGACGCCTGCCCCGACCTGACCGTGGTGCACCCGCACCTCGGCGCCATGCTGCCCTACCTCGCGGGCCGGGTCGACTTCGAGTACACGACGCCGTGGGGCGGCAACGAGCCGCTGCCTGCGCCGCCGAGCGACTACCTGCGCCGCTTCTACACCGATACCGTGTCGGACAACCCGGCGGCGCTTGCGCTCGCCCTCGACTTCTACGGCGACGAGCGCGTCCTGTTCGGCAGCGACTATCCGTGGTGGCCCCCGCAGCGCGGCCTCGACTTCGTCAGGGAGACACTCGACGGCGCGCGCCTGCAGCAGGTCCTGGCGGACAACGCCCAGGGCATCCTCGCGCTCGCCCCCGCTGAGGGAAAACCCTCGGCGAATCCGCGCTGATCCCCCGATGACAACCGACGCGAGGACGACGAGGATGATCGGCGCATGAGCACGCCCTCGAAGGACCGGACGGCGTTCCTGAAGACCGGCGACGAGTATCGCGAGTCGCTGCGCGACGGGCGCGAGGTCTGGTACAAGGCCCAGCGCGTCGACGATGTCACGACCCATCCCGCGACCGCGGGCGGCATCGACATCCTGGCCGAGGCCTACGACGCGCAGCACGATCCCGAGACGCGCGACCTCCTCACCCACGAGCGCGACGACGGCGCGCTCGTGTCGAAGACCTGGATGGTCCCGCGGACGATCGACGACCTCAAGAGCCGGCGCCAGTCGATCGAATACCTCGCCCTCCAGAGCTTCGGCGTGTTCGGCCGGCAGGCCGACATGATCGCGACGACCCAGGTCGGCCTTACGGCGTTCCAGCACTTGTTCGAGGAGAACGATCCCGAGCACGCGGGCGCCATCGCGAGCTACCTCGAGTACGCGACCGAGAACAACCTGCTCCTGGCCGCGCCGGTGGCCGATCCGCAGGGGTGGCGCAGCCGCGGCTCCGCGCTCGGGCGGCGGGGCATCCCGCTCTTCGACGCCGAGAAGGCCAAGGGCGTGGATGCCGACGGCAACTCGCTCGACCTCGAGGTCGACGGCATCACGATCCCCGGCTCGCTGCGGGCGGTCGAGGAGGACAGCAGCGGCATCTGGATCAGCGGCGCCAAGATCGTGGCCAGCGTCGGCCCGCAGGCGCACGAGATGATCGTCTCCAACCTCGCGCTGCCCGACCCGTCGCGCGAGTCGAGCTTCTGGCTCGTGGTGCCGGTCAACGCCGAGGGCGTGCGGCTCGTCTGCCGCGAGATGGTCTCGCACCCTGAGGCGCCCTTCCACGACCACCCGATCGCCTCCCGCGGCGAGGAGATGGACGCCCTCGCGATCTTCGAGAACGTGTTCGTCCCGCGCGAGCGGATCTGCAGCTACGGCTGGACCGCCGTCGGCCGGTACTACGGCTTGATCGGCGCGCTCGAGCACTGGCACACGCTCATCAAGCTCTCGGTGAAGGCCGAGATCTTCGTCGCGACGCTGCAGCTCATCACCGACGGGATCGGGACCTCGCATCGTCCCGGCGTGCGCCAGATCGTGGCCGAGGCGATCGAGTACGCCCAGATCCTCAAGGGGATGGTCCTGGGGGCCGAGGCCAACGCGCGGCTGACCGAGTCCGGGGTCATGTGGCCCGACGAGAAGCTCGTCACGGCGGGCCGGGCCTACGCCGTGGGCCTCTATCCGATGATGATCCACCGGCTCCAGGAGCTCGCGGGCCAGGGCCCGATCCTGCGCTGGTCCGAGGCCGACCTCGACGACGAGGTGCTCGGGCCGCGCCTGCGCTTCTTCTACGAGGGCGCCGCGATCTCCGCCTACGACAAGAACATCCTCATGAACTTCCTGTGGGACCTGACCACGAGCTCGCACGCCGGGCGCGTGACCCTGTTCGAGAACGTCAACGGCTTCCCGCTCCCCTATCTGCGCGAGCGGATGTACCGCGAATACGACCGCAGCCGCTCGGTCGAGCGCATCAAGCAGTTCCTCAACATCGAGGACGTCAAACCGCCGCAGATGGGGTAGCTCCGTAGCGGCGCTGCCGGCACGTGCCCCAGGCACCTTCGCGCGCGAGCGCGGCCACGACGTCGCCCGACGTGGCGAGCATGGCCCGGCGCCATGGCGGGCGGACCTCGAGCGTTGTCGGATCGACCGCCAGGCCCGTCCCCATCGCTTTGCCCAGCGCCTCCTTCAGCGTCCACAGCCGCAGCAGGGCCACCTCGCGGCGGTCCCGCTCGACACCGGCCACCATCCGCCGCTCGGCCGGGGTCAGGAACAGGTGCGCGATGCCGCCCAGCCCGGCGCTGTGGTCCGCGCGCTCCACGTCCACCCCGATCGCCTCCCCGCGCGTGACCGCGAACAGCGCGGTCGCCCCGCTGGAGGACGCGCTGAAGCGGAGGTCCGACCGGGGCCACTCGAGCTCGGGCCGTCCCGAATCGGTCCGGCGCAGCACGATCTCGCCGGGGCGGCAGTCGAGATACCGCGACAGTGCATCGCGCAGGATCGCCCGCCGCGCCCGGCGCCGCCGAAGGGCGGGAGGATCGCCGGCCCCGCACCCGACGGCCGCGGCGTCCAGGTCCGCCCACCACAGGTCGACGTGAGCGCGCGCGCTCACGGGCGATCCAGGCTTTCCAACGTGGTCGCCAGCCGCGCCGCCAGCTCGGGTACCTCGACCTGCGAGAGGATCGTCTCGTGGTCCCCGGGAACCTCCACGATCTCCAGGGGCCGGGCGGCGTGCCGGCTCCAACCAAGGTCCGACCCCCACACGGTGCTCGTGCTCGCGGTACGGAAGAGCACGAGCCGGCCGTTGTAGCGCGTGGGCTTCATCGTCAGCGCGAGCCGCTTGGCCCCCCACGTGTCGAACGGGTCGCTGAACCCGCGCGGCGTGTGCAGCGCGGCGCGGGCGGCGGTGGCGGCCCTGAACGACCGGGTGTTCGCGTACCTCCAGCGGAGGATTCGCCACTCCTCGATCAGGAAGTCGCCGTACCACTTGTGCGGTCCCAGCGGCGGGTCGCCGGGCTTGAAGCAGCGCTGCGCTCGCGGCCGGGACGTCCGGAAGGCAAGGCGGTGAAGGACGGAGCCGGGCCGAGGCGAGGAGGTGTCGAGCAGCGTGAGGATCTCCACCTCCCGCCCGGCCTCCTCAAGCTGGCAGGCGATCTCGAAGGCGACCAGGCCCCCGAGCGAGTATCCCCCCAGCCGGATCGGTCCGCGCGGAAACTGCTTCTGCAGGGCGGCCACGCGCGCGGCGGCGATGTCCCGCACGGTCGACACCCGCCATGTGGGGTCGCGGGGGTCGATGACCGAGAGCGCATAGACGGGTTGGTCGGCGAGCAGGGCGGGGAGGACATTGCGCAGCGCCACAACGCCGCGGGCGTCCGTGTACACGCAGAACCACGGCGGTCGCGAGCCGCTCGGCCGCACCGGGATCACGGTGCTCGTGTCCAGCTCGGCCTGATGGGTGTCGATGTCGATCGCGAGCTCCCCGAGCGTCGGGGCGCGGTAGATCGACGCCACCGACGGACGGTGTCCGAGGCGTTCCTCGATCTTCGCCAGCAGCCGCAGGACGAGCAGGGAGTGCCCGCCCAGCGCGAAGAAGTCGTCCTCGGCTCGCGGCGGCGCATCGAGGTCGAGCAGCTCGGCCCAGATCTCGGCCAGCAGCGCTTCGGTGCGGGTGCCGGCCGGCCGGCCGGCGACGTCGACGCGCGGCGCGGGCAGGGCGGCTTTGTCGAGCTTGCCGTTGCGCGTCACCGGCAGCCGCTCCAGCGGCACGACGGCGCTCGGGACCATGTGGCCGGGCAGGCGCTCGGACAGGCTCTGCCGGATCGTCGGCGCATCCAGCGTCGTGCCGCCGTTCGGCACCGCGTAGGCGATCAGTCGGCGATCGTCGCCCTCTCCATGCACGACCACCGCAGCGTCCGCGACGTCGGCGTGTTCGAGCAGCGTCTCACGCACCTCGCCCGGCTCGATCCGGAATCCGCGCAGCTTGACCTGGTCGTCGAGACGCCCGCGGTACTCCAACTGCCCGTCGTCCCGCCAGACGGCGCGGTCGCCGGTCCGGTACAGCCGCCGCGACGGCGCTCCGGGGAACGGATTGGCGACGAAACGCTCGCCGGTCAGCTCGGGGCGGTCGAGGTACCCGCGAGCCAGGCCCGCTCCACCCAGGTACAGCTCCCCGGGCACCCCGGCCGGCAGGGGGCGGCGGCCGGCGTCGAGCACGTAGACCTGGGTGCCCGGCAGTGGGCGGCCGATGGAGGGCGGGCCCGGCACGCCCGGCGGGCACAGCGCGCGCGTCGAGTACGTCGTGTCCTCGGTGGGGCCGTAGAGATTCCACACCGCGCGCACCGCCGGATGCTCGTGCAGGCGGTCGACCAACGTTTGCGGCAACGCCTCTCCGGCGAGCGCCACCGTCGTGACGCTCTCAGGCAGCGGGCGCTGCCGGAGCAGCGCGCTCAGCGCCGACGGGACGGTGTTGACCAGCCTCACCGATGGGTCGACGTCCGGCTCGGCGAGCTCCAGCAGGTCACGGACCAGCACCACCCGCCCCCCCAGCGCCAGCGTGACGAGGAGCTCGAACACCGACAGGTCGAAGGACAGCGAGGTCGAGGCCAGGACGCCGTCACGCTCGCGGTCCAAGAACGTTTCGCCGGCCCACCGCGCCAGTGCCGCGACCGAGCCGTGCTCGATCAGGACGCCCTTCGGGCGCCCGGTGGATCCAGACGTGTAGATGACGTGCGACAGATCGGACGGCGCGATGGGCGGTGCGTCCGCGTCCGCCGGGCCATCCGTGTCGGCGTCGACGAAGACCAGCTCGACCCCGTTGCCGGCGGGAAGCCGGTGCGCGGAGGCGGCGTCGGTCAGCACGATGCGCGCGCCGCTGTCGGCCAGCATGAACTCGAGCCGCTGCGTGGGGTAGCCCGGGTCGAGCGGGACGTAGGCCGCTCCGGCCCGGTGGGCGGCGAGCACAGCCACCACGAGGTCGAGGGACCGCTCCATCGCGACAGCCACGCGCGACTCGCGCCCCACGCCCGAGCCCATGAGCCGCGTCGCCACACGCGCGACGCGTGTCTCCAGGTCGCCGTAGGTCATGGCCGTGCCTCGTGCCTCGATCGCGCAGCGCTCCGGGTGCTCGCGCGCGCGTCGCGCGAACAGCGCCGGGATGAGTTCGTCCGCGCCCGGCGCGGCGAAGGGCGTCGACTCTCCCGACAGGCGCCTGCGCTCGTCGTCCGGCATCCGCGCCAGGTCGCTCAGGAGGGTGCGGTCGTCGCTCGCCGCGATCTCGCCCAGCAGCGCCTCGAACAGCTCGAGGAACCGCCGGGCGGTCGCCGACGACGTCTCGCGCCCGTCGTAAATCGCCTTGACGAGGATCCGTTCGTCGCCGTACATGGTCAGTGTCAGGCCGTAGTTGAGCCGCTCCAGAAGGTCGACCTCGCGGGTGCGCCAGGCCGGGTCGGCCCGCGCGAGCGCTGTCTGCATCGACCTGTTCTCGTACGCGAACAGCGTCTGGACCAGGCGCTCGGGCGGGGCGATGCCGCAGACCCGTTGGATCTCCGCCAGCGGGACGTGCTCATAGGGCCGAACAGCCAGCGTGAAGGCGCGCAGCTCGCGCAGCCAGTCGACGAGCGGCGTTGCCATGTCGAGCTGCACGCGAACGGGCGACGTGACCATCAGGAGCCCGACCAGGTCGTCGGTCGGCACCGGGGCAGAGCGCCTGCCCGCGCGGGTGGTCCCGTAGACCAAGTCGGTCTGCCCGACCTCCTGCGCGAGCACGAGCGCGAATGCCCCCTGGAGGACGGTCGCGAGCGTCAGCTCGTGACGGTCGACGAAGGCGCGCACGGCGTCGGAGAGCGGACCGTCGAGGCGCGTGGCCACGATGCCGCCCGGTTCCGTGGGGCCGGCTTGGCGCGGTGAGGGGGCCGGGGCGCAGCTGCGCAGCGCCCGTTCCCAGAACGCCAGCGCCTCGCCGTCGCGCGCGAGATCGTTCGCCCACTCGGCGAAGGCGGCGAACGCCGCTGGCTCCGGCGCCGGGCCGCTGCCGTCGACGCCCGCGCAGGACGTGAACACCTCGTCCAGCAGCACCAGCCGCGAGCGCCCGTCCAGGATCGCGTGGTGATAGCTCCACAGCAGGCGGCTCTCGGTGTCGGTCATCCGACACAGGACGAGCCGCATGAGCGGCGGGCTTGCGGGGTCGAAGCCCGTCGCCCGGTCGGCGGCGATCACCTCCGCCCACCGGTCCTGGCGCCGGGCGGCACCGAGGCTCGTCCAGTCGAGCACCACCAACGGAGCCTCGACGGCTTCATGGATGCGCAGGTACGGCGCCTCCTCGGCGCCGACGACGAAGCTGCTCCGCAGTGCCCAATGTCGCGCCACCGCGTCGCCCCACGCCCGGCGCAGCGCCTCCGGGTCGACGCGCTCGTGCAGCGTGATGACCGTCTGCTGGACGTACGCCCCTGCCTCACCGGCCAACGCTTCGAAGACGAGGCCCGCCTGCATCGGGGTGCACGCGGTCTCGGCCACCGTCGGCGGGATGATGTCGCCGGCGTCGGTCATGCCGGCGTCGGTCATGCCGGCGCCAGGCCGACCATCGCCCGGGTCTCCTCGACCTTCGCCACGCGACGACCCGCCGTGCTCGCGAGCTCCACGGCTCGACGCACGAGCTGTTCGTTGGTCGTGGGGGACCGGTCCTGGTAGCTCAGGTAGGGGCTGTCCTCGAGCCCGGTCCGCACGTGCCCACCCATGAAGATGGCCATCGCGTTCATCGGGAGCTGGAACGCGCCGATGCCGGCGCCGGCCCACACGGTCCCGGTCGGTAGGGCGTCGGCCAGGAAGGCCAGGTCGCGCGCGGTGGCGGGCGCGGTGTTGACCGAGCCGAGCAGCAAGTTGGCGTAGAGGGGCGGCTCCACGACACCATCGGCCAGGAGCTGATGCGCCAGATAGGCCATGCCGGTGTCGAAGATCTCGAGCTCCGGGCGCAGGCCGGCGGCGCGCATCCGCTCGGCCAGCGCGACGATGGTCTGCGGTGCGTTGACGCTGGCGGTGTCCCGGAAGTTCAGCGATCCCAGCGTGAGACTGGCCATGTCGGGCTTCTCGTCGCCGTCGAGGAGCAGGACATCGGCGCGCTTGTCCAGCTCTCCGTAGGTGCGCCCGCTCGTAGACACGCAGATCACGACGCCGGGGCAGCGCCGCCGAATGTCGGCAACGACGACGCCGTAGGCCTCCCGGCGCCACTCCGGCTCCTCATCGGCGCGGCGCGCATGCAGGTGCACGATCGTCGCCCCGGCCCGGAAGCAGCCCTCGGCGTCGTCGACGATCTGCTCGGGCGTCACCGGCAGGTGCGGAACGCGATCGCGCCGCGGAACGATTCCCGTGAGCGCCGCGTTCACGATCAGCGGTGGGTAGGGCCGCAGGGGGTGCGGCAGATGCGAGCGCGTCCCGTCGATGCGCTGGGACCCTAACTCACCGGCGG
>Ga0075424_100007796_pt1 | contig 10410 bp, 12 predicted proteins | sample SoiMethybrSBSTD3_FD_75301 | JGI IMG/M metagenome (GOLD analysis project Ga0075424, IMG submission 75301) | Bulk soil microbial communities from a Populus tree surrounding site in Tennessee, USA - Soil MetaG P. TD hybrid SBSTD3 | ecosystem: Environmental > Terrestrial > Soil > Tree plantation...
TGGTGATTCGTCAGGCCGACCGTGTCTCGGACAGCGACGCCGGTGCCGCAGCGCCACGGAGCAGCAGCCGGTAGACCAGTCCGTGTGTGATCAGCAGGAGCGGCACGAGCGCCGTCGCGATGAAGTAGGCCGCGCCTTGTAACCCCGGTGCCGGGCCCATCGCGGTTCGATTGCCCTCGTAAAACGCCCGCAGCAGATCGACCGTGCCGAGCAGATTGAACGCCCAGACGAGCACGACGCCTCCTCTACGATTCAACGTCGCGAGCGACAGTAGCGCGAGGACAGCCGTCGCGAGATCGCCGAGTGCCGCCGGCACAGCGAACGAGCTCGGCAGGTCTGGCGAAACGACTCCCGGCACGATGTACGAGAGACCGACGAACCGGAACGAGTGAAGCATGAGGATGGGGCGCAGCGCATCCGTGCGCGGTTTCTTCCGCAGCGCCGGCCAGATGTACTGCCGAGTGACGACGCCCCACGCGAGGAAGCTGAACGCCACGCTGATCCCGAACGCGAGCTGCGGCGTCATACGTGGCGCTGGGTTCTATATCTACTCATAGATGACGGCCCACCGCCATCGACCCCGTGCGCTAATCGACCCTGCGAAGCGTCACCGTCATCGATGGCGTCCAATGCTTTCCATCGTCCGATCGCTCGTGACGAGCGATCAGCGTCTTGTCATCATCCGTGAACACACCCGTGCACCTCGCATGCGCATCTTGCCACGTCCAGGTGTCGCCCTGACACGTCAGCGTCTCCATGGTCATCGTGCCTTCACTATCGAAGAAGTACGTACGATACTGACCCGTTTCGCTGTCGTAGCCGATGACTTCAAGTCCTCCCACGTCAGCTGGTCCGATCCGTCCATACGCGGGGTGCATGATGAAGTGGCCGCCAGGCAACCATTGGTAGACGTCGCTGGCAGCGATCCGAACAGCGGGGCTCTCGCCGCCGGCCACGGTCTCGCCCTCGGTGATCCATCGGCCGATGAACACGTTCAATCGCTCGAGGGCAGGCGATCGGGGTGCGCCGCCTGAAGGCTGAGCGGTTGCAACGCCGCTGCGGACCTTGGTGCGTTTGTGGGGCTTGTCACGAAGTTTGGTCCTGTTGGCCATGGTGACTCCTCCGACGTTATTGCTTCGCGTCGACTTGATCGGCCCACGACGGCGCATTGCTCACCCCGTTGATAAAGGGCAAGACCGCCGCGACCATCGATGGCGACATGAATGTCTCGTAGTGGGTCGTGTCCGGCAGAATCGCGAGGCGGTTCCTGGCCATGTGCTCGCGCATAAAGCCCGCGTCCTGCTGTGCGCCGCCCAGCAGCTTGTAGAACTGGACGACGTGCTCGAGCCGGAACATGTCCGCATCGCCGAAGACGAGCAGCGTTTGCGCTTCGATCTTCCTGACGTCGTCCGCGAAGTCGAACGGCGTGCGCATGAAGTCGCCCACGCGGTCCAGCAGCTCGGGAAAGTCCTGCGGACGCGGCGCCACCGTGATGTACGACTTGTACATCGGCGTGTCCTTCATCATCCCGGCTATCGCGCCGCTGACCTGCGCCTGCTGCGGCAGCATCTCGGGATGGAAACCATCCTGCGAGTAGCCGGTTGAGATGATCACGAGCCGACGCACGCGCTCGGGGTGTCGCGCCGCGAGGTGCAGCGCGACGCCACCACCGAGGCTGTAGCCCACGACATCAAACGTGTCGTAGTCGAGCTGGTCGAGAATCTCGGCCATGTCGTCGGCCATGTCCTGCACGCGAATGGGGCGGTCGCCAAGCGATGTGCGTCCGTGCCCCTGCAGATCTATGGCGATCACGGTCCGCGACTTGGCGAAGGCCGGAAGCACCGGCGCAAACATGTCGATCGAGCCGAGCCCGCCATGCAGCAGGAGCACCGGCTCGCCCCTGCCATGGATCTCGTGATAGTAGTTGACGCCGTTTACGAGTGTGTGGCCCGTCTCGGCGGGCGAGGAGTCCGTGTTCTGAGGCGAGACCGTGGAAGTCATAGCGAAAGCTACTGCTGCGCGCTTATGACTCAGTATTCACGAGCCGCCACGATTTGCGGAAGAACTTACCTCGCGGTTAGTCCCCTGCCGCAGCCGACACGAACGACGAGGCGCCGCCCTCGACGGACAGGCCGCGCGACCGGCGATTGCGTAGCGCGATCTCCGACGGCGTCACACCGAGCATGCGACGAAAGGTGCGCGTGAGATGCGCCGCGTCGGCGAAGCCCGCGCGATGCGCGGCCGCGGATACGCTGGCGCCTCCCATCAGTTCGCACGCCCCGCGCTGGAGCCTGAGCCACAGGATGTACGGCCTGAGCGGCACGCCTAACGACTCGGTAAAGAGGTGCATGAATCGTGAGCGCGACAGCCCCGCGATCGACGCGAGCGCATCGAGCGAGAGATTCTCACCGGTCACCAGGCGCCGCCGTACGTGGGTGACCACGGCCTGCACCCGGGGGTCGAGCGGGACCGTGCTACGGGTGGAGAGAACGTAGTCGCGCGCCCACCGTTCGACGCTGTCGTCACGCAACGACCCGAGAGCCTGTCGCCACCGGTCGACCGTTGGCGCGTCGACGGCGGCGAAGTCGCCGGCAATGCGCGAACACAGTCCCGCCCCCAGCTCACTCTCGGCGTCGACGAATCCGAGGAGGACCGTGCCGCCGAGCGCTTCGACCTCGTGGAGAGCGTCCGGTCGGACCAGCACGGCCTCACACCGCCGCCACCGCTGACCCGGCCCGCCGCGCACACGCAGTGATCCGCCTAACGTCATGAGGAGTTGCACACAGTGGTGCCGATGCGGAGTGGACCTGAACCCTGGTCCCCACACGATCAGCGCAGCGGGCCACACCACGGCTCCGGGAAACGTCCGGATCAGCATACGGTGATGTTGAAGCACGCTTCGGGCACGCGCAACGCCAGCCAGTTCATTCAAGCCTGCCGTGCGCACGACGATGTACTTTGCCACGCGGGTAAACGTCCGGGAGTCACGCCGATGATGTGGAGCTGTTCGCTGCCGGCGTGATCGCACCGATCGAAGCGGTACCACCGTAATGCGGAATCGCAGGTTTTCAGGCGGCGTCGACGTCGCGCTCGCTGCGCTGGGCGGCCGGTGGCGTGCGCTGGTGCTGGAGCGGCTTACTGAACAGTCGACGGGATTCGCGGCGCTTCGGAGGCGGATTCCCGGCATCTCGGAGAAAATGCTCACGGCCGCGCTCGCCGATCTTCGAGCCGCCGGGTTCGTCGAGCGAACAGAGGTGCGGCAGCGGCCGCTCGAAGTGCGCTATGCGGTTACCGACGATGGCAGCAGAATCAGCGTTGCTATGGCGATTCTGCGCGAATGGGGCGTGGCGCACGCGCGGCACCATGGATTGACGATTGGCTGATGACAGCAACCGCGCGCCCGAGCCCGGCACCGTCAGGGCAGGCTCGGCACGTTCACCGGGGTGTCACAGCCCCGCTCGCGTGCCGTCTCTAATGAAGCCACCGAGAGCACGGAGCCGCCCATGGTCGAATCGTCGAAGGACGTTAGGCAGCGAGAGAAGTGAACCGAGAAGTACCAATGTGCCCGGACCAAGTCGATCTGATCAGTAGGCATGCGCTCGGTCCGAATGAGCCGGCGCCTGTCGACGAACGGCAGCGATACGCTGCCTGGAAGTTCTACTGCACGGTGTTGGGCGGCCGGGAGGTGCGGCCCTTCGGGGCCGCACGAGACAACGGGACGCTGTCGTTCGAGGTCGGCAACGTCGTCATCGAAACCGGTCCACAGTTCCGGGACGCTCGCGTTCGCATGGTCTTCGCCGCGGAAGTCGTCGAAGATGTGGCCATACGATGCTGGGACGCCGGATTCAGCGTGCTGGTGCGCGAACATCGCCGTGGACCGCCGTCACTCGCACTGATCGATCCATTCGGTCGCCGGATCGATCTCGTGCCCAGCGACCAGGATCTGCCATGAACGCGAGTCCTGGGCGACTCACCGCAACAACAGGCCAGCGACTCGTCAGGGGCCAGTGTCGTCGCGCCTAACGTGAGAGGCCGGGACCCATCCGGGAGCGCCGTGCGGCGCGACGACATAGAGCCAGCCGCCGCGCTCATCGAGCACGGTCAGACGCGTCCCCTGCTGAACCGTCAACTCATGGAATCTGCTTGGCTGAGGCGATGAACTGCGGTTAGGCCTTCCGCGGCAGCCTTCGCTTCGTCGCGATGCGCTCGGCAACGCCGACACGCGCTGGTGGCCCGTGCCGCGCATCATACGCGGCACGCGCGGAATCGACTTCATCGAGGTGCGCCCCCGCCCACGCCACCAGGCCACGGATGAGCTGACGCAGCGTACCGCCAAGGCGAGTGAGCGCGTACTCGACGCGCGGCGGAACCTCAGGGTACACCGTTCGCGAGACCAGCCCGTCACGCTCCAGCCCGCGCAACGTCACGGTCAGCATGCGCTGGCTGATACCATCCACCTGCCTTCGCAGCTCGTTGAACCGCAACGTTCGCGCATCGCCGAGCACGTGAATGATGTAGACCGACCAGGTATCGCCAACGCGCGCCAGTACGTCGCGTGCGTGACAGTTCGTCGGTGTGTACTCGAGCTCCGCCGGTCGCTTCGGTCCGGTATTGCCCATTGGTTACTCCGATGTTTCTCGGGCACGTTTTCGTGCCTTCTTCCGTCCCCTGCGCGTTCCCGCTAGTTACTAACGGTAACTGGCAACGACAGAGGGGTGAACCATGTACGCCGACACGCTCTCTCGGGAGACGCTGAGCCTCGGACTTCTGCTGGCGCGAGTCGTCATCGGGCTCGTCATGGCGGCGCACGGCGCGCAGAAACTGTTCGGCTGGTTCGGAGGCTACGGGCTGAACAAAACCGGAGAATTCTTCGTCCATCTCGGATTTCACCCCGGCCGTACATTGGCGGCGGCGGCGTCTCTCGCCGAGATCGTCGGCGGACTGCTCGTCGCGCTTGGCTTGCTCGGCCCCATTGGTCCGGCGCTCATCATCTCGGACATGATCGTCGCGATGATCACCGTTCACTGGGAGCACGGACTGTTCGCGAGCGACAACGGCATCGAGGTACCACTCCTGTACATGACGGCCGCCCTGGCCTTCGTCCTCACGGGATACGGTCGGTACTCGGTCGACGCCTGGCTGGGCATCGCGGATCGCTGGACGCCGGCACTTACATGGCTCGTCGTGGGCGCGGGAATACTCGGCGGTTTCGCGAACGTCGCAATGCGTCGTCGCCCGACGACGACTGCGGGCGCTTGATGGTGTCGATGTTTTCGGGTGCTGCGGAGTGAGCTCGCAAAACGTTAGGCACGCGGGTGTCGTGTCCGAGGCGGAGCCAGGCGGGCATCCGTTAGAATGGCCGTCGCTCTCGCTCGACGAATGGCTCCCGACGTACGAGACGCTCCATCGGTGGACGCAGATCGTCGGCAAGACGCGACTCGCGCTGGCGCCGTTCGAGAACCACTGGTGGCACTGCACGCTCTACGTGACCCCTCGCGGGCTGACCACGTCCGCGATCCCGTACAACGCCGCACTTGTCGAGATCGAGTTCGACTTTCTCGACCACGTCCTGCTCGCACGGCACAGCCGCGGCGACACGCGCCGCATGAGGCTCGAGAGCAAGTCCGTGGCCGACTTCTACCACGAATACCGCGCGATGCTCGCGACACTCGGTGTCGAGTTCCGGATGACGCCGACGCCTAACGAAGTCCTCGACGCGACGCCCTTTCCCGACGATCAGGTACACGCGACGTACGATGCCGATGCCGCGCGACGGTGCTGGCGAGCGCTCATCCAGGCGAATCGTGCGCTGCAGCGGTTTCGCGGCGGCTTTGCCGGGAAGTGCAGCCCAACGCACTTCTGGTGGGGCGGCTTCGACCTCGCGTGCACCCGATTCTCGGGCCGGCCGGCTCCGCTGTATCAGGGCAAGATTCCGAACTGTCCGTCGTACGTGATGGAGGAGGCGTACTCCCACGAGTGCATCAGCGCGGGTTGGTGGCCGGGCTCGGCGGATTGGCCGGTCCATGAACCCGCGTTCTATGCCTATTCCTATCCGGAGCCACCTGGCTGCAGCAGCGCGTCGATCGGCCCGGAAGCCGCGTTCTACCACGAGGAAATGCACGAGTGGATCCTGCCGTACGACGCGGTTCGTACCGCCAGCCGCCCCGACGCGATGGTCGCGGAGTTCCTCGAGAGCACATACGACACCGCAGCGGTGCTCGGCGGATGGGACGTCGCTGCGCTACGCTCCTCCCGCGCCCGCGCTGTCTAGGGCGCGCGCCGCGCGGTAATGCCTAACAAGTCGCCCAGCAGCGGACCCGGGCTCAACGGGGTGAGGTTTGGCAAGCGCACAATTCCTCGCGTGGTCATCAGAGTGCAACGGAACGGTCCGCCTGAACAAACGCAAGCCACGCGAGATCGCAGTCGGTTGGCACCGACGATCGATACTTAAGTATCGATCGATACCATCGTGTAATAGGGTGATTGGCGCGCCCTAAAAAGATTCTGTCCGTGTTTTGGCGCATTCGCATCGTCGCAACGAATGCAACCACGGACAAGCTGGTTTGCGTGGAGGCGCGCATGACGACTCTGGACCCCGCGACCGCCGACGCCGCGAGCAGTGCTTGGCCAACCAGACACAGCGCGGCTCGCCTCCTTCGCAGTTGCGCGTTCAGCGTCACGATCTGCACCGCGATCCCGGTGCTCGCGCACGCTCAGGCTGCAAGCGCGAGCGGCGAGGACGCAGCACCGCGGGACTCGTCCATCCGACCGTTCAAGGTGCACGTTCCGGACGAAGCCCTCGCCGATCTCCGCCGGCGGATTCAGGCAACGCGCTGGCCCGACAAGGAGACCGTCGCCGATAACTCGCAAGGCGTGCCACTCGCGACGCTTCAGGAGCTCGCGCGCTACTGGGCGACGGGCTACGACTGGCGCAAGGTGGAAGCGAAGCTGAACGCCCTGCCGCAGTTCGTGACGAACATCGACGGCGTGGACATCCATTTCATTCACGTCCGCTCGAAGCACCCTAACGCGCTGCCGATCATCGTGACGCACGGATGGCCGGGCTCGGTCATCGAACAGTTGAAGATCATCGATCCGCTGACCAATCCCACCGCGCATGGCGGCCGAGCCGAGGATGCCTTCGACGTCGTAATTCCGTCGATTCCAGGCTACGGGTTTTCAGAGAGGCCGAAGACCACGGGATGGAATCCTGCCCGCGTCGCGCGTGCCTGGGCCGTGCTGATGAAGCGCCTCGGTTACACGCGTTTTGTGGCGCAAGGCGGCGACATCGGTGCGGTTGTCACCACTGCGATGGCGGAACAGGCGCCCCCGGGCTTGGTCGCTATCCACACCAACTTCCCGGCTGTCATTCCAGCCGATGTCGCGAAGCAGCTTGGCGGCGCTGCGCCAGAGGGTCTCTCGGCTGACGAACGGCGCATGTTCGACCAGTTGAAGGCCTTCCGCACGAAAAACGGCGCCTACGCAGCGATGATGACGACGCGGCCGCAAACACTGTACGGACTCGCCGATTCACCGATCACCTTGGCGGCCTGGATCATCGATCACGGGGACGGGTGGGACCAGCCGGCAGCGTCGATCATCTCGGCGCTGGCCGGTCACACGATCAATGGTCACCCCGCGGGCGACCTGACCCGAGACGACGTCCTCGACGACATCACGCTCTACTGGCTGACCAATACCGGGGTGTCCGCGGCTCGCATCTACTGGGAGAGCATGGGCACCGGGTTGAACGGCGCCAACGTCTCCATCCCGACCGCCGTGACGATCTTTCCCGGCGAGATCTATCTCGCGCCGCGGAGCTGGACGGAGGGCGCCTACCACAAGCTCATCTACTTCAACCAGGTCGACAAAGGGGGCCACTACGCCGCCTGGGAACAGCCCGCGCTGTTTTCGGCGGAGCTCCGCGCGGCGTTCAAGACACTGCGCAACGCGCAGGCGGGGCAAAAGTAAGTCGCTGCCTAACGATCTGGCTCACCCGTCGCGTGGAGGCCATCGGCTATGTACCCGTCATACGCTCTTAGCCTGACGCTCTGTGCGTCGCTGTGGGCGCTCCTGCATGCCCAAGCTGCCACCGCGAGCCGTGATGGTCGTGTGACACTCGATCGGAGGACCACAATGACAGACCTCAGCACGATGGACGTGACGCTCCAGGCGCCGGCGCAGGGGGCGGCAGCGGGAGACACGACCATTCGACCATTCAAGGTGCTCGTGCCAGACGAGGCACTGGCCGATCTCCGCAAACGCATCCACGCGACCCGATGGCCGGACAAGGAAACCGTCGCCGACAGGTCGCAGGGCGCGCAACTGGCCAGCCTGCAGGCGCTCGTCAGGTACTGGGGCACCGGCTACGACTGGCGCAAGGTCGAAGCGAAGCTCAACGCCTTGCCGCAATTCACGACGAACATCGATGGCGTGGACATTCACTTCATTCACGTCCGCTCGAAGCACAAGAACGCGCTTCCCATGATCATCTCGCACGGCTGGCCGGGGTCCGTGATCGAGCAGCTCAAGATCATCGGCCCGCTCACGGATCCAACGGCGCACGGCGGGAGCGCCGAGGACGCGTTCGATGTCGTGATCCCATCGCTGCCGGGGTACGGATTCTCGGGCAAGCCGACCGATACCGGCTGGGGCCCCGACCGCATCGCGCGAGCCTGGGCAGTACTGATGAAGCGCCTCGGCTACACCCGCTACGTCGCGCAGGGTGGTGATTGGGGCTCTGCCGTGTCGATCGAGATGGCGCACCAGGCGCCGGCAGGATTGCTTGGAGTCCACACCAACCTGCCGCCAGCGATTCCGGCCGAGGTCGCGGCGGCGCTCGCCATGGGCGGCCCCGCGCCCGCGGGACTCTCCGAGCAGGAGCGCGCTACGTTCGACGGGAGCATCGCCGGCGCCAAGGCGGGTCGCCTGGCCTACTTCGCGATGTTGACCGCACAGCCGCAGGCCGTGGGGTACGGCATGACGGATTCCCCCGTTGGTCTCGCCGCGTTCGTGCTCGTGCATCCCGGGTTCGCGAAGTGGAACTTCGGCAACGATCCACAACAGACGCTGACGAAAGACGACGTGCTGGACGACATCACGCTGTATTGGCTGACCAACAGCGCAACGTCGGCGGGCCGGCTGTACTGGGAGAACCACGGCAAAAGCATCGTCGTAGCGCCTCTCTGGAAAACCACCGAGATCTCGATCCCCGTCGCGATCACGCTCTTCGGGGAGGACGCCTATCTCCCGCCCGAGACCTGGGTCCGGCGGGCGTATCCCAAACTGATCTACTTCCATCAGGTCGAGAAGGGCGGCCACTTCGCCGCATGGGAGCAGCCGGAGCTCTTCGCGTCCGAGATGCGTGCGGCGTTCAAGTCGCTGCGGTAGTGGAGTGGTAGGCGGCCGAGGCCTGACCGGTCGTCAGACACACCATCATGCCCGGTTGTCGCGCCGCAGTCCCGGCGCGACGCAGTGGCGCACCTAACGAGCTTGACCTCGAGTCAGCTCGACTGCTCCCACGCAACCGACGACTAGTCTACCAATACCAAGGTATCGACGATACCAACGTTCAATAGGGTGGCGGTACGCGCGCGCGAAAGATTGTCCTCCGCAACTCCTCGGATCGGAGCACCGCCATGACGAGCGGCGGATGCGGGCAGGACGGTGGGGGCGCGGCGGGGGCGGTCTCCAGCGGGACTAGGCGTCGCCTTGGGCCTGCTGGTGCTTGGCGCGGCCGCTCGTTAGGCTGCACCATGAATCGCCTTGGACGGGAGGGACACGATGCGAGCTTATCGACTAGTGGCAGCACAGACCGAGCCGGAGTTTCAGGACGTCCCGGACCCGCACGCGGGACCTGGCCAGGTGGTCGTCAAAGTCGCCGGCTCCGGGCTATGCCATACCGACTTCATCGTCAAATCCCGGGACCGAGCCTACTGGAAAGACACCCCGCCACCCTTCACGCTCGGCCACGAGGTCGCCGGGTGGGTGGAAGAGCTGGGCACCGGAGTGAAGGGCTTCCAGCGTGGCGACGCCGTCGCGATCAACCCGTCGTGGGCAAGCTGCGGGCACTGTCACATGTGCCGCTCAGGGGAAGAGAACCACTGTCTCCATCAGACGGCCATCCGTGCTCCCGGAGTCGGTTTCGATGGCGGACACGCGCCATACATCCTCGTCCCCGACGCGCGGTTTCTGGTGCCGATTGGCGACTTCGATCCAATCAAGGCTGCGCCGCTTACGGATGCGGGCATCACGACGTACTCGGCGATCAAGCCGGCGCTCCCTGGGATCTGGCCGGGCAGCACCGTGGTCGTGATCGGCGTCGGCGGATTGGGCCTGTACGGCGTTCAATTCCTCCGCCAGCTCACGAGCGCACGAGTCGTCGCCGTCGACACGACCGACGCGAGACTC
>Ga0075424_100007798_pt1 | contig 10407 bp, 8 predicted proteins | sample SoiMethybrSBSTD3_FD_75301 | JGI IMG/M metagenome (GOLD analysis project Ga0075424, IMG submission 75301) | Bulk soil microbial communities from a Populus tree surrounding site in Tennessee, USA - Soil MetaG P. TD hybrid SBSTD3 | ecosystem: Environmental > Terrestrial > Soil > Tree plantation...
AGGGTGTTGTTGTAATAGGTGCGACAAACAGGCCGGACATCATAGACGAGGCGCTGCTAAGACCAGGGCGATTTGACCGTATACTTGAAGTACCATTCCCAGATAAGGAGGCTAGAAAAGATATACTGAAAATCCATACTAGAAGAAAACCTCTTGATAACACAGTCGATATGGATAAACTAACAGAACTAACAAATGGGTTTACAGGAGCCGATATTGCAGCTATAGTTAATGCAGCGGCAATGTCAGCAATTAAGGAACGCGTTGCTGATATCAGTGAAACAAATAGTAATAAGTGGAGGAAAGATAAAACAACAGCAGCAATTATAGAGGAACAAGGGAAAGTGGAAGTCAAAAGTCAGGCTGGCCAACACAAAGAAGATGAAAAACAAGGTTTGAAAATTACAATGAAACATTTTGAAAGTGCACTTCAAAAGATAAAAAGGAGAACTACTGCCGTTAGTAATCCAAATCTTGTCTAACTAGATAAATAATACACAGAAGGAGGTTCAAGACAGAAATGTATGACTACTGGCAGCGTTGCAAAAGTATCAGTAGTACACCACACTAGTACCGCCATCATCAACCAACAAGCCGCATTATTAAAGAAACCGGCTCGCAGTAGAGTAGACCATAACTTTTTCAACTATTGTTCACAGTGTGATCTAAAACTTTCAAAACAAACCTTACGATGTCCAGAATGTAAACAAAAAATAAGGACAAAACCATGGCATCGTTCAAAAGTTATGCAATTCAAACGGGTGTAGTATTCTATCCAAAAATTGGTTACTACTGGCAGATCAGTCTTGAGGTATCGACACTAAAAACAGAAAAATGAATATAATAAAGGTACGATAAGGAAAAGTACAAAGAAATGATACTTGACGCTGCAGAAACAGTTCTTGGATTTTTTTGGTTTTGATAGGACTGCTTATAGCAATATTAAGAAAGGAAGAAGAAAATGGCGGTGGTACGAAGAATTAAGAGAACAAAGAAGAAGAGACCATGATAATAATTTTCCATCCACTTTATCCGCCTCTGCAAAATAACAACCCGGTCATTATGAGGCCTAGACAACTTATCCACGATAGGCATGGCATTACAATATCTCTGACACTTGATAGAGTTATCGGATATCTGCAATGATTCTATGGCTTGCGATCTTTGTATTTCCATCTGTTCAATCTCTTCTAAAGATGGAAGCTCAAAAGAGTCATTCAATAGGTAAGTTCTTATGTATCACTTCGGCTAGCTATAATTTTATAGCGCTATCATTTCCAATCACAACATGAGTTATTGTTAAGCAAATGGTAAGGATAAAACGTGGCATGTTATTACCTTGTTTTGTAGTAGTGGCAGAAACTTAAAGAGTTTTAGCTTTATTCTTAGCGTGTCTTGTATAAATGGTGTTTGTATTAGGCCGGTAGAATAGCTTAAAAATAACTGGGTTGTCTTCTTCCCCGCTACTTGGATCTGAGGCACCACTGTAATATTCAAACTCTACAGTCGAGTCTCTGGTATACAATATATTATCTAGACGATATTTAGAAATTCGAGAAAATTATTTGGTGCTTCTTAAGCTACAATAATCTAATGCCACTATCATAGACAGAGCTCTCAAGTATATTAAAAATAACAACAAGAACAGTCAGAACAGATTACTACCACTCCTGCGGCTACTACTAACAGGAACAGTAACAAACTAACTAATACAGGTGGCAGACGGAGAATATTTTAAAAAGAGTGAATACTAAAACAATGCTGTCTATATGTCTGACAACACAGGATTATTCAATGCAATTATCTCCCTATGATTCATATATGCAACATCAATACTAGTTAACTGGTCATTACGCCATGTACTTTTTGCACCACCCCAGCTATGTACCATGTTATATCGTTCTCCTTGACCAGTGTGAGTAAATTCAAAGTACTTTTTCCATCCATCATTCTTTGGTAGACCTGTAGTCAGATCAATTGGATCTTCATTAAAATATGTAACAATGTCACGTGCACTTTGGTCTGGTCTTACCATACTTACTACTTTGCAGCCAAACCATCTGTCACCTAAAGGTTTGTAGGTATTGTATAGTTTAACATCATTGCCAAACTCATAGTATGGATGAATATATTCGAAAGTAATTAGATTTTTTTTATCATGGTTATAATACCAATTTACATTCCAACAAGAGGCCTCATCATTTTGTGGAAACCCACTCTTATGTTCACCACCACCAAGTTTTGCTGATATTGCATTTGTATTATCTAAAATCTTGTTTGGTCTACAGATATATGTCCATTCACCATTTTTAAGATCTTCTGGATGTGTTAACCAACCCATCTCTTGAGCGCCATCTATCCATGTATATCTCTGCTGATCGGCATCGTTTTTACTTTCTGTAAACACATGAAGACGTACTGTATTGCTTCCTTCTCCTGTACCAGGGTTATGACTGGTAAATCTAATGAATTTGACACCATTTTCTTGCTTAAGTTCAAATCCTCCTGTATCAGTTACATCTAATTTTATGTCATTAGATGGAAATACAGTTGGGTTGAATGAATATGAATATCCACTAGGCTTTGGTGCTGCCATCATAAGTATGCCATCTTCATCTAATAATCCTGCTATTGGTGCTGTTGATGCTACTGCTGACGTCCAACCTCGTGATGGTAGAAGATTTATTGGGGGTGGTGTAGTAATTCCTACCCATCCTGATCCTTCTGCAGCAGTAGCATTTCTGAATAAACTATCGATCAACCCAGCACGATATACAAAATATCCTATAGCCCCAGCTCCAAGCAATTTAAGAAATTGCAAACGAGATATTTTCCTTCCTGCTTTGCTGTCATTTTGCATATCTGATGTCGTACTCGTGAATTAAATATTGAACAGATGTAACTCAAATTAAATTTTTTCCATCTATCACTATAGAAAATACTAGTTTTGTTTATAAATAATAGGAATATCATTGTTTTTCTTCGTATAAATAGAATTTTCTTATTCCGCTAAAACAAACAAATCTATGCATAGAAAGCAGCTGTTAATGATCTGCATCTTAACTATGGTAACCATCCTTGCTTCAGTTATAGTAATACTAACAGAATTTCGAAGTATCATATCAGCTCAAGTGAATGCTTCCTCATTAACCAGAACAATGTAATCCTAATAATCCAGCGTCAAAGCTTAATCCTGTTAATACAACTGAATCTAGGATATGTGGTATCCCAGCTACTGTATTGTAGAAGCTCATGCTGGAAGGATGTGGGCTGAGAATAACAAAGATAGTCAAAAAGGTGCAATCTTTTAGTTTACTATACCATTAACAAAATAGACTGTCAAAAATATTATTTAAAATAAATCAAAAGTACCTTGAATATTTGTTGTACTTTGGTCAGATGAAGTCTTTTAAACGAAACAATTCAGGTCTGTTATCTATACCATCTTTTAATAATCGTGTTTTTGTGTGGGTAATTCTAAAATCTTATGGATGATGTTATCGTGGTCAGCTTGGATTTCTGTGGTTATATATAGAAGATGATTTTGGCCTAGTGGCATGGTAATGCGTTTGACTTTTTCATATTCAGCTAACACGTATTTTCCCCGTCCTATCTTTGGTGCAAGGCTGCTTCGTGTCCTCCATGCATCAATAGCCAATTTCAAAGACTTTTTGCTTTCTTCTGGCGAAAGCAGGTTCTCTATACCTTCACGATAATCAGAGTACATTATTTTTCCATTAATGTCGCATATTGTAATTAACCTAATGTGTGAGTCTATATTCATAATTTCTTGATAAATGCGTTTGTAATCATGCCAGTTATGATGAGTGAGTTTTGGTTGGTGGTCTTGTTCTTTGCATCTATCAGAGCAGTATGTTTTTCCACAACAAGCACATTCGATAACGTAATCCTGTGACTTCTTTAGACATACTACGCAAGTTGTGCTCATGTCCATAGATATTCTATGCACAAAGTAGGATAAATGAATTTATAGATATTCTTGGATAGTTTAGTCTAGAAATTACCTAAAATTAGGACTGCAATATACATATCACATCAAAATTGACAGATTTATCATAAATCCACTATATGACATCGCTACGAATATCCAGCTTGTAGTATTCCTCTTTAATTAATTAACGATAATGATAATGAAATTTAGTAGTCAGCCTTTTGCATATATTCTGTTAACATATGATGTTGCATATGGCCCAAGCTCTCAAATTGAGTTACATAGTTGGCAAGTAATACTTGCTTGCTCTAATAACGCATTCTCTTTGGACAACATTTTATTCCATCTAGAATATAGATAATATTACCTATAATCTTTCCTAAAACTGATGCTATGCAACATTCTGAGAACTAGATATAAGGAGCCAAATTTATTAGCATCTTAGTTGATACAGTGTTGTATATTGGTAACATCTCATATGCAAATGAAAAAGCCATATGCAAATGACAATGGAATACAAAACCAAGAATTATTAACGTTGTACAATATATCTACGACGTGGGCTAAGAAGTTAGAAGAAAGCAAAGTACTTCCCATACTGTCTCTTGAACGACTACGATTATATCTTGAACTTAAAGATACTTCAAAGTGTGTAGTTGGAGAAGCATATGGTTTTTCTTCGTCATATGTGTATAGCTGTAGACCGTGTTCTAAAATTAGTTGGAAGTTTATGTTTTATTTTATGATTCATTCATATTCAAAATTAGAAAGAACAAAGAATGAGTTTGTGAAACATTGGGGTGAAAAGCATCATTAAACCTGCTGACAGAAACATTGACTGGGATGAGGTAATAAAGAAAGAAGCAAGAGGTATTGATGATGCTGACTTTGGAGAAGTTCAATTGACAATGGGAAATACAGTCATTACCGAGAAAGGTGTCACAGATAAAAAAAGATTTTACTTGCCAAAAAGCCTTATAGATAAATTTGATGGACATACCCTATGGTTCAAAATAACAGAGGATGAAGCATATAACACGTATAGAGATATTGAAGAAATCTTGTAAATCAAATCAACAATTCCATAGCCTCAATAAATGTAAGGTGGGTGCAAAGAAAAATACAGGATGTAATTCTTAAGAATGTAACAATAGATTGGTAGATGTATGATAAGGACGATTACGCATAAAAAGCTAAGCGGCGTGTATAATTAGTCATAAGAAAGTTTGACTAAAGGTAATATGATTATCAGCAGTATTTTATACTAAGTTTAATGAGCAAAAATAAACCAATGCGTGGTTTTTTAATCGTGATAACTGCAATAAGCCTACTTTCATTATCTGTACTATTATTACCATCATCAATAACAATCACAAATGCACAGATATCTTCTGATGGTAATAATAATCATAGAGATGACAGTGGAACTGGTAAACAAATGGGGATTTGTATAATAGGCGTGAGGAGTCCTTGCAATGGCGATACATGACATGATGCAAATTTAGATAGTCTAGTTACACAAGGATTTGAAGCGAGTTAATGTATGTGCACATGAATTATGGTATAGGCTATATAATTTGCAAATAACTGTCCAGGTTTTGATGTTCAATTCAGACCTTTCTTTGAAAAAGTAGAGGAAGAAGAAGGTTAGATGTTAATTCCTGCTACCGCTTTAGTCCAGTAACATTCACACTAGAGAAGGATTTCGAAGCAGGATTATCGTCACATTCGTATTTAGCTGTAATTCTATCGTCACCTGGTTTAATCGTAGTGTATTTAGATGTAATGTCAAACTTCCATTTTGAATAATCAACTGCTCTATTCCCATCGCTTTAAATTTAGTAATGTTAGCACCAATTTGGTCAATAGTACCAGTCATAGGCAATCTCTGTTGCTCTGATGGTTCTATCTAGCTCTTCTGTCTTGCTTTGTGTATCTGTTCATTGTCTTCTATTAGCTCATTTTATGGTCATATTCTAATAGCCATCCTAGTAGTTAGTTGAAGACAAGTATACTTTGTATGACTCAATATTATTAACAGATAGAAAATACTGGCAATGATATTTTGTATTAATCACCATGAGTGTTAATTGATATTCTAATAGAACAGGTGGTTGTTGTATTTAATAAATATGAAGCCTTTTTGATATCTGACCATTGATACTATCTATCTATCAGTTCTATTTTCCAAGGTCTAGAAATATTAAATCCAATCTATACTTCCATTACTAAAGGTATGCTAAAACTAAAAGTGGCGCCTTTGCCATCGCTGTTATTCTCAGCCCATATTCTACCGCCATGAGCTTCTACAATACTTTTTGAAATAAATAATCCCAAACCAGTACCAGTTTCTGACTTAGTGGCGAATTTTGAAAATAGTCGAGGTGATATCTCTGAGGCAATACCTTGACCAGTATCCCTTATGCTGACTATTATCTGATCGCCTTTTCTTTCTGCGCTAACGGAAATAACTCCTTCTTCTGTAAATTTAACAGCATTGTTAAGGAGGTTAGAAACAACCTGCGTTATCCTTCCTTTATCCGCTTCTACGATGATGTCTTTAGGTTTGTAGTACACCTTTACACTACCGTCTAGTCCATTGTCATTTGCTAGACGATTTCGAATGTCTTGTATAGTGTCATACAATACATTATTTAGATTAAATCGTTCCTTATTCAATTTTAATGATTGGCTTTCAATCTTCGATACATCTAAAATATCGGATGCAAGACGTTCTAACCTTTTTGCATTACGAATTATTAATGCGATCTGCTCATTTTCTACAATGACTTTTCTTTTCCTGTCGTTAAATTGATGCTCAATATACTCTGCTTCGCCTAATATTGGCATAATAGGAGTTCTTAGCTCGTGAGCTGCTATGTTTATGAACTCTTTTTGCATTTTATCATGAACTTTTAGTTGTTCATTAGCTGCTGCAAGTAGTCTATTTGATTTAGTTAATGAGTTGTTTGCTTCCTTTAGTTCTGCAGTTCTTGTATTTACGGCAGCTTCTAATCTTCTATTCCAAGAGAGAATTAGGAAGGCAATACCTAGTGCTATGGTTCCAATTATTATCACCATAAGTGTACTGAAGTTCTTCTGTTGACCTATCAAAAAATTAACATCACTGGCGAGAATATGTGGAGTACCAATGAATAAAGTCCATAGCTGCTTTCCATCAATCAGTACAGGCTGGTATGAGATAGTAGTTGTATTACCATAAAATGTGATATCCTCTGCACCAGATCTACCTTCTAATGAACGCTTTATAATATCATTATAGGCGCGCTTTATTTGTGGGGTTATCAATGATTGAAACTCATCTCCTAAATAATTTTTGCCTATTAAAAGTTGGTTTCTTGAATATAGTATTATTCCGTTCTTGTCCATCAATCCAACGTTGCTTAGAACTCCAGGGGATAGTTCGTTTTGTAAAAATTTGCCTACGTTGCTGACACCAATTGCAGCGACTATTACACCATTGAATGTTCTCGATTTATTGATGCTAGTTTCGTTATCAAGTTTAGCTTCATTGCTAATTATTGGAAATGATATATACAATCTAGGGGTATTATCTGCGGACTCTATTACACTACTATAATATGGTAAGTGCGTATTTTTCGGTATGCTAAAATATTCCATAGAGCTGATATCTAGATCTTTGTATCTCTGAGACATATTATGATTCATATTACTCCACATTTTTGCTCTCCCATGTTGGTCAAACCAATAGTACCCATCGGTAAGTTCGTTTGTAGATGCTTGTGCAGTGCTAAATAGAACATGGGCATCTTCACTCTCGTTATTTTGTACTGTTGGAGCATTAGCGAGTATTCGTAAATTAGTGGTGATTGAATCTATGCTACGTACTAGTATCCTTGAAAGATCGTATACTTCAATTCTGGAATTTAATCTTACATCCTTTGAAGCTGCTTTTGATATTTCGCCAGCTATAAAAGTGGAATACTGGTAAGAAAGAATAGAAAGTGATACGCCAGTAGCTGCAATGATACAAAGTAAAGCTACATTCCTCTTAGATAAGGTGGTCAGTATCAATAGATTACAATAGTTAGTGATCGTTCCTCCTACATAAATTAAAGAGATAAAATATTCTAGCAAATTTCATCTTTGTATGTTGTCTTGTCATTCTATGGAAAACAAACACAAAAAGGTATGATGCGTTTCTTATTCTGCCAATAAATAATTATATATATAAGTATTTTTAATCAAAAGTGATCCTGCTAGGTATAGTCTTGTTAAAACATATAGGCAAGTAGCTGATCATTATTTTAAACACGTGGTAATAACAAAGAGGAGGGTTGGTAACCGGTTTGTCTGTTGATTTTAAAAAGATGGTAGAATTACTTCTAAAGCAGAGACCAGAAATTAGTGCTGAGCAGATCAGAGACATGATTGACGAAAAAAAGCGTAAAGTGGGAGCTGGTTATCTAACAGATCAAGGAGCATTATTCTTAATTGGAGCTGACCTTGGTATTTCATTTGAAAGTGTTCCTAAATTAAGTTCAGGAATCAAGGAGCTTTATATTGGCGCAAAAGAAGTAACCATTACTGCTCGTATTATGAGTATTTATCCAATTCGTAGGTTTATCAAAAAGGATACCAATGAAGAAATTGTAAATCGAACTATGACGGTATATGACAAAGACTCTAGCATCAAAATTAGGCTATGGGATAATAATCAGATTAACATTCCTGATGAGATGAGTCTACAGCCTGGGGATTTAATAAAGGTCTCTAGGTGCTATGTTAAGTCAGGCCTTGATGGTAAACCAATAATTAGTTTAGGCTCTAATGGCTCTATTGAATTAGTTAACAACAATGACGACGATAGCAACTCAATTCCAAACATTGACTCAATGACGCTCACTGTTGATGATGTCAAGGATCCGCAAGAGAATGTTATAATTACTGGAAACGTTGATTCCAACCCAAGAATTTCTGACTTTAACAATATTCGGGGACAAGCGGGTAAGGCCTTGCAAATGCAAATCTCAAATGAAGCCCGAACACGTTCGTTACGTGTTATCATATGGAATATTGATGAAAATAGAATCCCAAAGATATTCAATACTGGTGTCAACGTTAGGCTCTTGGGAGTCAGAATTAAGCCTGGTAATCCACAATATGGCAATGGAGATTTCGAAATTCACGGAGATGAAGGAACCATGCTGCAGTTTTCTGGATCGGAAACAGATGTTGAAGTCACGCCTTTAAGAATAATCTCAGTTGGAAATGAAACCGGCAGAGGCAATATAAATTGCCTTACAGTAGACAGAGCTGGTAGATTCCTCTCTGCGATTGTGGATAGTATGCTCGTGACTAATGAAATGACTACTGATGCAATGATAGAATGTGTTCCAAGCAGAATTTTCGGTAGTTCCATTATCTTATCTAAAGAGGATTCATATATTAGGCTAATAGATGATGATCCATCTTTTCCAACCTCATCAAAATTTGAGTCAAAAATTAAAGATATTCAACTTTCAGAAAGTCCTTATGTTGTAGAGGCTATTGTACTGCATACACCTAATATGACAGAAGTAAACACAAAAAGTGGTATTGTACCTATGAGCGATACTCTGCTTGGTGACGATACTGGAGAGATTCGCTTGGTGGGCTGGCGTGAACAAAGCTCACATGTACACAAATTGAATGTAGGTGATAGAATAAAAGTTATAGGCGCTACAGCAAATAACAGAAGAGAGGGCAATGTTGAACTTACACTAAAATCATATTCTTCAATTATAAAAATTAGCTAGATTAACTCATTGGATCTATGGATCTATCAATATGAACCATTACAAAAAACTTTTGAAATATCAAGTAGTAACAGCTTAGGTCTATCTATAGAATAATGAATTCAACAAGCAAACAAAATTATGGAATGTAGAAGAATATTTAGTTCTTAGCTGCATAAAAAGCGAATATTCTCTAAAATCTTATGTAACTAGAAAAAGTAAAAGCAATCTATATACAAAAGTAGGTTGAGTTTTACCATGGTTATTTATCTAATTTATAGCTCATTGCATGATTATTTATTTTAGTATGACAAAATTATTTTTCGGATTTTTACTTTTATTGCTTTAAGATGACGGAGATGTCGTTGATTCTGAAACCTTTATTTTATTTCCAAATTTAATTATATACGGAGCGACAAAAGTAGTTATAATGGTAATAATACCCAATATCGGAAGAACCGAAGAACTGATAGCTCCAACATCTTGACCGCCCTTAGCTATTATAAGAGACATTTCTCCTTTGGATGCGGCAAGTCCAAGTCCTGTTCTCAACGCTGTGGTACCATCAATTTTTGATTTGACTACTAGTATGCCAGTAATTATGAGAAACTTTGAGGCAAAAGAAGTTAAGATGAGTATTATTGCTGGTATAATGAATGATGGTATTAAAGATACATTCATCAACGCTCCTATTGA
>Ga0075424_100007800_pt1 | contig 10407 bp, 7 predicted proteins | sample SoiMethybrSBSTD3_FD_75301 | JGI IMG/M metagenome (GOLD analysis project Ga0075424, IMG submission 75301) | Bulk soil microbial communities from a Populus tree surrounding site in Tennessee, USA - Soil MetaG P. TD hybrid SBSTD3 | ecosystem: Environmental > Terrestrial > Soil > Tree plantation...
TAACATGCGTCGGGTGAGCTTGCAAATAATGTTCAGTAAACTCGCTGAACTTTAAACCAACGACTGACCCATAGCGGAATAACCTGCTTGCGGTTGGTTTGAAATGATCTCGCAGCAAATCAGTCTTTGCTGGCATGTTCCTGCGCGAGGCTTTTCGCTGCTTTCAAATCGATTTTTCCCGATCCCAGCACCGGAAGTGAATCGATTGCGAACAGGTCGTCGCGTTTGGGAATCCAGAGCTTTGGCAGGTCGGACTCATTGAGCCGCTGCCAGAGATCTTCCTTGCTCATGCCGTTCTCACAATAAAGTGCGATCAGTTTTTCGCCTCGCTGGGAATCGGGGACGGCGGTCACAATCGAGGCAACGCTGCCGAGAATGCCGTTGATCACTTCCTCGACTTTCACGTGCGGCACCATCTCGCCGCCGATCTTGCTGAAGCGGGAAAGCCGATCTGTAATTCGAATGAATCCGTCTTCGTCCACTGCGGCAATGTCGCCGGTGACATACCAACCGTCGCGGATCACTTCTTTGGTCAGACTTGGCTGATTGAGATAGCCGAGCATGACGTTGGGACCTTTCACCAGCAATAAACCTTCCTCACCGCAAGTAAGAGGTTCAAATGTTTCCGGATTTACGACTTTGACCACGACGCCGGGTATTGGATGGCCGACGGTGCCTGGCTTGTTACCAATTTGAGTTTGGTTATCGAAGACGACGTCCGGCAGGTTAACCGAGACCACCGGCGCAACTTCCGTGCAGCCGTAGCCTTCGAGAATCGGCACGCCGAATTTTTCCTGAAAACTCGTTGCGATTTGTTCGCGCAGCTTTTCAGCACCGGCGATGACATAGCGCAAGGTGGCGAATTCCTCCCGAGTACAGCGTCGGATATACCCGCCATAGAATGTCGGCGTGCTGATGAGCAGCGTGGCACGGTATTTCTGAACCGTTTCGCCGATGGTTTTTGCGTCGGTAGGATTCGGATGATAGACGACACCGAAGCCGGCGAGCAGCGGCAGCCATAGTGTGCCGGTAAATCCAAACGAGTGAAAGAGCGGCAAAATTCCCATCATGCAGTCGCGTGACGCGAACTGAATCACCTGAGCGATGCCTTCGACATTGGCCAGAATATTATGATGTGAGAGCATGACGCCTTTGGGAGCGCCGGTGCTGCCACTGGAGAAAATCACTGTCGCGAGATCATCGTTTTTTTGGTTTCGATAATGACGGGTCAAGCAAGCCGAGGGCAGAAGGAATGCTCGGAAAAAACACAAAAGTTTATCGAAGCGACCAATTTCCTTCCTGAGCTCTTCGACAAACACCATCCCTTCGCGTTTGTCCAACTTCGCTCTCGATAAAAAAAGCCTGGACGTGATGATTGTCTTGATGCCGCACTCGGCGAGCGCCGACTCCATCGCGTCTCGGCCGGCAGTAAAATTCAAGTTGACCGGAACTTTGCCGGCGAGAAGAACCGCGATATTCACCAGCGCTCCAGCGACCGAAGCAGGGAGCAATACCCCGACCATCGCTTCGCGGGAACACCGCTGTTCTAGGCGCTGCGATAGAAGCATGCCGCCGACCAGTGTCCTACCGTAGCTCAACACGGTTCCCATAGTGTCGGCCATACAGAAGGAAAACCACCGGCGCTTGGCCATTTTGATGAAACGCGTATGCAGCAGGCCGAGTGAGCCGTCGCGCAGCGAAAGCGCTCCGCTTTCGAGCTCGAGAATGGCATTTCGAACCTCTTGAGTGCTCGAAGTAGGGGGCAACGGTGCGCCGAACGAGACTGTCACAGGATAGGAAATTTGCCGTGGCCACTTCCAGAAAAATCGCCCCCCCTTGTAGCTAAAAATACTTCCCCACAGCCGATCGAGATGTACAGGAATGACGGGCACGGTTGTGCCTTGCACGATTTTTTCAAATCCCCGCTTGATCGACAATAAATGGCCGTGGCGGCTAATCGATCCTTCTGCGAAAATGCAAACGATGTGACCCTGTTCCAACTCGTTTCGCGCGTGTCGAATTGCTTGCACGATGTCGCGCCGGTTGGTTTCGGAGATCGGAATCGCGTGCATCATACGGAAGAACCCGGAGAGCCCTTTAAAATCGTAATAATCTCGGTGCAGCATGAAGCGCACGTAGCGCGGCAGCGAAGCTCCGATCATGAAGGCATCGACGAACGACACGTGATTGGAAATAAGCAACGCGGGACCGTGAAGGGGCAAATTCTCCTTACCCACGACCCGGATTCGATACAACGTGTGCGTCAGCAGCCAGAGAATGGAGCGCACGAAATAATCCGGGAGCAGGTAAAGGATTGTCAAAGTGCCCGCGGCCGTCAGTCCGGCGGTCAGCAAAATGATGGTATCCGGAGAGACCCCCAGTGGATCTTTAAGAAGCCAATGCACCCCTGCCGCGAGAAAGATGCCGATCGTATTGACGAAATTGTTGGTCGCGATGAGCTGCCCTTTTTCTTCTTTGCCGCTTCTTTGCTGCAGCAAAGCGTTCAAAGGAACCGCAAAAAGGCCGGCGGCAAATCCCAGCAATACCAGCGTGATGCAGGTGTAAACATGGGAATGCGAAGAAAACGCGACTAACGCAAGGGAAATCGCCATGCCGATGGAACCCACCGGCACCAAACCCATTTCGATGTGATCGCCCGAGAGCCGGCCCGCGCTGAGACTGCCTGCGCCGATACCGAGCGCCAGGAATGTGCCGAGCAGTCCAATCTGAAACTCGTCCAGATGCAGCAGTTCTTTACCAAAGAAAAGTATATTGATCTGAACGAGCGCGCCGAGAAACCAAAAATAGGAGATCCCAACCACTGTAAGCCAGAGTGATTGATCTTGCCGCAACCGGCGCAGCCCAACGAAAACTTCGTGCATTGGGTTGAGTCGAAGAGGTTTGCTCGCGCCGGACGGCGGGACGCGCACGATGCCGATGCTCGCGAGCACGCCCAGTACCGCGATGGCGGTCATCAGGAACCCGATAGATGGCAGATTCTCTTTCCAAACCGCGAAAACGGCGCCGCCCACGGAGGTCCCGAGGATGATCGCGATGAACGTGCTCATTTCCAGAAGGCCGTTGCCGCGCGACAGCTCCGATTCCGGGAGCATCTCGGGCAAGATGCCGTATTTGGCCGGGCTGAAGAAGGTGGAATGAACCCCCATGAGAAAAACGCTGGCGAGCATGAATTGAATGTGGCCGATGAAAAATGCTGCAACGGCAAAAAACATAATCCCGATTTCGCAGATTTTGACGGATACGAGAATCGTGCGCTTGCTATAGACGTCGGCGAGATGACCGGCGTAGCCGGAAAAAAGCGCCGATGGCAATATGAAGAGAAATGCGATCAGCTCAACGTAATTGCTCGAACCGCTGATAGCCAAGTCGAGAGCCACGAACGAAACGACAATTTTTAAGAAATTGTCATTGAACGCACCAAGAAATTGGGTGCAGAAAAAGGCGAAGAACCCGGGTTGCTTGAGGGTGTTGCCGTAGTTACCGTTGTCCATGGTCACACGATAGAGCAGCCCCTATTGTTTGGTTAAACTGGCGAAGATTTCAAGCATTCTGCCGTAATTGATTAAGAGGCATTTAAGGTTCAGCCCGGTCGGTAGATGGTCGGTATGTCTCAAATGACTACTGCTGTTTTACTTGCAACCGAGACATCAACTCATAATAATACCGCCATGGATCTAGATCACCACGAAGTACCCCAGTGGGACGAATACCACGGCTTGCTGCACGGCTTCATGGGCCGTCGCGGCGGCAAAAGCCTCGGAGTGTATGCCGGCCTCAATACATCTTATCGCGTAGGCGATGATCCGAAAACTGTGAGCCAGAACGTTTGCGATCTGAAGCTCGCGGCCGGCATTCATGATGGTCGAATCGTCACCATGCGCCAGGTGCACGGCGACCAAATCCTCGAAGTGAGGGATCGGAGCGTAAAAGAAGCCGGTGAAGCGGACGGCATGGTTACGGCCGAGCGAGATATTTTTCTTGCCGTATTAACCGCCGATTGCGTGCCGATTCTTTTTGTCGCGCCGAAACACAAGATCGTTGCTGCCGTCCATGCCGGCTGGCGCGGCACTTTGGCCGGCATCGCGCAACAGACGGTGCAGCGCTTCGAGCAACAATACGGCATTCTGCCGAGCGAGCTGGAAGCCGCCTTGGGACCAACAATCGGGGTCTGCTGTTACGAGGTCAAAGACGATGTCGCCAAACCGCTGATGAAGAAGTGGGGCAGCTTGACAACACCCAGTATTCAGGTCAGAGACGGCAGGTCGTTTGTTAACTTACGTCGCCTGAACCGCGACATCCTGCGCGCCGCGGGTGTCCCCGGCAAGCAACTTCACGAAATCGGCCCGTGTACAAGCTGTGTAGCGCAAGAGTTTTTTTCCTATCGGCGCGAGGGCGGTCAAACCGGCAGGCAGATGAGCTTCATCGGCTGGCTGCCCGGATAACACTCAATATCCCTAGATACGTGCCTCGCGCTATTCGGGAAAATCACGGAAAAGCCCTCGATACGGCCCCGTGGGCCTACTCGGTAATCGGAATCTGATTCGAGGCTCGCGATGTGCTGGCGTCGTGTACGTCCCGCGGCTTCCAGTCCAGACGCACACTGAAAGAACGCTCTTTTATTATTTTTGCCATTATATTATGAACCGTCGTTAAAGAATTCCACAGGAGTGGAGCGTCTCGCATGATCCTAAACCGAAGAGATTTTTTGGTGAAGTTGTCGATTGGGGTGGCTGCCTTGCCATTCGCCGATGGGCTAACCTGGGCGCAAACCAAGGGCAAGCTCGGCTACATGAAAATCGTCGACAATGCGGCGATGTTCATGGCCATGGAAAAGGGCTATTTCAAAGCCGAGGGATTGGATCTCGAAACCCTGCCTATGGCGGGTGGCGCGGTCATCGTGCAGGGCGTGACCTCGGGAGATCTGCAGTTTGGCTGGAGCAACGTGATTTCGCTCTACCAAGCCCACGTGGAAGGGTTCGATTTCAAGCTCATCGCCGGCGGCGCAATCAACGTCCGAGAAAAAAATGATACTCATCAGCTCCAGGTAGGTAAGAATTCCGCGATCAAAAACGCTAAGGACTTGGAAGGCAAAACCGTAGCGGTGAACACGCTTAACAATATCGTGCATCTGATGGCGATGGCGTGGATCGACAAGAATGGCGGCAGTTCATCCAAGGTAAAATTCGTCGAGGTGCCGTTTCCCCAGATGGAAGCGACGTTGAGCGCCGGCAAGGTCGATGCGATCAGCGTTCATGAGCCCTTTGCGACCGCGGCGCTGGAGAAGGGCAATGCTCGTCTACTCGCGCACCCATGGAGCGATGTATTGGCCAAGTTCTTGATTGCCAGTTGGTTCGCCTCGGATAAATGGATCGCAAAAAACAAAGAAACCGCCCAGGCCTTCGTGCGCGCGATCGACCGCGGCATCGATGCCATCCACGCTGATCCCGAGGGGAGCCGAGCGGCGATGATCAAATGGGCTGGTCTCAATCCCGACCTAGCGAAAAAAATCGGCTTGCCCCTGTTCGAAAAAGGGGTTTCGGAAAAGGACCTACAAGCAACCATTGACTTATCGGCAAAATATAAACTGATCCCCCGCGCGATCAAAGCGCGCGACGTGATCAGCGACATCGCGAAATAAGAATGGGATAATGGAATACTGGAGTGCTGGAGTGATGGATTCTTAAACTCGACCATTACACCGTCACTCCATCATTCCATCACTCCAATTTTCTTCCCCCGTGCCAATTCTCCAGGTCCAAGGGCTAGCGAAATATTACCGCCAGGCGAGCGGTGAAAGCACGAGCGCCATCGGCAACATCACCTGTGACGTCGAAGCCGGCGAATTCGTTTCCTTTGTCGGTCCCTCGGGCTGCGGCAAAACGACTCTCTTGATGTCGATTGCCGGTCTCATCGCACCGACCGCTGGGCGCGTCATCGTCAAAGGCAAAGAAGTGGTGGGCCCGCCGCCCAACTTGGTCCTGCTATTTCAGGAGTACAACAAATCACTGTTCGCCTGGCGCACGGTGCTGGGCAATGTCCGCTTCGGCCTGGAAGCGCGCGGTAATCGTTCCGCGGATGCGGTTGAAAAAGCGCGCGGGCTGCTCGAGTTGGTGGGCCTCAGCGGGTTCGAAAACCACTATCCGTGGGAGCTTTCCGGGGGTATGCAGCAGCGCGTCGCCATCGCGCGAGCGCTCGCCTACGAGCCCGAGGTTTTATTAATGGACGAGCCCTTTGGCTCTCTTGACGCCTTGACTCGTTTGGAGCTGGAAGACTCGCTGCTGGCGCTCTGGGCGGAGCTCAAAACGACGATCATCTTCATCACGCACGACATCGAAGAGGCGATTTACCTTTCCAGCCGTATCTGGGTCTTGAGCCGGAGGCCGTCGAAGATCATCGACGAGATCGCGATCGATTTTTCCCGGCCGCGCAATCAAGTGACCACCCGCAGCGAGGCGCGCTTCATGAAAATTAGAAACGATATTTACCGCAACATCCGTAATTAACAGTCATGCGCAGAGCCATCGCGCGATAACGGAATCAGCGATAGATTTGTTTGGAGTGTCACCCCCGAATGTTTTAATCGGGGGTCCAGGATCCGAAGAATCTGGATTCCCGCTTAAGACATGCGGGAATGACGGAACAGAATGAAAAGAGTGCGGTAAGTTCGGGGATTTAACCGGTAGCATATTCATTCGTGAGCAGGCTCAAACAATTCAACTGGTCGGGGTGGCTTTTCTTCGGGCTCTTATTACTCGCGTGGGAATTCGGGGCGCGCGGCGCGCCTAAACTACAATTGTACTTCCCGCCGCTCACGCGCGTGCTGGCTGCACTGCTGGCATCGGCGCAATCGGGCCCGCTCATCGGTCAGCTGATGATTACCGTCGGCCGTTTTCTCGAAGGCTATCTCTTGTCGGTCGCCATCGGCGTTATGCTCGGGGTCGTGCTTGGCTATTTTCGACTCGCTCATGAGCTCCTGGAGACTTTGATCGAATTTCTCCGGCCTATGCCGTCGGTAGCAATCATTCCGGTCGCCATATTGATGCTCGGTATCAGCGATTCCATGATCGTCGCCGTTACCGTCTATGCCACGGTGTGGCCGATCTTGATCAATACCATCGACGGCGTGCGTCACATTGAGCAGGTACTGGTTCAGACTGGACGTAGCTTTGGCCTCAGCAAGGCCCGAATCTTATGGCAGGTGATTTTACCTGCGGCATCGCCGTACATCGTGACCGGCCTACGCATCGGTCTTTCGATCGCGCTCATCCTCGTCACAACGGCGGAGATGGTGGCCGGCAGCAAGGGGCTTGGTTTTTTTATTTTGGATGAAGAGCGCTCGATGAACAGCGGCAACATGTACGCAGGTATTATCGTCGTGGCCGCGCTCGGATATGGGCTCAATCGATTGTTTTTGACGGTCGAAGCAAGGGTCCTCAAATGGCATCACGGCATGCTGGCGCGGCAGGCGGCATAAAAATGCGTTGGACCAAACTCCGCGGCATCGTGTTTTTCATCGGGTTGATCGCGATATGGGAGATTGCTTCCCGAAGCGAGCTGCTCAATCCGCTGGTGATGCCGGCGCCGGTACGGATTTTTGACGTCTTCTCCGATCTCGTCGCCTCCGGGCAAATTCCCTGGCAAATTCTCGTCAGCATGAGGCGGGCCGCCGCAGGTTACTTACTCGCTGCCGCAGTGTTCATCCCGCTCGGGATCGTGATGGGATTGTCGCAACGAATCTACTGCCTGTTCGAAGTCGCGGTGGAGATGCTTCGCCCGGTGCCGCCGCCGGTGGTCATCCCGGTGGCGATGCTTTTCTTCGGCTTGGAAGAGGAGATGAAGATCTTCGTGATCTTTTTTTCCTGCGCCTGGCCGATTCTGCTGAATACCTTGGACGGCGTACGCAGTGTCGACTGGGTGCTGCGTAACACCGCGCGAACCTTCGGCTTGTCACGGCTTAAAACCATTCGCCAAGTGATTTTGCCGGCGGCTTCGCCGCAGATCATGACCGGATTGCGGGTTAGCCTGCCGATCACTTTGATTCTGGTGGTGATCTCGGAAATGGTCGGCAGCACCGACGGCATCGGCTATTTCATTCTCGACTCGCAGCGGCGATTCAGAGTCGTCCAGATGTATGCCGGAATGTTGTCGCTCGCGATTCTCGGCTATACGCTCAATCAGCTTTTCAATTTATTGCACCGAGTGCTTATGTCATGGCATTGGGGAATGATGAGAAGAATGGAGTGATCGGTCGGGCGGAGTGTTGGAGTGATGGAGTACTGGAGTGTTGGGTTTGCGATAACCCATTACTCCAACATTCCGCCACTCCATTACCCCAGTCTTCAGACGAGGTGTATTCCACCGCCGGGCGGCGGCGTCGGCTGATTCCTGCCGGGGAGCCACTCTACGTCTTTGCGCGGGCTATTCCCTTTGATGTTGAACTTCGCACGTCCCATATTTTCAAATTCGATTTCGATGGTGTCGCCGGAGTTCAGCGGCTTCAGCCCTTCGTGAAAAGTTCCTGTGGCGACGATATCGCCAGGACTGAGGCGGACGAACTTAGTGAGCCAGGCGATCTGGTTCGGCAGCTTGTGAGCCATGGCGCTGGTGTTGTAATTTTGCCGCGGCTCCCCGTTGGTCCATGATTTCACTACTACATTGTGCGGATCAGGGATTTCATCCTTGGTGATGATCCACGGGCCACAGCAACCGTGGCTTCCCTGGCCTTTGCCGACGAATTGAGTGCGGCGGAGCAAACCCCGCGTCGAAATGTCGAATACCGGAACATAACCGAAAACATAATCGAGCGCTTTGTTCTCGGGCACGTTTTCCGCGGTTTTGCCAATGACGAAGGCGAACTCGGCTTCGGGCTGATAGACCACGCAGGCAGGAATGTCGCGCAGTTCGACCGATTCACCGGGTCCGACCAAGTCCGGCGACTTGTAGAAATATTCATTGGGAAAATTGTCCGCCGTGCGTTCGGGGCGGTCGATATAATTACTGAAGGCGGCGAGAAACTTGCCGGGACGCGCGAGCGGTGAGTGGATCTCGACGCTGTCCACCGGCACGCCGCTCTGCTCGGCCAGAATTTTTTCAAAGCGGCGGCGATATTTGCGCCAGCCTTCGATAATCTCTTCCATGACGCGCTGGGGTCCTTTGGCTTTGCGCGCGCTCACGCTATCGCTCACATCGACGATCATGTTGCTATCTTTGATGACGCCGATCCTGTCATCGTTAAATCGCAAAATTTTCAAGGTCCTCTCCTCTCCGGGGCGAAATTCCGCCTATCTTTGCGATAACGCCAGGGGGATGTCAACGCTGCGCGATGGTTCTTTTTCCTGACTCGGTTCGCTTGTCAGAACGCCATTTCATCGCGTAAAATCCGCCAGAACAATGACTTGCTATGCAATGGATCGCTCCGTCTGAAAAGGACACAGCCACCAACACACTTGAGAAGCGGCTCTGGGAAGCAGCGGATCAACTCCGGGCCAACTCCGGGCTGACCGCGGCGCAATATTCGACGCCGGTTCTCGGGTTGATCTTTCTCCGTTTCGCCGAAGCACGTTTTGCCAAACGGCGCAGCGAGCTCCAGAATCCTCCCTCGCCCGCGAAAGCGGGAGAGGGTCGGGGTGAGGGTAAATCGCGTCGGACCTCGTCTCGCATCGATGAACCGAGCGCCTATCACGCGGAAGGCGTCGTCTACCTCACGCCCAACGCCCGCTATGACCGGCTGCTCAACCTGCCCGAGGGCGAGAACATCGGCAAGGAGATCAACGATGCGATAGCGGATATCGAAAAGCACAATCCGCACCTCGCAGGCGTATTGCCACGCACCTATCAGATTTTCAACAGCACGCTGCTCAAACAATTGCTTAAGAAAGTTTCTGAGATTCCCGAGACGCTGGAATATGACGCATTCGGCAGGATCTATGAATATTTCCTCGGTGAGTTCGCGCGCACAGAAGGGCAAAAGGGCGGGGAGTTCTTCACGCCGAGCAGCATCGTCCGTCTGATCGTGCAGATTCTTGAGCCGTACCATGGCCGCGTGCTTGACCCCGCCTGCGGCTCGGGCGGCATGTTCGTCCAAAGCGCCCGCTTCGTCCATGAGCACCGCAAGAATCCGTCTGCTGAACTCTCGCTTCACGGCCAGGAACGAGTCGGCGCCACTGTCGCTCTCTCGCGCATGAACCTTGCCGTTCACGGACTTGAAGGCGACATCCGCGAGGCGAACTCTTACTACGAAGACGAGCACGACAGCACCGGAAACTTCGACTTCGTCCTTGCCAATCCGCCATTCAACGTCAATGCGGTGGACAAAGACCGGCTCAAAGACTCCGTAGGCAAGAACCGCCGCTATCCCTTCGGTCTCCCGCGCACCGACAACGGCAA
>Ga0075424_100007801_pt1 | contig 10406 bp, 11 predicted proteins | sample SoiMethybrSBSTD3_FD_75301 | JGI IMG/M metagenome (GOLD analysis project Ga0075424, IMG submission 75301) | Bulk soil microbial communities from a Populus tree surrounding site in Tennessee, USA - Soil MetaG P. TD hybrid SBSTD3 | ecosystem: Environmental > Terrestrial > Soil > Tree plantation...
CGCAGACGGGGCTGCGCGCCTACGGGCAGGTGATCGTGCTCGGGCCCCGGCAGGCCACCGGCAAGAGCGAGCTCGTGCTCTCCGTGGCGACGCACCGCTGTATCGGGTTCGCCCACGCGGGCCCGCAGCGCATCCTCTACACGGCGCAGACCGCCGACGAGGCGCGGGAGAAGTGGCGCGATATCCACGTGGCCCGGCTGGGCAAAACCCGCGCGTTTCGCGACATGTTCCATCCCCGGCTGACCACAAACCGTGAGGCGATGATCTGGCGCAACGGTTCGATCTGGTCGCCGGGGTCCACGACCGGTAAAACGTCGGGAACGGGCGACACCCTCGATCTCGGGTTCATTGACGAGGCGTGGTCGCGGCCGGACGCGCGCACCGAGCTGGGCATGCGCCCGGCGATGCTGACCCGGCCGTGGTCGCAGCTGTGGGTCCTCTCGATGATCCCGGGGCTGTCGCGGGCGCTGCCGGGCACATGGCCCTACCTGAAACGCAAACGCGACCGTGGCCGGGCCCGCGCGGAGGCCGGGGTCAACCACGGAACCGCATTCTTTGACTTCTCAGCCCCCGAGGGCATGGATCCGGGCGACCCGGCCACATGGCGCCTGGCGATGCCGGGCCTGGGCATCACCGTCTCGGAGGCCAAGGTGGCCGAGGACTTCGAGGACTTCGACCTGGTCGACTTCTGCGCCGAATACCTGGGATGGGAACCCAAAGAGACAGTCGCGAAGTGGGCGCTGATCCGCGAGACGACATGGGACGGTCGACTGGATCCAGACTCCCAGATCGCCGGGCGGCCCGTGCTGGCGGCTGAAATCAGTGAGGATCGCTCGCGCGGCTGGATTCTGGCAGCTGGGCGCCGCTCCGATGGCGATATTCACGTGGAGGTAGTCGAGCCGGGCTACCGCATCCCGGTCGACGCGCCGGGGGTGGAGTGGGTCCAACCCCGCCTGATGGAGATCATCGAGGCGCAGGATCCCTACGCCGTGGTCATCGACGTGCGCCGCCAGGCCACCTCGCTGCTGGTGCCGCTGCGCAATGCCGGGGTCAAGGTCCTCACACCCAATCAGAACGAGATCGCGGCCGCGTGTGGCCGGTTCTATGACGCCACGGGCGAGCTGCGTAAGGAAACCCTTCGGGATCCGGCCACCGATGAGCCCATCGTCTACACCGGGCCGATGCTGTGGCACACCGGCCAGCCCGAGCTTGATCGGGCGCTGGGTCAGGCGCGGCCGCTGCCGATGCCGGGCGGCTCGTTCACGTTCGTCAAGCGGGGAGTGTCTTCCGAGCTGGGCCCTTTGTATGGTGTGGTGTTAGCCATGCTCGGCGAGGACACACTGGGCGAAGACGACTATGACATTCTGGACACGGTGGACTCCAGCCGCCGCTGTGTGCGCTGCGGCAAAGCCATTTACCCCAGGGACGCCGGTTGGTGGCATGCTATGGATGATTCCCCCGCCTGCGAGGAGCCCCGATAGTGAGCCGTACCGTGGTCGCCGTACTCGATGCTCTCGGAGCGCTGGCGATCGCGGCCGGAGTCAGCGTCCTGCTCTACCCGTTCATGGGATTTGCGTGCACCATCGGCGGCGGGATCATCCTGCTGGCAAGCGCGCGGCTAATCGAACGCGGCGCCCGCGACGAGGAAGGGGCCGAAACGTGAGCCTGTTGCGCGGATTCGCCCGCCGCGACGCGGTATCCAATGTCGACGGCCCGCTGATCCCGTCGCGCGGGTCCGGTGGCCGCAAAGGCTCAGTGGTCGTCACCGACGAGTCCTCGATGCGCCATTCCGCTGTCTGGGCATGCCTGCAGACCCGCGCCGGTCTAATGTCGACATTCCCCCTTGACGTGTTCACCAAGGTCGGCAAAGTCCAGATCGAAAGGCCCACGCCGCCGGTGCTGCTCGCGCCCGGCGGCGAAGAGTGGGACTACATGGACTGGATGTACGCCTCCCAGATGGATTTGGACCGTGCCGGTAACGCGATCGGGCTCATCACGGCCCGCAACGCGCTCGGGCTGCCCTCACGCATCGAGCTGCAACCCATCTCGGCGTGCACCATAATCCAGGACCGCGACGGCACGGTCAGCTACCGTATCTTCGGCGAGAAGTTCAGACGCGACCAGGTGTGGCATGAGCGCCAATATGTGATGGCCGGGCTGGCCGCCGGGCTGTCCCCGCTGGCCTACGCGGCCTGGTCTGTGGGCGAATACCTCTCCATGCAACAGTTCGCGCTGGATTGGTTCGGCGGCGCCGCCGTACCCAAGGCGCGGCTTAAGAACACCGACCGCAAAGTGGTCGACGCGAAGGAAGCCGGGATCCTCAAAGACCGGTGGAACGCCACGGTTAGCGACGGCGACTTGTTCGTGTACGGGTCCACGTGGGAATACGACATGGTTCAAGCCGAGCAGGCGGGCATGGAGTGGATCGAAGGGCGCCGTTTCGGCCTGACCGACATCACCCGGTTTCTGGGCTGCCCGGCCGACCTGATCGACGCCGCGATTTCCGCGCCGGGCACCGTCACCTACGCGACGATCACCCAAAGAAACCTGCAATTCCTGATCATGCAGTTGGGTCCGGCGGTCAACCGGCGGGAGAAGAACCTGACCAAGCTGCTGCCGAGGCCGCGTTTCGTCAAGCTGAACACTGATGCCCTGCTGCGCATGGATCCAGCCGCGCGCGGCGAGGTCATGAACGCGGCCATCGACAAGCGGCGCCTGACGGTCAGCGAGGCCCGCGAGCTGGATAACCGGCCGCCGCTGACACCGGATCAAGAGGCCGAATATGTGCGGCTGTTCGGCGCGCCGCGCGTGGCCCCGGCCACCGGCACCGCCTCGCTGGCCGCCGGGCCAGACCACACAGACACAGACATGGCCGCCGCCCCGATACGGGTTCTAGCGCACGTGGGCGGCGCCGCCAAGGCAATCGAGTCAGGCCCACCGGCCGCCTGGGAAGGGGCAACCTGATGTCCAATATCGACGACCAGCAGGCCGAAAGCGTCCACGTGCGCCGCCTGCAGGGCCGCGTGGGACGCACAGCGGCGCGGCTGATCGAGCACGCCGAACGTTTCGGGCTCACACCCCGGCAGATGTCGCAAGTCAAGCTGCCCTGGTATGAGATCCGCGAACCGGCGCCGCTCGCGCCGGGCGAGTCACGCGACGGCCCGTCCACCGCGACCGTGTTCATCTATGACGAAATCGGCGGCTCGATGGGGGTCAGCGCGAAGAAGTTCGCCGCCGACCTGGCCGCGCTGGACGTGGAACAGATCAAGGTGCGGATCAACTCGCCCGGCGGCTCGGTATTCGACTCGATCGCGATCTATAACGCCCTCAATCACCACCCGGCGCGGATCATGGTGTATGTCGACTCGCTGGCCGCCTCGGGCGCCTCGGTCATCGCCATGGCCGGGGACGAGATCGTGATGATGCCCGGCTCACAGATGATGATCCACGACGCGTCGATGGTTCAAGAGGGACAGGCCAGCGACATGGGCGCGGCACAGGTGTTCCTCGATCGGCAGTCGGCGAACGTGGCCGAGATCTATGCGGCCGCGCGCGGCGGCGAGCCGACCGCGTGGCGCGAGCTCATGCTGGCCGAAACGTGGGCTTTCGCCCGCGAGGCCGTCCAAATGGGGCTAGCCGACTCGGTGCTGGCCGTGGAACGCCCGCAACAAGACGTGGGCGAGGGTGTCGAAACCCGCACGTTCAACATGGAATCGTTCGGCTACCGCTACGCCAGCCGCGAGCAGGCGCCCGCCCCGGGATCGGTGACCCGCACCGCCCGCCCGGCGCGGACCGCAGTGCACACACGCGAGCGCAGCGCACCGCCGCAGACACCGCCGCAAGCCGTGCTGCCGCCTACCCGCGACATACGCGACGCCGCCGCGCGCCGCCGCGAGCTGTTCGAGGCCGGTGCGGGCACCCAAGTACCGCTCGGGGCCGCCCGGCGCCTGTCCACAGCGTGGATCGGCGGGCAAGGGGCAGGCATCGCCATACCGACCATCACCTTGCCCACGCGGCTGCGGGTGCGCGAGGAAACCCGCGACGGGAAACCGTTCTTCGTCGTCGAGGGCTACGCCACCGTGTTCGAGGTCGGCTACGACATGTGGGACTGGGCGGGCCCCTACACCGAGATCGTGTCGACCGGTTCGGCGGACAACACCCTGTCCCGTAGCCCAGACACCGTCTTTTTGATCAATCACATGGGTTTGGCGCTGGCGCGCACGGCGATCGCCAACACATTGGACCTGGGCGCGGACGGCACGGGCATGTGGGATCGCGCTTGGCTCAATCCGCAGCGCACCGAGGTGCAAAACCTGGTCACCAACATCAACGACAAGATCACCACGGAGCAGTCGTTCGCGTTCATGATCGATGACGGGGCATGGTCGGAAGACTTCACCACGTTCAGGATCAACGCTTTCGACATCCACCGGGGCGATGTGTCGGCCGTCAACTTCGGCGCGAACCCCTACACGTCGATCGGGGCCCGTTCCCGGGAGGTTCTGGACGAGATCGCCCAGCTTCCCCTCGGTGTGGCCCGCGAGGCGCTTGACCGGCTCAACCGGCGCGCCGACCTGAGCGTGCCGCGCCAGACCCGCACCGGCCACGGCGTGGCCGTCGCGGCACAGCACCCCGCAGACCCTGACACCGAAATCAGGTCAGGCCGTACTCTGTCCTCAGTGGAAGCGTGGCTGGCGATGTCGGAAGCACTCAGCTAGCCCGCGCGACCCCCTGACACACCTTCATATGCCCGTTTCCGGGCCCGGCGGATGTTCCGGGCTGGATCGCACGACTGCCCGGAGATCCGGACGCCGTCGGCGCATGGGAGAACCGTTCCGTTCCCTATGCCCGAGAGGCAACATCATGACCACATTCGACGAGCTCATCATGGCCGATGAGGTCGAGCTCGACCTGGCTACCAGGCGGCAGGAGCGCTGCCTGGCCACAGTCAAAACGATCCACGCCAAGGCCAAGAACGAGGGCAAGGCAGAGCTGTCCGACGAGGACAACGCCGAGGTCGCCGCCGCGATGAAAGGCTTCGAGCGGGCCAAGAAGGACGCCGCCGGGATCAAGGCCAAGCTGGCGCAGCTCAAGAACGCCAAAGAGGCCGAGGAAGCCGCCGACGAGGGTCTGGCCACGCGTGGCGTCGACACGCACACCCGTGTGCCGCTGCCCGCCTACGACCGGGTGGCCCGCATCGGTGTCGAGGAGCGCACCTATCACCAGGGCAACACCGGCAAGGGTGGCAGATTCCTGCGCGATGTGACCGCCTCGTTTGTGCACCGCGACCCGGAGGCCGAGTCGCGGCTGATCCAGCACATGCGTGAGGAGCGCGTCGAGCGCGGCAAGTACATTCAGCGTGCCGCCGGTGACGCCGGTACGTCCGCGTTCGCCGGTCTGACCGTGCCGCAGTACCTCACCGACATGTACGCGCCCAAGGCGCGGGCGCTGCAGCCCTTCGCCGATGCGTGCAACCGTCACGATCTGCCGCCCGAGGGCATGACCGTGAACATCTCCCAGATCACCACCGGTCTGACCACGGCCCTGCAGGCGGCCGAATTCGACACCGTCTCGGCCACCTCGATGGATGACACGCTGCTCACGGAGAACGTGCAGACCGCCGCCGGGCAGCAGTCGCTCTCGCGCCAGGCCATCGAACGCGGCCGGGGCATCGAAGACGTGACGATGAGCGACCTGCAGCGTTCGCTGTCGACCACGTTCGACAACACGCTGATCAACCAGGGCACCACGGGGCTGGCCGCGCTGGCCGTCTCCACCGCCTACAACGACACCACCCCGACCGGGCCTGAGCTGTACCCGAAGATTCTGGGTGCCGCTGCGGGTGTTGAGGCGACCCTGCTCGGGTTCGCCCGGCCGGACATCGCGGTCATGCACTCGCGGCGCTGGTATTGGCTGCAGGCGCAGATGACCAGCACCTGGCCGATGTTCGGCCAGCCGGGCGTTCCCACGCAGGCCGCCGGTGTGAACCTGGCCGAGATCTACGGCGCCGGTGTGCGCGGCATCCTGCCCAACGGCATGGTCGTGATCGTGGACAACAACTGCGCCACGAACCTGGGCGCGGGCACCGAAGACGAGATTTACGAGGCGGCATCGGATGAATGCCACCTGTGGGTCGACCCGGCCGCGCCGCAGTTCATCCGCGCGGAGCAGCCCAAGGCGGCGAACCTGGCCGTGACGCTCGTGCTCTACATGTACTTTGCCTACTCGTTCCGCCGGTTCGCGTCCTCGGTGGGCAAGGTCAACGGCACGGGCCTTATCGCACCTGTGTTCTAAGAGAGGGCATGCCAGTGACGACAACCCAAGTCAGGCCGCTCGCCGGTGGTGCGTGGAACAACGTCACGCTCAACGGCAACAAAACCGCGAGCAAGTCGACAACATACGGGGTCACACTCGCGCCAGGACTGGCCGGGATGGCGTTGCTGGCATGCAATCAGTGGGTCAACTCGGGCGGCACCGGTACGGCCGCCGCCCGAGCCCAGAAAATCGCCAAGGCAGCCGGGCTGCAACTGCAGGAGGTGTGAGACGTGCAGCTGATCCGATCGTTCCCGGCCGTGATCCCGCCCGAGCGCAACTACGTGATTGATGACGCCCGGCGCATCTACAACCATGACCACGACTACCGCGAGCTGATCGAGCTGCACGACGACGTGATCCACATCGATTGGGACACGGCGGTGTCGCGTGAAGCCCTCGAATCGTTCGCCAAACAGGCCCGCAGCGACCCCGAGCGGGTTCTGGTGGCCCCGGTGCTGGTCTACCCCTCACCCAAACGCACCGGGCTGAGCACGCCGGTGTGGAACGTGCGCCGGTACCTGCCCGGCGATGCGGCCATGCGCTACTGCACGCCCGAGGACGCCGCCGCGCACCTGTTCGGGTTCGGCATGGTCTACCTCCCGGCCAGCCTGCTGTGGGCCTTCGGGCAGGTTCTCGGCACCCCGGTAGCGCCCCGTTTCGGTGACATGGAGTTCGCCGCCTGGCATTACCGCCACGTGCGCGCCGAGGCGCCCATCGCCTGGGACTGCACCCCGGTGCACGTGCACTACCGCATAAGCGAGGTGATCCTGTGAACCTCGGACCGCCCGCTAAGACGATGCCGCCGGTGCACGTGGACACCGCCGCGACCCTGGCCGAGTTCGCGACCACCCCGTTTGTGACCGGCCACGGCTACATGCTTAAGCACCCGGCCGACCTCGCCCGGTATGCGGCCATCATCGAGGCCACCAAGCCCGAGCTGATCATCGAAACGGGCACGATGGCGGGCGAATCGGCGGCATGGTTCGCCGAGCAAGGGCTGGACGTGATCACCGTGGACTTCCGCGTGCGCCTCGGGGACCGGGCGGCGCTGCGGATCAAGTACCCGCGCCTGATCAGCCGGATCCGCTATATCAGCGGCGACTCGATTCACCCGGCCACGGTGGCCGAGGTGGCCGCGCTCGCGGTCGGGCGGCGCACCATGGTCAGCCTCGATTCCTGCCACACGCACGCCCATGTGGCCGCCGAGATCGCCGCGTACGGGCCGATGGTCACACCCGGCTGCTATCTGGTCGTGGAAGATGGCATCTTCGCCTTTGCCGACGACCGGATATGGCGTAAGCACCACTTTGGTGAGCCTGCCCTCGGTAACCCGATGGACGCGATCATCCAATGCCTTGACGGCAACCCGGCGTGGGCCCGCGACGTCGACATCGAGGCGGCGCACCGCATCTCACACCACCCGGCCGGATGGTGGGTGAGGCAACCGTGAACGCGCTCATGCTGCCCATCGCGATGGTCCCGCCCGCCGACCGGATCCCCGGCATGATCAGCGTGCTGGTGCCCTCGCGTGCGCGCCACGACATGCTCTCCAGATCGGTCTACAGCCTGCGCGAGACGGCCGCGCAGCCCGACCTGATCGAAATTCTGATCGCCCACGACCCGGACGACCCGGAAACCGGCGAGCACGCCCGCCAGCTCGGCGCCGCGCATGTGTTCGAGGCGCCGTGCCGGTACGGGTACGCGCACAGCGCCTACTACTACGCCGAGCTGATCGGCCACGCGCGCGGCGAGTGGATCCTCCCGTCGTGGGGAGACGACGGGATCATGTTGACGCCTGGCTGGGATTTCACCGTGCGCCGCCAAAACGCGCCGTCGGTCATCTTCACCCATGGCGGCGACCAGTACGGCAACCTGTGCTTTCCGGTCGTGCACGCCGACGTGTTCACCTACACCGGCCACCTGCCCGAGCTGCCCGCCATAGACACCTGGTATCACGACGTGGGCAAGCTGGCCGGGCTGATGGTCGACCCGGTGCCGCCCATCGTGCTGACCCAGGACCGCTACGACATCAGCGGCCGCAACAAAGATCAAACCTATGTCGAGGGTCGATCCGGTTACCGGCCGGGCGACTACTACTCGGAGCCCTACGCGCGGCAGAGGCGCCAGGACGCCGAAACCATTCGGGAAACACTGAGAGCAAAGGGGTTCGTACATGCCTGGTGACGAAAAGCAGGCGCCGCATGTAGAGCAGGCGCTGGCCGAGCTGAAGCTGGCCCGCGAGTTGGGTCAACCCGACCGCGAGGTGGCCGCCCGCAAGGTACTGGAGGCCGCCGGGGCCGACGTGCCCAAGGCGGCGGCGCACGCCAAGGCGGCCGAGAAACGGGCCGCCGCCGGTCAGGACAGCGGTTCTGCCCCGGCCGCGCGGCGCAGCAGCGCACACCAGACCACGGCAACCACCGCAGACGGCTCGAAGGAATAGGCGATGCTGACACGGGTGCAGACCACGCACAAGGCGACGCTCACACACCAGTTCATCGTGGGCGAAACCTTGACCGACGCCGCACCCGTGACAGCCAACGTGCGCCGCCTAGACGGCACCCTGATCGCCGGTAGCCCGTTCGCGACCACACACCCATCCACCGGCACCTACAGCTTCGATCTGCCCGCCTCGGCTCAGGTCGACTTCTACAACGTGGAGTGGCTGGGCACCCTCGCCGGGGTCGCGGTCACCGAAACCGACCAGGTGGAGATTGTTGGCGGGTTCATGTGCACCCTGGCGCGCATGCGCAGCGTCAACGCCGGGCTCAAGTCGACCACAACCTGGTCGACGGCCGACTTGGAGGCGGCGCGTACCCGCGCCGAGCAGGAGGCCGAACGGGTCGCCGGGCACGCGTTCGTGCCCCGCTTCGCCCGCTACGCGCTGGACGGCAACGGCAAGAGCGTTCTGGCCGTGCCCGACATCTACTTGCGGGCCGTACGCGCGGTCATCATCGGCGGCACCGCGCTGGACGCCCCGTCTGTGGCCGCGCTGACCGCCAAAGCGTCCGGGGTGATCTACCGCCCCGGCTATTGGCCATGCGGGCAGGCAAACATCATCGTGGAGTATGAGCACGGCATGGCGTTCACTCCCGGCGACGTGGAGGACGCGTTCTTGACCCGGCTGCCCAGCAAGTTGGCCCTGGGCAAGTCGGCAATCCCCGACCGTGCCATCTCCTACACGATCCAAGAGGGCGGGGTGTACCGCCTCGGGGTGGCCGGGCCGCGCAGCACCGGCATACCCGAAACCGACGCCGCCTATCGCGGGTACGCCTACGACGGGCCGGTGTGAGATGACCCACCCCGCCTACACCCCGGCGCACTACCTGACCAACGGCTACGCGGCCAAGCGGGCCATCATGCGCGCGATCGCCGCCCGCGCCGCCCAGCCCGGCAACCCGCTGTCCGACGTTCAGGTGCTCTACAAACTGCGCACGTCGGTCATGGAAAAGGTGTGCATCTACGGCGGCGGGTTCATCTTCGAGCAAGCGTCAGGCGACGGCGAGGATGATCTGGTCGACGGGCCCGCGCGGCTGCCGTTCGAGCGGCTGATCGTGGCGGTGCACATCCGCATGGTCGTCTCGCCGCCCGATCTCGACATGGAGGCCACCGATATCGCCGTGGAGCTCATGGGCGATGAGATCGCCGCCATGGTGGCACGCGACCCGCACCTGGCCGGTGGTAAGAGCAGCGCCTATTTCGTCGGCGGCGAGGGCGACTACACACCCGATGACGCCAGCGACATCGTCACCCTTTCAACCCGCATCGCCGTCGATTCCTACGTGATCTAGGGAGTAACCCGCAATGGCATCTGTACTGACCGATACCAGAATCAGTCTCGGCGTGACCACGACGATGTCCGAGGCGCTCGATCTGAAGTCCCGCACGTCTCTGCTCAACTTCGCTCGCGGTCTGTCGCTGGCCAACGGCACGGGCGCCGAGCAGGCCGACCGTGTGTGGGACGACAACCGCACCATCGCGCCGTCGGGCACCGACGACCTTGACCTTTCCGGTGTGCTGGTCGACGCGTTCGGCGCTACCGCCACGTTCGTGAAGGTCAAAGGCATCTTCGTGTACGCGGCGGCGGGCAACAC
>Ga0075424_100007802_pt1 | contig 10406 bp, 9 predicted proteins | sample SoiMethybrSBSTD3_FD_75301 | JGI IMG/M metagenome (GOLD analysis project Ga0075424, IMG submission 75301) | Bulk soil microbial communities from a Populus tree surrounding site in Tennessee, USA - Soil MetaG P. TD hybrid SBSTD3 | ecosystem: Environmental > Terrestrial > Soil > Tree plantation...
GTCGGCAGCGCGAACGGCTCGAGGAAGTCGCCAATCTCGATCGTGTCGCACGCGTGCGTGATCGTGGTGAGCGACCACTCATCGTCAACGGCCCACACCTTAATCCACCCAGTGGTCCGGATCGTCGCGGGCGTGTCCTTGGTGACGCGGGCCAACTCGTGCACCTGCACGCGCCGGACGTAGAACTCTTGCCCGACCTCGATGCCGTTCTTCTTGCCAACGTTGATGGTCACGAGATCGCCGGGGGCATGCGTCAGCCGCACGAACGAGTCCTGGCCGCCGCTCACGCGCATCGCCGTCGACGGCTCCTCGAATGTGGCGCGCGGGGCGCACGCAAGCGAGAGAATTTCTGGCGACAAGTGTGTCGTTGTGGCTGCAGGGCCCTTCTGTGCGGCGAGCGGCGACGCAGCAGCCAGGATGGCGGCCGCGGCCAGGGCCCCGGTGGTGAATCTGGACGTCATCGATCTCTCTCCCTATGGCGTCCCGTTCACCGCGGCGCGGTGTCAGCGGGACGACCTATTGAGCCTTGAGCTCTTCGAGCCGTCTCCGTGCCTCTTCGACGTGGTCGCTCATCGGAAATTCTTCGATGACCCGCTCGAAGTACGGAATGGCCTCTGCCTTCTTCGTCTTATCGGCCCGGGAGAGAGATTCCGCCAGATAGTAGTAGACCTCGTCGCGTCCGCTGAACATCGGGTCGTCCTTGAGAATGCCTTTCAATCTCGGGATGGCACCGACGTACCAGTGGATGCGGAAATAGTGGAAACCCACGCGAAATTCTGCCTGGCTCAATCGATCGCGCGCGACACGCCAGTCCTTCCGGACCTCGGGCGCCAGCGAGCTGGTCTTCTCGTAGCGATCGAAGAACACCTGAAACTCTTTCAGCGCCGCGATGGTCTCGGTCTGGTCGCGCTCGGGCGCGCGCATTTGCAGGTAGTGGCTCATCGCCAGCTTGTACTGCGCGTAATCGGCGCGGGGGTTCTGTGGAAAGAAGGTGAGGAACTCGCGATACTCGTTCCCCGCGAGCACCAGCGACTCGGTCGACTTCTCCCCGAGGTAGGTATCGCCCAGACCCAGTTTGGCGTCGGGACGCAGCGGGCTGCCCGGGTAGTTATCGACCACCTGCTTGAAGTATTCGCGCGCCTCCATCCACTTGCGTTCCTTGAGCGCTGCAGTCCCTTTGTCGAACAGGTAGCGGTCGGGGTTGGCGGTGTTCGTGGGAAGCACGTTCTTCTTGCCGCCGCAGGCCACAGCGAAACCGAGCGATACGCCAACGAGGACCACGCACGCGACGAGAGGACGCCCTTTGATGTGACTCATCATTCCTTTCCATCCTATAGACGCGGAGCCCCGCTTCCCAGCTTTTCCGGCCCCGCGACCGGCATGGAGCAACTCGACCACCGTGCGCAACGGCGGGCTCACTGCAGGAGCTCGAGCGCCCGCGGTGGCAGCCGTCGAGGCCGGCCATCGACGCCAAGCGCGGCGTGCACCGTGTGGCCGGTGGCGGCCAGCGTGGCGCTGCGCATGAGGCGAGCCTCGTAGTCGAATCGGATCCGCACCTGGCTCAGCACCGTCGCCACGGTGCTGATCTCGATCTCATCATCGTACCGCGCGGGCTGCCGGTACTCGCAATGGGCCTCGATGACCGGCAGCGACACGCCGCCCTCCTCCATATCACGGTAGGTCCATCCCGATTCGCGCAGCCACTCGGTGCGGCCGACCTCGAACCACACGAGATAGTTGGCGTGGTAGGCCACGCCCATGCGATCGGTGTCGGCGTAGCGCACGCGCACCCGGGTGAGCCGACAGCGGCCGGCCGCGGCCGCGCGCTCAGCATCGGCCCGCCCGTCAGACACCGGCGGCCTTGTTGGCGGCGGCGCGCAACGCCCGCGTCGCCGCTTCTGCATCGGAGGCCCCGAAGATTGCGCTGCCCGCGACGAGAATCGACGCGCCCGCCGCCACCACGTCGGACGCGTTGGCGAGCGAGATCCCGCCGTCGATTTCGATCGGCGCGTCCGACCCAGCGGCCGCGAGCACGGCGCGCACGCGTTGAAGCTTCTGAATCGTATGCGGGATGAATTCCTGTGCGGCATAGCCGGGATTGACAGACATCACCAGCACGAAGTCCACGTCACCAGCGATGTCCTCGAGCATCGACGCCGGCGTCGATGGGTTGAGGACGACGCCGGCCTTGGCGCCGAGCTTCTTGATATGGCTGACCGTTCGCTGCAGATGCCGAACCGTTTCGACGTGCACCGAGACCATGCCGGCCCCGGCGGCCACGAAGTCGTCGATGTGGCGATCGGGATCGTCGACCATCAAATGCACGTCGAGCGTGCGCGTGGCGATGCGCTTGATCGCGCGAACCACGAGCGGACCGATGGTGATCGGCGGCACGAAGTGTCCGTCCATCACATCGACGTGAATGAGATCGGCGCCGCCGCGCTCGACGGCGGCGATGTCGCGGCCCAGAGCGGCGAAGTCGGCCGAGAGGATGGAAGGGGCGATCTGGACGTGCCTCACGGGCTGACCTCGAGCGAAACGGTATCGCTCGGCGCGACCTGGAATCCGCCCACCGGCTTCTGACGGATGATCGTGCCCGCAGGCACGCCCGGAGTCGGCTGCGTGCCGACGATCGAGACCCGGAATCCGCGCGCCCGCAGGACGTCGGCGACCTTGGCGCCGTCCATGCCAATCACATCGGGCATCACGAATGTCTGCAGCTGTTCGCCGCGATTGAGGAGCAGCGCCACCTGCGGTCCGCGCGACATCGGCGGTGGGTTCTGCGCAACGACGGCATCGGCCGGATAGTCGGCGGATCGGAACTCGGACACCGCGCCGACGCCGACGCCATCCTGTTGGAGTCGAATCCGCGCCGTGCGCTCGCTCTGTCCAATCAACTGAGGCACGGTTGTCACGTGCGGACCGGCGCTGACCCACACGCGAATCGTTCGCTGTCGTCGCGCAGTGGTGCCTGCGGCCGGCTCCTGCTGCATGACGCGGCCGGCGGGAATCTTGTCGTCGGGACGATGGTTCTCGTCGACGCGAAGGCCGAGCCCGAGCTCGCCGAGTGCGTTGGTGGCTTCGTTGATGCTGAGGCCCTGCAGCTTCGGCACTTCGACTTCTCGGGCCCGCAGGGCCAGTCGCATGGAGATGCCGAACGACAGCAGAAACGTGGCGCCGAGGGCGCCCAGGATGACGAGGAACTTGCCAACGCCCCAGACGCGAGTACCGAACCGCATCAATGCGTGATCGTACCATGAAGTACGTGGGGGCCGCCTTTAGGCGGCCCGCAATTCCATCGCTACAGCGTAGAAGGCTTCGAGCCCGTGCGCGAAGGGAAGCGTGCGCAGCGAGCCGTGTTCGTCGAGCACCGCTCCCAGACCTGCGGGCGCCTCACGACGCAGATCGATCGCATGCCACTCGGGATGACGGCCCAGGAACTCGCGCACGACCTGATCGTTTTCGTCGGGCTCGCTCGAGCAGGTGGCGTACACGACTCTGCCGCCAGGCCGCACGACTGCGGCCGCGCGAGTAAGCAGATCGATCTGCGCCGCCGCGAGCGCGGGGAGATCGCCCTCGCTGCGTCGCCACTTGATATCCGGATCGCGCCGCAGCGTGCCAAGACCCGAACAGGGCGCATCGACGATCACGCGATCGAACACACGTTGGAACGGCAGCGCACCTTCCGGCGGTACATGTACGAGACGCACGTGTGTGGCGCCCGACGATCGAATCGTGTCGCGCATCAACGCCACGCGCTTCGGACGTACATCACTGGCGACCAGCAGCCCCGAGTCGTGCATGCTCGCGGCGATTGCGACCGTCTTGCCGCCGGGCGACGCACACAGATCGAGGATGCGTTCGCCTGGTTGCGCATCGAGCGTGAGCGCGACGAGTTGGCTGGCTTCGTCCTGCACCAGGAAGGTGCCATCGCCAGGCCGCCGAAGCGGGTTTCCGCTCGTCACGACGAGTCCATCGGGCGCGTACCGCGTCGTCGCGGTGATCACATCCTCCTCGTCCAGGGTGCGCTGCACCACTTCGCGCGACGCGCGGAGACGGTTGACGCGAAGCGTCAACGGCGCCGGATGGTTGTTGAACTGCATCCATCGTTCGGTCTGCTCGAACCCCCACCGATCCAGCCAGCGCGCGGCAAGCCAATCGGGATGCGACAACGTGATCCCGAGGTATGTCAGCGCGTCCTCACGACGCGCGTCCGTCGAGGCCGGTCGCTCGGGCAAAGGAAGCCGATGCCGTTGGCGCAGGGTCGATCGCAGCACGGCATTGACGAACCCCGCTGCGCTCGGCACCTTGGCCGTTCGTGTGAGATTCACCGCATCGTCGACAACCGCCGCCGCCGGCACGCGATCGAGATGGAGGATTTGAAACAGGCTGAGGCGGGCGATCACGATGACCGCCGCATCGAGCTTCGAGAGCGGACGGTTCGCGACGTGAGCAATCAGATGGTCGAGCGTGCGCTGCCATCGCAACGTCCCGGTGACGATGGTCGCGGTCAACGCACGGTCGCGTTCGTCGTGGAGGCGTTCCCGTGAATGCGCGAGCGCAGAAGGGAGGTCGACGCGCTCGCGAGCAATGGCCGACAGGGCTTTGAACGCGGCGATCCGCGCCGGAGAGATCGCCACCGTGTTTTATCCGGCCGTCAAGCGTAAGCCCGGCGACAGCGGGTGACCAGCGAGGAAATCGCGCACGTGCATCGGACGCCGTCCTTCGGGCTGCACGCTGAGAAGCGCCAGGCGGCCCCCTCCCCCTGTCGACACCGCGATCTCGTCGCGCGAGACAGTAACGAGAGTGCCCGGCGGTTCGATGGTTGGCCGATCGTCAACGCGGCTCTTCAGCACTATGAGACGTGAGCCTTCGAGATAGGTGTACGCATGCGGCCAGGGGTAGAGACCGCGCACCCGGTTGTGCAGCGACGCCGCGTGCAGTGTCCAATCGATGACTCCTTCATCTTTGGTGAGGCGTGGCGCGTACGTGGACAGATGATCGTCCTGCGGCTCCTCGTGCGCCGATGCCGACGCGATCTGCTCGATGACACGAATCAGGAGTGGCGCTCCGAGCTGCGCGAGGTCGCGCTCGACCTCGGCGCTCGTCTCGTCGGGTCCGATCGGGCGTCTCGCCTTGGCGAACATCGCTCCGGCATCGAGCGCCTTGACCACCCGCATGATCGTGATGCCGGTCTCGGTTTCGCCGTTCATGATGGCGCGGTGCACGGGAGCGGCGCCGCGATACTTCGGCAGGAGCGAGCCGTGCACGTTGATCATGCCGTGGCGCGGAATCCGAAGTAGGTCGTCGGTGATCAGCTTGCCGTACGCGGCGACGACGCCGAGATCGGGCGCCCACTGTGCGAACGCGGACACGAACGTGGTATCGCGAAGTCGATCGGGTTGCAACACCTCTAAGTTGTGCTCCGACGCCGTCTGTTTGACCGGCGAGTCGCTCACGCGCTGCCCGCGCCCTCGCGGTCGATCGGGCTGCGTGACCACGCCGACGACTGGATGACGAGACGCGATCAGCGCACGAAGCGACGGAACGGCGAACTCAGGTGTGCCGAAGAACGCGATGCGCAGCGCGTCGCCAGTTACCTTCGTGATCCTCGTGCTATTCGTGGCTACCATTTGCCGGCGCGCGACAGCTTCTTGATCTTGCGGACGATGAGATCCTTCTGCAGGCCGCGAAGCCGATCGACGAAAACCGTGCCGTCGAGGTGATCGACTTCGTGCTGGAAGCAACGGGCGAGGAGGCCCGCGGCCTCGACGACCTGCTCGTCGCCCTGACGATTGAGTCCCTTCAGCACCGCCCGCGACGGACGCGCCACCGTGGCGTTGAAGCCCGGCAGGCTCAGGCAGCCTTCTTCTTCGAGCTGCATGCCGTCGCGCTCCACGAATTCTGGGTTGATGAAGGTGATGAGATCGGTGGGATTGCGGCCCACCGAGATGTCGCAGACGAAGATGCGCAGCGGGATCCCGATTTGGGTGGCCGCGAGACCGATGCCGGGTGCTGCGTACATCGTCTGAATCATGTCGTCGATGAGCAGCTGGGTTTCCGATGTGAGGTCGCCGACCGGTGCCGCGGGATGGTGCAGCACGTCGGCGCCGTAGCGGACAATCGGACGGAGCATCAGTCGGGTGAGTTCAGCGCGGCTGCGGCGTCGAGGTGCGCGCCGCCTCGAACCGCCGCCGGACCTCGTCCATCGTCGCGGCGAGATGCCGTTCGATCTCGGGGATCGAATCGCCTCCACACTTCTCGAGCAGCGCGTCCGCGAGCACGAAGGACACCATCGCTTCGCCGACCACTGCAGCCGCAGGAACGGCGCAGACGTCGCTGCGTTCGATGGCTGCAGGGGCATCCTGCAGCGTCGTGAGGTCCACCGACCGCAGCGGCTTCATCAACGTCGCGATCGGTTTCATGAAGCCGGTGACGCGGATGTCCTGGCCGTTGGTGACGCCGCCTTCCAGGCCTCCGGCGTTGTTCGATGGCCGAAGCGGGGCGACATCGTCGGCTTGCGGCGGCAGAATCTCATCGTGCACGCGCGAGCCGGGGCGAAATGACACTTCGGGTCCGAGGCCGATTCCCACCGCCTTGATGGCGTGGATGCACATCAGCGCCTGCGCCAGCCGGCCATCCAGCTTGCGGTCCCACTGGACGTACGATCCGAGACCGGGAGGCACACCGGTGGCAATGACTTCGAAGGCGCCGCCCATGGTATCGCCGGCCTCTTTGGCCGCATCGATCGCCGCGATCATCCGCTGTTGGACGTCAAGATCGACGCATCGCAGCGGCGTGTCTTCGGGTATGCGCTCGGCCTCCGCGAACGAGACGGTCCGCGTCGGCGTCAGCGTCACATCGCCGATCGCGGAGACATGACTCGCGATGCGGATGCCGAAGCGCCCGAGCAGTTGACGCGCCACTGAACCCGCGGCGACACGCGAGGCGGTCTCGCGCGCGCTGGCGCGTTCGAGGACGTCACGAATGTCGGTGTGCCCGTACTTGATCGCACCGGCGAGATCCGCATGACCCGGGCGCGGGCGCGTGACGTCCGCTTTCTTACTGCCAGTCGCGCCCTCCGGCATGTCCGATTCCGCGTACATGGTCTGCTGCCAGTTCACCCAGTCGCGATTTCTGATCAGCAGTGCGATCGGTGCACCGGTAGTGACGCCATGCCTCACGCCGGCGAGGATCTCGGCGCGATCGCTTTCGATCGCCATGCGACGCCCGCGGCCATAGCCCCCCTGACGACGACGGAGCTGCGCGTTGAGGGCGTCGATGTCGAGCGTGAGACCAGCGGGCATGCCGTCGAGGGTGACCACCAGCGCCTGGCCGTGCGACTCGCCGGCAGTAAGAAACCGCAGCATTATCGGCCATTCTATACGAACGCCTTTCGCGCGCCTTCGCCGCGAGGTTGAGAAATCTTCGCGGTTGCCCACGGGTCGTGTGTGAAGAATCTGCGCCTTTCGTCCGTGCGCAATGAGAATCATTCGGGAATCGAGCTGCACCTGCGGCTTGCATAGACGCAGGCATGACTCGATTGCTTCACGACCGCTACTACGCGTACGCCGATGCGCATGCGTGGGACCTTGCGACCGGTGCCGCGGTTCGCGTCAGCGAGCTCGCGACGCCAGGACGTGCCGATGCGTCTCTCGCGCAGCCGCCACCTTCGATGCTGATCGAAGTGCTCGACCATGGTCGCGAGGGCGAGCCTCGTTGGCTGATGCTCGATGGTTCTCCTAGCGACCGTCCAACCCTCATCGAACACGCCGCAGTCGCCGCCCGCGATCGTGGCTTCGTGCCAGTAGCCGCAGATGTCTACCTCCGCCTGCGGGATCTGTTGCGCCATGATCTCGAACACCGCGCGCTGTTGGTGATCGTGCGGCCCGATGTGTCGATCGACATGGGCCGCGCGGCCTTGATCGATGCGGCGAGCCGCTCCTCTCGTCCGCATCTGTTGGTGTCGTGGCGCGACTCCGCTCGTCAGCCGACATCGATCGATCGCGTCAGCGAGGCACGGGCGCAGTACGGCGTCGCTGACGGGAGACGGATGGTGCCGGCGCTGCCGACCGAAGTCGTTCGGCATCTCGCCCGCGCGAGGAGGGCCGCGGAGTTCGTACAGGCTGGCCGTCATGCGTCGGCGGACCGTCTGTTGCGGGATGTAGCCGGGGCGCTCGTCAGACGTCGCGCGCTGGTGCCTGCGGCGCAGACAATGATCTCGCTGGGCCGTCTCGTACTCGAGCGTGGCCGACCCGTCGATGCCGAGCGGATCTTCGAGGCAGCGAGCACGCACGCCCGGGAGGGCCGCAACGAACGGTTGTCGCTGAGCGCCAGAATCTGGCAGGCCGCGGCGCGAACCGACGCCGCGCAATTGACGGCCGCCGAGTCGTTGTGTCGCGCCGTCGTCGTGACGGGCGTGGACTCGACCGCGGATCGAATCAGAGCGAACGCAACATTAGCGCGCATTCTGCTGTGGCAGGGGAGGGTCGATGAAGCCGCCGCTCTCGAGTTGCGGGGCGCCGAAGAGACCGACGAATCGTTCGCGTTCATCGAGGCGACGGCCATCCGCGTGTTGATCGCGTGTGGGTCGGTGTTCGAGGCCGGCTGCCGCGCACGCGAGTTGCTGGCCACGACGGCACGTCTCGACTCGGCCCTGGCACGAGTGCAGGCCCTGATCGCGCATCTGCGAGTGCTGGCCACGACGGGCGACCACGTCGCCATCGACGAGCGCCTGCTGGATGTGGCGCACGCGGCCAGACACGCCAGGACACCGCTTCGCCTTGCCCGCGCTCAATTGCTCGTCGCACACACGCTGCGAGCGGCTGGCCGATCGACTGATGTCGACGCCGCCGTCGCCCGTCTGCGGCGCATGACGCGTGTGGCACCGCCGCTGCTGCGGCAGGCGATCGAGGGTCGCATGGAAATCCGTGCCGCTCGCTCCAGGTCTCAGATTGCAGGCGTCGTCGATCGCGGCGCGCTGGCGATGGTCACACTCGTGCAGGACAAAGACGACGACCGCGATGCGGTGCGGGGCATCTTGCAGTTCGTTGCCGATGGAACACAAGCCAGTCGCGTGGACTTGTGCTCGATGGACGCTGGTCCGCTCACAGTCGTTCTCAGCATCGGCACCGGGATGCCGACGAGTCTTGGTCAGCGCGTGCTCGAGGCGGGCATCACGATCGAGACAGGAGGGGGCGCCGGAGGCGAACTCGGAGCGCCTGTGCGACTGGGCCCGCGACTGGTCGCATCACTCGTCGTGCGATGGCCTGCCGATCGTCATCGGCCCGAACGGTGCCGCGATCTGCTGGAGCTCGCGGCGGCGATTGCCGCTCCGCGAATCGATGCCATGCGCGCGGCCGCGCGTCACGCCACGACCACCGCGACTGCGGTTCCCGAATTGGTTGGTGTCAGCGCGGCGATCGCAGATGTACGCCGCGCCATTGCTCGGGCTGCCTCGGCTCCGTTCGCGGTGCTGATTGAAGGCGAGAGCGGAGTGGGCAAGGAGCTCGTGGCTCGAGCGATTCATCAATTGAGCCCTCGTCGCGAGCGCCGGTTCAGCGATCTGAACTGCGCCGCGCTGCCAGACGAGCTGCTCGAATCGGAGTTGTTCGGTCATGCGCGAGGCGCGTTTACCGGTGCCGTTGCCGATCGCGCCGGGCTCATCGAAGAGGCCGACGGCGGCACGCTGTTTCTCGACGAGGTTGCGGATCTGTCGCCGCGCGCGCAGGCCAAGCTGTTACGCGTACTGCAGCAGCAAGAGGTTCGCCGCGTGGGCGAGGGTTTCAGTCGCAAGGTCGACGTGCGTGTGGTGAGCGCGGCCAATCGTGACGTGCATGCCGAGGCCGCCGCATCGCGCTTCCGCTCGGATCTGCTGTATCGCCTCGATGTGATTCGCGTTCGTGTGCCCGCGCTTCGCGAACGTCCCGAAGACATCCCCGTCCTGGCGCATCACTTCTGGACGGCGCTCGCGCCGCGTGTCGAAACACGAGCGGTGCTGACGCATGGTCTCATCACGGCGCTCTCGCACTATCACTGGCCGGGCAACGTTCGTGAGCTGCAGAACGTGATGTCGGCACTGGCCGTGGCCGCGCCCGCTCGCGGTCAGGTGCGGGCGTCGCTGCTGCCGCATGCGATTACTGGAGTCACAGTGACCACGTCGATGCGGCTGGCCGATGCCCGTCAGCAATTCGAGCGGCGATTCATCGAGGCGGCGCTCGCGCGAGCCGGCGGACGCCGCACCCGTGCCGCCCGCGAGCTGGGTCTGTCGCGACAAGGCTTGTTGAAGATCATGACGCGTGTCGGCATCAACCAACCAGGCTTCGACCTATAATGCGCCGGCATCTGGCGCGGTAGTCGCGCCGTAGGGCCGGGTCGTGCTGCGGAGACCCGGTGGAGGAACTTCA